>Ga0194137_10002335_pt1 | contig 11219 bp, 10 predicted proteins | sample TARM_MetaG_T3_14_FD_134025 | JGI IMG/M metagenome (GOLD analysis project Ga0194137, IMG submission 134025) | Freshwater microbial communities from Pennsylvania, USA, analyzing microbe dynamics in response to fracking - TARM_MetaG_T3_14 (version 2) | ecosystem: Environmental > Aquatic >...
CATGTATTCCTTGTCGGGCGCAAGCACGAGGAACAGGCTTGCGAACTGGAAATCGACGATCTGGATCGACAACGCGCCGAGCAGGCCGAACAGCATCGTATTGCGCAGCAGCCTGTTCCGGAGGATGAAGCTCCAGCCTTCTTTCCACATTTGGCGGAACGGCAGCGGCTTGCCGCCTTCAGAAGAATCGCTGCCATTGCGGGCAGAGCCGCAGACGGCCGCAGCTTTCCCGTCAATGGCATTGATCTTGATGAACAAAAGCATGGCATAAGAGAAAAGCCGCATGCAGACATTGAATCCGATGCACCATGCGGGGGAAAGGACCGTCAAGGCCAATCCGCCCAGCAAGGGGCCGGCGATTTTGGAGCTCTGGTTCACGAGGCCGTTCAGCGAGGCTGCCTGCAGCAGCTGATCCTCCCGCACGAGGCTGCGGGTCAAGGACTGCTGGGCCGGCACATTGAGCGCGGAAACGGCGGAACGCAGCGCGAGCACCGGCAGCAGCCAGAACATGTTCGGAACGAGCAGCAGGGCGGCGGTCAGCGCAGCGGTAAGCAGATCGCACCATCGCATCAGCTGCAGCTTGTTGAGCCGGTCTGCGGCCACTCCCGCCACGGATCCCAGCACGATGCCCGGCAGCGCCAGGCTGACCGGAACAAGCGCCAGCATGAGCGGACCGGCTTCCCAGCGATAGGCGACCAGCACTTGGATGGCGAGCATATCGAACCAGTCGCCGAAGGATGCTGCTGCGTAAGCGGTGAAGGTGCGCCTGTACAGCTTGTTGCCGAGCAGGCCTCTTTGGGTGCGTTTATGATTGATCGTCGGCATTTCAATTCCCATGGTGATCTTCCCCTGTCCGTTGGCATCGGCCGTTTGTTGAGCCGAGTATACCGCCGGATTGTCAGAGAAATATCAGGAGGAGGAACGTCTTGAAGGCCGTTGCGGTTCCCGTGCCGTCATTCATCCTTCGGATGTCAGTCCGACAAGCAGTCGTCCAGCAAAGCTTCGATATTCGGCAAGAGGCCTGGAAGTCCGCAGCGGGCTTGCGCCTCCGCGAACAGCTCCGCGTATTTGCGTGTCACCTCGGGACTGCCCTTGAAGGCGGTTCTTCGGCAAAATTGGACGATGCGGTAAAGCCCGAACAGCCTGATCGGGACGAATCCGGACAGCTCCAGCACGCCAAGTCCCTCGTCGAGCAGCGCTTCGCCGGAGCGGCGCTCGTTCTTTCTCAGCCGCCACAGCCCGCTCACGATGGAGTAGCTGCCGATTTCCCTCAGATAAGGCTTGGCCGCAAGGAGCTGCTCGATGGAAGTGGAAATGGCTTGCAGCTCCCGGTCGCCCGTGCCGCTTAGGAGATGGGCGTACATTGCGGATGTGGCGGCCGGCGTTTCGAAGCTTTCATACCCGGGATCCTCCAGGATCAGGCTGCGTGTCCGCTCGATCCGCTCCAGAGCCTTGTCCGGCGCTCCGGCCAGTGTGTACAAATCCAGAATGTTGAGCATCTCGATCTCGCGGTGCTGGGCAGGAGGAAGCTTCCCGGTCTCGAGCACCCGCTCGCAATAGTCCAGGCTGGCCTTGGGCTCCCCGGCGAACAGGTGGAACAAAAGCAGCCAGTAGACCCGTTCGGAAGTTGGCAAGCCTCCTCCCTCAAGCAGCCATCGCACGTCTCCCTGGACGAAGTGAACGTAAACCGTATAGAACGGGTCCAGCTCATAACCGAGAATATCCTGCTGCCGGGCAAGCGCGAGCATCGAAGTCCCTTGGCCGTAGCGGTGATATTTGGCGAAAATACCGCGCATCTGCTCCCGCAGCTCTTCGTCGGCAGCCGAAGGGACCGCATGGATTCCCGCCGGCCGGGAACGTACGGTGAGGCAGTAGCCGTAGCTGCGCACGGTTCGAATCGCCAGGCCTTCGATTGGAGCCAGCTTTTTGCGGAGCCTGTAGATATGGTCGTCTACGGTGCGTTCGACCGGATATTCGAGAGGCCATACCCGGTCGAGCAGCTGTTCCCGGCTGAAGGCGCTTCCTTGATTGCGGTAAAGAAATCGCAGCAGGGCGTATTCCTTGGCGAACAGCTCGACCGTTACCCCGTTCGAGGATACCTTATATCCGTTTTCGCTGAATTCCAGCATCATCCCGATCCCCTTTTCTTTGCTTCGGGTCATTATAGCATTTTCGGGGGAAATCCGGCGCGGACATGGCAACAGTGCATCCGATGGGCAGAAGCAGCCGAATCACAGAAGCCGAGGAAGAATCAGGGGGCTCGCGCGGATGAGGCCGCCGCGATACAATGGGGGTACAAGGCCCGCCGCGTCAGATGGCTTCCTCAAGCCGCGATCTTGGATGAGGAAGCGCGGGCAAACCGCTGGAAGGGACGGGATCGCTATGAATGGAATTACGATGATGCGCGCGGAAGCGGGCGGATTGACGGTCGAGAGGCTGCGGCCGGAAGGAACGGCGGAAGCGATGGATATGCTCCGGGGCATCGCCGGATGGCTGAAATCCAGCGGTTCCCTGCAGTGGAACGGCTTGCTCCGAGGAGAGGACAGCCACGGCTTGGAAGAGGCGGCGGCCAGAGGAGAGGCGTTCCTGTTCCGGGCAGGCTCGAAGGCCTCGGCGGAGGAGAGTCGGCCGCTTGCCGGAATGGTCATCCTGCTTCAGCAGCCCGGCGAGTGGGACAAGGAGCTGTGGGGAGAGCAGGGCCACGAGCCCTATCTGTACCTGCACCGGCTGGCCGTCAATCGCGACTATGCCGGTCAAGGCATCGGCGCGGCCATCCTGTCCTGGGCGGAGACGGGCGCCGCTTGCGAAGGCAAGTCGGCGATACGGCTCGATTGCATCGGCAGCAACGACAAGCTCAACGCATTTTACAGCGGTTTTGGATATACGTTCATGGGCAGATCGGACAACGGCTTCTGCCTTTACCAAAAAGAAATCCGATAATGGACATGCAACCAAAAACGGACCTGATTCCCCTTGGAGAGGGGAACAGGTCCGTTTTTGGTTTGGGCACACCAGCCGGGCACACCAGCCGGCACAGCGGCGATGCCGCAGCGGCATCAAAGCATCACAGCGTATGGGATGCGCCGATGACCAGCTCGGCCTCGACGGGCTCGCCCGGCTGGACGAGCACGAGCTCCTCCTGGCGGTTAAGCTCGCCGTTCAGAGCCATCCAGGGCTCCACGCAGACGAACGGCTTGTCCTCTACGCTCCACAGGACGACGTAGCGGAAGCTGCCGCTGTAGCGCATCCGGACCGCAAGGTTTCCGGAAGGCTTGAAGGCGATCTCCGGAGCCTCCGCATCCAGCAGAGCGGCCGATTCCTTCATGCTCCCGAGATCGAGGGAGCCTTCGTACGGCTTTTCCTGTCCGTCGTTGTAATCCAGGTACCGGGTAGCATCCGTTCGATAGGAAAGGTTTTTGGCATCCGCGGCAAAGTAGGGATGGAAGCCGGGATACATCGGCATCGGAGAATCCGACAGATTGCGGTATTGCTGGGAGATGGACAGCTCGCCGTTCTTGAGGGTGTACGTGAACAGCAGCTCGAACTCGAACGGGAACTGCTCCAGCGTCCGCTCGCTGCTGCGCAGGCGGAGGGTGACGGAGGCTTCCCGGTCATCGGAGATGCCGGCGATTTCCCAGGCTTCGGTGCGCGCGACTCCGTGATTGCGCATGCGGTATTTGCGTCCGTTCCACTCGTATTCTCCATTGGCCAGCTGGCCGCTGATCGGGAAGAGCACGGGATTGCCCCCGCGTATGTTCGCTTCCGGATCCAGGAACGTGGCCTCGTCGAGATAGAACAGCTCATAGCCGTTCAGCCGGCATTGCAGGGCGATGCCGCCGCGTTCCGGACAGATCAGCACGCGGGAGCGGGTTGCCGCCTCCGTCAGCTCGACCATTTCGAATTTTTCTTTGTATGTTTTGACTTCATATTGATATGACAATAGGTCTCAACTCCTATAGAAATAATTCCTTTCAAAAGACAGCATCTTCCATCATTCGTCTTTCATACGGGACCTAAAGGTCATAAATTTGAATATTGGCTCTGTTCAAAGCTTTCCAGGATAAGGTATGCTACGGATAAAGCTTATTTTTCCCATATTAATGCAGCGGCCGTTATTTGTATAGGCATCCATAAGTCCTGCCTTTTATTCCACCATTCGTCCCGATGCGGTCATACGAGGTGATCTTCAGTCCCATGCGCGCTCCTCACCGGAAGCTGCTTACGGCTGCTGCATTCATACTGCTGCCCCTGATTCTGTTCCAGGCTTTGAGATGGTCCGGAACTCTGGACATCTATTGGCATTCCCCAGTCGGACATTTTTATATCGTGACGATCGTTTCCGTCTTCTCCTTGCTGCTGGCGGGGGCGATGGGCTACACCGGGATGAAGCTGCGCAACATCGGCGTATCGTTCCTGGCGCTGGCCTACATCTCCATGACGGCGCTGATCATGCTGCACGGACTCGCCACGCCGGGATTCATCATGGAGCACAACTCCGTCCAGGGCATTTCCTCGCAGCTGGGCATCCTCATCGCCTCCGTATGGCTGGCGCTGTCCGGCGTGAACGCGGCTCGTCCGCTCGTCCTGTTCCTGGGGCGCTTCCACCGGTGGCTGGTTCCTGCCTGGACAGTCGTTCTGATGCTTTATTTCTTCTCCGCCATGAACCACCCCCATATTCTCGCGGGGTGGTCGGAGAGGGACTCCACGAGAACCGCATCGACGGCGATCGTGCTTATCCTGCTCGCCAGCGCCGCACGGAGTTATTGGAAAGGCTACAAGGCCGCCAGGATGCCGCTGCAGCTCTCCATCGTCTACAGCTGCGGCTGGCTAGGCGCGGGTCAGCTCATCATGGTTCTCGGCGAGCCGTGGCGTCTGAGCTGGTGGCTGTACCATGTGCTGCTTCTGCTGTCCTTGCTGGCTGTGGCGGCGGGCATCCTGCTCCAATATGCCAGCTCCCATTCCTTGCTGGATTCCATGAGAGCCTTGTTCCGCTCGGATCCTAAGGAATGGCTGCAGAAATGCATCTCGCCGAGCGTCCAGGCGCTCATCCAGGCGACAGAAGAGAAGGACGGCTACACGGCGGGCCATAATTACCGGGTCGCCCTGTACGCCCTGAAGCTGGCCGAGCGCATGGGGCTGGCTTCATCCGACCTCATGGCGATCGGCCAGGGCGGCATCATCCATGACGTGGGCAAGCTGCAGATTCCGCAGTCGATCCTGAACAAGCCCGATGTGCTTACCCAGGAGGAGCGGGCCGTCGTCGAGCTTCATCCCGTACACGGCTATGAGCTGTGCCGCAAGCTCGGCTTCATGCGGGAAGAGCTTGCCGTCATCCGCTCCCATCATGAACGGTGGGACGGCACCGGCTATCCGGACCGGCTGCGGGAGAAGGAGATTCCGCTGTTCGCGCGCATTACGGCTGTCGCGGACGTGTACGACGCGCTGACCTCGTCCAGGTCCTACCGCAAGGCGATGACCCATGAGCAGGCGCTCGGGATCATCTCGGCTCAGCGCGGCCGGCAATTCGATCCGGCTTGCGTCGATGCCTGGCTGAGCCTGGCGGAGGAAGAGCCCGGGTTTTTCGCGGAAACGGCTACCGACATGCATGTCGTCCCGCCGCGCACCCGCACGCTGACCGTCTGAGCCGGTCCTGGATCGGCCAAGCCAGCGCCGATTTCTCGAGGTATAATGAGCATATTAGCTGGACGCCGGTTTCATCATGACCGCTGCCGGCGATTATAGAGGTTCAAGGAGGACAATGGAGATGGGATATCAAGCTCATTCCGGGCGGTACGAATCGATGAAGTACAACCGCGTCGGACGCAGCGGGCTGAAGCTGCCGGCAATATCGCTCGGACTGTGGCACAACTTCGGAGGAAACGACCGCTACGAGAACGGCAGGGAAATGGCGCGCAGGGCATTCGACCTGGGCATCACCCATTTTGATCTGGCGAACAATTACGGGCCTCCGCCTGGTTCCGCCGAAGAGAATCTCGGCCGGATGCTGAAGGATGATCTTGCGCCATACCGGGACGAGCTCGTCATCTCGACCAAGGCGGGCTATTACATGTGGGAGGGACCTTACGGCGAGTGGGGCTCGCGCAAGTACATCCTCTCCAGCCTCGACCAGAGCCTGAAGCGGATGGGCCTGGAGTATGTCGACATCTTCTATCACCATCGTCCGGATCCGGATACGCCGCTCGAAGAAACGATGTCGGCTCTGGACCATGCGGTCCGTTCCGGCAAGGCGCTCTACGCCGGCATCTCGAACTACAGCGCCGAGCAGGCCAGGGAAGCGGCGTACATCCTGAAGCAGCTCGGCACGCCGTGCCTGATCCATCAGCCGTCCTACTCCATGTTCAACCGCTGGATCGAGGACGGGCTTCAGGATGTGCTGGAGGAAGAGGGCATCGGCTCGATCGTCTTTTCCCCGCTGGCGGGCGGCATGCTGTCGGACCGCTATCTGCAGGGCATACCCGCGGATTCCCGGGCCGGCGGACCAAGCGTATTTTTGAGCGGCAGCCAGATTACCGAGGGCCGGCTGGCGCAGATCCGCGAGCTTAACGCTCTTGCCCAGGAGCGCGGCCAGTCGCTGGCGGCGATGGCGCTTGCCTGGACGCTGCGCGGCGGGCGGGTCACCTCCGCCCTCATCGGCGCAAGCCGGGTATCGCAGATCGAGGACAATGTCCGCGCGCTCGACAACCTGGAATTCAGCGGAGAAGAGCTGGAGAAGATCGAGAGCATTTTGCGCCGCGAGGGTTAAGCAGGGAATGGGTATGGGCTGACCGGACAATCCTCTATAAACGCCAAGCAGGCGCAAGGGAGACACTCTCCCTTGCGCCTGCTTGTGCTGATGCCAAAATCCATTGAGAGGCCGGACGGAGTTCAAGCCTTCTGCCGGAGCAGGGCGGCCCGGACTGAGCCGCCGGCGGGCAGGGCCTAGCCTACTTCCAGATAGAGCTTCGTTCCGTCATGATATTGGAAGATCGCCACGTCGCGCGACATCTCGACGGATGCGATCTCTTTCCATCGTTTGCGAAAATCGAAGTTGAGCTCAAGCTCCCTCAGCTTGCCCGGGAGCGCCTTCAGCGCTTCCTCCTGTCCCGGGGGGTAGTAGACGGGGACAGAACGGTTTTTGAACGTGATCGGCTGCATCATATCGGACAGCACCCCCTTGTGAAATTAATCTTTCCTTCCCTTATTTTACATTAAACGCATTAAAGGAATATGAACGAAATAGGAACATTATTCAACAAGCATCGTTATAGCGCCTGTTATTCGCATGAAGGGAGGAGGGAAATGACAGGCAATGGATGATGAAGGCTGAGAATTGATGTAGAATATAGGCATACAAAGAAACTGACGGAGGCTGGCATGGCACTATCCAAAGTTTTCTTCATGAACATCAGCCTGCTTATCACAATCGCCTATTTGTTCAATCTTGGCTATAAAACCGCCTTCCAATGGCTGCGGCCCGGCATACAGGAGGCGCTGGCCTCCATCATCTTTATCGCATCCGGCTGGCTGACGATGGTATTCGGCCTTCGGGTGAACGACCATATCCTGTTCGATCTCCGTTATGTGCCGCTGATCATGGCGGTCCTGATCCTCAGCAAGCCTTGGCAGATTATGGCTATCGGGATCGGGATCGGCTTGGGCAGGCTTCTATTCGGCATCCATGCGGCCTCTCTTGCCGGCATGGGCAACATGTTCGTCCTGGGCGCCGCCGGAGCGCTGCTCGCCTTCTTCCTCGGCCGGAGCCGCTGGACCTTTTTCCGGAAGGCCGTTGTGATCATACTCGTCATCAACATGCTCAACTGCATCAATATATCCTGGCTCGGCGTGCTTCCATTGTCCGTCTATTGGAGCGAGTACGCGCCGCTGACGCTGCTGCTCTCGCTTCTCCTCAGCGCCTTCTTCGTGTACATGATCCGCGACTTCAGCCTCGATCAGCAGCGGATGGTCGATCTCAAGAATATGAACCTGATCCTGCGCAGGCAGACCAAGGAGCTGAGGGAAGCCAAGCGGGATGTGGAGGACAAGGCTCGCCAGCTGCTGCTCTCGTCGCGCTACAAGTCGGAATTTCTGGCCAACATGTCCCATGAGCTCAAGACGCCACTGAACAGCATGCTGCTGATTTCGCAGCTGATCCAGGAGAGCGGCGACGAGGCGTACGGCGAAGAGGACAAGCGTTATGCGGGCATCATAAAAGCAGCGGGAGTGGATCTGCTGCATCTTATTGACGATATTCTCGATCTGTCGAAGGTCGAAGCCGGCAAGCTGCAGCTTACCCTGGAGAACGTTCCGGCCATCGAGCTGCTGCATTCCGTCCAGGCGCAGTTCCAGCCGGTCGCCGACCGAAAAGGGCTCCCGTTCCGGGTCGAGATCGAGCCGGATTCCCCCCAGATGCTCTTGACCGACGCTCTGCGCGTCAATCAGGTGCTTCGCAATCTTCTGACAAACGCCTTTAAGTTCACCGAGACCGGCTTCGTGGAGCTCAAGGTTTCCGGTGAACGCAGGGCGCTGCTCCCGGCACCGGACGAAGAACTGTTCGGAACCCGCGCGTCCGCACGGTTGCGTAGCAGGGGGAATTCCCGGCAGCCGATGCCGGCCTTGCCCGAAGTGGACTGGATCGTGTTCGCCGTCAAGGACACCGGTATCGGAATCGACAAGGAGAAGCAGAACCTCATCTTCGAGGCCTTCCAGCAGGAAGACGGCAGCATTACCCGCCAGTACGGCGGAACCGGCCTCGGCCTCTCCATCAGCCTGCAGCTGTCCAAGCTGCTCGGAGGCATGCTTGAGCTGCAGAGCGACAAGGGAGAAGGCAGCACGTTCATCTTCCGCATGCCTGCCGACAGCAGCTTCGGCGGGGCTGGAGAGGAAGGCGATGAGCCGCAGCGGATATGAGCGGCCGCCCTTCGTTCCCGCAGCGGAAGGGCTTGTTCTACTTCCTGAGCGGCATATGGGAAGCCGACAGACATGCAAAAGCGGAAAAGAGCCGTCCGGCTCTTTTCCGCTTTTGTCCGTATGGCTCCCTTTGAAAAGCCGTGCTGGAACATGCTTTGTCCGGCTGTCCGCCTATTTGACGACGAGCACCGGCACCTTGGCGTGCTGGGTCACGTAATGGCTGACGCTGCCCGTGAACAGCTCCTTGAAGCCGCCTTTGCCGTGGCTTCCCACGACGATAAGATCGGAGCCGCGTTCCTCCGCCATCGATGTGATCGTCTTGCCGGGATCGCCCTCGGCAATAAGCACCTCGATCGGAGTATCCGTTACCGAGGAGATGATGGTGCGGGCTTCCGCAGCTACCGTCTCGGCTTCGAGCTTCATGGATTCCGTTGCCGCGGGCGGTGAGCCTGCGACCGTCTCGCCAACGACGATCGGCGTCAAATTATAGACATGGACGACTTCAATCAGCGCTTTGAAGGTAGAAGAAAGCTCCAGCGCCGATCTCAGGGCACGGACGGACTGTTCCGAGCCGTCGTATCCAACAATGATTTTGGAATAGGGCATGTTCGATGCGCCTCCGTTCTGTTATGCTCGCTCCGACCCGGATCCATTCCGGCATCCTTATGCAGCGCGAGTCTTACTTGTCGTTACATTACCCGCCGCTGGCATAGCGGAAACGGCGGACATAAATTCGTCACATGTGCAGCCGCAGAAACCCGTCGACAAATGCTTGACATTATTCGCGAAAATGCGTATTCTATAAAAGTCGCCGCTGACGAAAACTTGGTTAAAACAAGGACAAGCGGACGTGAGCGACAACCAAGGATTTGCTGATGTAGCTCAGCTGGTAGAGCAACGCATTCGTAATGCGTAGGTCGGGGGTTCGAATCCCTTCATCAGCACCATTTCAACTTTTCAGGATTCATTCCCTTCGCAAAAACGTTGTTTTCGACATCTGTCGGGAGCGGCGTTTTTTTATTTTTTCCGACAAAAGCTCCCGGTCGTCATGCGCCGGGAGCGGTAGCTTTTTCGAGCCATTCCAGATAGGCGAGGGCATCGTCGCGGGAATCGCCGCACATATCGGCTGCTGCATGAAGCTCTCCGCATACGGCAGGCCTGTCGGGCTTGCCGAACAGGGCGCAGCGCAGATCCGGCAGCAGCTGCACGCAGGGAACTCCGGCGGGCTTGCCGTCAGGCATGCCCGGAATCGGAGACGAGATCGAAGGGGCGATGCAGCAGGCGGCGCAGCCGCTTCGGCAGATCATAACGAGTCACCTCTTTGCATAGAATAGATTCAATCGCCCGGCAGACCGGACGCGAAGTTTGTGAAAACGCTTCACGGGGTAAGACAAGTCAACCAAGCTCCGTCTAAATGGCGGCCGCAAGGGCCATAATGTATCCATTACGGAAAACAGGAGAGATGTCTCATGATTCGACGGGAAGGCCATTTGCTGACCGGATTGTTGAACGGACTGGCTCTGTCGCTGCCGTTTTGGGCGGCCTGCGCGGCATGGCTGGCGACCCGCTGAACGCAGTTCAAGGCGGCGGGCGGCAAGGACGGCGGAAGAATAGAAGACAGAGGCTGCGCGCAAGCGCAGCCTCTTTGCTTTGGGAATCAAAAGCGCAGTCTCCGCCGGCGGCTCTCCCGCTTATCGCCCGCTGCGGCGAATACGTCGAGCAGGAGGCTCCCTGCTTCGGCATCGCGGGAATCCCAGGCCTGAGCGAAGCGGACCACGTGGGAAACTCCTAGAATATCATATTCCGCGGCAAGATGCTGCCTTGCCGAGCCGACAATCAGCGTATGGAGGCGTACGCTCCTGCGGGCGGAGAGCCGTGCGAGACGCTCCCGCAGCGGGGGAGTTATCTCGCCGACGCCGTCGGTCAGCATGACAAAATCGGCGGCGGCAAATCCGCGGACATGCTCCACGATGTCGATGCCTCTCGCGAGGGGAGCGTCGAAGTTCGTACCGCCGCCATAAGCGAGGGAGGCCATGCCGTAGAAACGGTCCCAGTCGGGCCGCTGATGATAGAGGCGATGCTCGATGACCTCGCCCTTCGCGCCGAACAGCAGCAGCGTGAAGTCCCTGCGTTCCGCCAGCGCGAATGCGGCGAACGCGGCCGTGAACACCTGGACGAGACGAAGCTTGGACCCGCGCATGGAATGGGAAGTATCCATCATGCAGATGACCGGGCCGCGCTGGGATTCCTCGGCCTCTCCTTCCGGAGAATAGGCGAGCAGCTTGCGGTCCAGCAGCTTCATCAGGAAATAG
>Ga0194137_10002337_pt1 | contig 11215 bp, 7 predicted proteins | sample TARM_MetaG_T3_14_FD_134025 | JGI IMG/M metagenome (GOLD analysis project Ga0194137, IMG submission 134025) | Freshwater microbial communities from Pennsylvania, USA, analyzing microbe dynamics in response to fracking - TARM_MetaG_T3_14 (version 2) | ecosystem: Environmental > Aquatic >...
GCTATCACGCGCCTGACGGAAGCGGAGGCGGCTATCGCGGCGCTGGAAGCGCAAGCAGCAGCAGACCAGGCAGCGGCCAATGTGGTGAAAGCGCAAATCGCCGCCTTGCCGGCAAAAGAGGCTGTCACTCTGGCGAACAAAGCGGCAGCAGCTCAAGCGCGAACGGCCTATGAAGCTCTGACCGCAGCCCAGAAGGCGCTAGTAGGAGACATCACGCGCTTGACGGAAGCGGAGTCGGCTATTACGGTGCTGGAAGCGCAAGCAGCAGCAGACCAGGCAGCGGCCAATGTGGTGAAAGCGCAAATTGCCGCCTTGCCGGCAAAAGAGGCTGTCACTCTGGCGAACAAAGCAGCAGCATCTCAAGCACGAACGGCCTATGAAGCTCTGACCGCAACCCAAAAGGCGCTTGTAGGAGCTATCACGCGCTTGACGGAAGCGGAGTCGGCTATTGCGGCGCTGGAAACACAGGCAGCAGCAGATCAGGCAGCTGCGGATTCTGTGAAAGCCCAAATCGCCGCTTTGCCATCAAAAGAGGCTGTCACTCTGGCGAACAAAGCGGCTGCAGCTCAAGCACGAACGGCCTATGAAGCTCTGACCGCAACCCAGAAGGCGCTTGTAGGAGACATCAACCGCTTGACGGAAGCGGAGGCGGCTATCGCGGCGCTGGAAGCGCAAGCAGCAGCAGACCAGGCAGCGGCCAATGTGGTGAAAGCGCAAATCGCCGCCTTGCCGGCAAAAGAGGCTGTCACTCTGGGCGACAAAGCAGCAGCAGTTGCAGCACGCACGGCCTATGAAGCTCTGACCGCAACCCAGAAGGCGCTTGTAGGAGCTATCACGCGCTTGACGGAAGCGGAGGCGGCTATTGCGGCGCTGGAAGCGCAAGCAGCAGCAGACCAGGCAGCGGCCAATGTGGTGAAAGTCCAGATTGCCGCTTTGCCGGCAAAAGAGGCTGTCACTCTGGCGAACAAAGCGGCCGTTGCTGAAGCACGTGCAAATTATGAAGCTTTATCTGCTACCCGGAAGGCGCTAGTAGGAGACATCGCCCGCTTGACGGATGCGGAGTCGGCTATTGCGGTGCTGGAAGCGCAAGCAGCAGCTGACCAGGCAGCGGCCAATGTGGTGAAAGCGCAAATTGCCGCCTTGCCGGCAAAAGAGGCTGTCACTCTGGCCGACAAAGCAGCAGCAGCTCAAGCACGAACGGCCTATGAAGCTCTGACCGCAACCCAGAAGGCGCTTGTAGGAGATATCACGCGCTTGACGGAAGCAGAGGCGGTTATTGCTGGCCTCGAGACCCTTACAAGCAAAGTGTTGACCACTTTTGATTTCTCTACCGTTTATGCTGCTCAAGCCAGGGGAGAAAGCAAAACGATAACGTCAACAAATTTCCAAGCGAACCCGAAGCATTTCACGATAAGCGACGGGAAGATCACCATTCCGGTTGACCTGACCTGGAACATTCCGTTGAACGGATTCACTACAGGACAGGTGGTAGGCTCGGCGGTAGACAGCTTTATCCAGGACTACTGCAATGCGCATGGAATCGACCTTGGTAACCGGACCTTAGGCGGGATGGGGTTTGAAGACACCTTCTTCATCACTACCTTCAAAACCGGATCTTCCGCTTCGATTACATTGGGCGGAAATGATTGGTCCTTCTTCTTCCAAAACAATCATTACACCGGGACGGACGAGGACAGCTCCAAAAACCGTACGTTCACCATCGGCGACGGCGCAGCAACGGCAACGATTATGCTGGATTGGAATTATGCCGACATGGCTGCCTTGGTCAGTGATCTGAATAATCAGCTGAACGCGGCATCCGTAGCCGCTATCGCCGTAAAAGTAAACGAGAATCAATTCAAGCTCGTTCCGAGCTCCTCTGATAAAACCATAACGGTTTCGGGAAGAGACAAAGATGTACTGTTCGGCAATTAAGAGGTTAATGGCCGAATAACAAGATGAATAGCAGGCTGCATGATCGTGCTCCTTCAGCTGTTCAGCACGGAGCTCGGCCGCAGGACGGAAATAGAGAGAAGCCGCATACCGGATCGGTATGCGGCTTCTCTCCGTTTTCAAAAGGCTAGCCTTCCTTGCCTGCGAAGGTCACTCTGTTCTTGCCTTCGCGCTTCGAGCGATACAGAGCCTCGTCGGCTTTGCGGATGACCGAGATCGGATCCGGGTCGTCATCCGGCCATCGGGCTGCGCCTACGCTGCAGCCGATTTCAATGGAATGGCCATCAATCAGCAAGGGTTCATTGATGGCCTGGATAATCCGGTGCGCCAGCGCGGTGCCGCCGGCTTCGGAATCGTTTGCGGAGGTGTAGAACACGGCCAGGAACTCGTCGCCTCCCAGGCGGACCGCAAGCTCTCCAGCACGCATGCAGGAACGGATTCTAGCCGCTGTCTGCTGCAGGAGCAGATCGCCGACTTGATGGCCGTACTGGTCGTTGACCAGCTTGAAGCCGTCCAAATCCATGTAGAGAAAGGTCAGAACCTTGCCGCTGCGGGCAGCGGCGACCGCGTGGTCCAGATACGAATCCAGCGCGCGGCGGTTGGGAAGTCCCGTAAGCTTGTCCTGATGAGCCTGATTTTCCATCTCATCGAGCGCAAGCTCGGTCTTCGTCAGGTCCGTGACCAGGTGATGGAGGGTTTTCGACAGAATTTCAATGTCGCGGATGCCTTTATGGATCGGAATCGCCGAATGCTCGCCCCGGAGCAAGCGCTCGGCGGCAACCGTAATCCGTTTCAACGGGCGAGCGGCCATGCCGGCGGTGAACCACCCCGCTATCGCGAACACGAGGGCGGTCAATACCCCGATCCCAATAATGAAATGCCGGATATCATCTACGGGAGCGTAGGCGATGTCGATCGGCTGCCTGATGATGACGGTCCATCCGAGTCCCTTGTAGTTCTGATGCCCGTCTCCAAGCGCGTACCCCGTCAAATAGGTTTTGCCGTCGCTCCAGCGTTCCTTCGAATAGCCGTTCTTGCCGGCTTGAGCTTCCGACAAGCTGTTCAGCACCAGCGGCTTGCCCACCATGGAGGAGGGGCCGATGAGAACCGTATCGTTGTTTCGGCTGACAACCAGAATATCTACTTTTTCTTTATGTTCTTGCAAGGGATGCAAAATAGAGGCTTCGATCTCGCGGGCCCAGGCCCAGCTGAGATGAGCCGCCAGCACCCCTTGAACGTTCAAGGCCTTGTCGTAGATCGGCAGGCTGATGTCGACAAACTGCATCGGCTCTCCGGTCGGATTGGGAAGAAGCTTGCCCAGCAGGACCGCCTCATGGACGTCTCCGATGAACTTCCCTTTTATCCCTTCCTGAAAAACAGGACGCTGAGCGATGTTGCTGCCCGTCAAAATCCCGTCGGTGGATGCGATGACCGTTCCCTTCGGGTCCAGATAGCCTACCCAGGTAAATGAAGGCAGGCTTAATTTCAATTGATCCAGCAAAGCTCGGATTTGCTCCGGGGAGCCGGGATGCTGCAACGCTTCCAGCTTGCTCAGCACATCGAGCTCACCCGAGCGTGACCACATGAAGGAATCCAGTTTATCCGCCATCTGATAGGATGTTTCCGATAGGGACTGGCCGATCTGGGATTCGATTTCAACGGTTGTTTTGCTGCCGATCGACCAGCTCAGCGCTCCGGTCAGCAGAATGATTACGGCGGCGAGCAAGACGGCGAAAATGGATCGAAGCGAATAAGACATCGGTAGGATTACGTTCCTTTCTTGGCGTATGCTGTCGTAAGGGATACGATGGACCTGCAGCACCGCAGTTTCAATCATCAGGCATGTCCTCGAAGAGAGAGCGAGCTCAGGAAAACGAACAAGACAGGCGATGACAGCCCCGCCGATTCGGCAGCTTCATCTTCTCCTTCCTTATATCGGTTAGGTACAATGGACATTATAGCGCATGCTTTTCCAAGGTAGGCTCCGAGCCGGCAGGATTCCGCTTCTCCGTCCGTCTGCACATCGGTCGTCCAAGCGGGCATAGTAGAAGCAAGAGATGAGCCTGTTTACACTTTTTTCATATGGAGGCATTGGGGTGGATAAAGTTGTGGTCCCGGAATGGGTGGAGTCCCGTTTTCCGTTCTATACATTCGACAGCATCCAATCGCTCTATGGCAGCGCGAATCTGCCGATCGGGCAGAGCTCTACCGCATTGGTCGCCATCGCCGGCGGCAAAGGCATCTTCAAGGCCGGCGATCGCAGCGGCGAAATTGCGGAAGGGAGCATCATTCTGCTCCCACCATGCAGCGAGGCCGCTCTGATTGCGGACCGTCTGCAGCCGCTCCATGCCTATACCCTCTCCATCGGCTCCATGGAGCCGATGCAGCTTGCAGAGGGAATGATGCGCAAAAGCGATATCGCCTCCAATTCAGAGGTTCGCTTCTTTCCCTGCGAGCCGGAGATGGCTGCCCTTGTAGAGGAGCTGTACGTCCATCGTTCTCCGGAAAGCGAAGCCCGCCATGTCCGCAATCAGATCGTCTTCCACCAGCTCGTTCTCATGCTGCTCGAGCGGCAGCATTCCAGGGAGGCGGCAAGCCTGCAGCCGTCCATGGAACGAAGCCTGGCTTATTTGGAGAATCAATACAGCGGCAGGATGACGCGAGACGCCTTGGCCGAAATCGCCGGAGTGAGCTCGTCCCATTATTCCATTCTGTTCAAGCAGCTGACCGGCTTCTCCTTCAATGAATACTTGTCGCGCCTTCGCGTTCATCGGGCCAAGGAGCTGCTCCTGAGCGGCTCGGGCACGCTGAGAGAGATCGCGCTCAAGGTCGGCTACAAGGACGAGTTCTATTTCAGCCGGCGGTTCAAGCAGCAGACGGGAATGCCGCCCTCTGCCTACACTCGGATGCCTTTGCGGCGAGCAGCCGTCATGCTGACTCCATACGCCAGCCACCTGCTGCTCCTCGGGCTGGAGCCGGCCGTCCTCATATCCGACAACAGCGAATACGTGAACGCGGAAGGGGTTCAGCAGCCGCAAGCGATGCTGTTCATTCATGCCGACAGCTCCGTCGAGCAGGTGAGGTCGGCTTTGCTCGCCCATGACATCGAGCTGATCATTGCCGACAGCCGCCATCTGGACGAGCATGGGCTGCATGCCGCCCAGCTGCGTGTCGCCGCCCCGATTGCGGAGATTCCATGGATGGGGGTCGGGTGGAAGGAGCATCTCCGTCTTATCGCCCAGGTAGTCAGGCGAGCCGAGCAGGCGGAGCGATGGCTGGCTGAATTCGAGGAGGAGGAACAGGCAGCCCGTGCACGGATACAGCATAGCGGAGCGGCTGGCGAGACGATCACGATAGTGGTGGTCAAGCCGGATAAACTGCTCGTATACGGAGCCCGCAATGTCGGATATGTCCTCTACAGCTCGCTTGGTCTGCAGCCGCCAGCCAAGATCAAGCAGGAGATGAATCGCCTCGGGGAACAATTCCATTCCATCCCTATTGAAATTTCGCAGCTTGCGGACTATGCGGGCGACCGGATTATGGTCATCGTGTTTCCGGATGTCAAAGGGTCGACGGCGCATTCCGAAGCGGTGCTGGGCTCTTCCTATTGGGAGGAGCTTCCCGCTGTACGCCGCAATCGCGTTCACTTTCTGGAGAAGGATGACTGGGTGCCGTACAATCCGGTATCGATTCGATTGCAGCTTCGGCGGGCGGAGGCGCTTTTTACGGGCAATCAATAGTCCAAGCTGTTTTCGTTGCCGGCAATCAATAGTCCAAGCCCATTTCCCAACAAAAAGGCATGGCTCGAAAACCAATGCATCTCTATAATAACTCATGTAAATGAGAATGATTTTCATAATCATTACTTGGCTGTGTAGAGATCGCATCTAAAGGGAGAGAGTCATGTCATGAAAAAGCTTTCCGTTCTATTTGTCCTTGCCTTTGTTGTTCTGCTGAGCGCCTGCGGCGGCAATCAAGCCAACGATGCCGACGCCGGAAGCTCCCCGGCTCCCGCAGCGCCGCCCGCATCGGAAGCGGCAACCTTTACTTATCAATCCGAGAGCGGACCTGTCGAGGTTCCGACTCATCCGCAGCGCGTCGTCGTGCTTACCCGGTTCCTGACGGGCAACGTCATGATTCTCGGCGTACCGCTGGTCGGCGTGGACCAGATGTCCATGGACAACCCGAATTTCGCCGGCAAGCTGGACGGGGTGGAAGCTGTAGACGAAGAAAGCCTCGAAAAGATTGTGGAGCTGAACCCGGATCTCATCATCGGGCTCTCCGATATTAAAAACATCCATAAATTCAAGGAAATCGCCCCTACGGTCACCTATACGTACGGAAAGGTCGATTTCAAGCAGCAGCAGCTGGAAATCGGCAAGCTGCTGAACAAAGAAAAGGAAGCCCAAGCCTGGGTAGACGACTTCGATGCCCGTACGAAGAAAGCCGGAGAAGAGATCAAGGCGAAGATCGGCGCCGATGCGACGGTCTCGGTCATCGAGACGTTCAACAAGCAGCTCTATGTCTATGGAGACAACTTTGGCCGCGGAACCGAAATCCTCTATCAGCAATTCGGCCTGCATATGCCGGAGAAGGTCAAGGAAGCGACGAGCAGGGACGGCTACTTCGCCGTATCGAATGAAGTCTTGAGCGATTATGTCGGCGACTATGTCATTTTCAGCAAAAACGCCGATGAAGACAATTCGTTCCAGACGACGGAAACGTACAAGAACATTCCCGCTGTCCAAAATCAGCATGTCTTTGAAGCGGACGCAAAAGCGTTTTATTTCAACGATCCTTTGAGCATGGAATATCAGCTGGACTTTTTTATCAAGCATTTTCTCGGCTAAGCTCGGCACCATGAATCCTAGTTCCGAACCGGCCCTTCCGGCCGGTTTTTTTTGGTTCGGCTCCGCATGAGAAATTCGGGGCGGCGGCATGGAAAAAAAGCGGATTTCGACAAAAATCGTTCAAATTTGCCATGAAGTTAAAGAATGCATCGTTATATTCCGATATGTGTAATGTTTGCAGTCGATCCGCCGGGAGCGGAAAGGAGCGTCGTCATCAACGAAAGCTCAACAAGCAACCTAGCATTCAGGCGGGGAGCAAACAGGCAACCATAGTCAGTAAAGAAAGCGGGCATGATCATGAACAATCCGTTTACGGCCGGAAGGCCTCTGGCGCTTGCGTTTGCCGGGTCGGCCGCACTGATCGGAGCGGCATCGGGTATCGTCCATTTCGCCGTGCTGTCGCTTGCGGGCGCAAGCGGCCGCAGCGCCGCATGGGGCGGAATGCTGACCTTTGTCCTGGTTCTTGCGGGAGCGGCTGCATTGACGGCGCTCTCGCCGAAGATTCGCCGCCGCTTCGGCCTGGAGCCGGCAGCAGGCGAGGCCGAGGCTGCGACTTCTGCGCTGCAGGAACAGGAGCAGTCCCAGAGCACGGAGCGCATCCTGTCCTTGGCCAAGGAAGCGGCTGCCGCTTCCGGTTCGCTCGTCCGGGACAATGAGTTCTGCAAAGACCTGGTGGAAGGAATAACGGCTTCCATCGAGCAGATCTCGCTCGGCAACGAGTCCATCGCAGTGGAATCCAGAAACAATATGGCCATGCTGGAGGAAGTCACGAAGGGGATGGAGCATATCGCGAACTCCTCGATGTCGCTTGCAGAGGAGACGGCTGTCGTAGCGGAGACCGCCGACCAGGGAGCCGCGGTCATCGACAATGCGGTATCCCAGATGAATGTCGTCTCCGAGCATGCCGCGGCTTCCTCGGAAGCATTGTCGGGAATGAGCGGCTTGAACGAGGAGATCGAGAAGATCGCCCATGTCGTGAGCCAGATTTCCAGCCAGATCAATCTGCTTTCCCTGAACGCGGCGATCGAGGCTGCCCATGCGGGCGAATTCGGCAGGGGCTTTTCGGTCGTTGCCAGCGAGATTCGCCAGCTGGCCGAGCAGTCCTCTTCTTCGGCCCGGGATATCGCCAAGACGGCTGCGGATATTCGAAGCTATTTCCGGCGTTCCTCCGAAGCGATGACCCGTTTCAACGCGGAGCTGCAGTCCGGGGTGAGCAGCGTGAACTCGGCCGGACAGGCTTTCCATGAGATCGTCGGCCTGACGGGAAGCGTATCCGAAAAGGTTCAGGAAATATCCAGCGTCACGCAGCAGATCAACGCAAGCACGGAAGAAATTTTGACCTCCGTCCGCGGAACGTCGGAGAGCACGGAAGTGGCGCTGGCCGGTTCCAAGGAAATCTCCATGTCCGCGGAGGAGCAGCTGGACGCCATGTCGCAGTCGCTCGATTCGGCACGTCTGCTGAGGCAGCAGGTGCTGGCCATCCAAGAAGAAGCATCCCGCCATGCGGCTGATCCTGAAGCAAACGGATGAAAATGGGCAGCATTCAACACTTGCCGAAGAAGGCCGTTCCTTTCATGGAAGAGCAAGGGGCCGCCGGTCCGGCGATCGCGGCCTCCATCGGAGGCCTGCATGAGCCTGCTCCGGCGCAAGCCGCCAACGGAAACGCCTAGCCGCCTTTTACAGAGAAGATTTATAGAATCGGAGAGTGGATTCGATGAAACTCGCAGAAGCCATGCTGCGTTATTTGAAGTCTGCAGGAGTCGAGTATCTGTTTGGAATTCCGGCCGGCATCATCGGACCGATCTATGATTCGCTCATCGACGTGGGCATCAAGCCCGTCATCGCGAAGAACGAGGCGGGATCGGCCTATACGGCGGCCCGTTATTCCAGCACTTCGGGAAGGCTGTCCGTATGCGCCGGAGCGGGAGCTGTAGGCGTCAGCAACATGATGAACGGCATTGCGGACGCGAAGCGGGCCAAAGCCCCGATGCTGGTCATCGCTGGCGGCATCAACCGCTGGCAGATGGGCAAAGGAGCCATCCAGGAGCTCGATGGAGAACAGATGGTGAAGGGTGTCACCAAGTACAGCGCGACGGTGCTGCGCGAGCAGGATGTGCTGGAGGAGCTGGACAAGGCGGTGCGGATCGCTCTGACTCCTCCTTGCGGTCCGGTGTACCTGTGCATTCCTATCGACATCCAGCGCTTGGATCTGGACGTTCCTATTCCCGAAGCGCCGGCTGCAGCCGAGTTCTCAGCTCCTCTGCCGGACCCTGCTTCGCTGGAGCATGCGGCTGAGCTGATCCGCTCCGCAAGCAAGGGGCTGATCATGGTCGGCCGCGGCGGGCGCGGCTTCGGCGACGGCATCAGGCAGCTCAGCGAGAAGCTGCAGTGGCCCGTAATTACGACGCCGGCCGGCAAGGGAATCGTTTCGGGAGATTTTCCTTTGAATCTGGGCAACTACGGGTTCTCCAGCACGGAGGCAGCCAGCCGGTATGTGAATTCGGCCGAACCCGACTGCGTGCTTGTGCTGGGCAGCAGCCTCGGGGAAGCCTCGACCTGCAACTTCAACGACGTGCTTGTCGCCGGACGGAAGGTCGTCCATGTGGACCGCGATCCTTCCGAGCTCGGCAAGGTGTTCCATACGGACGCAGCCGTATGCGGCGATCTGAAGGAGGTTCTTCCTTATCTTCTGGAGGCTGTTCCGGCCGCATCCATCCGGTACATTCGGGAGGAGCCCGTCAACGCGCCTTACGAGCTCAACCATACCGGCATGTCTCTGCGGCTGTTCCTGGAAAACCTGAAGCGCACCATGCCGTCGGATACCCGCTATGTATGCGATATCGGGGAGTTCACCAACTTCGCGCTGAAGTACATCCATGTCCCGGACGGGGGAGACTTCGAAATCAACCTCGATTACGGAGCGATGGGCTCGGCAATCTCGGGAGCGCCCGGACTGGCCCTCGCCGATCCGTCCCGGCCGGTCGCCGTCATCGCAGGGGATGGGTGCTTCTTCATGAACGGGATGGATATTCTGACCGCCAAGGAATATCGGATTCCCGTCGTTTACTTCATCATCAACAACGCGATGCTGTCTTATGTGGAGAGGGGCCAGCAGTTCCTCTTCAGCCGCTCCATTCCGGATTACAAGCAGGAGCGCATCTCCATCGCGGCCATGATGGAAGCCGCCGGAGTACGGTCCATGTCGGTCGGCAGCATCGAGGAGATGGCGTCGATTCCATCCTTCCTCGAAAACCTGGACGGTCCGTGCCTCATCGAGGTCATTACCGATGGAACCGAGCCTGCTCCGATTCTGGACCGGCTCAAAGCGCTCGTCGTCAACTGAATTCAACTAAACTCGCCAAGAAAGAAGGATACCGAAATGGGTAGCTTCAATATTGATCTGGATAAAACGAACAAGATTTTCAACGCGCAGGTAGAAGGAACGTTCTCTCCGGAGGACGGCATGAAATCCGTGGAGGCGTACAAGGCCACCATCGCGACGATCGATACGTCCGAGTACGAAATCCGCATCGACTGCACGCTGCTCAATGTCTCGGCTCCAAGCTCGCTGCCGATTCTTGAAGGCTGCTTTGCGCTGTACAAGGAAGACGGCTTCAAAAAGGTTTCTCTCCTGCTTGCCAAAAATCCGGTGCTCAAAATGCAGCTCGGACGCGTCGCTCGCGGAGTAGGCCTGGAAAACTGCGAAATCACCGAAGTCTAAATCCGATCCAGAGGAGGCAAAGCCAATGACAGCCGTCCGAATCCGCAGCCTGGAAATCTACCATCCTTCCCACGAAGTGGACAATGAGTACTATATCGAGCGCTTCCGCCAGTCCGGCGTCGAAGTGTCGGGCTTGCTGAAGGCGCTTGGCCGCGACAAGCGGTTTGTCATCGACAGCCCGGAAGAAAATACGTACACGATGGCGCTGGAGGCATCCCGCAAGGCGCTTGCCGCCGCCGGATTGGCTGCCGAGGACCTCAATCTCATCATCTTCTCCTCCCAGACGCCGGAGTATCTGCTTCCAAGCAACGCTCTCAAGCTCCATAGCGGACTTGGCGGCAGCAAGCAGACGATGTGCTACGACATCAACGCGAACTGCGCAGGCATGCTGGTGGCGGTCGAGCAGGCGAGCCGCACGATGCTGAGCAATCCCCGCATCAAGCGGGCGCTCGTCGTCGGAGCGGATCACTTCTCCGTCCACAGCCCTCAGGAGCCGGTGTACCATTCCAACTTCGCCGATTCCGCGGCTGCCGTCATTCTCGAATCCCAGGAAGGAAGCGGCGGCTTCATCGATTCGCTCTATCAGACGGACACGGCGGTCATCGACAATTCCCTGTTCCCTGCCAATGGCCTGTCGAACCTGTATCGCGGGGACGCTGCCGAAGCCCAGGTCCGATTCACTCCGTTCGAC
>Ga0194137_10002338_pt1 | contig 11210 bp, 12 predicted proteins | sample TARM_MetaG_T3_14_FD_134025 | JGI IMG/M metagenome (GOLD analysis project Ga0194137, IMG submission 134025) | Freshwater microbial communities from Pennsylvania, USA, analyzing microbe dynamics in response to fracking - TARM_MetaG_T3_14 (version 2) | ecosystem: Environmental > Aquatic >...
CTCCAATCAGCAGCTGGCGCTATTTATGCGTCATCTGTGGGCAACCGACGGCAGCATTACGACGGATAAAAATGGCCGAACCCGGCTCTACTTCGCAACGGTTAGCCGTCGCCTTATTGATGATGTTAGCGCCCTGCTGCTGCGCTTCGGTATTGTGACCAGAATTCGTCACGTTCTATCGGGTGAAGGTGGCGGATGGTATACCGCAGATGTATCGGGAAGTGAGCAACAGCAGCGCTTCGCCCGGCTGATTGGTGCATTTGGTCATCAGCAGCCAGCGCTGGAGCGAATTAAAGCGTCAACGATGACGGCCAACACCAATATCGATACTTTGCCGCAGGAGGTATTTGATCACGTTAAACAAGCCATGGCGGCGAAAGGAATAAGCCAGCGGCAAATGGCGGCGATGCGGGGTACGGCCTATGGAGGCGCATCGCACTTTAGCTTCGCACCTTCACGTGCCACGCTCAGCAGTTACGCTGACGTGCTCGGTGATGCTGCTTTATCGCAAATAGCCTCCAGCGAGCTATTTTGGGATCAGGTCGTCGAGATACGTTCCTGTGGGGAAGAAGAGGTGTTTGACTTAACCGTACCGGGGGATGCGTGCTGGTTAGCCGACGGTATCGTGAGCCATAACTCGGGAGCGATCGAGCAGGATGCTGACGTCATTGCCTTCGTTTACCGGGATGAGGTGTATAACCCGGATAACCCTGACAACCAGGGGATTGCGGAGCTGATCATCGGTAAGCAGCGTAACGGGCCGATTGGTACGGTGCACATGGCCTTTATTGGTAAATACACGCGCTTTGAGGACCTGGCTCCCGATAGCTACGGCGAAGCGTTTGGCGATTAACTTGAGCGACATGGGGGAGAACGTATAATGCGCACCCTCATGAGCAGTTCGCCTCGAGCAGATAGAGAGACAGGAGTAACAAATGGCAGGTGGTTTTAGGCGCGGTAACCGCAAACGTCTCCCTAAGTTGGAAGGCCGCGGTGAACTCCAGTCGCTAGAGCGCGAGGGGCCTTTTAAAGAGTGGCTGGGCATGCCCGACCTTTATCGCTACTTTCTGGTAGTGGAGGGAGAGAAGTACAGCTACCAAACGGAAGATGCTGAACTTCCCGTCGCGGTCGGCGACAAAGTAGTGTTTCGGTACAAAGAGACCAAAGGCGGTAATTGGATTGACCGTAACTCGCTGGGTAAGGCGATTGACCCGTCCGAGTATCAGTAAATCGACCATAAGTTGACGAATTGGTCAGGAACTCTTTTCTGTTATTGCCCTCTTAGGCAGTTAGTGTAGGCAGTTAGTGCCACGGTAATATTATTGTCATGGGGCCGCGTCATGCTGTGCTCCATGACGATAACCAATAACAGGAGGGAACCATGGAACTGAAAGCGCTCAAACAGTTCGTCGCGAGTCACGACAACTTTGAGATTCGGGTGATTACCCATTCGGGAAGCCGCTTCTACCAAGTAGAGCTAGAAGATGTAGAAGGCGAACGCCATATGCTGATGCAACGTAATAAGCCGATGCTGTTCCGTTCATTAGATGACGTTTATCTGGAGCTAAAACGTGCAGGCATCCATCGCGCTTACCTGGTGCAACATGTGCCGCAGGATGAAGTGATTGGTCACGACGCCCATTACAGCTCGCCACTGACCTCGCGCATGCCGCTAGTTTTTTAATCACTGGTTAACGTAACGGTTTAACCTAACGCTTTTCCCACCACAGCCCCAGCCGGATACGGCGTCGGGCAAAAAACGGTAGCCTGCATCCATCATGCTTCGCAGGCCCGGTAAGCAAGAAAGTCTTACCAGCCGCCGGTAGCCCAACACCGCATACAGGGCCCGGCTGGCGTCCATGCCGATAAACCATCTCCCCTGATTATCCTACCGGTTTTATGCAGGTGATGTGGCACGTAGCGTGCTTCTTCAGCCACTTCGCATAGCGCAACCACCGCATTGGAAGGCGCGTCGCAAAGCGTTGGAAGCGTCAGCGTGAGCTGGTCACCCAATACGAGCAGTAACGGCTTAGACATGAGTTAGTCTGCAGTTATACAAATAATGTTGATAGTATAACTTTATGCTGCGACTTTGCCGAAAAGTGTTAAGATTTTGCCCATTATGTACTGCACCTAAGGAGTGAGCGAGATGGCCGATAGCGTTGTAAAGGATCAACCCGGTGAGGGGCGTTTAACTCATGCGCCCAGCAGTCACCCTGCGGTCCCCCGCGCCAAGGTGGGCGTAGTTCTGGCCAACCTGGGAACACCCGATGGCACCGACTACTGGTCCATGCGCCGCTATCTCAGCGAGTTCTTATCCGATAAACGGGTTGTGGATTACGCCAGTTGGAAATGGCAGCCGCTGCTGCAGCTGATCATTCTCACCAAGCGGCCTTTTTCATCTGGCCATGCGTATAAAAGTATTTGGAATAATGAGAAGAATGAAAGCCCGCTGCTAACCATCACGCGTTCCCAAACGGAAAAAATGACCGAGCGCTTAAAGGCGTTGTATGGCGATGATGTAGAAGTTGATTTCTGCATGCGCTACGGCAACCCCTCCACCGATAGCGTGCTAAAGCGTATGAAAGAGAAGGGCTGCGAGCGCATTGTGTTCTTCCCGCTTTACCCGCAATACGGCTCGCCCACCACCGCGACGGCGAATGATCAGGCGTTTCGCACGCTGATGAAGATGAAGTGGCAGCCCTATATTCGCACCGTGCCCGCTTATTTTGAGCATCCTGCCTATATCCAGGCGCTGGCGAATTCGGTACAGGAAGCTTATGACGGGTTTGAGAGCCGCCCGACCAAGTTAGTTGCCAGCTATCACGGGGTGCCTGAGCGTTATTTAATGGAAGGCGACCCCTACCACTGCCAATGCCAGAAAACCACACGGCTGCTGCGTGAGAAGCTGGGCTTAAGTAAGGAGGAGGTGGATACTGCCTTTCAGTCGCAGTTTGGCCCCGAGAAGTGGGTTGGCCCGCAAACAGTGGAGCACGTTGCCGAGCTGGCCAAGCAGGGGCATAAGCATATTGCGATTCTTTCGCCAGCATTCTCTTCTGATTGTGTGGAAACCCTTGAGGAGATCAAAGAGGAGATCCACGACAGCTTTATGGAAGCGGGTGGCGAAACCTTTAGCTATATCCCCTGTTTGAATGACCGCGATGACCATATAGATGCACTGTTAGCAGTGGTCAATAACGAGCTCTCTGGCTGGTTGTCGACACCGTAAAGTCGCGTATTTGCTATAAAAACCGTCTAGCGTATTACGTTAGGCGGTTTTTTATTGGGGCCGTCTTTTCTAGGGAGACTCTGAATAAGTCTCACAATCAGCGATAATTCGACCATCGCCAACCGCATAGGATTCGTTGCCGCCATGGATCAGATGACCTTCTCCGAAGCCGAGTACCAGAACAAGAAGCGTAAGACCCGCCGCGAGATCTTTCTGGAACGGATGGACAAGCTGATTCCCTGGAAGCAGTTGGAGAAGAAGGTAGCCCGTTATTACCCCAAGGGCCAGAACGGTCGGCCTCCCTATCCGCTGTCTGCCATGCTGCGAGTTCACTGCATGCAGTTGTTCTATAATCTGAGTGATCCGGCCATGGAAGACGCTCTGTACGAGATCGAATCCATGCGGCACTTCGCCGGCCTGAAGCTGGACCGTTTGCCGGACGAGACCACCATTCTTAACTTCCGGCATTTCCTGGAGCAACACTGTCTTGGCAAGGCACTGTTTAAAGAGGTGAATAAACACCTGGAGAAAAACGGCCTGATGCTGCGCGAAGGCAGCATCGTCGATGCGACCATTATCTCCGCCCCCAGCTCCACCAAGAACAGCACCGGCAAGCGCGATCCTGAAATGCACCAGACCAGAAAGGGCAACGAATGGCATTTCGGCATGAAGATGCACATTGGTGTCGACGACACTCTGGGCCTGATTCATAGCATCGATACCACCGCTGCCAACGTTCATGACATAGTGCCCACCGACAAGCTGCTGCATGGTGAAGAGCAACGAGTCTTCGGCGATGCTGGTTACCTTGGCATTCAGAAGCGGGATGAGCATAAGCACCGCAAAAACGTCTCCTGGTTCATTGCCAAAAGGCCTGGCACCCGGAAGAAGCTGGATGCCGACAAGCTGAAAGCCGAGAAAATCAAAGCCAGTGTTCGTGCCAAGGTCGAGCATCCGTTCCGGTACATCAAGCAGGTCTTTGGATACGGCAAGGTCCGCTATCGCGGCCTTGCCAAGAACAATAACCGGCTGCATTTGCTGGCCGCATTCAGCAACCTGCTGATTGGTGAAAAATACATGCTGGCGTAGGGCCAGTGCGCCTGTTTTCCGCCAAAATGGCGGGAAACGGGCAAAAAATACACAAATAACGGGGGAATAACGTCTGAAATTCCCGATTTTTGCTGTTTTGAAACAACATCGGCAAAAATCACCGGTTATTCAGACCTTCCCTAGAAATATGAGAAACGCTAGTATAAGGTTTGTGCATATAAAATCACACTTATTCAACGTTTAAGCGGCTTGTGCACCTGTATAGGCGGCTTACTGGGATGAATGAACGTCACTAGGGAGAAAGCGCCGGATGCAATTTGCCGTGTTAATGGGCTTCGTGTTGGCAGCGTCTTCACCGCTGCTCAACCGTTGGTTTGGGGAGCGAACAAGCCTGCTGCTTGCGCTGTTTCCGGCGTTGCTGGCTGGTTGGCTTTTTAGTCAAGCGCCCCTGGTGTTGAGTGATGGGCCTCAGTTACTTGAGTGGTCGTGGGTGCCTTCGCTAGGCATTAGCCTTAGCTTTTTACTGGATGGCCTTTCTCTGCTGTTTGGCTTGCTGATCACGGTGATTGGCACCTGTGTCCTGGTGTATGCGGGTGGCTACTTAAAAGGCCACCAAGATATTGCCCGTTTTCACCTCGCCCTCGTCGCCTTTATGGCCTCTATGCTGGGGCTTGTGTTAGCGGACGGCCTGCTGACGCTGTTTATTTTCTGGGAGCTGACCAGCATCACCTCGTACCTGCTGATTGGCTTTAACCATACCGATATTGAAGCACGCAAATCCGCTCGTCAGGGGCTTTTTGTGACGGTTGCTGGTGGCTTGGCGTTAATGGCAGGTTTGGTGCTATTGGGTATCGCCAGCGGTAGCTGGTCTCTGAGTGAGATTTTGCAGTCAGACGATGACCTGCGCCAGCATGCGCTTTATGCCCCTATGCTGATCTGCTTATTGCTAGGAGCCTTTACCAAGTCGGCGCAGTTCCCATTCCACTTCTGGTTACCTAACGCTATGGCGGCGCCGACCCCTGTGTCGGCCTACCTGCACTCCGCTACCATGGTGAAAGCGGGGATTTACCTGCTGGCACGCCTACAGCCGGAGTTGGGTGGCACGGCCATGTGGGTGACAATACTCTCAGTGGTGGGGGCGACCACCATGCTGACGGGTGCCTTCTTAGCCATTCACCATACCAATATCAAAAAGCTGCTGGCCTACTCCACCATTATGGCGCTGGGAACGCTCACCATGCTGTTGGGGATTGGCTCCGAATACGCCATGACCGCTTTTGTCACCTTTCTGCTCGCCCACTCCATGTATAAAGGGGCGCTGTTTATGGTGGCGGGCATCCTTGACCATGAAACCGGCACGAAAGACGTCACCGCCATGGGCGGATTACGAAGCGTTATGCCTGTCACGGCAGTGATCGCTTTTGTGGCGGCGCTCTCCTTGGCAGGGGTGCCGCCGCTGTTTGGCTTTATCGGTAAGGAACTCATGCTGGAGGCAGCGTTAGGCGCCGAGCGCGTTCAACTGTTGCTGGTGCTGTTTGCCTTCCTGGCAGCCATCTTGACCATTGCGGTGGCGGCGATTGTTGCGCTACGGCCGTTCTACGGCGCACGCCATGAAACTCCCCAAATACCCCATGAGGCGCCGTTGAGTATGCTGATAGGCCCAGGCCTATTGGCATTCGGGTCGCTCGCGCTTGGCTTGGCCCCTGCTGTGCTAGGGGCCGATGCGCTCTTGACCTCGGCAGCAACGGCGGTGGCGGGGGAGGCGCTGCCGGTCTCGCTGTCGCTGTGGTACGGCGTCAACGTGGCGCTGATTATGTCGGTGGTGAGCTTGATCTTCGGCTTTTTGCTGTTCAAGCGGTGGGACAGCGTACGCGCCCAGTTAGCCAGGTTGGCACCGGTGATGCGTCATGGCCCCGAGGCGGGGTACGAAGGCTTGATGAATGGCATCGTGCGCTTCTCTGAATGGCAGACACGCCTGTTGCAAAACGGCTATATGCGCAATTACATCCTGGTCATGCTGGTAGTGCTGATCGCGCTGATTGGCAACTCAATACTGCTGCGTCACTCTCCACAGCTGGCGCTCTCCCTAGACGTGCGTTTCCATGAAGTCATTGTGGTGGGCACCATGGCAATGGGGGCGCTGTTTGCCACAATTTCACGCTCCCGCTTAGGTGCCGTGGTATCGGTGGGCATTATGGGCTTCTCTATCGCGCTGATCTTTATTCTGTTTAGCGCGCCAGATTTGGGGATTACCCAACTGCTGGTAGAAACCATGACGGTGATCCTGCTGGTATTAGTACTTTTCAGATTGCCGCGTTTTTCAAATCTCTCCACCAATCTTGAGCGCATCCGTGATGGGGCCGTTGCGGCCACCATGGGGGTGTTAATCTTCTTGCTGATCATAACCGCTTGGAGTATCGACCAGTTTGAATCGATCTCTACCTATATGGTGGAAAACAGCGCGCCGCTTGCCCATGGTCGCAATATCGTCAACGTCATTTTGGTGGATTATCGTGCCCTCGATACGCTCGGCGAGATGTTTGTTTTAGCGTTAGCCGCGATAGGTGTGATTGCGATGCTAAAGCTGCGTCATGGGGAGACAGAAGGCAAAGCGACGGATAGCGACAAAGCCAGCGTGAAGGAGCCCTACGATGGTTAAATCAGGCACGATTATTCTGAATACGGCAGCGCGGTTCCTGATGCCACTGCAACTGATGTTCTCGGTTTTTCTGCTGCTGCGTGGCCATGACGAACCGGGCGGCGGCTTTATTGCCGGATTGGTAGCAGCTGGGGCGTTCACTCTTTACCTGTTTGCCTTCGGGGTCAGTGCCACCAAAGAGGTGCTGCGCATGGTCGACCCGCGAGACTTGATCGGCGCAGGACTCTTTTTTGGGATGATCTCGGTAGTGCCCGCTTGGTTTATGGGGCAGCCTTTTCTGACTGCTCAGTGGTGGACGATTCCGGTGATCGACTTTAAAGCGTCTACGCCGCTGATTTTTGATATCGGAGTGTATCTGGCGGTGTTGGGGTCGGTGATGGGCATGGTCATGGCATTAATGGAGGTGGATAAGGATGAGCCATAAGTTACCCAACCCGCTGTTTGCAGGAGGCCGCCCATGGAACCGTTAATGGCACTGGCGATTGGCCTGTTATACGCCACCGCTATTTTTATGATGCTACGCCGCTCGATCGTCAAACTCGTGATTGGCTTGATGCTACTCTCTAATGCCGCCAACCTGCTGATTTTTACTACCGCCGGTATGACTCGTGGCGCACCGCCGCTGATTCCTGAAGGGATGATGCAGCCTTTGGGCGATGTCGCTGACCCACTGCCTCAAGCGGTGGTGCTTACCGCTATCGTGATTGCCTTTGGGATATTGGCGTTTGCGATGGTATTGATCCGCCGGGCCTACGAAATCGTTAAGGCAGATGATTTAGACAAGATGAAGGATACCGACACGTGAGGCCTGAAGTCGCACTTCCCGTTTTGCTGCCGCTGCTTTCCGGGGCCATTTCGCTGATGTTTTGGCGCTCGCGGCCCATGCAGCGCTTTATTGCCGTGGCTGGCAACGTCGTACTATTTGTCGTCAGCCTGTGGCTGTTCGTTGCGGTCTTAGAAGATGGCTACATCACCATTCAAATGGGCAGCTGGCCAGCACCGTTTGGGATAACGCTCGTCGCTGACATGCTCAGCGCTGTGATGATTCTGCTCACCGGCATCATCGGCTTGGCCATGGGGATTTACTCCCTGGCGACGACTGGCCGCGGCCACGAAAAATTTGGCTACTACCCGCTAATGCATTTGCTACTGGCGGGGGTGGCGGGTGCTTTTTTAACTGGCGATATCTTCAACCTCTATGTCTGGTTTGAAGTGATGCTGGTGGCTTCGTTTGCGCTCCTGACGCTGGGAGGCGAGCGCGCGCAGATGGAGGGCGCCATCAAGTACGTCACGCTCAACTTGCTGGCTTCGGTCATTTTTCTCACTGCGGTAGGCCTACTTTACGGCACGGTGGGCTCACTCAATATGGCCGATATCGCGCTGCGCATGGATGAAGCCGAGCACAGCGGCATGGTCGAAGTGCTGGCGGTGATGTTTATGGTGGCCTTTGGTATCAAAGCCGCTGCGTTTCCGCTGTTTTTCTGGCTACCTGCTTCTTATCACACGCCTCCGGTGGCGGTATCCGCACTGTTTGCAGGCCTGTTAACCAAAGTGGGCGTTTACTCACTGTTCCGAGTGTTTACGCTGATCTTCGATCAAACCATGGGCTACCTACAGGACATCATGCTGTGGGGGGCCGTTCTCACTATGGTGACCGGCGTGCTGGGGGCGGCCGCCCAGTATGAATTCCGGCGTATCCTCTCGTTTCATATCGTCAGCCAGATTGGCTATATGATCCTGGGGCTGGCGCTCTATACACCACTGGCGATTGCAGGCGGTGTGTTTGCTATCATGCACAACATCATTGTGAAGACGAACCTGTTCTTAATTAGCGGGATTACCCACCGCCTACAGGGCACTTACCAGCTTAAAAAGATGGGCGGGCTATATCGTGAACGCCCTTGGCTGGCCGTGGCGTTCTTTATTAGCGCCTTCTCTCTGGCGGGCATTCCGCCGCTGTCGGGTTTCTTTGCCAAATTCGTGCTGGTGCGCGCAGGCTTTGAGGCAAAGGCTTACGTGGCGACCGGCATCGCCCTGGCCGTGGGTTTGATGACGCTCTACTCCATGGTGAAGATCTGGAACGAAGTGTTCTGGAAGGCGCTGCCTGAAGAAAACCAGGTGCCCGAAACACCGACACCGACAGGCGATGATGGCCGGTTGCTGAAGCCCAGCCTATGGATGATGTATCTGCCTGTCGTGGTGCTGGCCATGATGTCCCTGCTCATTGGCGTGTTTGCCGAACCCATCATGCTAGTGATGAACCAAATAGGCGATCAATTGATGACGCCCTCAGGCTATATCGAAGCGGTACTCGGCGCCTCCGCAAGCGCGGAAGCAGCGCTACTGGATCCCATTGAGATACAGGCCGAACGTGTCGATGACCGCTTGGAGGAAACACCATGACCGGCGCCATTTGGAACCTCTTGCTTGGTTTGGCCTGGGTGCTGCTGAGCGGCGACTTCTCCGGGTTGAATTTGTTGGTGGGGATGATTTTTGGCTATATCGCGTTGCTGCTGATTGAGCCTCAAGTCGATGGGTTGAAAGGCTATCCTGCTCGTGTGCCGCGCTTCATCGGCTTTCTCGGTTTTTTCATCAAAGAGTTGGTTCAGGCCAACTTACGCGTGGCATTCGATATCCTGACGCCGCCTTGGCACATGCAGCCGGGAGTCATTGCCTTACCGCTGTCGGCACGCACCGAAATGGAGATCACCCTGGTGGCGAATTTGATTTCGCTCACACCGGGTACCCTGAGCCTAGACGTGTCCGATGACCGTAAAGTGTTGTATATCCATGCGATGTTCCTGGACGACGAAGAGGAGCTTCGACGCAATTTGAAAGAGATGGAACACAGGGCACTGGAGTTATTTCGTTAATGGAAACCGTGATTTTAATTAGTCAGGTGATCATGGGCTTGGCGCTCGTGCTGACCTTCGTTCGCGTGGTGCGCGGACCTAGTCTGCCAGATCGCGTAGTGGCCCTAGAACTGTTCTCGACGACGGTCGTGGGGTTGGTCGGTGTGTATGCGATTCAATCGGGCGTCTCGAGCTTCTTGGACGCCGCGATCGTGATTGCGCTGATGGGCTTTTTAGCCGCCATTGGCTTTGCGCGCTTTTTAGAACGTGGAGGGCCGCGGGATGATTGATGTAATTAAAGGGGCTATGCTGCTAACAGGGTCTAGTTTTATGCTGTTAGCCGCCGTTGGTTTACTTCGCTTGCCTGACTTGCTGACGCGTATGCACGCCACCACCAAGTCGGCGGCACTCGGGGTGATTTTAATCATGCTGGCATCGGCCATGCATTTTGCTGAAGTGGGCGTAGTGGCACGCTCGTTTGCCATTATTGTGTTTATCTTAATCACTGCGCCGATTGCCGCTCACGTGATTGGGAGGGCCGGATACTTCGTAGGCTCAAGGCTGTGGAGCGGCACGGTGAAAGATGAATTGCGTCCTAACTACGACCCGCTTACCCATGATCTTAAAAGCGGCATGGAAACCCAGGAAAACGCCAAGCGACACCCGCGTAACACCGACCCAGATTAGCGCGATGAGCACTACCAACGACTTCTTTAAGCCACCTCGTTGTGGCTTTTTTTATCAGGGTGGGCGTATTGGGTATCCAGCTCAATGCCAAACTCTCCCCAACGTGTGCCTTCCACCTGTAGCCGATGAGGGCTGACCACGTTAAGCTCCCCACCAAATAGCGTGCGCACCAGCTCAGCCGTCTCGCGGGGCGGTAGCCCGGCAAACTCGATTTCAACGCCGACGCAGCGTGTTTGGCCATCTTTATTTACGCGTTTGGGTGGGGCTTGCAGCGTCATCTCGGTATCCTTGAGAGGAACGTTTGAAGGGTCAGCCTATCATAGTCACGCGTTGAGGCTGAGCGTAATCAACGAAGTAAATGTTAATCACCGGTACCTGTGGCCGGTCTATGTCGGGAGTGACGTGTGCGACAGCACTGGATAACCAAAATCATCGTAGGCGTAGTGCTCAGCATGCTGCTCAGCGCGGCGGCACTGGCGCAGAGTGTTTCCTTGCCTAACCTGAAGGGTGGCGACTCGTCGGAACAGGCCGAGGTAAGTAACGAAGATTTTCAGCGCTCGCTTAGCGATGTGATCTCCATGCTCGAAAACGAGCAGCAGCGTACTGCGCTACTTGAGTCGCTGCGGGAGCTTCAGGTAAGCACCGATGCGGCCGAAGACGAGGGCGTGGTAAGGCAAGGCCTGCTAGGTGCACTGGCCGATACGCTAACCGACATTGGCGAACAGGCCCAGGC
>Ga0194137_10002339_pt1 | contig 11210 bp, 9 predicted proteins | sample TARM_MetaG_T3_14_FD_134025 | JGI IMG/M metagenome (GOLD analysis project Ga0194137, IMG submission 134025) | Freshwater microbial communities from Pennsylvania, USA, analyzing microbe dynamics in response to fracking - TARM_MetaG_T3_14 (version 2) | ecosystem: Environmental > Aquatic >...
CCGGCAAGCGGTGCATCGGCCTTTCATTCCATCGCAGCCCGACAACAAGAACCGACAAGGAGACAAGCATGCATAAGACAATGATCGCCTCATTCGCCGCCCTGCTGTTCCCGCTGGCGGCGCAAGCCCAGCAGAACGCCGTTTCCGATGATGCCGTGCGCATCGGCCTGCTGCTCGACATGACCAGCCTGTATGCCGACATCACCGGCACCGGCAGCGTGGCCGCGGCGCAGATGGCCATCGACGACTTCGGCGGCAAGGTGCTCGGCAAGCCGGTGCAGCTGGTCTATGCGGACCACCAGAACAAGGCCGACATCGCGGCCAACAAGGCGCGCGAATGGTTCGACCGCGACAAGGTGGACGCCATCCTCGACGTCGCGGCCTCCGGCCCGGCGCTGGCGGTGGCGCCGATCGCCAAGGAGAAGAACCGCATCGCCGTCTTCAGCGGCCCCGGCTCGGTTCGGCTGACCAACGACGCCTGCACCCCGGTGACGGTGCATTACGCCTACGACACCTATGCGCTGGCCAACTCCACCGCCCGCGCCGTGGTCGCCAACGGCGGCGACTCCTGGTTCTTCCTGACCGCCGATTACACCTTCGGCTCCACGCTGGAAAAGGACGCGACCGATGTCATCAATGCCAGCGGAGGCAAGGTGCTGGGCGCAGTCAGGCATCCGCTCAATGCCTCCGATTTTTCGTCCTTCCTGCTGCGCGCGCAGTCGTCCGGCGCGAAGGTGGTCGGACTCGCCAATGCGGGCGGCGACACCATCAATGCCGTCAAGGGCGCCCATGAATTCCAGCTCACAGCCGGCGGCAAGCATAAACTGGCCGGGCTGCTGGTCTACATCAATGACGTGCACACGCTCGGCCTCGATGCCGCGCAGGGCATGCTGCTGACTACCGCCTTCTACTGGGACCGCGACGATGAAACCCGCAAATGGGCACGCCGCTTTTTCGAAAAAACAAAGAAAATGCCCAACATGAGCCAGGCCGGACTGTACTCTTCGGTCATGCATTACCTCAAGGCAGTCCAGGCCGCCCGCAGCGATGAAACCGGCGCCGTCATGGCGCGCATGAAAGAGACGCCGATCAACGACTTCTTTGCGAAGAACGGCCGTATCCGCGAAGACGGCCGCATGGTGCATGACATGTATCTGTTCGAGGTGAAAAAGAAGTCGGAATCGAAATATCCCTGGGATTACTACAAGCAAGTGGCGGTGGTTCCTGCGGACAAGGCTTTCCAGCCGCTGTCCGCATCGACCTGCCCGCTCGTGAAGAAATGAGCATCAAAGCGGCGATGCGGAGAATCCCCTACCATAAGGCTTGTCTAAACCATCACCATCATTTCAAACCCCGAAACGAAAGCTGAAGCAAGCATGAACATCGAAATCAAACGCCGCCGCCTCTGCCGTCTCATGGGCACTGCCTTCGCCGCCGCCAGTATGGTCAGCGTGGCCGGCGCGCTGTCCTTTGCCGGCATCTCTGCGGCGCATGCGCAGAACTATCCGACCAAGCCGATCACCATCGTCGTCCCCTTCGCCCCCGGCGGCGCCACCGACATCCTGGCGCGCGCCGTCGGCGCCGAACTGACCAAGTCGCTCGGCCAGCAGGTCATTATCGACAACCGTCCGGGCGCGGGCGGCAATGTCGGCACGCAGATCGTGTCGCGCGCCGCGCCGGACGGCTATACGCTGCTCATGGGCACCGTGGGCACGCATGGCATCAACCAGTCGCTGTATCCGAAGCTGCCCTACGATCCGATCAAGGATTTCGCGCCGGTCACGCTGGTGGCGTCGGTGCCGAACGTGCTGGTGGTGAATACCGCGTTTGCCGAAAAGAACAAGATCACCGATGTGAAGAGTTTCGTCGAACATGCCAAGGCCAATCCCGGCAGGCTGAACATGGCCTCGGCCGGCAACGGCACTTCGATCCATCTCGCGGGAGAGCTGTTCAAAACCATGACCAAGACCTTCATGGTGCATATCCCGTATCGCGGCTCGTCGCCAGCCATTACCGACCTGATCGGCGGCCAGGCCGACCTGATGTTCGACAACCTGCCGTCGGCAATGGGACACATCAAGTCCGGCAAGCTGATCCCCCTCGGCGTGACCAGCAGCAAGCCGTCCACCGCGCTGCCGCAGGTGCCGACGATTGCCTCGACCGGCGGTTCGCTGACCGGCTATGAAGCCAGTTCCTGGTTCGGCATCCTGGCTCCGGCAGGCACGCCGAAAGAGCTCGTGACCCGCCTGCAACAGGAAATCAGCAAGTCGCTGTCTTCGCCGGCGGTCAAGGAGAAACTGATTGCCCAGGGCGCGGAGCCTGTGGGCAATACGCCGGAGCAATTCCTGGCGCACATCCAGGCGGAAACCAAGAAGTGGGCCAAGGTGGTCAAGGATTCCGGCGCGAAGGTGGACTGATACGCTTGTGTGACGGGCAAAGCCCGGCGGCCTGCATGGGGCCGCCGGGCTTTTTTGATTTCTTGAGAAAAGTCCGCGTGTCAGGCTACTGTCAGGCAATCCTCAGTGACCGGTCAGGATCGGGGCGCATGCTCAAGTCTCCACACAACACGATACGGAGACCAGCATGTCCACCACACCCGCAACCGTCGCTTCCGGCAACAAGAAATGGGCCGACATGGCCATGAACGACCGGATCATCTTCGTCGCCAAGCTTTGCATCATGGTCTGCAGCGGCGGCTTCATCTTTGCCAACGTTCTCGCAGATGACATGCCTGCGCAGGAAAGCGCCGGCAAGCCAGAGTAACTGCCAATAACGAACACCCGCCGCGCCCGGATCATTCCACGCGCAGCGGGCGTCGCCGTTACGTCACTCAGCGGTGATGTTCGCCGCCTTCACGAACCTGCCCCAGCTCTGCAGTTCCTTGGCGGTGAAGTCGCCGAGCTGCTGCGGATTCATGTAGACCGCATACGCACCCTGTTCTTCGGCCTTGCGCTTGAATTCCTCAGTCTTCATGATCTTGGCGATTTCAGTGGCGAGCTTGTCGATCACCGGCTTGGGCGTGCCGGCCGGCGCATAGACCGCGAACCAGGACGATGCATCGAGCTTCTCAAAGCCCTTGATCTTGGCCGTGGTCGGAACATCGGGAAGGCTGGGCAGCGACACATTGCCCGTTACCGCGAGCGCGCGCATCTTGCCCGCCTTGATGTGGGCCAGCAGCGGCGGTGCGGTGGTGAAGGTCATGTCGACATTGCCCCCGAGCAGATCGGTGACGGCCGGACCGGTGCCCTTGTAGGGCACGTGGGTCATTTCCACGCCGCCGAGCTGGCGGATCATTTCTCCGGTCACATGCTGCAGCGAACCATTGCCGGAAGAAGCGTAATTGAGCTTGCCGGGGTGCGCCTTTGCGTAGCTGACGAGATCGGCGAAGGACTTCACAGGCAGATCCGGACGCACCACGATCACCTGCGGCGCAACGATCAGGTTGGCCACCGGTGCAAAGTCCTTGATGGGATCGAATTGAGACTTGATCAGGTGCGGCGTGATGACCTGGAAGCCGGAATACTGCACCAGCAGCGTATGGCCGTCCGGCGCCGCACGCTTGACGGCCGACGCAGCGATGGCGCCTGAGCCGCCCGGGCGGTTTTCCACCACCACCGGCTTGCCCAGCGCCTTGGCGAGCGGCTCGGCGATCATGCGCGCGGCGAGGTCGGTGGTGCCGCCCGGTGCGGCGGAGGCGATCAGCGTCACGGTTTGCGATGGATAGGTTGCGCCTTGCGCGTAAGCGCCGCTTGCGGCCACGCATAGCAGCGCGGCGAGGAAGGTACGGGGCATCAGGGTGGGGTTCATGGTATCTCCTTGGTTATTTTAAGACTGTATTGATTGCACTCTTGGGCACGCAAAGTAGCTGTCAATTCCCTCCCCTTCAAGGGGAGGGAATATCGGCGCGTATTCTCACTATTAAGCGGATCAAGCGGATCAAGCGGAAGCATCTCGCCGCCAGTTCACTCGCTATGCTTCAAACTTCTGCCGGCGGCCTGACATGCAAATCACCAACCTTCCCCGCACGGATAATTTGCCCTGGCACATCATGCCCGACCACCGCCGGCAAATCCCGCGCAATACCCAGCAACAGATCAAGATCAACGCCGGTATCAATGCCGCAGCATTCCAGCATATGCACCATGTCCTCGGTGCAGATGTTGCCGGTGGCGCCGGGCGCGAACGGACAGCCGCCGATGCCGCCGAGCGAGGCATCGAAGCTGTCTGCCCCTGCTTCAAGCCCGGCAATCACATTGGCCAGCCCCATGCCGCGCGTGTTGTGGAAGTGCAGCGTCAGCGGCACTTCCGGATAACGCTGGAAGAATTCCCGGCATAGCTCGCCCACCTGCCGCGGCGATGCCATGCCGGTGGTATCGGCCAGAGTGATGCTGTGCATTCCCATGTCAAGGTAACGCGCCACCACGTCCATGACCTTCTGCACCGGCTGATCGCCCTCGAACGGGCAGCCGAAAGCCGTGGCCACGCAGCCGTTGACATGCGTTGCAGTGCCCTGCGCCAGCGCCATCACGCGCCGGAACTGCGCAAGCGACATTTCCTGCGTCATGCGCATGTTGGCGACATTGTGGGTTTCGCCGACCGACATTACGAGGTTGATTTCATCGACCCGGCACGCGAGCGCGCGCTCGGCGCCGCGCTCGTTCGGCACCAGCGCCGCATACACCACGCCGGGATCGCGCCGGATGCCCTGCATGACTTCCTGCGCATCGCGCAGGTTGGGAATCGCCTTCGGCGACACGAAGGACGTGACTTCGATCTTCGCCAGTCCTGTCTGGGACAGGCGGTCGATGAGACGGATCTTCGCCTCGGTGGGAACGAACTCCGGTTCGCTCTGGAAACCGTCGCGCACGGCGACTTCATTGATCATCACGCGGCGCGGCGCATCGGAAAACAGCATGGTCTTTCCTTATCGTTTAATGTCTGTGGACTCGAGCAAGCCGGCAGCCTATACGATGCCGCGCTGGCGCAGGTCCTGAATCTTTTCGCGGCTGAAACCAAGGCTTGCCAGCAGTGCATCGGTATGCTCACCGAGCGCAGGCCCCAGCCATTTGGTCTCGCCGGGCGATTCGCTCAGCTTGGGCACGATGCCAGGCATCTCGATCGGCTTGCCGTCGGGGAGCGTGCAGGATTCGATCATGCCGCGCGCGCGGTAATGCGGATCGGCGTGGATATCGGCCGCGGTATAGATGCGCCCGCTCGGCACGGCGGCAGCTTCCAGCGCTTCGAGCACCTCCTCTAGGCCATGCTTGAGCGTCCAGTCGGTGATCGCATGATCGATCAGGGTGTTGTGCTCCACCCGGCCGTCGTTGCGTGCCAGGCGCGGATCGTCCGCAAGATCCTTGCGCCCTATCGCCTGCATCAGGCGCCGGAAGATGCTGTCGCTGTTGCCGGCGATGATTACGTAGCGGCCGTCCTTGCAGGGATAGGTATTGGAGGGCGAGATGCCCGGCAGGCTGGCACCCGAGCGCTCGCGGATGTAGCCCATGCCGGAAAACTCCGGGATCAGGCTTTCCATCACGCCGAACACGGCTTCATACAGCGCGATGTCGACGAACTGGCCCTTGCCGCCGTTCACCTTCAGGTGATGCATGGCGAGCAGCGCGCCGATCACGCCGTACAGCGAGGCCAGCGTATCGCCGATGCTGACGCCCACGCGCACCGGTGGCCGGTCGGGATAGCCGGCGAGATAGCGCAGCCCGCCCATGGATTCGGCAATCGCGGCAAACCCCGGACGGTCGCGATACGGGCCGGTCTGGCCGTAGCCCGACACGCGCACCATGATCATGGCGGGGTTGACTTCCTTCAACTGCTCCCAGCCCAGGCCCCAGGATTCGAGTGTTCCGGGACGAAAGTTCTCGATCACGATATCGGCATCCTTCACCAGATCGCGCACGATCTGCTGGCCTTCCGGCGACTTCAGGTTGACGGTGATGGACTTCTTGTTGCGGCTCTGGGAATACCACCAGAGCGAGGTGCCGTTGTGCAGCTTGCGCCAGCTGCGCAGCGGATCGCCGTCGCCGGGGGTCTCCACCTTGATCACTTCCGCGCCGAACTGCGCGAGCAGTCCGCCGGCATAAGGCCCTGCGATCAGCGTGCCCAGCTCGACCACCCGGATGCCTTGCAGCGGGGGCGTCTTGTCGTTCGTCGTCATGAATGCATGTCTCCAGCTTGCGTGCCTGTCGAATTGCCGCAGTGCCGGACAATGGATTCCGGCATCGGCGCGCAGGAGGGATGATGCATCGCTGGCGGAAAACCGTAAATTACCGTTTCGCGACCCTGCCATCGCAAAATGCGATGGCAAAACCTCCTACTCCTGTTCGGGCCGCTTCAGATGGTTCACCAGAAGCTGGGCGGCGACCGGCAGCGCATCGAAGGAACGCACGCCGATCTTGAGCTGGCGCCGTGCCCAGGGCTCGTCCAGAGACACCACCCGTATGCCGACGCCCTTGGAGAAGCGCCTGGCCACCTCGCGCGGCAGGATGCCGATGCCGAGCCCGGCCTCCACCATTACGCACAAGGCGTCGAAACTCGTGACCTGCATGGCCATGCGGATGGTTTTTTCCTGCTCGGCCGCCATGCGGATCAGCTGGAAGTTGATGGCGCTGCCGGTATGCAGGCCGACATAGGGAAAATCGAGCGTCTCCCGGAAGCTGACGGAACGGCGTCTGGCCAGCGCATGCTTGTCCGGCGTAATTACCACGAGCTCGTCGACATGATAGGGAAAAGTTTCCAGTTCCTGCCCATGGGGTACCACCGTGTAGATGCCGATGTCGGCGGCATTCTCCGCCACCGCCTTGATGATGTTGGTGCTGATGTTTTCCTGGAGATGTACCTGTACCTGCTCATGCTCGGACACGAAGCTGCGGATCTCGAACGGCAGAAACTGGATAATGGCGGAGATGTTGGCCATGACCCGCACATGCCCGCGCACGCCGCTGGCATACTCGCGCATCTGCACGTAGATCTCGTCGATTTCATGCAGCACGCCGCGCGCCAGGTTGGCCAGCGCGATGCCTGCGGCAGTCGCTTCCACGCCCTTGTTGGTGCGCGCCAGCAGCTGCGTCTTGAGCGCGTCCTCAAGGTCGCTGATGCGCCGGCTCACCGCGGACGCTGCGATATGCTCGCGGGAAGCGGCGGCGGCGATGGAGCCTTGCTCTACGATATGCACGAAGAGCCGCAGGGAGATGGGATCGAGTTTGGGCATGGCAGAAGTATCCGGGAGGAAGTAACATGCGTTGCGCGCAGGCATTGTAGCTCGCAGCCCGCGTTCGCGGAGGTATGGGCCTGGCGCAAGCTTGCATGCATCGGACGCAACCAGTATGAATTTTTTCTGTCTGCAACAATAAATAAGGATGAATGCGGTCTGCGCAGACTCTCAAAAGGAGCGACATGAACGAAAGGATGGCGAGGAATGTGGTGCTGATGTCGGCGATCGAGAACGCGGATCAGGAGCGCCGCATTCTTTCCGACGAAGACCGGACGTATGCCAGCCGCAGCGCCAACGAGCTTGCCCAATGGGAGCTGGCCGACAAGGCGCCCGAGCGGCGCAGCGCCGACGCCCATGCCGAACTGTTCCTGGCCAAGCGGGCCGAGCAGGTTCTGAAAAAGGTCGCCGACCGCCATCCGGCTTTTGCCCGCTTCAACGCCCTGCCCGCAGGATGGCGCCTGCTCGGCGTCGGACTGCCGCTGGCTGCGCTGATCATCGGCTTCGCTGCGGACCGCATCGCCGACCCGCATCGCGTCGATCTTCTTTCTCCTCCGCTGCTGTTTATCCTTGGATGGAATCTGCTGATTTATCTCGGCCTTCTGCTGTGGCCGCTCCTGTCGCTGGCAGGCAGGCCGCAGAAGGCTGCGCGCGGATGGCTTCCCCGCTTCGCCGCCGGGCGGCTGGCCGCACCGCGCAAGCTGCCGCAGCCGCTCGCCACGGCGCTGGGCCGCTTCGGGGAGGAATGGATCCGGCTGAGCATGCCGCTCAACGCCGCCCGTTCCAGGCGCATCATGCACCTGGCCGCCGCCTGCCTTGCCGCGGGAGCGATCCTGTCGCTGTATGCGCGCGGCCTGACGGCCGAATACCGGGCAGGATGGGAAAGCACCTTCCTCGATGCGTCGCAGGTGCATGCGATCCTGAGCTATCTCTTTGCTCCGGCGACAATGCTGCTCGGCATACAAGGCTTCACGCTGGCCGATATAAGTGCCCTGCAGACACCGCAGTCCGCATCCGCGGCCGGCGGCGCGCGCTGGGTTCACCTGTACGCGGCGACGCTGCTGCTGTTCGTCGTCCTGCCCCGCATCCTGCTTGCCCTTATTGCCGGTTGGAAGGCCGGGAGGCTGGCGCGGCGCTTTCCCGTCGATCTCGGACAGCCGTACTACCGCAAGCTGACCGCGCATCTCGGCCGCGGCGACGCATCGATTCTTCGCATCTTTCCCTACAGCTTCACCGTCGATGAAACCCGAGACCGCAATCTTGCCGCCATTGCGCAGATGCTCATCGGAGAACAGAGCCGGGTGATGCTCAGGCCCTCCACCGCCTACGGGGAACTGCCGCAGGATGTCGCCGCCGACAAGGACATCGCGCTGACCGCGGCGCTGTTCAACATGAACGCCACGCCCGAGAAAGAAAACCACGGCGCATTCCTTGCGGAACTTGCACGCTCAAGGCCGCATGCATCCGCGCCCTTCTTCGCGCTCATCGACGAATCGGCCTACATGGAAAGAATCGGCGGCCAGGCGGGCGGCGAGCAGCGCATCAGGGAGCGCGCCGCGCTGTGGCTGCAGTTCTGCGAAATGCACAAGGTGCAGGCCATCGTCGTCAATCTTCTCAACCCCCAGTCGCGCGCGGACGATATCGAGCGCGGCCTTGCCACCCTCGCACGCGCACCATGAACGACGCATCTTCCCGCATCCAGCTTGCCCTGATCTCGCATACCAACGCGGGCAAGACAACGCTGGCCAGAACGCTGGTCGGACTCGATATCGGCGAGGTGCGCGATGCGCCGCATGTCACCGCGATCTCCGAGGCGCACACGCTGCTCGCCGCGCCGACGGGAGAGCAACTCCGGTTGTGGGATACGCCGGGCTTCGGCGATTCGGTGCGGCTGCTCAAGCGCTTGAGCATGGCCGACAATCCGATCGGATGGTTCCTGCGCGAGATCATCGACCGTTACCGCGATCGCCCGTTCTGGCTGAGCCAGCAGGCGATGCGCACCGCCCGCGACGAAGCCGATATCGTGCTCTACCTCGTGAATTCCTCCGAGAACCCGCGCGACACCGGTTATCTTGCGCCGGAGATGAAGATCCTGCAATGGCTGGGCAAGCCGGTGATCGTCCTGCTGAACCAGATGGGCCGTCCGCGCCCGTTCTCCGAGGAAGAAAGCGAGCAGCAGCGCTGGAGGGACTTCCTCGCCGAGTATCCCGTGGTGCGCAAGGTGCTGGCCCTCGACGCCTTCGCGCGCTGCTGGGTGCACGAGCGGGTGTTTTATGAAGCGGTCGGCGAGCTGCTTCCCGCCGAGCACAAGGAGAGCTATGAACATCTGCTTGAGGCGTGGGAAAGGGATAACGAAGACCGCCTGCATGCGGCGATGAAAGTGCTCTCCGATCAACTCGCTTCGGCCGCGCGTGATAGCGAGGCAGTGGAAATGTCCGGCAATGCCACCTTCGGATCCCTGCTGAAGATGATAGGGATGGGCAAGCAGCGTGAGAGCCTGCGGGTGAACAAGGCGATGAATGCGCTGATGAAACGCCTGAACGACAGCACCCATGATGCCACCATCGAACTGCTGAAACTGCATCGGCTCGACGCGGGCGCGGCATCGACCATCAACGAGCGCGTCAGCAAGAATGTGGTTGTGCGCGCGCCGGTGGATACCCGCCAGGCAGGACTGCTCGGCGCGCTGATCTCGGGCGCCACCACGGGCGTGTCGGCCGACCTGATGGCCGGCGGCCTGACCTTCGGCGCAGGCGCGCTGGTCGGCGCGCTGGTGGGCGCACTGACCTTCACCGGCGCCGCATGGACCTTCAACGCCACGACCGACCGCAATGAGCCCAAGGTGCAGTTCTCCGACGAATTCATGCGCACGCTGGTGTCCGGCGCGCTGCTGCGCTATCTTGCGGTGTCGCATTTCGGCCGGGGCCGCGGCAACTTCACCGAAGACGAGGCCCCCGCATTCTGGGCCAGCGAAGTGGAAGCCGCGGTCACGGAAAACGAAAATGCGCTTGCCAATGCCTGGCGTACAGCCCGTTCCCAGGATACGGCGGCGCAGGCAGGCGGCACGCTCGCCTGCCTGCTTGAGGCGATGACGCTGCGTATCCTCGACAAGCTGTATCCTCACCAGATCACGCCGCGCCTCATGGAAAACCGTGCCGCGCATGCATGAACGCGGCAGGGCATAATGTCCCGTACGACAACCAGGACAAGGAGACGACATGCTGCATCCGCAGGCCAAGGCATTGCTTGATTTGATCGAAGAGCGCGGCGTACCGCCGACGCATACGCTCAGCGTCGCAGACGCCCGCAGGTTTTATCTCGAACGGCGCTTCTTTACCCAGCCCGATCCGGCGGCGGTCGGCGAAGTGCGCGATCTGCATGCGGAGGGACCGAACGGCGCCATACCGCTTCGCATGTACAAGCCCCTGAATGCCGGCCCTGCGCCCTTGCCGGTCCTGGTGTACTTCCACGGCGGCGGCTGGGTCATCGGCGACCGCGACACGCATGATTCGCTCTGCCGTCATCTGGCCAATGCATCATGCTGCGCGGTAGTCTCGGTGGACTACCGCCTCGGTCCCGAGCACCGCTTTCCGGGCGCGGTCGATGACTGCATCGCGGCGACCTACTGGGTCGCCCGGCAGGCGCAGGCGCTCGGGCTCGACGCCTCGCGGCTTGCCGTCGGCGGCGACAGCGCGGGCGGCAACCTCGCGGCCGTTGTCGCCATCGCCGCGCGCGACGGCAGCCACGGCGGCAAACTGCCGATCGCCTTCCAGCTGCTCATCTATCCGGCGACCGACATGCGGCGCACGGCGCCGTCGCATACCACCAACGGGCAAGGCTATCTGCTGACGCGGGACACGATCAACTATTTTCATGACCACTACATCGACGATACCGCGCATGATCTCGACTGGCGTGCGTCGCCGCTGCTGCATCCGGACCTGAGCGGGCTGCCGCCCGCCTTCGTGCTGACCGCGGGCTACGATCC
>Ga0194137_10002341_pt1 | contig 11198 bp, 7 predicted proteins | sample TARM_MetaG_T3_14_FD_134025 | JGI IMG/M metagenome (GOLD analysis project Ga0194137, IMG submission 134025) | Freshwater microbial communities from Pennsylvania, USA, analyzing microbe dynamics in response to fracking - TARM_MetaG_T3_14 (version 2) | ecosystem: Environmental > Aquatic >...
CTCCAACACGCTCATTTGTCATGACAGCATAGCATAATGAAGACATTATGTAACACAAGACATACCTTTCATCAGGAGTACAATCCATGACTATCCTGCAGAACAATGAAAGGAAGAAACAGCACGCAAAGGCCCAGCTCCCCTGCAACGGGTTGGGACTGGACATGTCGACGATAGCAGACAGAGCCGCAGGCATGCGGCTGAGAAAGGCTGCCCGCGCCGAAGGCATGACCGCAGTTGCCCAAGCACACCCGCAAAACAAGGTATACTAGCAGTTCCAGCTTCCTGCGGTCTGCCCTTGGTCAGCAATAACGGCTACAGCGAAATCCAGTAGCCGCCCATTCTCCAGCGCGGCCGCACAATGGTGAAAGGCCGGGGCCTTGTTGCCTGTGCAAACCGGTACCGGGGCGTTGCCCACGGCTCCTGCGCCATGGCCTTGAGGCGTGCCACCCGCTCGTCTGTCACCGGATGCGACCGCAGCAGTGAAGGCTCCTGCTCGCGCCTGCCCGGAAAGAACAATCTGTCGAACAGGCTTCCCTGCTGGTATTCGATTCTGGCAAGCGCCCTTGCCAGTGCGAGGGGGTCACCCGTAAGCCGCGCTGCAGATGCATCCGCTTCAAACTCGCGCGTTCTCGAAAGTGCCAGCTGCAGCAGCATGCTCACACCAGGTGCTCCCAGCAGCACAAAGACCAATCCCCACGAAATGGTTATCTCACCGAGCAGCAGCAACGGCAGATTGATAATAAGCAAAATCTTGCCGATGGTGGAGAACACGCCGGTGATGCGCGAGAAGATATCCGCCAGCGTCATGGCCTGAATATCGCCATGCAGAATGTGGCTTATCTCGTGCGCAACCACACTTGTCAGTTCATCCATGTCCAGCCTGTTCAGAAGTCCCGATGTCACGGCGATGACCGCATCATCCCTGCCGCCCACGGCAAAGGCGTTCATGACCTGCGAAGGTATCAGAAACAGTCGGGGCGTTCGGGAAAGCCCGGCGCGGGCAGCCATATCGGCCACCACTTCATGCAGGACGGGGAATTCCGCTGCATGCAGGGGCCGCGCACGGTACATGCGCATGAGCATGGCCGGAGACATGCGGGGGGCAAACAGCGCAAGGGCAAGCGCCAGAATCAGCGCCCATGCGGCACCTGCACTACCCCCCAGAACCCAGCCCGCAAGACCGGAAAGGGAAGCGATAGCCAGCAGAAGAAGCAGAGTCTGCCCGCGGTTGGTGCTGCGGGCCAGAGCGTGTTGTAATCCTGTCATCATGCACCTGCCTGATCATGTTCTATTATTCCTGCGCTCCGAGAAAACAGCGGGGAGCACAGGCACGCATTCCATACATAATCATGTGCAGGGCCAAAGCAAATCTCCAGAACGCCGCGCAAACGGATAATCGTTTGCACAAACGCGATTCTTCTTTGACTTTTCCGCACCAAACTGGAAGAATTTAAATAATTATCTATTAGAGTGGATGCTGACCGGTTGACTATTCTCCAAAAAAGCCTCATCTGAGCGCACCTCAAGTCATCATCGGTCCTTTCTTTACCGATCAGCAACAATCAAATCCGACATCATGAATCGAGACTACACCTATTCCATTCCATGGAACCTGCTGCTCATTACGCTTGGTTCCTGCGTCTACGCCGTAAGCATAAAATCAATTGCCACGGTGCATGGCTTCATTCCCGGCGGCATTTTCGGCCTTGGTGCCCTTACCTATTACAAGACCCAGCTGCTGGACCCGGCCACGTGGTACTTCATGCTGAACATTCCCCTGTTCGTCATGGGCTGGTTCAAGGTAAGCAAACGATTCTGTCTGTACAGCCTGTATGCCATGTGTCTTTCCACCGTGGCGTACAAGGTGCTGAATGTTCCCATCCATATCGAAAACGAATTCTACGCGACCGTGGCAAGCGGCGTGCTTTCCGGCCTTGGCGGCGGGCTTATTCTGCGCTCGCTGGGTTCGGGGGGCGGGATGGATATCGTAGCCATAATGCTCAACCAGAAATACAATATCGGAGTCGGCAAAACCTTCTTCGCCTTCAACCTGTTTCTGTTCTCGCTCTCGCTTTCGATTCTGAAGACAGACCTTGTGGTGGCATCCATCATCAATGTATTCATCGCCTCCACCACCATGGAGTCTGTGCTTTCGCTGTTCAACCAGCGCAAAGTGGTTTTCATCATCTCCGATAACGCCAAGGAAATTGCCGCCGAGGTCATGACCAAGCTGCAGCGCAGCGGCACTTTCCTTGAAGGCAAAGGGGCCTACACCGGCCAGAACCGTGATGTGCTGATGACCGTAATCAACAACATCCAGCTGAAGAAGCTGGAAGAGATTACCTTCACCTGCGATCCCAACGCCTTCTTCATTGTAGAAAACACCTTCTCCGTTCTGGGGCAGGGGTTCTCACGAAGAAAAGTTTATTAGACGCAAAAAGGGCGGGAGAAATCCCGCCCTTTCAGATTAATGGCAAACCCTCGTTTTCAGTAAACCCACAATCCCGTTAAGCCGGAACCGGGGTCCAAAAACGGATTATCATCGAGAATACGAGGTGCAGGAACGTCAGGTTCCTGCCCGGCGGAGCCCAAAAAAGTCTTTGTCTGCAGTATGAAAGGGCGGGATTTCTCCCGCCCTTTCTTTTGGTTTTTATTCGCCGTTTTCTTTCGGCATTATCCACTGCATCAGCAGTTTCAATTCATCATCCGAGAGATCAAACTGGGTCCGGTTGCACAGGTCCTTCACGTTCCGCATGAACGCCTTGGCAACGTCCTTCATGTTCACCCCGTCCTGCTCGGAAAGCGGGTAGCCGCCGCGTGTGATGCCCACCAGCACGAAGTTCACATGGGCGCGCCCCACGGGAATACCCCGCTCCACGCATTTGTCACGCACGCTACGCGAGGTATTGGTCAGGAAGAAGCCGTTTGCATTCACCTCTTCCACTATCAGGCCGAGCAGCTGCTTGTAATGCTCAGGCATGAGCAGGGGCACATCCGTCAGCCTGTGTACCCGCACCGCAAATTCATACAGTTCGGGATAGGCATCGCGGAACTCCGAGCGCGCCGAAGTCTCTTCCGGTTCTTCGTGGCGGGCAGGATCAAACACATAGCCGGGCACCACATTGGATACTTCCAGCCTGTCGAGCTCCAGCGCTTCCAGAAAATCGCGGAAACGACCGTAACCGAACCAGTCCTGCCCTGCTTCCAGTTCCTTCTGCAACAAATGGGAAAGCTGTGCCAGCGGCACGGGTGTTGAGGAGTCGCTCACCATGCGCTTCACGATCTGGGCACCGCGCTCCATGTGGCTTCTGTCGGACCGGACAGGCCGGACCACCTTGGCGGACTGGGGCATGGGGCCGGTTGCCTGATACTCATCCAGAGGACGCTGTTCCTCGAAGGGGCGTTCGTCCAGCGCCTGCTGCACGAACCAGTCTTCGCGGATACGCCATGAACTTGCGGCCGTGTAGGCCGGAGCCGCATAGCCGACGGAAAGCACCAGTGTGCGACGGGCATGTTCCTGCAGACGGATCAGCAGGGGAGTAAAGTCCGCATCACCCGAAAGGATGATGAACTCGTCGAACATGGTCTTGTGATTCAGGGTGTCCATGGCATCCATGACGAGATGGATATCGGCGCTGGTCTTGCCCTGGTTTGTGAGCGGCGGGCAGTCAATGACATTGAACGCCGCACGGATGAAAAACGGTCTGTACTGGTGATAACAGTGAGGGTTCAGATAACAACACCGCTTGAGAATGCGCCTGCGTACACCATCGCCGTAAAGCATACGCACGGCGTGGGTTTCAAGCCAGCGCAGCCAGCGCTGGGGATTGGTCGCAAATGCACGTGCGGCTGCGGGAGCCAGCTCGTCAAGACGGGTGAAAATGTTATCAAAATCAACAAATAACGCGGAATAGATCTCATCAAAATTAGTGCTGATACGGGATTGTCTTCTTTCCAACATACCTTTTTCCTAAGCGGTAAACTGCATACATACCAAAAACACCTTCACACTATGTCATGGAAAAAACGACACTACCCGTTTGCACGGGTAAGCCGGTCTTTTTCCAAAAAGGAACCGGTTACAGAGTTGGGATCGGCTATAATCGCCTCCGGCGTGCCGGAAGATACGATCCTGCCGCCGTTTTCGCCTCCGCCGGGACCGAGGTCGATAACATAATCCGAGGCCATGATCACATCGGTATTATGTTCGATCACGACAACCGTCGCGCCCCTGTCCACAAGCTGGTGCAACACGCGGATGAGCTTGCCCACTTCGTGCATATGCAGGCCGGTGGTGGGTTCATCCAGAATATACAACGTTCCCGGCAGACTGCGTTTGCCGAGTTCACGGGAAATCTTGATTCTCTGGGCCTCGCCGCCGGAAAGCGTGGTGGCGGGCTGCCCGAGCCGGAGATACTCCAGCCCCACATCTTCCAATACAGCAAGACGGCGTTCCAGGACAGGATAATTTTCAAAGAACACTTTGGCTTGCCGCACTGTCATGTCCAGCACCTCGGCAATGTTCTTGCCCTTGTACCGCACCTCAAGCGTCTCGTGATTGTAGCGCTTGCCCTTACAGACATCGCAGGTCACGTAGACATCGGGCAGAAAATGCATTTCCACCCTGATCTGCCCGTCGCCGCCGCAGGCTTCGCACCGGCCGCCTCGCACGTTGAAGCTGAAACGTCCGGGCTTGTAGCCGCGCTTCTTCGCATCGGGCGACATGGCAAAAATATTCCGGATCTCGTCAAAAACCTTGGTGTAAGTTGCCGGGTTCGAACGCGGTGTGCGCCCGATGGGCGTCTGGTCTATGGCAACGATTCGTTCAATATCTTCAAGTCCTTCAATACCCTGAATCTGCCCGGGGCTGTCAACCTTGATGGACTGATGCAGGGCAATGTGCTTGTAGAGCGAATCCACCACCAGCGAGCTTTTGCCGGAACCGGAAGGACCGGTCACGCAGGTGAGCGCCCCAAGGGGGAAGCGCACGTCCACATTCTGCAGGTTGTTGGTGGTCACGCCTTTCAGGATAAGGGCCTTATCCCCTTCCCTGCGCGTCTCGGGCAGTTCGATGACCATTTCACCGCGCAGATACTTGGCCGTAAGCGATTCGGAATGCGCCAGCAGTTCTTTGACCGGCCCGTTGAACATGATATCGCCGCCAAGCATGCCGGAACCGGGACCAAGCTCGATAACGGTATCAGCCTCGCGGATGGTTGCCTCGTCATGCTCCACCACCAGCACGGTATTGCCGCGCCGCTGCAGGCTGCGCAGCGTATTGATGAGCCGCTCGTTATCTTTGGGGTGCAGGCCGATGGATGGCTCGTCCAGTACGTAGGTCACGCCCACCAGACCGGAGCCAAGCTGCGATGCAAGGCGGATTCGCTGCGCCTCGCCGCCGGAAAGCGTGGACATGTTGCGGCCGAGGGAAATGTAGTCGAGTCCCACATTCACCATGAAACCGAGGCGATGGGTAAGCTCCTTCATCAGCGGCTCGGCAATGATGCCCAGCGACTTGTCGAAGGTGCGTCCCTGCAGCCATTCCAACGCGCGCCCCACGGAAAGGGAGCAGAAAGCAAAAATGGAAAGATCGTCCACGCGCACGGCAAGAGACTCGTCCTTGAGACGTGCGCCGTTGCATTTGGGACAGGGCTTGCTCTGCCGGAAACGCGACAGTTCATCGCGCCAGGTCTGGCCGAATTCCATGCCGCGTTCCAGAATGGAGGTCACGCCCTCCCAGTCCGTCTTCCTGTCGCCGAAGAAAAGAGCATTCCACGCCACGTCCGAATACTCCCTGAACGGCGTAGACAACGTGAAACCATACTCCTTGCCCAGAGCCTTCAGGCCGGCTTCGTAACGCCCCATGACCTTGGGATTTTTCCACGGCAGCAGGCCGCCATCCGCCAAAGAAAGGCCCTTGTTGGGCACCAGCAGATTGGGTTCGAAATAGTCGATGGTACCAAGGCCGTAACAACGCGGGCAGGCACCCTGCGGGCTGTTGAAAGAAAAAATCTGCGGAGAGAGTTTGGGAAGACTGATCTTGCAGGTGGGGCAGACGGATTCCGTGGAATGGATGGTCTCTTCCCCGCCCACCACGGAAACGATAAGGCGGCCTTCACCATATTTCAGGGCAAGCTCAACCGAATCGGCCAGACGGCCGCGCAGACCATCCTTCATGACAAGGCGGTCGATGATCAGCTCGATATTGTGCTTCTTGTTTTTCTCAAGCGCGGGCACATCATCAATGGTCAGCACATCGCCGTTTACCCGCACACGGACAAACCCTTCCGCCTTCAACTTCTTGAAGCGGTCGGCATGGGTCCCTTTCTGATGCTCCACCAGCGGTGCCAGCACCATGAACTTGGTCCCCTCCGGCAGGGCGAGGATGTCGGCAATTATCTCGTCCGCGGCGCGGGCAGCAATGGGCTTGCCGCATTCGGGGCAATACATGGTGCCAAGGCGGGCGTAAAAGACGCGCAGAAAGTCGTATATCTCCGTCACCGTACCCACGGTAGAACGCGGATTGCGGGACGAAGCCTGCTGTTCCAGCGAAATGGCAGGAGAAAGGCCCTCAATCTTGTCCACTTCCGGCTTGTCCATCTGCGGCAGGAACTGACGTGCATACGCAGAAAGCGATTCCACATACCGCCGCTGCCCTTCGGCATAGACGATGTCGAACGCCAGCGTGGACTTGCCCGACCCCGAAGGACCGCACACCACGACCAGTTCGTCGCGGGGGATGTCCAGAGTGAGATTCTTGAGGTTGTGCTGCCTTGCGCCTTCTATATGGATACAATTCTTTTGCGTCATATGCTGGAAATGCCCGTAGGGTCTTCGAATGTATGGATGATTTGCGGAATTAGACAATCAGGAATTACTATCATTCCTGCTCGCTCTCGCTGAGGGCATAGCATAAGACCTGTGACAGATTGTGCAACCCCTTGCACGCGAGGTTCGCAAAAAATGTCATCCAAAGGGGAACCGGCAATACGCCGCTCCCCTCTGTCATATGCCTTACATGAGAATCCGCGCCAGAACAGGAGCGAACACGAGAGCAGGAAGCATGTTGGTCAGCGGAATACGCCGCAACTCCATCAGATTTATGCTGATTCCAATGATAAGTGCGCCGCCGGTGGCAACAAGCTCCGTCATCATGGCTTCATTCAGAATGGGTTGCAGCACCGTGGCGAACACCGTCAGGCTGGCCTGATAAATGAAAACCGGAATGGCGGAAAAAATAACGCCCACACCATAACTGGCGGCAAAGGCGACAGAGGCAAAACCGTCCAGAATGGATTTGGTGAACAGGATGGTATGGTCACCGCGCAAGCCTTCATCGAACGAACCGAGAATGGCCATGGCACCGATGCAGAACAGCACGGAGGAGGATACAAACCCTTCCGTGAAGCGTTCATTCCCGCTGCGCATGCGCTTTTTCATCCAGTCGCCCAGAGCGGTCAACCGATCCTCAAGCTTGAGCAACTCACCTGTAATAGAGCCCAGCAGAATACTGAAAACAAGCACAAGGGGATTCTGCGTTTTCAGGCCCATCTGCATCCCTATGATAAGGGTGCAAAGTCCCAGCCCGGTAAACACGATAGCCCGCATGCGATCCGGCAGTCGTCCGCCCAGAACAAGGCCGACTACGCCACCCACGACAATACACACCACGTTGAAAAGGGAACCAAGCGGGAAAACCATGCTACATACTCCATGAAACGATTGCAGCCAAAGAGGAATGAGGTATCCTACCCCGCATTGGATGTTAAGCATTTTGTTTACAGGAGGCACGATGAAATCTCTGACCCCGAACCTGATGGTAGGCAATGTGGCCCGCGCCCTGGCATTTTACTGCGACACGCTGGGATTCACCTTCGAAATGGGCGTGGCCGAAGAAGGCGGCCCCATTGCCACAGACAGAACTAATGAGCAGGACTTCATCTGCGCCATGGTCCGCAATGGCGGTGCCTGCTTCATGCTTCTTGAAGAACGGGCCTTTGCCCATGACCTGCCTGCCTTTGCAGGCAGAAAACCCGGGGCCAGCGCCACCTTCTATCTGGAAGTGGAAAACGTTAACGCCTTGCATGAGAAGCTTGCCGGCAACGTGACCGAAGTGAAGCCACTGTGCGACATGTGGTACGGCAAACGGGAATGGTACATTGCGGACCCCGACGGCTATGTGCTCTGCCTTGCCCACACCCTGCGCATCTAAGCGCCAGAGCGCCAGGGCGTCTGGGCGTCTGGGCATCCGAGCGTCCGCCCATCTTGTGCATCTTCAAGCGCCCGATCCTACCGGATTGCAACTTCTTTCCGGCACGCCATAGCCACAACAGACACTCTTCTCTTCTGATCTGATCAGGTTGACAACCGCGCGGTAATTACACTATAAAACGCTTCCTCACACGCCGGGGTGGTGGAATTGGTAGACGCAGCGGACTCAAAATCCGCCGCCCGCAAGGGCTTGCGAGTTCGAGTCTCGCCCTCGGTACCACGAATTAAAACAAGCGGTTACATAGACAGCAAAAGCGAGTCATGTAACCGCTTGTTTTTTTCATTCCCCTGTCCAGTCCCACCTCTGTCCCACTTTTGTTCCGGAATGCCCCCTTGTGGCTTTCAGCGGCATGCGATCAGTGCGCCCAACCAAGGGGCGGGCGCATCCAATCAGGGGGGCGCTCTCCCTCTTTCCCCCCTCCCCCCTCTCCTCAAGGAAACCGCGCAATCTCTAAAGGGCGGCACCATACCCCACGAGTCCTCCCGGCGACCTGAGTTCCCAGGGGGCGGTTTCAGTACATGGTTCTCGCGGTTGGGGCTACGGAAAAACTAGAAATTAGAAAATCGTCCAGAATTTTGGCGTGTTCCTAGCTGCTTCGTCCAAGCAAGTACGGGGGCAGCCCCACCCTGTTCGGCAAAGATGCGGCGTGTGACCTTTCGCCCGAAATAGGCAAGAGGCACAGCCCGCGGGCTGGATGGATGTTGCCCATGGACAACACATAAGGGGGTAGCACAAGTCAGGACGTGAACCAGGCGCCACCGGCACAGTGGGCCTTGGGCAGATGCGGCCCGCAGCGATTGCGGATGCAGAAATGGAACGTCTGGCCGAGCCGATCTTTCAACAATCCTGACAAATTGATTCTGTACGTGTTTTCCCGGACAGACGGACAGCCACGGATGGATTAAGGGGGGAGCAACAATATCCATGCGCGCAGGAGTCTGTGAAGACAAAGCAATCTCCAGCGCAACCCAAGGAGTTCACCGCATCTTTACTATACTCTGCCGACCGTCCTCTTTTCATCGCCGGGCTGATCCGCTGGTCGCCTTGGTGTTCTTTGCCTTGACATTGAAGTGCAACGCAAACCAGGGGCTGCCTTAGCTCGCCAATTGAGCTTTTCAAGAGTGACCAAAGTAGCTCCAGCCACTTACAACACGCACATTTTGTACCGAAAATCATTGAGATAGATGAAATAAAAGAAAAATATCTGGAGCAGAAAATGTTTATTTTCAAAGAGCCTACCTCTTCACTACACGACGTGAAGTTACCCTCACTGCCTTGCGCTGCCATACTGTATTTCGCTCTCACATCTCTTGGATTCATCTTTGCACTTCCACAGAATGCCAACGCAGCTACCGTGAATTATAGCTCAAACTATAGGGATGTTATAGGTAACGCTCCGTTTTTAGATGGTCCCATAAGTATCGGTGGGACAAATAACATAGCAAGTCATGCCGAGAATATTTATGCCTATGGAAATACAGTCAATATCAATGGTGGTGTTGTCGATACCGGAATATATGGTGGGTATTTTAACGGAATTACAACCGAACTTGCTGTAGAATCCAACGGCAATACCGTGACAATTGGGGCTGGATTTATAGGTAGCAGTGCTATCCAGATATTTGGTGGATATGCCAAGAGCGTAAACCCTTGGTCCATGACAGCTTCTGGGAATACCGTGACCATCAACGGTGGGACAGCGAGTTCCGCATTTGGTGGCCTTGCCCATGTGGACAGCATGGTCGGCCCTGCCTCTGCCACTGCTTCCGGAAATACAGTTAACCTCAGTGGCGGTACCATAAGCAACCTTTATGGAGGATATGCCGTTGCCAACTATCTGGGGGGAACACATACAGCCTCCGGCAATATCATTAATATCAGCGGCGGTACTGTAGGTAGCGTTATCGGCGGAGCCGTCACTGCCCCCTATGGTACCGGCGTAGCCACAAATAATATCCTGACCATCAGTGGTTCTCCGGACCTCTCCGCCGCGAACCTCTATGGTGGCTATTTGAGTATGACTACCAGTGGTGACGCATTCACAGGCAATACCCTGAATGTGAAAACCTCCGGTCTGACGGTAAATAATATTTCTAACTTTCAGTACCTTAACTTCTATCTACCTTCTTCATTGTCAGCAGGCGATACGGTGATGACCGTGACCGGCACGGCAGACCTGACCGGCAGCTCAGGGCGATCTTCCGTTATCAATGTGGGCATTGACGGCAGCTCTTCACCTCTGCAGATCGGCGATACCGTAACACTTATTGATGCCGGAACCTTGATCACGAACAGCGGCCTTAACTCCAGTGCGAGCGGTACGGGTATGCAGGGCGTAACTCTGGTATATAACTTTGACATCACAACCGAAAACAACAAGCTGTTAGCCACGGTATCTGCCGATGCGGTACCCACAGTGAACGAACAGACCAAGGCGCTTTCAGAGGGCTTTGTTTCCGGTATGGGCATGGTAACGCAAGGCGCGGACGTGGCCGCCGGGCAGGGGATGGATTCTGCCGTTTCTGCCGCCAAAGGCGGGTCTGCTGCTGGCGGCGGTGCCATGGCCGGTTTTGGGGCGGTTTCCGGCGGTTCCATGCGCTACAATACCGGCTCGCATGTGGATATGCACAGCGCATCCCTTATGGCAGGTCTGGCTTGGGGAACCAATGTTCCGCTTGGCCGTGTGACGTTCGGGCCGTTTTTTGAATACGGCACCGGCTCATACAGTACCTATAACTCGTTCAGCGGGGCAGCTTCGGTCGAAGGGGACGGCAGCACCCGCTACGAGGGTGGTGGCGTTCTCGGTCGTATGGATTTGGACGATACCGGCCCCGGCCATATCTATATTGAAGCATCGGCCCGGGCGGGTAAGTTGCATAACGAATACGAAAGTTCCGACCTGCGCGATGCCGCCGGGCGCAGC
>Ga0194137_10002342_pt1 | contig 11198 bp, 11 predicted proteins | sample TARM_MetaG_T3_14_FD_134025 | JGI IMG/M metagenome (GOLD analysis project Ga0194137, IMG submission 134025) | Freshwater microbial communities from Pennsylvania, USA, analyzing microbe dynamics in response to fracking - TARM_MetaG_T3_14 (version 2) | ecosystem: Environmental > Aquatic >...
AAATGGGATGATTAAGAGAGAAGTTAAGAACTGCAGTACTTATGATGCACCTGGACATTTCAAGATGACAGCTATGCGCTTGGTTGGTAAAGAGGAAACAGGTGCTGAAAAATTTTGGATGGGCCTAAGCCATTTTCTTCCGGGTGGTGGTGCAGATTATGCATATGAAGATTCACCAACAGAAAAAATTTACTTTGTTGTAGAAGGTGAAATTACCATTTATACAAAAGACAGAAAAGAAAAAATTGTACTTAAGAAAAATGATACGATTTTTATCGGTCCAAACGAGGGTCGTGAATTAATTAATGAAACCAATATGCCTGCATCGATGTTGGTGGTTGTAAACTATTAAATGGCAAGTTAACGCTAAGGAGAGAGAAAATGGATCAAAAATTTATAAATAACTTGTTTGACGTAAAAGACAAAGTGGCACTTATCACAGGTGCAACAGGTGCGCTTGGAAAAGCGATTGCAATTGGCTATGGTCTTGCAGGTATGAAAGTATTTGTAACAGGACGTAACGCTGCGAGAAACGAAGCACTATGTAAAGAACTAGAGGCTATGGGGATAGCATGTGCTCAAGAAGCCGGTGATCCTGCTGTCGAAGCTGATGTAATTAAAATTGTAGAAGCTTGCGTTAAAGCATTTGGCGAAATCAATGTTCTCTATACTGCAGCTGGTTATAATAATCCACAGCCAATTGTTGAGCAAGACCTTGCAGAATGGAAAAAAATTATGGATTCAGATGTACAGGGAACATGGTTATTCTGTAAATATGTTGGTGAAAAAATGATCGCACAAGGTAAAGGTGGCAAAGTCATTATGGTATCTTCTGCACGATCAAAAATGGGTATGGCAAACTATACAGGATACTGTACTGCTAAAGCTGGTATCGACTTAATGGCGCAATCACTTGCATGTGAGTGGACAGCGAAATACGGTATCAATGTTAACACCATTAACCCAACAGTTTTCCGTTCGGACCTTACAGAGTGGATGTTCGATCCAGAAAGTGCCATCTATAAAAACTTCCTTAAAAGACTTCCAGTAGGACGTCTGGGTGAACCTGAAGATTTTGTAGGACCATCGATTTTCCTAGCGTCAAGTGCTAGTGATTTCATGACAGGTGCCAATGTGGCAACAGAAGGCGGCTATTGGTCAAATTAGTAGATGTTTATGACAGGGCTTAAAAAGGCGCTGTTTAGATAAAAGCATATTTTTTTAAACGAGAAAGCAATAAAACGTTTAAAAAGATATGCACAAAAGAGATGAGAGAATTGCCTGATTAGCATTATATTTTGTACAAGTCCCCATAAAATCTCATGAGAGATGATACGGCATATTGTGAGTAAGAATAAAAATGTAATGATGATGAGGTTCCCTTAGCTCATTAAAATAATTGGAGGAATAAAAATGGGAAAAAAAGTATTAGTTGATTTAACACATCCATTCTCGGCGGATATCCCTGTATGGCCATATTTCGCAAAACCTAAAATTGATACAATGCATAACTTAGCAAAAAGCGGTGTGTTGACACAAAAAATCGATGTTGTTATGCACTGTGGTACACATGCAGATGCACCTAGACACGTTATGGAATATGAATTTGATGGTAAGAGAGCTCGTTATACGGATGAATTACCACTTGATGCATACTATGGCGATGCAATATGCCTTGATATTAAGGTTGAGCGTTGGGGACTAATTACAGCAGCACATTTAGATGATGCATGTGAACGCGCTGGAATCAAGCCAGAAGAAATTGAAGGTTTAGTACTTTGTCTTAGAACGGGCATGCACCTTAAATTTGATGACACCAGAGAATACTACCACTATTCTTGTGGAACAGGAAGAGAAGCCGGCGAGTGGATTGAAAAGTATAAACCAAAATGTGTGGCAATGGATATGCAAGCATTAGACCATCCACTACACACGACAATGGGATTAAATGGACCGCCAGCAATGAATCTTATTGGTAATTCAGGAAAGCCGATTACAGATGAGTACATCGAACAATACGGTATTGAAGCATTTGCTGAGTTCCATAAAGATACCTACATTAAAGTACATGGAAAAGAAAAGTACATGGAAGCTTTTGGAAAGCTCGAAGCAGCTGGACAAGAAGGAACATGGGAACCTTGTCACAAGTACATGATGGGTAATGGCATTGTAGGCGTTGAAAACTTAGGTGGGGACCTTGATAAAGTAGTTGGTAAACGTTTTAAATTTATGGCATTTCCACTTCGTTGGCATTTAGGAGATGGTTCAATGGTACGTTGCGTTGCTGAAATTGACGAAGATGATCTCAATGATGCACCAGAAAGAAAATACCCATACGGTAGCTTCTAGGCGATGTTCAATTTGGGCGTAAGCCAATAAAGTTAAGCATAAAAACTGTAAATACCATAGGCACTTTTTTAATGCCTATGGTATATGACAGTTATAGATGATGAAGTGATGGCAGCAAAATATCATTTTTAGGGGAGAACTTATAATCTGATATGTAACACATAGGATTATCGTTCGGGTGGGACACATGGTCAACATGTGTAGCCGAATGACATTCATTTCACTGCAACTTAACTCAATAGGTATCAATCACATATGAGGACAAGCCGCACAAACAAGTATTATTCACACCAAATTAGACCGCTGTGGTTTTTCATTCAGCATGTAAAAACAGATTAATTTGATGCATATTAACAAAAATACTTGAAAAGGAGTCATTCAAAATGAATGAAGTAAAAAAGACAAAAACGAAATTAACGGGTTTTGGAAAAGAAGGTTGGGGGATTATTATCTACTGTGCTGCCATGTTTTGGTTCTATGTTGGTATGGTAAATGATGGTTCAAATATTACAGCGCCAGCATTTGCGGCGAAAACAGGAATAGACTATTCACTCGTTTTAAGCATGGGAACAATTGCAGGACTTGTAGGCTTTTTATTTTTTATTATGTTTGGTCAAATCAATATTCGTATCGGTTCAAGAAAAACATCAACAATTTGCCTTTTAACGGCAGGGATCTTTTATATTGTCCTCGGGATGGCAAACAGTCTTATTGTCTATGCAGTGGCACTTTGTGTCATTACAGGTTCTGTCATGTCAGGCGGATATATTGCAGGTGGAACACTTGTGGCCAAGTGGTTTCCTAAGAAAAAAGGTATTGTTATGGGTTATACGACGATGGGACATAACCTCGCATCAGCGTTTTACGTACCTATGATTGCATTTTTGGTGAATACACTAGGACTTGAAAAAGGGGTTATGGTGCCAAGTGTCTTGGTAATGATACTAGGTATTATCGGTCTATTGATGGTGAGAGATACACCACAAGAACGCAATTTATTACCTGATAATGTTAGCTCAGAAGTATATGAAAAAGAATACTATGATGGCGACGTGACAGACCACACTGGTGGGTGGACGACACCTAAGCTTTTAAAAGAAAGAGAATTCTGGTTAACTGCGGTTACAACGGGCATTTATCAACTTGTTACTGTCGGGGTTATGACACAACTTGTCGTTAGAAATATGCAACTTGGTTTCACTCAAACACAAGCGATATCATTAATGACATTTTTAGCAGCCATTGGTGTAGGTGGTTCTTGGCTATTTGGTGTACTTGACACCAAATTTGGTACAAAACCAACGATGTTTATCTTTGGTATATGGTATATGTTGGCATTATTCTTAAATGTTCTTGAAACATCTGTAAGTATCTATGCCTCTGTCTTTATGATTGGTATGGCGATTGGCGGATCTGCAAATTTCACTACGTCGCTACCGACTGCGGTATTTGGCAGACATGGTTTTGAAAAAGTTAATAGTATTGTTTTTCCTGTTCAGGGGATTATCACGTCAATGAACTTTTTATTAAGTGGTATGTCTATAGCCTTAACAGGAAGCTTAAGAGGTGTATACGTCGTCTTTATAGGGATTATTGGTATTAACCTTATCCTCATTTCACTTATTAAAGAACATAAGTTCAATAAGGACTATATGGAAGACGTAGAAGAAATAATCACCACAGAAGTAGCGTAATCTTTATATTCACATAGAGATTTACATGGTATCCGGGCATTAACTCATCCTTCCTCAGAGTTAATGCCCTTTTTTTATCTTAAAGACCATTCACTATGCGATTAGGACGTTCTCCCTTATAGATACGCTCAACATTACGCCAATTCGCTTCATGTGCCTTATAAAAAAAGCGCGTTGTCACGCCACCGATATGGGGCGAAAAAATAATACGTCCCTTGAATTCGCTCGGTAAATTTAACAAAATGTTGTCTTTAGTCACAGGAATAGGCGAGATGGTATCCAGTGCTGCGCCCTTGATTTGCTCTGAGACAATGGCATGGAATAGGGCTTCATTATCAACGATTTCGCCACGTGCTGTATTGATGAGGTAGGCAGAAGGTTTCATTTTTTCAAAAAAAGATGCATTGATCATGCCCGTCGTCTCAGGTGTAACCAAACAGAGGACAATCACCACGTCACATGTTGCGGCGAGTTCATCTCTTGTGCAGTATTTAACCTTATAAGCTTGTTCAATAGAAGTGTCCTTTTGATGTGGCGAGTGATAATACATGTCACAGTTGAAGGGGGCTAACCTAATTGCAGTTGCTTTTGCAATATCACCAAACCCAATAAAACCAACTTTTAAATCAGCAATCTCTTGTATTCCTTCTATCATCATGCGTTCTTTTGTTTCAAGTTGATGACCTTCCCTAACCTTTTGATCGCCTGTGATAAAATCTCTTAAGAGGGCCAGCAATAGTAAAATAGTTTGTTCAGCTACAGCATCTGCGTTAGCACCTTTACAGTTACAGATAAAGATGCCTCTCTCCGTTATAGTTTGATGAAGGATGCCCTCATAGCCAACCCCTTCAGATTGAATCATTTTTAATGAAGGCATTTTTGCAACGACATCGGGATTGAGTTTAACCGTTGGATCGATCATAATCACTTGGGCATCCTTACCCTTTTGAAGCAATACATCATCTTTGGCATCACGTGGACAGTAGATGATCTCAAGCGCTTTAATAAAAGGTAAATGTGGCATGAATTTTTCGTATCGCTTGCGATTACCAATAATTAGAACTTTCATAAGAGCCTCCTCGTAGTCAATTTGATCAAAAAATGTTACAATGCTTACATAATAAAATGAAGATAAACGTAAGATGAAAAACAATATTTATAATGTTATAATAAAAATCAAGTTGCAACATAAGATGATTTTAACAGTGTCTATTGAGTGATTGGATAGAATATAAGATAATAGAAGAAAGTTACATAAAGTAAAATAACATAGACGTTTATAATTTTTAGTTCTATTGTAACATACATCTAGGGGGTGACACGATTGGCAATAGAAAATGTTGGTCTGGTTTTAGAAGGGGGCGGTATGCGGGGGCTTTATACTTGTGGTGTTCTCGATTACTTTTTAGAGCGCCAATTGTATTTCCCATATGTCATTGGCGTATCCGCTGGCGCTTGCAATGCAGTGTCCTATATAGCAAAACAAAAAGAGAGAAACCTAAGTGTCAACACCGAATTTGTAAGAGACTGGCGATATATGAGTCTTAGAAATCTAATGTTAGAAAAATCTTATTTTGGCATGGACTTTATTTTTAAAGAAATTCCACAAAAATATATCCCTTTTGATTATGAAGCATTTCATAGCGCATCATCAACTTTTGTAGCGGGTGCAACTGATTGTGAAACGGGCGAACCCTTTTATTTGGACACGAGTGATTTTGATCCTACCTTTACCATGCTCAGAGCTTCTTCATCCCTCCCATTGATTTCAAAAATGGTAGAAATGAAGGGCAAGCGCCTGCTTGACGGTGGGATATCAGATCCTATTCCGATTATGAAAGCTCAAAGGGATGGCTATAAAAAGAATGTTGTCATCTTGACCAGAGATAAGCACTATCGAAAGGAACCCATGCGTCACAAAGGACTCTTTAAATTAAAGTACCATGCCTATCCAGCACTGGTATCGAGTTTGTTAAACAGACACGTACGCTATAATCAGACGCTTGATAAACTGGAAGAAATGAAGATGAGAGGTGAAGTTTTTGTGATTCAATCCTCTCTACCACTTGAGGTAGATCGCCTTGAAAAAGATAAAAATAAATTGAAATCACTTTATGAAAAAGGCTACCATGATGCGGCACATCAATACGAAGCCTTAATGGCATTTTTAACCTAATGAACACAACGTATGAGGAGCGGGATATGACAACAAAAAACACGGTAATCTTCGACCTTGATGGTACCTTACTAGATACGCTAGATGATCTTACCACCAGTGTCAACTTAGCCCTTGGATCAGTGGGGTTTCCTGAACATTCTAGAGAGGCCATTCGTAGCTTTGTAGGAAATGGCATAGCTGAACTTATAAAAAAAAGTTTACCAAAGAACACGTCAGAAGAAATGTTCCAGAAAGTTCTCAGTCTCTACAAAGACTATTATGAGAAACATAGCCAGGATAAAACACGTTTATACGATGGTATTATCCCTTTAATTTTAACCCTTAAGGAAAAAGGCTATAAACTGGCCATTGTTTCAAACAAACACCATGATGCAGTCTTACAGTTGAAGCCCATTTATTTTGAGGGACTCATTGATATTGCCATCGGTCAGCAAGAGGGAATTGCAAGAAAACCAGCGCCTGACGCAGTATTTAAGGCACTAGAGCTACTAGGGAGCGATTTGGCTTCTGCTGTCTATATTGGCGATTCTGAAGTCGATTTTAAGACCGCTGTCAATGCGAAAATGGATGCTATTTTAGTAACCTGGGGATTTAGAAATCAGGAAGAGTTAGAAGCTTTAGGTGCCACAAATTTTGCCAACAAACCAAGCGATATACTTAAAATGTTAGGGTCTTCATCATAAAGTAAAACGAGAGCGTAACATAAAACAAAAGCTAAGCAAGATAAAGCCAAGTAAGATAAAGCAAGCAATATGAAGCAAGCAAGATAAAGCAAGCAAGATGAAGCCAAGCAAGACATAATACAATATTAAACAAGATATGATTTGAAAAAAAGATATAAAAAATACGAACACTTTAGTGTAGCAAACGACGTGGGGGATACATGGAAAAAACAGCCTATCAGATTAGAGCAATTAAATTGAGTGATTTAGACGCAATACGTGACATCTATAATGAAGCCATAGAAAATACAACCGTTACCTTTGACATTAACCCTCGTACAGATGCGGTGATGTTATCCTGGTACGAAGCCCATCAGGACTACCATAAGATATTGGTCCTTGAAATGGAGGGTGAAGCTGTTGGTTTTGCATCCCTATCAAAGTATAGAGAACACCATGCATTTAAAGCGACCGTCGAATTGTCCATTTATGTAAGGAAGGATAGACGTGGTTATGGGATTGGAAAAAAACTGATGACAGCGATAATCGACTATGCTAGATCATGCGAAAGCATTCATAATATCGTTTCTGTGATTACGTCTGAAAATGAAAAGAGCATAGCTTTTCATTTAGACTTTGGGTTTACACATTGTGGACAAATTAAAGATGCTGGCTTTAAATTTGAACGATACCTTGGCATTGATATGCTACAGCTTATCGTATGATGAAACAAACACTTAAAGTTGCGTTGCTTGCATCATTCTGTTGCGCACTATGGGGAAGTGCTTTCCCAGTTGTCAAGGTGGGATATGCGCTTCAGCAGATAGAGGTAGGGGCACCTGCAAGTCAAATTTTATATGCGGGGTTACGCTTTTTGATGGCGGGCCTCATTGCTCTTATTGGACTGTGGAAAATAGCCCCCAAGGAGTTAGTGCCTAAAAGAGACGCATGGCCAGCCATTCTTGTGATTGGTTCATTTCAAACAATATTACAATATTTTTTCTTTTATATTGGGGTAGCCCATACAACAGGTGTAAAGGCATCCATTATTGCAGGGAGTAATGTCTTTATGGCGCTCTTTGTGGCACGATTTGTCTTTCGTCTTGAAAAGCTTACAAGAGCAAAGCTCATAGGGGCTATGATTGGCTTTATAGGAATTGTTGTGATCAATATGGACTTTGCGACCTTTGATTTACACATGACCATGCTAGGGGAAGGATTTATCGTTCTAACGACCTTAAGCTACGCCTTTTCATCAGCTTTTATGAAAAAGTATGGTCAACGGCATCTGCCATTAGTATTAGTCACCTATCAGTTCATCTTTGGGGGGAGTGTTATGATTCTCGCTGGGCTTTCTTTTGGTGGTGTCATTGGCGCCTTCTCACTTAAGAGTGCAGGCGTTCTCCTGTATTTATCATTGGTTTCGGCAGTGGCTTATGGCATATGGAGTTACCTATTAAAACGATACCCAGTTTCCAGCGTTGCCGTATATGGTTTTACAAATCCAATATTTGGTGTTGCTTTTTCCGCCATTTTTTTGGGAGAGTACGATCAACTCTTAAATCTCAAAACAGGTGTTTCTCTGTTGTTAGTGAGTCTGGGGATTTACATTATCAACAGAAGACAAGCACCTGTGATGACAAGTGACATCAATAAAGCGTAAAGGACTTTTACAGTGTATGATAAAACATGGATGAAACACAAATATGATGCTGTAATAGCACATCACATCGAGCACACCATAAAAGGAATTATTTATTTGTCCCATTGGCACCACCTTATGGAAATCATCACGGTGTCGCAGGGCGAAATGATTTTAAGGGTTAGAGATGAGGTTTATGAATTAAAATCAGGGGATATCATATTGATCAATCCCAACGAGGTACATACAGCAGAAAGTAAGACAGATTTACTTATATATGACTGTTTTCAAATTGATTTATTCTTATTGTCTGATGAGCTCTCAGATATTCAACAAAAGTTTATACGCAACAAATTTATAACAGAACGTTGTTTTATCAAAGCCAATCTAAAACGCACAAATGCAAAAGCCTTTATTGATAGAATGGTGGGCATCGGCGAAGAGCGTGAATCGCTTGAACGCATTACGCGTCAACTCATGATTTATTTGGCCAGATCTCAAAGACAATTTTTAGAGGACGAGGATGTAAAAGATCTTATTCACTATAAGCACACGCTTAGTCAGATTAAGAGTACAGTGGGTTTGATGCAAGAGCAGTATCGGCAAAAAATCACACTTGAAGATTTAGCAAAAATGGCAAATTTAAGTACCATACACTATGCGAGATTATTCAAACGGGTCATGCATTATACGCCAATAGAATATCTCAATTATATACGGATTCAAAATGCAATATCCTTGTTGGTGAATACCCAACTTTCAGTAGCAGAAATTGCCATGCAGACAGGGCTTAATGACAGCAATTACTTTAGCCGTTTTTTTAAACACTACAGAGCGATGACGCCTACGGCCTTTCGCAAAAAATATGGTTACACGAGATAAATATACTCTATAGTATTGTAAGGAAAATAGAATTAGGGCATAATAAGAGTGGGTAGAAACTTATGGGGGAAGTACTGCAAATTTGCGGTACTTCTTTGTGTTTTTATTTTGTCTTATAAGAGCAGAAGGGAAAGAGTATGAAGTTATTAGATATAAAATCAAATGTAAGGTCAAAACTGGATGATAAGCAAATGGGTATCTTGATGATGCTTATTTCGGCACTTTTTTTTTCGTTTATGGGTGTTGCCGTAAAAATGGCAACAGATGTTCCGATTTACGAAAAAGTTTTTTTTCGGAACTTTTTTTCAATTTTCTTTGCCTACCAGTTGGTTAAAAAGAATAAGGCTTCATTTTTTGGGAAACCAAGTAGTCGGTTCCTTTTAACAATGCGGAGCGTCTTTGGCGTTGGCGGTGTTTTGACCATGTTTTATGCACTCTCTATTATTGATGTCGCAACAGCCGTAACGATTCAAAAGTTTTCTCAATTTTGGGTATTGATTCTAGCTGGCGTTTTCTTGAAAGAAAAAATCATGCCCAAACAATATCTCTTTTTAATCTTGGGACTCCTAGGCGTTATCATTGTGTCTAAACCTTCAACACCAGATATTTTAATGCCAACGATGGTCTGTTTTTTGTCTTCAATATTTGCAGGCATTGCCTATACCATTTTAAGTAAACTGAGAACATATGAGCACCCAACGACAATCGTCTTCTATTTTTCACTTTTTTCAACGGTTGTCATGCTTGTTCCTATGGTGTTAACCTTCGAAATGTTTTCCTTTTATGAATTTATTTTACTTGTGATTACAGGACTTAGTGCTATGGGGGGACAGATTGCTATGACGACGTCGTATCATTATGCCAAAGCATCAGAAGTCTCCATCTACGCTTATATGAACATCGTGTTTAGTGCTATTATTTCTTTGTTTGTGTGGGGAACATTACCAGACGTTTTGAGTATCCTAGGCATAGGCATTATCGTTGTCGCAAGTTACTTGAATTTTGTTTATGTTAAAAGGCAGTCTGCCTTGATTTAAATATTATTGGGTTAAACCGTAAAATGTAAGCTAGCACAAGGTAAAAGGAAGGAGGAACCATATGGAAAAAGTAGCAATTGTAACAGGTGGTGCAAAGGGTATAGGAAAAGTCATTTGTGAATATTTTATTGCCAAAGGCGTCACCGTTTTTTCAATTGATAAGCAGGAGGGCGCAACCTACAAAGGCGATATCGGAGAAAAACATGTTCTAGATAATGCTATTCACCTTTTTAAAGAAACGCATGATCACATTGATTATTTAGTGAACAACGCTTGTTTTTCTAATGGCGGTATCGAAGATTGCACCTATGATGGTTTTAATGAGATTTTGAAAGTTGGTGTGACGGCCCCTTTTTACTTAGCACAACAACTTAAGGACTATTTTTCAGATGGTGGAAGCATTGTTAATATAGCTTCTACTAGAGCCTTTCAAAGTCAAGAGAATACAGAGAGTTATAGTGCGGCAAAAGGTGGAATAAGCGCCTTGACACATGCACTCGCGATTAGTTTATCCGGTCATATTCGCGTTAATGCCATTAGTCCGGGGTGGATTGATTTAGAAGGCCTCTATAATAAAGCAGAGCATGCTGCCCAGCATCCTGCTGGGCGAGTTGGCAGGCCAGATGACATTGCTAAAATGGTCATGTATCTGTGCAGTGAGGATGCTGGTTTTATTACCGGAGAAAACATTGTCATTGACGGTGGTATGTCCAAATTGATGGTTTACCATCATGATAAGGGATGGCTATATAC
>Ga0194137_10002346_pt1 | contig 11191 bp, 10 predicted proteins | sample TARM_MetaG_T3_14_FD_134025 | JGI IMG/M metagenome (GOLD analysis project Ga0194137, IMG submission 134025) | Freshwater microbial communities from Pennsylvania, USA, analyzing microbe dynamics in response to fracking - TARM_MetaG_T3_14 (version 2) | ecosystem: Environmental > Aquatic >...
GGGCGAGCTTGGTGCGCGCGTCGCCAATGCGCTCGCTGGTCAGCGGGTGGGAGCGCAGATAGGGGTAGGCGCCGTTGTCCATCAAGTGATAAGCCTGCTCCATGCGCTCGAACATGCTGACCATGCCGCTGGGCGCGAAGCCGGCCTCGGTCATCACGTTGAAGCCGACACGGTCGGCCTCGCGCTCCATGTCGCGCGAGAAGTTCAGCGACAGCTGGGTGGCCGCTGCCTGGCCGCCGACGATGCCGGCTTGGGCCAGGTCGACGTTGCCGCGCGAGGCCGCCAGCACGCCAAGCAGCAGGCCGGCGATGGCGACCATGCTGTTCTTCGAATCGCCGGCGATGCGTCGCGCGATATGGCGCTGGGTGATGTGGGACAACTCGTGGGCGAGCACCGAGGCGAGCTCGTCGCGCGACACCGTCATCTGGATCAGCCCCAGGTGAGTGCCGACGAAGCCGCCCGGCAACGCGAAGGCATTGACGCTGCGGTCGCGCACCAGGAAGGGCTCCCAGGCGAAGCGGGCCTGGGTCTCGTCGCCGATCTGGCCCAGCTTGCGCGCCGCCTTGACCAGGGGGTCCCAGATACTTTCGAGGTATTCCTGCAGCAGCGGGTCCTGCACATAGTCGGGGTCGATGCGGATCTGGCGCATGACCTGGTCGCCCAGGCGGCGCTCGGCGCCGATGTCCAGATCCTGGGAGACCGAGTCCCCCAGGGCGGGCAGGTTGACCTGGGCGCTCAGGGGCGCACCGGGCAGGGCCAGGGTGGCGGCAGCGAGCAGGGTGAGCAGGGGGCGGGTGGCAAACGACTTCTTCATCAACAAAGGCTCCGGCCGGCGCGCAGCCGGCTGCCTATGATGCCTGCAACTCGGTTTCCTGTTTGTTTCCCGGTATGAGCACTCCGCTGACTCACTTCGACGCCCAGGGCCAGGCGCATATGGTGGACGTGTCGGCCAAGGCGGAGACGCATCGGGTCGCCGTCGCCGCCGGCGAGATCCGCATGCGCCCCGAAACCTTCGCGCTGATCGCCAGCGGCACGGCCAAGAAGGGCGATGTGTTGGGCGTGGCGCGCATCGCTGCCATCCAGGGCGCCAAGCGCTGCTCGGACCTGGTGCCGCTGTGCCACCCGCTGCCGATCACGCGCGTCGCCGTCGAGTTCGAATTGGACGAGGCCGGCAGCCGCGTGCAGTGCCGTGCCCAGGTCGAGACGCTGGGCCGCACCGGCGTCGAGATGGAGGCCCTGTGCGCCGTGCAGGTTGGCCTGCTGACCATCTACGACATGTGCAAGGCCGCCGATCGCGGCATGGTCATCGACCGCGTGCGGGTGCTGGAGAAGCAGGGCGGCAAGAGCGGCGATTGGCACGCCGCCGCTTGATCAGCGCAGCGTCCGCCAGTCGATGACGCCTGAGGCCGGCTGGCATTGCAGCATGGCCGGCGCCGAGGCAGGCTCCTCGCAGGCGGCGAACCAGGCGTCGCCGGTGGGGTTGCGGAATTCGCGCAGGCGGTCGGCCAGGAAGCGCGCGCCTTCCTTGTCGCCGGTCTTCTCCAGCGACTGCGACCAGTGCATCAGCAGCCGCGCATCGATCAGGTTGAAGGCGGTGCGGCGCGCGGCCTGAAGCGCGAGCGGCCCTGGCGCCTGGCTGGTGGCGGCGGCGTAGTCGGCCTGGTGGCTGAAGAAAGGCGAACGCTGGCCTGCCGCGATGCGTTCGCCCAGCGGCACGGCGTCTTCGCTGGGCGCATAGATGGCGACGATGCTGTGGAAGTCGACCACGGCAAAGGCGCTGCCGGCGACAAGCAGGACGCCGATCACTCGCCAGGGCAGCGCGTTCGCCGGCGCAGTCGCCGTGTCCGCCGGCAGCGCGAGGCCGAGGGCGAAGCAAGCCGGCAGCAGGAAGTAGGCATACCAGAGCGGGTACTCGACCAGGCTGTGCAGCGAGATGGCCAGCACGATCATCAGCGCGGCGCGGCGCAGGGACGAGATCTCGTCCTGCGTCGACGGACTGCGCCAGATTTCCCACGCCCCCCATGCCAGCACCAGGACAGCCGGCACGGCCCAGTGGACGCCAAGCCACCTGAGGGCAACGAAGCCCGCTGCCAGCAATGCCATGGCGATGAGCAGCGGCGCGTAGCTTTCCTTGCCGAAGGACCCGTGCCAGGCCTTTGCGACGGCCCAGGTCAGCAGCAAGAGCACGGCGCCAGCCCAGGGCAGGCCCAGCTCGACGGCGAGCTGGGAGGCGATGTTGTGCGTGTGATCGAAGAAGGCGATGGGCCGATCCGGGAAGGGCGTCAGGCTCCAGGCGAAGTTGAACTCGCCCCAACCCACGCCGAGCAGCGGATGGGCCCGGGTCAGGTCCCAGGCGTCGCGCAGGATGGCCACCCGCGATGGCGAGCCCGCGCCCTCCGACAACCGCGCGGCGGCGCGGAAGGCGTGGCCGCTTTCGACCGACCACAGGGACATGCCCCACCAGCTGATGCCGAGCATGATCGGCGTGGCGAGCAGGCAGAGCCGGGCGCTGCGCGACAGCCGGCGGTCCACCACGCCCCAGACGGCCAGCAGCGCGATGCCACCGTAGCCGGTGCGCGAGGCGCTGAGCACAACGGTGAAGACGAAGGCGAACAGCAGCGGTGGCAACGCCGTCCGCCAGCCGCGCTTCTCCGTGACGTAGACGGCGGCGATGGCCGACCACATCATCAGGCTGGCGAGATGGTTGGGCTGGCGCAGATTGCCCACCGCGCTGCCCACCACGCCGGAGCGGGCGATGACGGCGCCATCAGCCACGTCCGGCAGGAAGACTTGCACGATGCTGACCGCGACCGTCAGCAGGCCCGTGAGCAGCAAGCCCCAGCAAAAGGCTTCTGCGGCGAGCTGGCGCGAGCGGGACGACAGGCCCTGGGCGACGAGCAGCACGGCCAGGCCGGCGCCAATGACGGCGGTGGCGCTCAAGCCCAGCGACGATGGCAGGTTGCGCCAGACGACGGAGCTCATCGGCGCGGCCAGCAGCAGGGCCAGCGCTATCGCAGCCGGGCTCTTCAGGCCGGCGCGCCAGTTCGGCGCGAAGCCGGCCCACAGCGTCAGCGCGAGGCCCCAGCCCGCCAGGGCCAGCAATTGGTTGTAGAGCGTGGCAGCCGGTGTCTGGTTGTAGGCCAGCAGCGGTGGCAGAGCGGCGGCGACGATGAGGCCGAGCGGTGCGGCGTCAAATTGCGGCTGGGCGAGGGTCTGGGACGACATGGGCGCGCATGATGGCATGCACGGGGCTTCGCGGGCCCTTCAACGCTCCGTCGCGGATGTTGACGGCCCGGACGGCCTCGCGACGTGCGCCTTCTTTAGAGCCAGCCGTCGAGCCAGAAGCGCGGGTTGTTGGGCTCCGATTCCGGCGAGCCCGGGCGCTGCCCCAGCGTCGGGCGCGGCATTTCGTACTCCTTGACGGTCGGGTACGAGAGCAGGACCTGGCATACCAGGAAGACAAACAGGATGAGACGTCCTGCGACTGGTTTTAGCTGCGTCGCTGCAGGGACGGCTTCCGATGCGCCGGCGGAGCCCGCCGCAAACAGTGCGATGGCGATGCAGATCCACACCTGCGATACCGGCATCACGAAGTTGCCGGAGAAACCAGCGTCGATGGCCAGGGAAAAAACCGCAGCAACGATCGAAACATCGAACACGCTGAGCCTGTCTTCTGCCGCCTGCCGTTGCCGGATGCCCCTCCACAGCGAATGCAGCAGCCAGCCGAGCACAAGCAAGACGGCCGGCAATCCATATTCGGCCAGGGCCTGGACATAGACATTGTGGGGATGGGCGCCGCGCAGATTCACATACTCCGCAAAGTGCATGGGGCCCACACCCAGCAGCGGCGAACTCATCCATTGGTCAAAGGCGATCTTCCACAGGAAGAGCCGCGAATGGTCGCTGACCATGTCGTTGGCGGAATGCTGGGCCGTCATCACGGCGGCCTCCAGCTGCAGGGGCAAGGCGTAGAAAACGCAGAAATAGAAAACCCCCGCGGACAGCAATGCGATCAGGCCGCTCTTCAGATAAAGGCGCCCCTGTTTGCGGAAAAGCAGTGCGACCGCCAGGCCGCTCAGCACCAGCGCAAGGCCGCTGGCCCGCGCCGCCAGGCCAATGAGGATGGCAATGCTGAGTGCGGCGGTCACCCAGCCGAAACGCCTGAGCCTGGCGGAGTTGCTTTTGTCGCTCGCGATGCCGATCAACAGGGGCAGCGCGGGCGTCTGGGCGTGGTTCAGGAAACGCGGGTTGTCGAAGCCCGGCACCATCAGCCAGAAGTTGCCGACACCGCCATTCAAGGCACTGGCGCTCCAGGCCAGCAGAAAGAAGATTTCGTAGATGAACCACGCCGTGACGATGGCGAGGAGTACTTTCTCCAGGCCGATTTCTTCCCGAAGCGCCCGAATGGCCAGCGTGAGGAAGAAGAGCGAAAAGACCAGCTCCAGCTCCCGCAAGGCTGCGGCAGGCTGGTGGGCATGCAATGCCGAAGCCAGCATCAGCAGCGCCAGAGCGCCGACCTTGATCGTGTTGGCGCGCGTCCATCGAGCGCGCTCGCCAACAAGCAGGAAGACCGTGGCGAGCAGGAAGAGCGGGATTTGCGCCAGTCTGGCCGCGTTGTGCGCCGACGCGCCCACCGCCGAATAGAAGGGCATCAGGGTGATGAAGGCCAGCAGGGCAGCGCCGAACGACAAGGCGGTCAGCGGGTGGGCCCAATTCTTTTCATGCATGGCGGCGGTCGGCGAGTTGCAGCATCAAAAAAGCAAAAAGGGGCACGAGGCCCCTTTTTGTTGAACTACGCCAGATTAGGTGTTGTTCTTGGTGATGGCTGCGAGCAGCACGGGGTTGGTCACGTTCGTCGTCGTGGTCCACACGATGCTCGTGGCGGTCGCCGACGTGTTGGGAGTGAACGTGATGGTCTTGCCGCCCAGGTCGGTACCCACCTTGGTAGAGGCATTGAAGGTCGCGGTGATGACGCCGTTGGCACCGATGGTCAACGAGGTAACTTCGTTCGTCGGCGTGAAGGCGTAGTTGCTCAGCAGGCCAGCGCTGCTGCAGTTCGAGATGTCACCATTTTCTTGTGCGCACAGTGCCACAGCCGCCTTGGCCGTATCAGCCGCCGACAGTGCGTTGCCGGCCTTGGCCTTGGCGGTGTAGTCCTTGTATTGCGGGATCGCGACGGCAGCCAGGATGCCGATGATGGCCACGACGATCATCAGTTCGATCAGGGTGAAACCTTGTTGGGCGCGTGCTTTCAGATTCATGGTCAGTACTCCGGGAAGAAGTGAGTGGTTGGGGGAGGGCACACCCCCTGAATGCAGGCCCCGTGCCAGCTTTTCGGGCCTTGCGCGGTGTGCGAAAGCACACGGATCGGGGATAAGGGCCGCTTGAACTGACAAAAAACGTCATTTCGGGCTGACGCGTTCTGTCATTGCAGCGCCGATGGCCGAGAAACGTCAGGCGAAAAAATGGCGCCTCGAGGGCGCCATGGGCATCTTCAAAATGGGGTCAGAGTGCCATTTCCTGGCCGGCCTGCAGCGCGCTGATGCGATGCGGGCTGTTCAGCGCCTGCACGCCCTGCATGACGGACTCGACCTCGCCGGGCTTGATGTGGGTGATGCGCACGTCGACGCTGCCGGCCAGCTGGCTCAGTTCATGGCCAAGGTCGGTGGGGCAGAGGTGCTGGCTGACATGGGCCACCTCGGCCTCGTCGTCGCTGAAGGCGGTCTCGATGACGAGATGGGACAGTCGCAGGTCGGCCAGGCGGCGCCACAGCGCCGGGTTGGGGCCGGTGTCGCCGGTGAAGACCCAATGGGCATGGCCGCGAGCCGCGCCGGCATCGACGGCGAAGCCGACGGCCGGCACGGTGTGGGCGGCCGGCAGCACTTCGATGCAGCGGTCACCCAGGTCGACGCGGTCGCCGATCTGGAAGGGGTGCAGGCTCAGCACCGGGGCCTCGCGGCTGGGCAGGGCGGTGAAGTCGGGCCAGATGACGCCGTTGAAGATGTGCTGGCGCAGCGCGGCCAGGGTCTCGGGCAGGGCGTGGACCTGGATGGGCGGGCGGCCGGCCGCGGCGCGCACGCGCAGCACGGCATCGGCCAGCAGCGGGATGCCCAGCACATGGTCCAGGTGGGAGTGGCTGAGCAGGATGTGATCGATGGCGGCCAGGGCGTCCAGGGGCAGGTCGCCCACGCCGGTGCCGGCGTCGATGAGGACATCGTCGTCGAGCAGGAAGGCAGTGGTCTTGTAGCCGGCGGCAATGGCGCCGGAGCAGCCCAGGACGCGGATGTTCATGCGGTGCGTGGCTCGGATTGGGTGCCACGCGTCGGGCGAGGCAGAGCCAAGAATGTACGCACCCGCCCAGGCGGCCGGACGGTCGGATTACCGAGTTGGGGGTGTCGCTATCGTGAGGAAGTCACAGCAGCCGCGAAGCCTGCAACTGCCTTGATTCCCCGGCCGATCAACCCTGGATGAACTGCATCTGCGTGCCCGCGAGTTCGATCAGATCGCCAGTGCGCAATGCAATCGATTCGCCCGTCAGCGGGATGCCGTTGACGCTGGGCCGGTGAGCGCCTTCCACATGGGCGAAGACGTAGCCCGTGGGACGCTTGGTGATGGAGGCGACCTGCACGCCGGGCTTGCCCAAGGTGGTGACGACCTTGGTCAGCGCGACTTCGCGGCCGGCGGCGGCGCCGGTCAGCACCTTGATGGAGGCCGGGCCGATGGCGGCGCCACCCAGCGCGCCGAAGGAGGAACCCAGTCCAAGGTTCGGCGGTGCGCCGGCCCCGGGCTTGAGGATCATGGTCTTCTCGTAGTCGCCACCGTCGTTCAGCAGGAACTTGATCTTGTACTTGCCGATCTCGACCGTGTCGTTGTCGGCCAGCAACTGCTTCTTGATCGCCTTGCCGTTGATGTAGGTGCCGTTGGTGGAATTGAGGTCTTCGATGAAGACGTCGGCACCGACCATCTGCAGCACGGCGTGCTCGCCGCTGACTGCGAGATTGTCGATGACGATGTCGTTGTAGGGACGCCGACCGAGCGTGGTCTTGTCCTTGGTGATCTGCACTTCTTTGATCACGACGCCGTCGAGCGAAACCACCAGTTTGCCCATTTATGACCTCAAGTTCTGTTGTTCGTGCCGTGACTCAGTGCAGGAGCAAATCAATTGCCGCCGCGTCGACCAAAGGGCCACCAGCCCCGCCCTTCGGCTCGCTGGCGGCCTTCTGCGCGGACCAGGATGAGCGCGATGTTATCGCGCCCGCCACTGTCATTGGCCGCGTTGATCAGGGCGCGTGCAGCTTCGGGCAAGGCCGGATTGCCGTTGAGCAGATTGGCCATACTGTCGTCATCCAGCATATCTGACAGTCCGTCGGAGCAAAGCAGATAAGTGTCACCAGGCTGTACCTCGTGCAGATGCAGCTCCATCAGCACCGTGTCCTCGACACCGACGGCGCGGGTAACGAGGTTCTTGTTGCTGGAGAAAGCGGCTTCCTCGACGGTCAGTAGGCCGGCGTCGATCTGTTCCTGCAACAGTGAATGATCACGTGTGATCTGCATCAGACGCCCGGCGCGCAACCGGTAGGCGCGCGAGTCGCCGACATGGCCCAGCAGCAGGCCCTCGGGGCGGAACACGCCCAGTACCAGCGTCGTGCCCATGCCGGAATAGCGCGGATTGGTGTTGGCGGCGTTGAAGATGGCGCGGTTGGCGTTGTCCACGCAGATGTCCATGGCGCGCTTGACTTCGCCGGCGCGGGCTTCGCGGCCGGCGTCCTTGAGCCAGCGGCCGAGTTCGGAGCTGACGAAGCTCGTCAGCATCTGGCTGGCCACCTCGCCGGCGTTGTAGCCGCCCATGCCGTCTGCCAGCACAGCCAAGCCCGCAGCCTCGTCCAGGGCAACCGAATCTTCGTTGTTGTCGCGCGCACGTCCCACGTCGGTGGCGCTGAAGAACTCCAGGGTCATGGGGTTTTTGGGGGCTCGTGGGACTCGGCGGAGGATCGAGGATTCTGCCCTGCTTCCCCAGCCGTCAGGCGCAGTGTTTGTGCGAAGGCCGCATCCAGGGGGGGCACCGATTCGGGGGCCGCCGGTTCGGAGGACATGCCCATCACCAGGATGGCCTCAAGGTCGCGGGCCATCTGCTCGCCGCTGGCATAGCGCAGCTCCGGGCGCTTTTCCAGCGACAGCGCCAGGATCAGGGCGAGGGCTTCGGGCAGGCTGGGGCGGATGGTACGGATGTCGGGGGCAGGCTCGGTTGCGATCTGTTGCATCAGCCTGGCCATGGACTCGCTCTGGAAGGGCAGGCTGCCACAGAGCAACTGGTAGAGCAGCACGCCCAGCGAATAGAGGTCGCTGCGGCCGTCGACCGTCAACCCGGCCAGCTGCTCGGGCGACATGAAGGAGGGCGTGCCCAGGACCAGGCCGGTACGGGTGCGACTGCCGTCGCCGACGCGGGCGATGCCGAAGTCCATCAGCTTCAGGCTGCCGTTGACGCGATCCAGCATGACGTTGGCGGGCTTGATGTCGCGGTGCACCACGCCCTGGCTGTGGGCATAGGCCAAGGCCCGGGCCAGGCGCACGCCGATCTGCACCACCTCGCGCGCCGGCAGTAGCTGGCCCGGCTTGGTAAAGAGGCTGAGATCGCGGCCGAGCACGTATTCCAGGGCCAGCCAGCTGTCGTTGCCGTCCTGGCCGGCGTCGACGACCTGCAGGATATCGGGGTGCTCGAGTTGGCGGGCCGCGCGGGCTTCGCGCATAAAGCGCTCCCGCACGTCGGCCAGGTCTTCGGCCGAGAACTCGCGGCTCAACGCCAGGCGCTTGATGGCCACCTGGCGGCCGGTGGAGCGTTGCGTGGCCTTGTAGACGACGGCCATGGCGCCGCGGCCGATCTCGGCGCCGAGTTCGAAGTCATGCAGGTCGGGCACCGGCGCGACCAGCTTGCTCTGCGCCGGCGAGGCGCCTGGCGCCTCGGTCTGCTGGACGGTGGACAGGAGGGACTGCTCGCTGGGCGGCGCGTCCGCAGGACCGGCCACGCGGTCGACGAGGCGTTGCCAAAAGCCGCCCGACTTGCCGGTATTGCCTCCGCTTGTCATGCGGCCGATCTTAGGCTTGCTGGCCCTTGCCGCGGCGGGTCAGGACCATGCCGACCGCGACGACAAAAACCGCGCAGCTGATGCTGACGGCGTAGTCCAGGCCCTGCATATGGGCCTCGAACCACTCGTGCACTGCAACATCCGTCGTCGCCATCTCGCCGGCGACGAAGCCCAGCAGGGCCGCGCCCAGCGTGATGATGACGGGGAAGCGTTGCATCAGCTTCAGCAGCAGGGTGCTGCCGAAGATGATGAGGGGAATGGACAGGCCCAGGCCGATGATGAGCAGGGCCATGCGGGCCCCTTCGGCCGCGCTGTTGGCGGCGGCGGCCACGGCGATGACGTTGTCCAGGCTCATGACCAGGTCGGCGATCAGGATGGTGCGTATGGCCACCAGCATGCTGCTGCTGGCATGCACCTCCGCGTCGTCATCGCCATCGGCCAGCAGCTGGATGCCAATCCACAGCAGCAGCACGGCGCCGATGAGCTTGAGCCAGGGCAACTGCAGCAGCTGCACGGCGAATAGCGTCAGCACGACCCGCAGCACGATGGCGGCACAACTGCCGAAGACGATGGCCTTCTTTTGCTGGTTGGCGCCCAGGTTGCGCGCGGCCAGCGCGATGACGACGGCGTTGTCGCCAGACAGCAGGATGTTGACCCAGATGATTTTCAGCAGCGCAATGAAGAAGGCGGCGTTCAGCAGGTCCATGGCGGGGCGGGAGGGACGATGGGCAAGTGTCGTTGCGCTCGGCCGGGCTGTACCTGCGTGCAACTACGCAGGTAGAAAGCATGAAAAAAGGGCCGTTCGGTGAACGGCCCTATTCAGATGCTCGAGGCTGGTTTACAGCAGGGCCTTGAGCAGCTTGCCCATCTCGGACGGGTTGCGCGTGACCGTGAAGCCGCACTCTTCCATGATGGCGAGCTTGGCATCGGCCGTATCGGCGCCGCCGGAGATCAGCGCGCCGGCGTGGCCCATGCGCTTGCCCGGAGGGGCGGTGACGCCGGCGATGAAGCCGACGATGGGCTTCTTCATGTTGGCCTTGCACCAGCGGGCGGCTTCCGCCTCGTCGGGGCCGCCGATCTCGCCGATCATGATGACGGCGTCGGTGTCCGGGTCGTCGTTGAAGGCCTTCATCACGTCGATGTGCTTCAGGCCGTTGATCGGGTCGCCGCCGATGCCGACGGCCGACGACTGGCCGAGGCCGATCTCGGTCAGCTGGGCCACGGCTTCATAGGTCAGCGTGCCGGAGCGCGACACGACGCCGATGCGGCCCTTGCGATGGATGTGGCCCGGCATGATGCCGATCTTGATCTCTTCCGGCGTGATCAGGCCGGGGCAGTTGGGGCCCAGCAGCAGGGTGCGCTTGCCGCCGGCGGCTTCCTTGGCCTTCATCTTGTTGCGCACTTCCAGCATGTCGCGGACGGGGATGCCTTCCGTGATGCAGATGGCCAAGTCCAGGTCGGCCTCGACGGCTTCCCAGATGGCGGCGGCCGCGCCGGCGGGCGGCACGTAGATGACGGACACGGTCGCGCCGGTCTGCGAGGCGGCTTCCTTGACGGTCGCGTAGATGGGAATCTCGCTGAACTTCTCGCCGGCCTTCTTGGGGTTCACGCCCGCGACGAAGGCGTTCTTGCCGTTGGCATAGGCCTGGCAGCCCAGGGTGTGGAACTGGCCGGTCTTGCCGGTGATGCCCTGGGTGATGACCTTGGTGTCTTTGTTGATGTAGATGGACATGTCTTGTTCTCCTGGGCTTAGGCGACGGCGGCGACGATCTTGGTGGCCGCTTCGGCCATCGTGTCGGCGGCGATGATGGGCAGGCCCGATTCGGCCAGCATCTTCTTGCCCAGTTCTTCGTTGGTGCCCTTCATGCGCACGACCAGCGGCACGGACAGGTTCACGGCCTTGCAGGCGGTGATGACACCTTCGGCGATGGTGTCGCACTTCATGATGCCGCCGAAGATGTTGACCAAGATGCCCTTCACGCTCTTGTTCTTCAGCATGATCTTGAAGGCCTCGGTCACCTTTTCGGCCGTGGCGCCGCCGCCGACGTCCAGGAAGTTGGCCGGCTCGCCGCCGAACAGCTTGATGGTGTCCATCGTGGCCATGGCCA
>Ga0194137_10002347_pt1 | contig 11188 bp, 8 predicted proteins | sample TARM_MetaG_T3_14_FD_134025 | JGI IMG/M metagenome (GOLD analysis project Ga0194137, IMG submission 134025) | Freshwater microbial communities from Pennsylvania, USA, analyzing microbe dynamics in response to fracking - TARM_MetaG_T3_14 (version 2) | ecosystem: Environmental > Aquatic >...
ATCACGTCCTGCACCATGCGGATTTTCACGCCGTAGCGGGCGATGGCGTCGCGGTCGATGTCGATCTCCAGATAGGGTTTGCCCACGATCCGGTCCGCGAGCACGGCCTCCGATTTGATGGACGGCACTTCTTTGAGCACACGTTCCATGTCGAGGGCCACGGTTTCCAGGGTCTCCAGGTCCGGCCCGAACACCTTGAGCCCCATGGGGGCCCGCATCCCGCTGGACAGCATGACGAGACGGGCGGCGATGGGCTGGAGCTTCGGGGCGGAGGTCACCCCGGGGATTTTCGCGGCGGCCACGATTTCCTCCCAAATGTCGTCGGGACTCTCGATGTGGTCGCGCCACTGCCGGAAGGGGCGTCCGTCCGGATCGGGAATCAGCTCACCCTCCGCGTCGCGTTCGAAGGCTCCGTCCGCCTCGTCCCAGGCGAAGGTGAGGATCCGCCCGTCCTCGTCGGTGATGAACTCGGACCGGTAGGAGATGATGGTTTCGATCATGGAGATCGGCGCGGGATCGAGCGGGCTTTCCACCCGTCCGATTTTCCCCACCGCGCTTTCGACCTCGGGGATGGCGTTGATGGCCATGTCCTGCTTGCTCAGCACGTCCATGGCCTCGCCGATGGAGGCGTGGGGCATGGTGGTGGGCATAAACAGGAAGGATCCCTCGTCCAGATCCGGCATGAACTCCTTGCCGAATCCGGGCAGGGCGTGGGCGAGGCTTGAATACACGCCGGTGTCGCGCACCGGCTTTGGCATCCAGCCGAACATGCCGTCCCATCCCCGCCAGGCGGTGAGTCCGAACAGGATCACCAGCGCGCTGAACGCCAGAAACGGCGTTTTCAGACGCAGCAGCATGCCCAGGATACGGGCATAGAATCGGATGACCAGGTAGAAGAAGCCCAGCAGTCCGCCCACCGTCAGCAGCACGAAAAGGATGTTGTGAACCTGTTGTGCCGGACCCAGGGGCTTCCAGTCCGCCGCCAGCCACAGGGCGACCAGCAAGGCCACCAGCATATTGAAGCCGAAGCGGACGACGGATTGCGCCCGTTCCGGGATCCGGTCCTGAAGCAGATTGAACATCGCGATGCCCAGCAGGAGCGCGCCGAGCCAGAACGGAAACCAGGACACCAGGATTCCTCCGAGCAGTCCTGCGGCTCCCACCAGCCCCCAGAGCAACCGGTGCGGGGTCCGGGAATCCCCCCGACCCGCGATGAACCAGTGGGCGAGGGGCGGGATGATCGTCAGGGCCACCACGATGGAGCCGATCAGCGCGAAGGTCTTGGTGTAGGCGAGCGGACGGAAGAGCTTGCCCTCGGCCGCCTCCATGGTGAACACGGGCAGAAAGCTGATCACGGTGGTCAGCACCGCGGTGACCACGGCGCCCGCGACCTCCGTGCAGGCGCGGTAGACCACTTCGAGACGGTTCTCCCCGGGCGGGGCCCCGTCCAAATGTTTCAGGATGTTCTCGGTCAGCACCACCCCCATGTCCACGATGGTCCCGATGGCGATGGCGATCCCGGAAAGGGCGACCACGTTGGCGTCGACCCCGAACAGCTTCATGCCGATGAAGGCGAAGAGCACCGCCAGCGGCAACACGCCGGAGATCAGGGCGGCGCTCCGCAGGTGAAGCACCATTACCACCACCACGATGATGGTGACCAGAATCTGCTGCCGCACCGCGTCTTCGAGGGTGCCCAGGGTTTCGTAGATCAGGCCGGTGCGGTCGTAAAACGGCACAATCTCGACCTGGCTCACGGTGCCGTCCTCAAGGGTCTTCCGCGGAAGCCCCGGAGAGATTTCCTGAATCTTTTCTTTCACCCGTTTGATGGTCGCCAGGGGGTTTTCTCCGTACCGGGCGACGACCACCCCGCCGACCGCCTCCGCGCCGGCTTTGTCCAGCGCGCCCCGCCGCAATGCGGGGCCGTACTCGATTTCCGCGATCTGCTCCAGGGTGATGGGCACGTTCTCCCGTTCGGCCACCACGGTTTTTCGAAGGTCGTCCAGGTTTTCAATAAAGCCCAGTCCACGGATCACGTACTCGACCGCGTTGATTTCGATGGTGCGGGCGCCCACGTCCACGTTGCTTGCCCGGACCGCGTTGAATACTTCATGGAGGGGAATGTCCCAGGTCCGGAGCGCGTCCGGGTCCACGTCGATCTGGTATTCCTTGACGTATCCGCCGATGGAGGCGACTTCCGCCACGCCGTCCACCCCTTGCAGCGCGTAGCGGACATACCAGTCCTGCGCGCTCCGCAATTCATCCAGATCCCAGCCGCCCGTCGGGTCTCCTTCGGGACCCTTCCCCTCCAGGGTATACCAGAAGACTTGCCCCAGCGCGGTCGCGTCCGGACCGAGCTGCGGCGAGACCCCCTGCGGCAGGGTCCCGGAGGGAAGACTGTTCAGTTTCTCGAGGATCCGGCTGCGGGTCCAGTAGAACTCCGCGTCCTCGTTGAAAATGATGTAGATCGAGGAGAATCCGAACATCGAGTAGCTGCGGATGGTCTTCACCTCCGGAAGCCCCAGCAACGCGGTGGTCATCGGATAGGTGATCTGGTCCTCGATGTCCTGGGGGGACCGTCCCATCCATTCCGTGAAGACGATCTGCTGGTTTTCGCCGATGTCGGGGATGGCGTCCACCGGCACCGGATCGCGGGGCAGGGTTTCGAATTCCCAGTCGAACGGCGCCACCATGACGCCCCACAGCACCAGTCCGGCGGTGAAGAGCAGCACCACCAGTTTGTTTTCGAGGCAGAAGCGGATCAATTTGTTAATCATGGGTACTCAGCGATTCTGTTCAGGTTTTGTGCCGTCTTGTCCGACGGGGATTCCAATTGTTCGGACGACTTCGCCACAGGTTCGCATGGCCGCTCCGAAATAGGGGTTGCTTAGCGGATCCGTCCGCTGAAGCCAGTCCGCGCCCGCGTTCTCCGCAGCCATGGGGCAGTGCATCACCCTCACCGGTTCCTCCAGGGATCCTGGCGCATTCTCCAGGGCGTTGATCATGGCGGTCGACAGGAGCTTGAAGTGCGGGATCCGCAGGTCGTCCAGGGTTTCCGCCGCGAGCATGTCGTGCAACAGGGCGGGAAGCGCGCCGGAATGTCCGGTGGTCTCCATCAGGGCGCGGGTTTTTGATTTTGCGGCGTCGAGATCGTCCACCGCCAGGGCCTCCCGCAGGTCCAGATACGTCGGCAGCAGTTCCGCGGCGCGTTCGGGAGGGATCATGAGTTCGGCGCCGTCCATCCCCTCCATGTCCATTCCCTCCATGTCCCCGGAGGAACCATGCTGGTGGCCGGGAGCCGGCCCGCCGCCCTGTGGGTTCATCATGCTGGGCTTGGCCTGGATCTGCAGGGAGCTGTCGATCTTGAAGGCGCCGTTGGTGACCACCCGTTCCCCTTCGCCGAGACCACTCTCCACCAGCAAAACATCGCCCGCGCGGGGGCCGATCACGATTTCCCTCCCCTCGTAGGTGGGACGCTCCGCGTTCGGGTCCTCGACATAGACCACCGAACGCTTGCCGGTGCGCAGCACCGCGGAGGTCGGGACCACCAGCGGCGCCTCCGCCCGGGGATTCTCCACATACCCGAGGGTTTCGGCGGGGACCAGATCCATGCCGCACACGTCGCATTGTCCGGGGTGGTCCTTGACGATTTCCGGATGCATGGGGCTGATCCATTTGCCCGCGAATTTCGGGGCGTAGAGCTTTCCGTCCGCGGCCAGCCTCGGATGGGCCACTCCTTTGGCGAACATGCCGGGCTTGAGGCGGCGGTCCGGATTGGGCACGTTGACCCGAACGGGAACGGTGCGGGTTTTCTGGTTCACCTCCGGTTCGATGAACGCGATGCGCCCGTGGAAGGTTTCCCCGGGGAAGGCCTCCACGGTGAAGTCCACCTCCTGCCCGTACCGCAGCCAAGTTAAATCCGACTCGTAGGCGTCAAGCATCAGCCACAGTTTCTCGAGATCGACGATTTTAAACAGCGACTCCCCGGTTTTCACGTAATCGCCCTCCTTGACGTGCTTGGACACCACCACCCCGCCGATGGGCGCCTTGAGGGTGAAGTGATCCAGTGCTTCACCGCGCTCCAGGATGGCGTCGATCTGTTCAGGCAACAAGTCCCAGAGGCGAAGCTTTTCACGGGCGGCCCGGGCGATATCTCCACCGGGGTTGGCGCGGTGGGCGGCGAGAAATTCCCGTTGCGCGGTCAGCAGTTCGGGGCTGTACACTTCCGCCAGATGCTCACCTTTTTCGACCTGGATGCCGGTATAATTGACGTATAACGTGTCGATCCGGGCCGGGAAGCGGGCGGTCAGGGACTTCACCCGGGTTTCATCGTAGGCCAGTTTGCCCACCAGGCGGACCGAGGCCTCGGGATACTCCCTCTTTACCGGCGTGGTTTGGATTTCGGCCAGCGCGCGGGAGGCTTCGCTCATGCGCAGGATGCGGGGCCCCGTGTCCCCCTCATCTTCCGAGGTTATGGGAATCAGGTCCATACCGCAGATCGGGCAGTCCCCCGGTTCGTCTTGCTGAATTTGGGGATGCATGGAGCAGGTCCAGGTCGTATCGGATGCCGTGGACGCCTGTTCGTCTTCATGAGAGGGTGCGGGTGCGGGAGGCGCGTCGCCGGAGGGAAGCAGGAAACGTCCGGTCAACAGCCCTGTGAGAAACAACGCGGCGATAAGAAGGATGGCGGTTTTGGTTTTCATGGTGTTGAGGTCTTGAAAAGGTTGCGGAGAAAGAGAGGGTGAACTCAGGGAGAGGCGGGGGACGGCGTTCCCGGATTGTCGGATCGCGATTCCATCGGGAAGTCGGTCAGGGTCTGGAGGATAATCCGTTGCTTCCAGGCGTCGGCGGCCGCCCGGCTGTGCTGCAGCTGTAAATCCAGCAGGGTGCGTTCGCTGTCGATCACCTCCAGAAGTCCGGTTCGTCCGCCCTCGTAGCTGGCGCGGCTGTTCTCCACCGCCTGCCGGGCCAGACTCAGCAGTTCGGTGCCGTACAGGTCCAAACGGCGCTGCGCGTCCTCCAGCCGGGAGAGGGCGGTGGCGAGTTCGGAGCGCAACGCGTGGCGTCGATCCGCCAACTCCCGTTCGACGGCCTGTTCCCGTTCCCGGGCCTCGTTCCGGGCGGCGCGGTTTTTCCCGACCCAGATGGGCAGGTTCAGGGCCGCGGTCACGCCCCAGGCGTCTTCCCCGCCGTCCGTGGCGGACATTGCGCCGGAGGGATCGCCGATCTGGCTGTACTGGACCCCCAGGGTGATGTCCGGATAGCTTTCCAGTCGTGCCAGCTCCCGCCGGGCGGCCGCGCTGTCGAGTTTGCGTTCCAGCATGCGCAGCTCCGGATGGGAGGAGAGCATCGCGTCCAGCAACGCGCCCGGATCCGGATCCACGGAGTCGGGCGCCTCCCATTCGGGCCAGGGCAGCGGCGCGTCGCCGGCCAGGGCCAGTTCGCGGCGGAGCATGGCCGACCGGGTCGCGCGCGTCTCCCCCAGCGACTGGAGCCGATCGTTCAATCTGCCGATTTCCACCTTGAGTCGAAGCAGGGCGTTGAGGTCGCCCCCGGTCTGGACCCGCGCCTCGACGGTCGGTTCGAGCTCTTTCAGGAGATCGAGGTTTTCCCGGGTGAGGTCCACCGCGCGTTCAATGTACCCATATTCGAAAAACCCCGTCCCCACCTGTTCGATCAGCTCCAATTGACGGTTCCGCAACGCGTGTCCAAGCGCCTCGGCCTCGGCCGTGGCCGCGCGCTCCCGATTTCGGAGCTTGCCGAACCAGGGGAGTTTCTGATTGAGCATCACCGCGTTTTCCTGCGGTCCGTTCCGGGTTTCGATCGATTCGACGAAACGCGTGGCCTGGATCATCGGGTCCGGCAGGGCCGAGGCCTGGGGAACCCGTTCCAAGGCGGCCCGGTACCGGTTCCGGAACGCCTGGAGTCCCGGGTTGGCCTCCAGCGCGCGATCGAGATAGGCCTCCAGGGTGCGGTCGGAAAAATCTTGGGGTGATGGGTCCTCCGCAAACGTCGGGAGGACCAGCTGGATACCGAGTGAGAGGGCCCCGGCGACGCCCGTGCGTAAAAGAAATCGGTTCATGTGCGCATTCTACGCGAATCGCCGCGGAAACCCTTGGAATAAGTTGAGAAAAATCATGGCTCAATAGAGAATTTTCTCAACCGGAGGGCATTCGAAACCACCGAAACGGAGCTGAACGCCATGGCGGCCCCGGCGATCATCGGGCTGAGGAGGATGCCGAAGAAGGGATAAAGAACCCCCGCGGCGACGGGGACGCCGATGGCGTTGTAGATGAAGGCGAAGAACAGATTCTGGCGAATGTTCCGCATGACGGCCCGGCTGAGGCGCAGGCCGCCCACGATGCCGCGCAAGTCGCCCTTCACGAGCGTCAGCCCGGCGCTTTCGATGGCGACGTCGGTGCCGGTGCCCATGGCGATACCCACGTCGGCGGCGGCCAGGGCGGGGGCGTCGTTGATGCCGTCGCCGGCCATGGCGACGCGGTGTCCCTTGGCTTTCAATTCGTTGACGATGCGTTGTTTGTCCTCGGGCGAGACTTCGGCGTGCACCTCGTCGATTCCCATTTCTTTGGCCACGGCTTGGGCGGTGCGGGGATTGTCCCCCGTGCACATGATGACGGTGATCCCCATGTTGTGCAGCGATTCGATGGCTTCTTTCGAGGTCTTTTTGATCGGGTCGGCGACGGCGACGAGGCCGAGGAGTTGCTCGCCCCGTCCCGCCCAAATCACGGTTTTGGCCTCGCCCTGCAGACGCTCCGCCTCCACTCCCAGGGTATCGGGAATGGCGATGTTTTCCGATTCGAGGAACGACCGTTTGCCAACTCGAATCACCTTTCCGTCGACCGTGGCCCGCACGCCGCCTCCGGTCGTGCTTTCGAAATCGGCGATGTCCGGCGGTTCGAGACCCTCTTCTTTCGCCTTGTCGACGATCGCCCGGGCGAGCGGGTGCTCGGACTGCGATTCGACGGCGGCCGCGAGACGCAGCAAGTCGTTCACCTCGACTCCGTCCGCCGATTGCGCGTCGACGACCGACGGTTTCCCCTCGGTCAGCGTTCCGGTTTTGTCGGTGATCAGGTGCGTGACCTTTTCGGCCCGTTCGATGGATTCGGCGTTTTTGATCAGGATGCCGTTTTGGGCGCCTTTGCCCACCCCGACCATGATCGACATTGGGGTGGCCAGGCCCAGGGCGCAGGGGCAGGCGATGATCAGCACGGAGACGGCCACCACAATGGCGTGGGCCATGGCGGGCGCGGGCCCGAAGGCGGCCCAGACTCCGAAAGCGATCAGCGCGGTCAATACGACCGCGGGCACGAAATAGCCCGCAACCTGGTCGGCCAGTTTCTGAATCGGCGCGCGGCTGCGCTGGGCCTCGGCCACCATCTTCACGATCTGCGAAAGCATGGTTTCCTCGCCGACGGCTTCCGCGCGCATGACAAAGCTTCCCGTCTGGTTGACCGTGGCTCCTATCACGTTGTCGTCTTCCCTTTTCTCCACCGGCATCGGCTCTCCGGTGATCATGGACTCGTCGATGGTGCTTTTTCCTTCGAGAATAACGCCGTCGAGGGGAATTTTTTCACCCGGACGCACCCGCAGGCGGTCGCCTTTTTCGATGGCGTCGATCTCCACCTCCTCCTCGTCGCCGTCGTCCTTGATCCGGTGGGCGGTTTTGGCCGCGAGGCTGAGCAGGCTCTGCACGGCTTCGCCGGTCTGCCGCCGTGCCCGGGCCTCCAGCCACTGCCCGAGCAGGATGAGGGTGGTGATGACCGCCCCGGCTTCGAAGTACAGCGCGACTTCGCCATGCCGCCGGAACGACTCCGGAAAAATTTCCGGGAACAGCACCGCCACCGCGCTGTAGGCGTAGGCCGCGCCGACCCCCAGCATGATCAAGGTGAACATGTTCAGGCTGCGATTAACGAGGGAACGCCATCCCCGGGTGAAAAACATGCCGCCCGCCCAGAGGATGACGGGCGTGGCGAAGAGGAACTCCAACCAGCCCTGGATTTTCGGAGAGAGAATCTCATTGAAAGAAAGGCCGGGAATCATGCCGTCGAAGGCGAGAAACAGGATCGGCAGGGTCAGGAGACCGGCGACCAGGGTTTTCCGCTTTAAACTCCGGATGGCTTTTTCATCTTCCTCGTCATCTTCTGCGCCCGCCCCCATCGGCTCCAGGTCCATGCCGCACTTCGGACACTGACCGGGATGGTCCTGTTGCACCTCCGGATGCATGGGGCAGGTCCAAAACTTGGTCGTGTCGGACGTGTAGGCGGGATTGCGCTCAAGCGCCATGCCGCATTTCGGGCAGTCGCCGGGCTTGTCCGACTCGACGCCCTCGCACATCGGGCAGAAATACTTGGCGGTTGCGGAGGGCTTTACGGATTCGGAGGCGTCGTGGTCCTCCTCATGCTGGTGGTCGTGGGAATGCGGCTCCTCGCAGTTCGAATCCTTGTCCGGGCGGTTTGGATGTCCTTTTTCAATTGTCATATCCTTTAAACGCAGAAGGGTCCCGAAACCCTCGGACATTTTTTGTCGTATTCAGTTATCGGGTGAAGGGTCGTCGGAGGATCGACGCCATTCCCGCGCCCGCAAAGCTCGGGCTCAAAAACATGGAGCCGAAGGTCAAGGTTGTCGCGGTCAACGCCACCGGAAGAATCCACTTCCAAAGTCGTTTTTCCGGAACCACCCGTTTTGAAAAGATTTTTGCGAAGAGAAGAATTGTCGCGCCGCCCAAAGTGGTTCGCAACCCCGCGAAGACGAACGGAGGGGCGGATTCCAGTCCCCGCAGGATGAGCACGTAGCAGGCTGAAGCGGTCAGGACGATGTAGACGAGCAGGCCGAAGCGTAGGGACGCGCGGGAAGGGGAGGGCAGGCTCACCCGGACCGCTTCTTTTCGGCGATGTGCGCCAAGGCTTCCCTGGTGTCGAGTTCCCGCGTGCTGTTTCCCGTGCGAACATAATAGCGATGCGTGTCGCCGTCCCGACAGTAGACTGGTTGACGCCTCGGCTCCACACGCACGATGACGACGGTTTCTCCGTTGCAAAAGAGAAACCGTGTTTGAATCCCGCGCGCATGCCTTCCCCCGAGGTGATTCGCGGCCAGGGTGACCAGCCGCTGTTCGAAACCGTCCTGGTCCGCCCGCTTCAAGGTGCCGCAGTCTTTCCCGATGCCGAGAATTCGCCCTTGATCGTCCACACCAATCAGCAAAATCCCGCCCCGGTGGTTCATCATCCCGCACAGGGTTTTGGCGATGACGTATTCGAGTGCCTTGTTGACTTTACCCCGTTGCCAATCCCAGCGCATGCTGGATTTGAACTCCAAATATTCATTTTCTCCAGTATCGATCAGCCGTTTCAAGGACGCCTCGTCGTCCGGGAGCGTCAAATGGAGTTTTGACGTTCCCCGGTCGCGCGTGAGCAGCGCCACCATCAAACCCGTGGACGCGCCCAAAAGGGCCAGCGCAAGCGTCATTCCTACCATCGACTCACTGTAAGCGCTTTGCAGAGCCTTCGATGCCATTTCCAAAATTGACTGTTTTTCATCGGGATCCATCCGCCACAGATGGAGAAATTCCAGCGCGGGATGACCCAGCGCGACCATCCCCATCGCTCCGATCAACACGCCGGCGAGGCATCTTCGAATTCGCATTCGCTTTTCGGAATTCCAGCGCTTCGCGACGTGCTCAAACATGAGGGCAATGCAACCCGAAGGTTTTCATGGCTTCTTCCCGTCATCGAAACGCATGGAAACATTATAGACCACCGCCACGAAGGCGCCGAACAGCCAGCTCAGGATAACGGTGTTCACGAAGCCAGTGAGGGTGGTCAAGACATCGACCGAATCCATCAAGATGGGGCGCAGGTCGAGGCCGTGAAACAGGCCGTTGAAAAAAAACGCCAGGTTTTGCGGGCCGGCCAACGCCATGATCAGCACGCAGCCCAGATAAAAGAGCCCCGCCGCCGATGCGAAGGCCAATCCGAATCGTCGTGGACTTAGTGACATGAGTCGCCTCCTTGCGTGCCGTGTTCCGGTTGTGGTGCGGAATCCGAACGAGCGCCGTCGTGTTCGTCGTGCGCATGGCCATGGCCGCCCATCATGAAAAGGTGGCAGGCGAACATCAGCACGATGAACGCCGTATAGGTGACGCCCGATCCGAAACCGAGGGCGGGAAGGATGAAGATCAGGGCGATCGGAATGAGGCAGCCGAGAATGTGGAGCAGTCCGTGTTTCATAGTGTTTTTAGGGCGAAAATCGAAGAAGGAATGAATAAATGGCTATTGATTTTCGTGGGGGCGGCCATTTTTCGCAACATGTAGGATTTTCGGTTTTTGTGATGAAACCCTTAGGGGACTGTGATGGCTTTTTTGGACTCGACGCGCCATGCCTCGCCCACGTCGGAAACGAATATTTTTCCATCCCCATGTTGCCCCGTGTGAGCGGCGTCCAGGATCGTGGAAACCACCTGTTCCTTCAGTTCCTCCCGGCAAGCGGCCTCGATTCTGAAATGGGTTTCAAAGTCCACCAGTCGCAGTCGCCCACGGCTCCGACCGAAACCCGTGACGGTGTTTACGCTGACGCCGCTCAATCCCTCGACTTTCGCCAAGGCGCTGACGACTTCGTCCAATTGCTCTCGGCGGATGTATGCCTTGATCTCTTTCATTGAGGGCTCCTGCTTTTTGGTGCATGGTGCTTCATTATCAACTCCATTTTTTCACGTATAAGGTATGGCTCATGTCATTCGCCCCGGGATTCTTTTTTCTGTTTTTGCGCGAGTTGGCGAGCTTGTTCAAGGGACAAAGGTGGCAGTCCTCGGAATCGGCCGCCGCCCGACCGAGACAGCAACCCGCCTCCGCGCGGCGCTTCATGCCGAATTGTAGCAGGCCGATACAAAGCGCGATGATCAAAATGGCAAGGATTGTGTTCAGTATCATGTGTATTCAACGTACGGTTTTTCCCAAACCCTCAGGATTTCCGGGAAAGACTGGAAAGTTCGGCTCGAAGAAGGTTGCGCGCGCGGTAGATGCGCGTTTCCACGGTTTTCCGGTTCACGCCCAGCATGTCCGCGCATTCGTCGTACGCATGTTCTTCGAGCACGCAGAACACGAAGGGAACCTTCAACTTGTGCGGGAGAGCGTCGATCGCCGCCTCGACGACCGCCAGGGTCTCCCGGGAGACC
>Ga0194137_10002349_pt1 | contig 11187 bp, 7 predicted proteins | sample TARM_MetaG_T3_14_FD_134025 | JGI IMG/M metagenome (GOLD analysis project Ga0194137, IMG submission 134025) | Freshwater microbial communities from Pennsylvania, USA, analyzing microbe dynamics in response to fracking - TARM_MetaG_T3_14 (version 2) | ecosystem: Environmental > Aquatic >...
CTTCATCATTTAACTGAATTTTAAAGGTCTTTATTTTCTCCCGAATCTCCGGATACTTGATTGATAGCATCTGGGCTGCCAAAATCCCGGCATTTTCAGCACCATTAACCGCAACGGTCGCAACCGGTACGCCTGATGGCATCTGGACAATCGATAAAAGCGAATCCAGTCCTCCCTGAAAAGAAGTTTGAATGGGAATACCGATGACTGGCAGTGGTGTGATCCCGGCGATGACTCCCGGCAGGTGCGCAGCTTTCCCGGCCGCTGCAATAAACAACTCAATACCCCGGGCTTCAGCTGTCGTTGCGTATTCGAAAATTTTGTGCGGATTCCGGTGGGCTGAAATAACCTGAACATCATATTCAACACCAAATTTTTCCAATGCGATCAGACATTTTTTGACGATGTCAAAATCCGAATCACTTCCCATAATAACAGCGACTTTTGGTTTACTCATTCTTAATTCTCCTTATGGTTTGAAACTATTTCTTATTAACAAACATCAGCACTTATTTAAAATAATTAACGCCCGCTTTAAAGATCTGCTGATCCATATTTCCAGGTATGTTTTTATAAAGATTCTTGCCGATCCGTTCAGAGTGACCCATTTTTCCAAGCACCCGTCCGTCCCGGCTGGTAATACCTTCGACTGCATAAACTGAACCGTTCGGATTAAAACACCCCGAAAGGGTGGCTTCACCCTCAAAATCCACATATTGGGTAGCAATCTGACCATTTTCGATAAGGGTTCTTAACACCGCATCATTAGCCACGAATCGACCTTCCCCATGAGACATGGGCATGCGATGGATGTCTCCCACCTTGGTGTTGGCAAGCCATGGTGACAAATTGGAACTGATTCGGGTCATCGGGATGGTCGAAACATGACGGCCAATCGTATTAAAGGTTAAGGTTGGCATCTCCGCGGTAATCGGACAGATTTCACCAGTGGGTACCAGTCCTAACTTGATTAGCGCCTGGAAGCCGTTACAGATTCCCAGAACCAAACCGTCCCGGTTATTAAGTAAATCCATGACAGCATCCATCATTTTCGGATTTCTGAAAACCGCGGCAATAAATTTACCAGAACCGTTGGGTTGATCCCCGGCACTGAATCCACCAGGAATCATAATTATCTGGGAGGCTCTGATATGCGCTGCCATTTCATCAATGGAGTGGGTTATATCCTGAGCCGACTGATTTTTAAAAATGGTGGTGAGCGGTTTTGCGCCGGCGTTTTCAAAGGCTTTGACCGAATCATATTCGCAGTTGGTTCCCGGAAAAACCGGAATAAACACCTGCGGTTTTGGCTGCTTTTCTTTCCTGTAAACAAAAGGTTTGGCATTAAAACTTAAGGTTTTTACTGCTCCAGTGGTTTCCATTTTTTCCGGGTACACCGATCGCAACGGCGCTTCCCAGACTTCAACGAGTTCATTAATCGCGATCGCATCACGGCCATAAACAATTTCTCCGCCACCATTTGTTTTTCCGATCGGGGTTGATCCTTCCAGGATCTCAAAGCTTTCGACTAAAATACTGCCATACAGGGGTTTAAACAAAAAGGCTGGATCGATCCGGTCATTAAGGGTAACTCCAACACTATTTCCGAAAGCCATTTTTGTGATCGCTTCTACCAGGCCACCACAACCAATGGTTTTTGCACTTAAGATTTTACCTTCCTGATTAGCTTTGATGATGATATCATAAACGGCTTTAACCACCGTTAATTCCGGCACCCCATTTTCATCCACCGGTAGTACGAATAATTGGATTAATGATTCGGTGGACTTGAGTTCGCTGGTTATCACCGTATCGACATGGGCTGTCGCCACCGCAAAGGAAATCAGGGTTGGCGGAACGGTCAGTTCACCAAAGGTACCCGACATACTATCCTTACCGCCGATGGCCGGTGTTCCCATCGCCGTCTGGACTTGATGGGCACCTAAAAGGGCGGCAAAAGGTCGGCCCCATTTAAGTGGTTCTTGACCCAATCGTTCAAAATATTCCTGGAAACTGAGGCGGGCTTTTTTGTAATCCCCACCGATGGCGACCAGTTTAGACAGAGATTCAAGAACCCCCATCATCCCGCCTAGAAAAGGACTGCTTTTGGCAATGGCCGGATTATAGCCAAAAGTCATCATGCTGCAGGTGGTGGTATCGCCATGAATCATCGGGATCTTAGCGACCATGCCATCCATTGGTGAGAGCGCATTTTTGCCACCGTAGGGCATGACCACGGTGCCGGCACCAATGGTGGCGTCAAACATCTCCACCATCCCTCGTTGGCTGGCCACATTCAGATCGCTCAGGGTTTCTGTGATCTTTTCAGTAAAATTAAAGTTCTCATCTTTACTCGGATCTTGATCGGCAGTTATGATATCGCTTTTTATTTGGGTAGGCGGTTCAACCGAGACATCAATAAATTGCGGGGCGCCGTTGGTTTCCAGAAATGCGCGGGAGATATTTAAAACTTCTGCCCCCCGCCATTTCATAATCAGACGGCCAGAATCGGTAACTGTGGCAACTGGGGTAATCTCAAGGTTTTCAGCCTGTCCCATGGCGATAAAAGCCTCCACATCCTTGGGGTCAACCACCACCGCCATGCGTTCCTGGGATTCCGAGATAGCCAGTTCGGTACCATCTAAGCCTTCATACTTCTTGGGCACCTTGTCCAAATCAATTTCCAGACTATCGGCCAGTTCGCCAATCGCCACTGATACCCCGCCAGCGCCAAAATCGTTACAGCGCTTGATTAAATTGGCCAGTGCTTTGCTTCTGAATAACCGTTGGATTTTTCGTTCTTCGACTGGGTTCCCTTTTTGAACTTCGGCGCCACTCTCTAAAATCGATTCTTCGGTATGCGCCTTGGATGAGCCAGTGGCTCCACCACAGCCATCCCGTCCGGTTCGTCCGCCAACTAAGAGAATGACATCACCGGGAGTCGGGCGTTCACGGATGACATTTTCTTTTGGTGCCGCTGCTATTACGGCACCAACTTCCATTCGTTTGGCCAGAAAACCAGGATCGTAAACTTCAGTAACCTGACCGGTTGCCAGGCCGATTTGATTGCCGTAGGAACTATAGCCTTGAGCGGCTTCAGTCGAAATTTTACGCTGCGGCAATTTTCCCGGCAAGGTATCTTCAATGGCTGCCCGGGGATCCCAGGCTCCTGTAAGCCGCATCGCCTGATAAACGTAGCTTCGTCCTGAAAGCGGATCCCGAATGGCTCCACCTAAACAGGTGGCGGCGCCCCCAAAGGGTTCAATTTCAGTGGGATGGTTATGGGTTTCATTTTTAAACATCAGCAGCCATTCTTCATCGATACCGTCATGATCGACGATCATCTTAATGCTACAGGCGTTGATTTCTTCCGATTCATCCAGATCTGGAATCCGTCCCTGTTTCTTAAGAGCCTTGGTGCCAATCACGGCCAGATCCATCAGGCTCATCGGTCGTTTAGTATTTTCACCATATAATTCATTTCTTGACTGACAGTAGTCATCATAGGCCTGCTTCATCGCCTGTGAAATGGGATCCTTCCCCAGGAAACGTACCTGCTCAATTTGAGTCAAAAAGGTCGTATGACGACAATGATCCGACCAATAGGTGTCAATTACCTTTAATTCCGTAATGGTCGGATTTCGCTGTTCATCTTTATTAAAATAATCTTGTACAAATAAAATATCCTCAGTGGTCATCGCGAAACCATTCTCGACTCGAAACGCTTCCAATTGGTCTGCAGTCAGGGTAATGAAAGTATCCAATGGCTTGATATCTGCTGGCTCCCGTACCTCATCAACCAGGGTGATAAAAGGTTCCAGGCTGGCTTCCTGAGAATCGACTGGATTGATCATATAATGCTTGATACTGTCAAATTCCTTTTGTGTCAGTTCACCTGTGAGTACAACAATTTTTGCTACCTTAACCAGCGCCCGTTCCCCGGACACGATCTGAATACACTGAATCGCAGAATCACCGTGCTGATCATATTGGCCGGGTAGATAAGAAATTCCGAAAATTCTTTCATTATCTTTAATCTGAAGGACTTCTTCAAAAACCTGATCAACATTGGGTTCGGACAAGATGGTGCCAATAATTTGATTAAACAAATCATCAGCGACACCTTCCACATCATAACGGTATAGAATACGCATCGATTCCAGTTTTTGAATCTTTAAAATACGTTGAAAGGTTTGTCGCAGCGATTTGGCTTCTACTTCAAATTTATCTTTTTTTTCTACAAAAATTCGTTTTATCACAATTATTCCACCTTTTTAAATGATAAACTCATTTTACTATTTCCGAACAATAATATCAACATTTTTTAAAACGTTCGGATTATTTTTTTATAAGCCAGCTATGTTAGCGTTTAATTCGCAAATTTATAAGTTTTTCACGAATATTGTATGATATCGAGTATAATTGAACTGTAATTGGGTAATATAGTTTTATCCAACTATATATTTAGAAAATTTAAGATACTCGAGAGGTAATATATGAAAATTTTCCATTTGCATCATAGCGGCTTTTTAATTCAATTCGAGGATAAGACCCTTATTTTTGATTGCTTTACCCATATCCCTACTAGTCTTCTGCGTAAGGGGATTCCTCATTTTTTCTTTGTCTCTCATGGCCACGGAGACCACTACAACGCCGATATTTTTTCGACCGACCGGATTTATCATCCCAGCTATATATTAAGTGACGATATTCCCAATTCCTCAAGCCACAAAACTCACTGCCTTAGCCCCTACCAGCACATGTCGCTGGGTGGAATGGATATCAAAACCTTCGGATCCACTGATCAAGGTCTTTCTTTTTATATCGCCACCAATTCTCACCGCATTTTCCATGCTGGCGATCTGAACTGGTGGGACTGGGACACCAACGAAAAACCGAACATTGATCCGGCGCAGGAAGAAAGTGATTTCAAATCCGAACTGGACAAAATGAAGAGCCTGCCGATGGAATTCGCTTTTATTCCTGTGGATCCCCGTCTCGGCGAATCCTTTTATAAAGCTGGCCAATACTTTATTGAAACCTTCCATCCCAAGGTCATGATTCCGATGCATTTCCGGGATGACTTTGCGATCATCAAACAGTTTAAGGACAAAATCGGAAATACTGAAACCGTTATTCCAGAATTTAAAGAGCGCAATGTCAAGATTAAGAACACCTGGTCTTACGGGGGCTGATTAATTGGTTCTTCCAAATAAGATGAAAGAGGTATAGCCATGAAGGGCGACCTTTCCAAGACGAACAACCAACAACTACTCGATGTTATCTTCTCAGTTAGCACCGAGCTGCTATGCATTACTGATGAAGTGGGCGAAATTCTAAAGACAAATCCCGTTTGGGAAATGAAACTGGGTTATCTGCTTGCCGACTTGATTAGACAAAATATTATTAATTTTGTCCACCCCAATGATAGTGCAAGCCTGATTCTTGCTATCAAAAAACTCCCTGATAAAAACGAAATTTTGTCACTTTCTACCCGAATGCGTTCGCATGACGGTAACTATCGTATGATCAACTGGCAGTTTCAATGGAAGAGTGGATTAATTTTCTGCGCTGGTAAAGATTTGACCGAACTTTATCATGCAAAGAAAAGTACCGAAGCAGCAGACTTCTCAAGAAACCAGCTGCTTTCTATTTTATCCAACGAAATACAGGAGCCGCTCGAGAACTTGTCACTGTTCCTGGAATTAATTAGCAAGACGAAGTCTGCTACTGATCAAGGAATCTGCCTGGAAAACATCCGACTCGCCTCAGAGTTGTTAGACAATCTCATTAACGGCATGCTGACAACTAACCACAATCAAGCCGGTCATGATGTCCGTTCTTTTGACTTTCACACTGCTGTAGAAGATGCAATCATCCCGCTGATTGCCAGCGCCAAACGCCATAGCATCAGCATCGATTTGTCGATTGACTCAAAACTCCCGAAACAAGTTGTCGGCTATCCCCAACGACTTAAACAGATTGTTTCCTATTTGCTACTCACCGCCATAAAATCCCTGGAGCGAGGCAAAATCAGCATCGAAGCAACATCTGAAAATACTGGAAAATCAGTGTTTAAGGTTTATTTTAATGTCAAAACCTCAGGGACTAGCGCGCTTAAGGATATTACTGATGATCCTTCTTCCATCAATAACACCAATGGTAAGGCCATTGAAAACAGCTTGAATTTCAGTCTTGAACTTGTTAAAATGCTCGTTGAAACGATGAATGGAAAGATGTCGGCTAGCCAAGGCAGCGATGGCAATTATGTCTTTCTTTTTCACGTTTTATTGCTTCGGGAAGACCTGAAGAATTCGAAAAAAGACAACCATGGGATCAGCCGGGTGCTACCCATGTATAACCAGAATATCCGGTTGAAAGCTGAAGAACTTCAAGCCATTGAGCACTTGAAAAGTGAGCAGGATAAGAGCTCTAACAACAGCATTAGTAACAGCCGGCAACGGATCCTAATTGTCGATGATGCCCCGACTAATACCCAGCTACTGACCCAGGCTTTGGTGGAAAAATTTGAAATCATCGTAGCAAACAGCGGCACAGACGCTTTAAGTATTATCAAACAGTCGCCTACTCCTGACATTATTCTACTCGATCTGATCATGCCAGAAATGAGCGGATACGAAGTCTGCAAACAAATAAAGCTGGATAAACGCACCAGGGATATCCCAATTATTTTTCTGACGACCTTGAGTGATCAAGAAAATGAAGCTTTTGATCTGCGATCTGGCGCTGTTGACTATATTTCTAAACCTTTCGATTTCCCGAAAGCCGAGGAGAAAATAAAAAATCATCTGGCGCTTAAACATTATCGGGAAATGCTCAGCAAAACTGCCGATACCGACGCTTTAACGCAAATCCCTAATCGTCGCCGTTTCATGGAAATGCTAGCGATTGAAATCCGCAAAGCCAAGCGCAATAACACGCCTTTATCATTAATTAGAATTGACATTGACTATTTCAAGTCTTTTAATGACACCTATGGCCATCTAGAAGGGGACGACTGCCTCCAGGAAATCGCCTTCGTAATTAAGAAAACCTTAAAACGTGCCGGTGATCTGGTTGCCCGCTGGGAAGGTGAAGAATTTGCCTGTTTGCTTCCTGACACCAATTTGAAGGGCGCCACCCATGTAGCCGAAAATATCAGAAAAGCGGTGATTAATCTAAGGATTCCCCATCAGACCTCGCCAATTGAAAAATTTGTCACCTTATCATTGGGTGTCGCTTCCGTGATTGGTGCTCGTGAAAAGTCGGACGATATTTCCTATGAAACCCTTATTGAACAGGCTCAGGCCGCCCTGGTCCAATCAAAAAAAACCGGTCGCAACCGGATTTTTGTGTATCGAAAATAGTTTAGTGAAAAACCCCTGTTCCAAAATTGGTTCAGGGGTTCTTTTTATCGTTCAAAACAATTACTCTCAATGAGATAAAGCCTCACCCCACGAAGCGAAAAATGCCTGGTTGCCTGGCTGATTTTTGGATAAACAGTCAGATGATCCATTCGATTTTCGACCTTGCTTAGATTAAACCCTTCCGGTACTACCGCAAACTTTCCGATCCCTGGTTCGATAGCCTTTTGGGGGCATCCATAAATACAACGCATACAAATTACACAGTCATTACCAAAGAAATGCCTACCATTCACGATTTTAATATTATCCCGGGGACACTGCTTTTCGCACCAACCGCAATCGATACACTTGTCGTTAACCTTGAGTTGTCGGCCAAATATCCTTCCGCCATAGACTTCAAAATATCCCAACCTTGATGCGATGCGATCAATCCCATACGCTGTCGTGCGATGACGCTTCCCTGCCAACAGTTCCTCAACGACCTGATCAACAATCACCGGGGCGGCATGGAGTAGCATGGCGCTGAGGCTTTGATCGTAACCGATCATAAAATTAGAAGGCATGACCATCATTTTCTCATATATTACGTGATAGCCTTTTTTTTCAAGTTGTCGAATCGTAGCCTCACGACAAGCTGTATTGGGCGATACTTCCCCGCCACCTGATACTGAAACCACCACTGCCGGTCGGCTGATAACGGGTTGGATTTTATTGAGCCACTCCATGATCGGTTTGGGTGCATTAAATGCGTAAACCGGAAACAGCAAAACTAATAATTCTCCTGAATCAACGGGATTTTCCTGACACCTTAACTCTGTTCGCGAAACGCTTATCGCTCTTTTTTGAAACGATCGTTCAAATGCATCGGCAACCCGAGCAGTCCCTCCCGTACCCGTAAAATATACCAGATTTGCGCTTTTAAAATCCATTTTTTCCTCACTATCTTTTGTTGCCTGATTTCTCAATGCTACTCACCATTATCGAAAAAATAAAGCTTTGTCTGACTGATCTGTAGACACTGCCTTTCTTTAGTTACAATTACATCTTTACTAAAAATTCTATATGCCTTCATCGATAACTTCATACCCATCCTTTTTACCCCTCTTCGTTAAATTTAAACGTAAGCTCTAAAAATTAGTGTCTAATAAATAACTTTACAACTAGCCTAATTCAAGTATAAAATATTAGCAAGAAAAACACATCTGATAAACACGAAAGGAACAATCAAGATGGATAGATTTAGCACTCCATACTGCAAAGATGACATAAAAGAGGATCTCTCAGAACAAAAAATCTGTGTTCTCGATGCCCTCACCCAAATTGCCAACCGCCGAAAATTTGATTTGATGTTCACCGAAGCGATTAACAAATCCAAAATGACAGTGAGCTATTTGTCAATCCTGATGATTGAGATCGATTATTTCAAAAAACTTAATACCGTCACTGGCTTATTGTCGAGTGATGACTGCCTTCGTATGCTTGCTTCAACTCTGAAAGATACCTTGAAACGATCTGGAGATTTGGCTGCCCGCTGGGATCGTGAAAAATTTGCCTGTATTCTCTCAGATACGGACCCCGCCGGTGCTGCAAAAATGGCCGAAAAAATAAGAAAAAAAGTGATCGACTTAGCTATTCCCAACGCTGCATCGCCAGTTGCTAAAGTCGTCACCGTTTCGATTGGTGTGGTAACTTCGATTCTTACTGATGAGACTTCCTATGATTCACTTTTAAAAAAAGCCGATCAGTCCTTAAAAACAGCCAAAGAAATGGGTCATAATCTAATCTTTATCAATCAAGATTAGATCCAGTTTCAACCGGTCTTCTTTATTTGGTGATGACACCATTGCGACCCTTAATTTTTGCTTCATAAAGCGCCTTATCAGCCCGGTCAATCAATGTCTCAAGGGATTCTCCCTTTTTGTAAGCAGTTACTCCAAAACTGCAGGTTTGCCTGAGCCCCCTTGTAAACTCGGTCTGTTCCACAACTATACGAATCCGCTCCGCTGTTATCTTGGCTCCACCGCTCGCAGTCATCGGCATGATAATCAGAAATTCCTCGCCACCCCAGCGGCTTAGCATATCAATCGTACGAATTTCCAGAGCTATCAATTTTACCAGCTGAATGAGAATTTCATCCCCCAGATTATGACCGTAGGTGTCATTCACCTTTTTAAAATGATCCATATCCAACATGATAATGGAAAACTCGAGACCGTACCGGTCGCATCTTTTTATTTCATTTTCAATAAACTCATGTGCCTTCATGCGATTATAAGCCTGGGTTAGATAATCTCGTTCGGCTAAACGTCGCGCTTCTGTGTTGGCGATCTCTAACTCTTCTGTCACTACTCTGATGAATTTAACCAAGCGGGAAATAATCCGGGTGTGCTGACTAGTAAAGGGATCCAATGGTTTTGGTTTGGCAATCTGATGCTCAAGGCTCTCGCATTTTTTTTCTTCCCCATTTTTTTCTTCTCCCCTTTTTTCTCCATTATGCTCTTTCATACTGACAGCGACCATGGTTGCATTTAGCAGCATAACAGATTTCCCCTGAGAATAGATTTCCCCATAGGTATAGAATCCTGATGTGGGGGCAATGTTTTCAAATGGTCTGGTTTCCAGATCAACCTCGCTCTGCAGTAGAAAACGCCGGCAAATACACGAGTAAAGAAAAATAGCCTCCGGATTAACAGTTTGAATACGATTTTGGATATCATTGGCTTTTTCAATCATGACTGATGGATTGCCGTAACCAATGCATACTGTTTCCCCTTCTTTCAGATCAGCAATGAATTTAATCGCATTTTCTTCATTAACCTCCATCGGAACCTTGGCATACTGGATGCCATTGCGTTTAAGCAGTAGCGGGAACTCCAAACAATTTAGGAAAAAATCGCCGTCATTCTGAATATCCAGATAGCGATGATACACTTCAAAAGCCGGTTCATCATCGATCTTTTTTACCCAGAGACCATCGGTTTCAGTAATGACCATTTCTTTGCTCAGTGGCTGCCATCCCAGATAGGTATGCATATCAATCTGGATTTTATCGCCTAAAAAAACGACAGCCAGCACCCCTGTTGATGTGCAATTTCCATTTAGCGCGATCAACGGTTCCTGTGCCGCTTCGTAATCACCTGCCCCACCACCAAAAACTGGATAATTCCCGCTTCTACCTGATGAAAAGCCCCTTAAAAAATCTGTAACATTCATCGTAAAAGGGGTCGCCAGAAGCATAATTCCTGCGATTTTTGGACAGGCCATTTCTATTTTTCTCGAAAAACTATTTCCCAATTCGCTTGCATTGCCCTGATCACCCTTGATTAGAAAACCCTGCACACGGGTTTTTTCAAAAAATGCGAAGGATATCACCGTCGTGTTAATAAGCAGACGCCCCGCTGCAATTTCTCCCATCGTCGTGACTCCCGCAATCACGCCCGTGGGCATCGCAACCCGCAGTGCTGACTCAAGGTCGTTCATCCAGGTGACATCCCGATTAGAAGAAAATATTTGGACAAACACTGAAACTGAGACTCGCATATGGTTCTTGAATTCATCGGTCTGCAAATATTGATTTAAAATATCGATTGACTTTATTGTAATTATTTTATTGACCACTATATTATCTCCTATTCTCAGGATTATCTGTAAGATTTCTTTTTTAAAGCAACTGTTATTTAAATCAGTTTAAACACGCTAACTGTTGACTAAATCACCTTGTCTTAGACCTTTGCCTGAGATAGTGATATTGTACCAAGAATAGCTATCTTTAACCAGACTTTTTACATGATATTTCATCTCAAAATAAAATTATGCTAAC
>Ga0194137_10002350_pt1 | contig 11187 bp, 9 predicted proteins | sample TARM_MetaG_T3_14_FD_134025 | JGI IMG/M metagenome (GOLD analysis project Ga0194137, IMG submission 134025) | Freshwater microbial communities from Pennsylvania, USA, analyzing microbe dynamics in response to fracking - TARM_MetaG_T3_14 (version 2) | ecosystem: Environmental > Aquatic >...
CCATGAACCTCGACGCGCTCGAATTGACTGAACATCCCGAAGGCGGCCGCTTTCGCGAAGTCCACCGCTCCGCCGACACTCTGTCCCTTCCCGACGGACGCGAACGCAACACCCTCACCCACATCTACTTCCATCTCGCCCAAGGCGAAACGAGCCGATTCCACCGCGTCGCCCAGGAAGAGGTCTGGAACCTCTATCGCGGCGCCCTGCGACTCTGGCTGTGGGACGAGAACACCGACCGCATCGAAAACATCGAACTCTCCGCCGACGCGAACCGCTTCTGCGCCGTTATCCCCACGGGAACCTGGCAGGCCGCCGAACCCCTCGATGGAGAGGCGCTGATCGGTTGCACCGTGGCGCCCGGTTTCGACTTCGCCGATTTCGAATTGATGTCCGACGACCACCCCTCCTTCGCCCTCCTGCGGAAGCGGGGGCTGGACCGGTTCCTTCCATGCCCCTGAACCTGGTCATCGTCCTGGTGCTGCTCGGCGGCTGGTTCTCCGGTCGGCTGTTCCGCGCCCTGCGCCTTCCCGGCGTCTTGGGCATGCTCGTCTGCGGCATCGCGCTCGGAAGTCTTGGCCCCCGCGTCTGGCCGGACGGACTGGTGGAGATGGAACCCTTCCTCAAAACCTTCGCGCTCGTGGTCATCCTCTTGCGGGCCGGGCTCGGCATCCGCCGCAAGGTCCTCAACCAGGTCGGCGGCACCGCCCTGGGACTCGCCGTGCTCCCCTGCCTGTTGGAGGGCGGCGTCCTTACCCTCCTCTTGCACGCCTGGTGGGATTTCTCCTGGCCGATCGCCGCCATGACCGCCTTCATGCTGGCCGCCGTCTCCCCCGCCGTGGTGGTCCCCGCCATGCTGGACCTCACCGACAAAGGCTTCGGAAAAAAGAAGGAAGTCCCCACCCTGATTCTCGCCGGGGCCTCCATCGACGACGTGCTGGCCATCACCCTCTTCGCCCTCTTCGCCCGCATGGCCGTCAATCCGGCCGCACAGTGGACGAGCAGTCTGTGGGAACTCCCCCGCGCCGTGGTGCTTGGCATCCTCCCCGGACTCGCCGTCGGCTGGCTGCTCGCCGCCATGTTCCGACGCCACCACCACACGGTTCGGGCCACGGAAAAAACGCTCATCCTCTTGATGACCGGGCTCCTGTTGGTGCAGGCCGGGGACGCCCTGCACAGCGCCGCCCTGCTCGGCGTCATGACCGTCGGGTTTCTGCTGCTCGAACGCGCCGAGCCCGTCGCCCATGAACTCGCCGCCAAACTGGGGAAAATCTGGATCTTCGCCGAAATCATTCTGTTCGTACTGATCGGCATGCGCGTCGACCCCGCCTTCGCGCTCCGGGCCGGCCCCGCCGCGCTGGGCTTGCTGAGCCTCGGATTGGTGGCCCGCTCCATCGGCGTATGGCTCGCCACCGCCCCCTCCTCCCTCAACCCAAGGGAACGCCTCTTCTGCGTCCTCGCCTACCTTCCGAAAGCCACCGTCCAGGCCGCGCTCGGCGGCGTCGCGCTATCCAAAGGTCTTCCCCACGGCGACGCCATCCTCGCCCTGGCGGTGCTCTCCATTCTGTTCACCGCGCCGCTGGGCCTGATCGCCATCCGCCTCGGCGGTCCCCGCCTGCTCGACGCCCCTTTTCCCTCCGACCCGGAGACCACCCCATGAAAAAACTCGTCGCCGTTTTTTTCGGACTCTGTCTGCTGATCCTCCTCACCTTCGCCCTCTTCGGCGACACCTTCGACGCCCTCTTCTCCAGCGCCGAAAGCCGGGAGCTCTTACGGGAACATCGCGCCTGGGCCGGACCCATCGGCGCGGGCTTACTGATCGCCGACCTTCTGCTGCCCATCCCCACCACCATCATCATCGGGGCCATGGGCGCCGTCATGGGCACCGTCGCCGGCGCGATCTGGGGATGGATCGGACTCACCCTGGCCGGACTGACCGGATACGGCCTCGCCCGCCTCGGCGGACAGCGCTGGGCCGACCGCCTCGCCCCGCCCGAGGAACAGAAGCGTACCCGCCACATGTTCGACACCTGGGGTGGACTCGCCGTCGTCCTCAGCCGCATGCTCCCCATTCTCCCGGAAGCCATCAGCGTCCTCGCCGGCCTCTACCGCATGCACGCCTCCCGCTTTATCCTGGCCGTCTCCCTCGGCTCCATTCCTCCCGCCCTCGCCTTCGCCTGGATCGGCGGACGCGCCGCCGAACACCCCGGCCCCGCCCTGTGGGGGCTCGTGGCGCTCACCGGACTCGCCTGGATCGGGTTTCTCGGAATGCAACGCCGAAACACCCCATCGAAAACACGAGGAAAGTAAGGTTTGCCTTGGGCGTGAAATTGTTCCAGTCTATGGGAGTATGAATCCCATCCGCACCTCTTCCCTTGCGGCCTGCCTGTGTCTGGTGGCCGTGACCGGACGTTCCGGCCCTTTCACCTTCTCCGGGCAGTCCACCCTCGCCTCCTCCGAGACCACCTACAGGAAAAGCACCAAAGTGACGGCGGATCAAAGCACGGAAATCACCGACGCCACGACCCAGGTGACCGCCGACACCAGTCGGGAATCCTACGAAGCCTCCACCGGCCCCGCGCTGCGCCTGACCGGTCAAAGTTCGGATCAATCCACCGAGCTCACCGCGCCCGTCTCCCAGGCGACCACCGAACACACCCACCGAATCAGCGATGCCAGCGCGGATGTCACCTATAAAACCTCACGGATCACGGGGGAAACCACCACCAAGGTGAGCGACGTCACGGAACCCCTCGCCGAAGCCACCACCGACAAATCCATCGTCCCCTCTGTGGACGCCAGTTCCAAAGCCTCCGAGGCGACGGGGCGGGCCTCGGACACCTCCAGTCGGGTCACCGGCAACACCACGGAAACCGTGTCCCGCGTCTCCAATGAAACCCTCGAGGCCACCGGCCCCACGATCGACGCCACCTCCGAGGCCACCGATTCCACCGCCGAAACCATCAGCGACGTCTCCGACGAGACCACCTATGCCACCGCGCCCGTGACCGACGCCACCTACGAGAACTCCACCCGTCCGGTGGTCGAGGCCGGCAGCCGCGTCAGCCGGGTGACGGGTGAAACCTCGGCCGAAACCAGCGAAGTCACCCCCGAATATCTGGAAGCCACCAGCGACGTGACCGAACGCACCGGCAAAACCTCCGCCCGGGCGGTCCTGAACCTCAGCGGCACCCTGGACGCCACCCTCGCGGGCACCACCCGGCTGACCTGGGAAGACTACGCGGCCATGCGCCTGGATCCGGACGTCGCCGACGACCTCATCAAAAACGCCTACGCCTTTTCCGGCTCCACCCTGGAGTTTTTCGCCGGCGAACTCGCCGTCCCGAGCAACCGACTCGCCCACGCCGTGATTCGGTCCGTGCCGGTAAACGCGGACCGCGACGAACTGCAAGGCATGCTCTCCCGGGTGATTCCCGCTCTGCGAGAGGACGCGTCCTGACCGCCTCGTGAATCGCATCCTCTGTTTCGCCCTGGTGGGGGTCGCGCTCCGGGCCCTGTGCGGCTCCGCCCCCGGCGACCTGGCCGCCGAGACCCGGTTTTTCGACATCCGCACCGGCCGCGAAATCCCTTCCGCCCCCATTAACCGGGACACCATTTCCGGATTCGAACTCCTCTACGCCACCCCCGGCACCGGCGACGTGGCGGAAATCGCCGGACACCTCCTGCTTCGTATCAAACGCGCCCCCTCGCAAGGAAGACCGGAGGGAGAGGACATCGTGCTCTCGTTTTTGGCCGATACCGGAGACCCGGTTCCTTCGGCCGACCCCCCGGACCTTCCCGACTGCCGGAACCGAAACTGGCTCAACCTCGTCCGCCCTCCCGCCGCTCCCCCCACCTCTCCGCTCGCCTCCATCTTGCAGTCGCTCAAGGGACTCACCGGCGGATTCCCCGTGGCCATGGACCTCCAAACCCTGGACTACACCCTGAAAACCTACACCGTCGAACAAGACCGCACCCTTCACCGGTACGAGTTGAACCTCACCGACGCCATGCGAACGGCCTTGATCGATCATCTGATCCGACTCCAATCCCTGCCTCCCCCAAACTACTATTTCTTTCACCAGAACTGCGGCTCGGTTCTGGTCCGTGAAATCGGGCGAGGTCTCGAACAGTCACGCGTCGCGGAGTTCCGTCCGGCCGTCTCTCCGCCCCATACCCTGGTCGCCCTGCTGCTGAGGGAAAACCTCGCCCGTCCCGTATTCCCCTCCTTTCACGGATTTCGAAACCGCGGCTTTCTGCATCGTCGGCGATTCATACGCGACTACGAAACTCTCCGGGAAACCTCCCCCCGGGTTTCCTGGCCGGAGACCAAACGTTTTCTTCACGGCAAAGAATCCCATCGAGCCCGTGCGGTGACCGAATTGCGGGAACTCGCCTTCCAACACCCCGAACTCCACGCCGACTTCTATGCCCTCGCCTCCCTCGTGCAGAACATGGAGATGGTGTTCGATCCAAAAGATCGCCTTTGCCGCGACTACACCAGCGAAGCCACGGCCGAGGCCCGACGGCTTCAACGGGACCTGCTGCAAACCGGATTCACTCCGTCTCCCGCCTCTGAACCCGTCGTCCCGCTTTCCTCGGCACCCCCCACGGGAAACCTCCACACCGGACTCTACCCCCTCAGCCTGGCTCCCGCTCTTCTCAACAGCGAGACCTCCCCAGCCCGGGCCGCGCTAACCGTGGGTGCCTCGGTGCTGAAGCAGGAGATGGGAGAGCCCTCACGGGTCGCCATGCAACGCGCCGGGTTTGTGGAGTTGGGCGGCGTCTCCGCACTCCTGACAAAAGACGGAGCGGAGGAACTTCGCCTCATTGGTCTGGACATGCGGAAATTCAGGGAAAATCTCGGGCGGGTCGCCTCCGGTCTCCGCTCCCGCCGGGGATGGGGCATCGGCCTGAAGGTGCTGGAGATCGAAAAACGAACCGTCGGCCCCGAATGGACCGGATCCGCGGCGGGTGTGTCGGGTCTGATCAACCTCTGGTCCTCTCCGGAGTATCAAAGCCACGCCCACCTCGGGGCCGGAATGGACTTCGGGTTTCTTCACGACGACGGAGACACAGAGTGGGGTCTTCGATTCCCCCTGCGCTTCGAAAGTCTTCTGACCCTCCCCTCCGCCTTGTGGCGAACCCGCGTGACTTATACCCACCCGCTCATCGAAAACGCGGAACCGGAATGGCGGGCCGTCGCCTCCCTCGAACTTCCGCTCGGAGAATGGCGTGGGGCCGGACACAGCCTGCGCCTCGCCGGAGATGTCCTCGAAATCGGCGGGGAGTCCCGATGGATCGCGTCCCTCGGGATCGACATTCGACGGTTTTGACCCGACACCTCCCTCCCACCGAAAAACGAAAACCCCCGCGTACGGCGGGGGTTTCGATACCGGGGAATCGTGTCCCGAATTAGCGGGAGTAGAATTCCACCACAGTGGCCACGTCGCCAACGACGGGGATCTCGTCCCGGGTGGGTACGTGTCCAAGGCGGCAGCTCATTTCCGGCTCGTTGGTGGTCACGTAGGGAACCTTCTCGGACATGGCCAGGGCGTTCTTGAAGCAATCGAGGTTGCGGCTCTTCTGCTTCACGGACACCTCGTCGCCAACCTTCACCTGGAAGCTGGGCACGTCCACCTTTTTGCCGTTCACCAGGAAATGGCCGTGGTTCACGTACTGGCGGGCGGCGAAAATGGAGCGGGCGAACCCGGCGCGCAACACCACCGTGTCCAGGCGGGTTTCCAACGACTGGATCAACACGTCGGGGGTCGGTTCCTCACTGCGGGACGCCTTTTCGTAGGCGCGGCGCAGTTGCTTCTCGCTCATGTTGTACTGGAAACGGATCCGCTGTTTTTCCATGAGCTGACGCCCAAAATCGGACAGCTTGGAGGGCCGGCGGCCTTTCCCGTGTTGACCAGGGGGATGGCCGCGGGTCTCCAGATACTTCTGGGACTTCGGGGTAATGGCCACGCCCAAGCGGCGGGACTTTTTGGCTTTGGGACCACGGTAACTCATGAAAACTCCTGAAGGTTGATCGAAAGAAAGAGGTTCAAGATTGAAAAGGGGGATTCTTATACCTGTCCAGGCTCCGGTTGCAACAGTAAAAACCGGGAAAAATCCATCCAGAGTGCATGACCAAAATCGTCCTAACGTCCTGAATCCCGCCTCCACCTCTCCGGAGGGATGCGTTGGGAATTTTGTCCACAAAAGGCCATTCAAATGAGATCGCCGTGAATCAGGCTCCGGAGGAGCCGACGCGTGTAGCCCGGGGGCCATGCCCCCCGGGAGACTTCCATAAGAAAGTGGCGCGCCCCGAAAGGGGTGCACGCGAGGTTTCGGACATGAGGACGATTTGGGTCATCCGTCCATCCGCCCGGTCCACCACTCAAAAGTCCCGGGAAGTCAGAGCCCGGTGTCCAAGCCACAACGGCAGACCGGCGGCGATGCCGGACACCCCCACCACATACAGGGAGGTCCATAACAACGCCATCGGCGCAAACCGCTCCGGAAGGACGCCGTTCTGGAGCATGTGGGACACGACGCCGGGAACAAGCACCATCAGAATCACGATGAACAAGGTCAGGATCAGGTTGAGCGTCCCCCCGTAGCCGCTGAGAATCTGGGCGGGCGTTTTGGAGCCGATTTCCATAAAAATCGCACCCAGGCCCGTCGACATGCCCGCCAGCGCCACGGCCACCGAGGGCATCATCACCCGACTCAACGCCAGCCCGAACTCCCCCACCCCCAACATGGCGTTCGACAAAGCCGACAACCCCATCCCCACTACCGCCAGCGACAGGGCGGCCAGAGTGAATTTAATCACCATCAACCGGCTTAGGCTGTGCGGAGCCAACCCCACCATCCACAGGGTGCGGGATTCCAAACTAAGCTGGGGAAACACGAACCGCGCGCTCAACGAACTCATCACGGCCGACAAACTGAACATATTGAGAAACGCGATCAGGTTGCTCCACACCGGATTCAGGTCGCTGTATCCAAGGGACCCGAGGTTGAGAAAATACAACCCCAGCAACCCGAAAAAGATGAGAAACTGCGTCCATTGCGAGGGGTCCCGTAAAAAAATCAGCGTGTCTTTGATCCCGTAGGCGCGGAGCGAGGGACCTCCGGGATATCCGGCATACAGCAGCCGCGAAACCCGTGAGGCCCGACGCGCCGTCACGTTCGGGCCCGTCAGTTGCCGTTGCAGGATGCGCGGATACAGCCACCCGCCGAAACGGGCCAGGAACAGAAACAAGACCCCCACCGAGGTGGCGAGCAGCAACAGATACATCGCGCCCCGGCTAGGCCGTCCGCGGGAAAACGATAAAATGCCCTCCGCCATCCAACTGTTGGGCATCAGCGGATGGGACGCCAACTCCAGGCCGGGCACGAAATTGACCAGCACCATCATGTCGTCGGTGGGCGTGTCGCGCACCTCCCGCACGTACTCCACCGCCCGGTAGCCGGCGAAAGTGACCGCCAGCGCCGCGAGCAATCCCAACATGCGGCCCCGCGGCACCCAGCGGACGATGATCAGCATCACCAGAATTCCCAACCCGGAAAACAAGGCGACAAAGGGAATCGAATACGCCACCGACCACAACAACATCAGCCCGCTCCACCCGCGGTACACTCCGAAGGCGCCGATGAATGGAACGATGATGAAGAAAAACGCCCAACTGCTCATCAGCGTGCTTTTCACCATGCTGTAATAAAGCAGATCCCGCAACGGCACCGGCCAGGTGAGCAATCGCCGCACCTCCGGCGTCTGGAACAAATTCGCGTAGCCGGTCACCGCGCCGGACAGCATCAACATGAACCCCAATCCCATGAAAAACAGCGTGAACAACCGGGGCACCAGAAAAAACGCCGCGCCGCCAAGGCGATACAGAAAATCGAACCCCTCGTAAAACAACCGGCTCAACCCCGCCAGCCAGCAAACGCTGAAACCGGAGATCACCAGCACCTTGAGCTTCGGTTGCTCCCGCACCTCCTTCACGGCGGTGCGCAGTCCGAACAAATGATTGCGAATCAGCAGCAGACAGGGGCGCATGGGGTCACTTCAGGGTCAGGCTCAAAAACAAATCCTCCAACCGGCCGGAGCCCGGCGTCGCCTCGTGCAGCTCCTCCAGCGTGCCGCAGGCGACCAGCTTCCCCCGATCGATGATCCCGATCCGGTCGCCGATCTCCTCCGCGATGGCCAGAATGTGTGTGGTCATCAACACCGTCATCCCCCGCCGCGTGTGCTCCCGCAACAGATCCTTGATCAGCCGGATGCTGTGGGGGTCCAGTCCGATAAACGGCTCGTCCACCAGCATCACCTTCGGCTCGTGCATCAGCGTGGCCGCGTAGATCACCCGTTGCCGCATCCCGTGGGACAGGTCGCGGTTCAGCGCGTGGGCCCGATCGCTCATGCCGAAAATTTCCAGCATGCGCGGCGCTTTGTCCCGCACCTCCTCCCGGGGCATGCGGTACAAATCCCCGGTGAACTGCAGAAACTCCAGCGGCGTCAACCGGTCGTACAGAAACGGCATGTCCGGAATGTAGCCCAGCTGGCTGCGCGCACGCACCGGCTCCTTCGCCGCGTTCACCCCGGCCAGCTCGATGCCCCCGGAGTCGGGACGCACCAGTCCCGTCATCATCTTGATGCTCGTGGTTTTCCCCGCGCCGTTGGGTCCGAGAAAGCAGAACAGTTCACCGGTCGGCACCTCCAGACACAGGTCGTCCACCGCCTGCAGGGTGCCGTAACGTTTGTTGAGATGGTCGAGTCGAATCATGGAACGCCGGGCATGGGGTTGAAGGAGGAAAAGGGCGAAGCGGACATCAGATCGGCGGGCGACACGGCGTTGTCCGAGGGTACGCGCATGGCCAGGCGCGGCTCCGTCCGCACCAGCAACAACCCGAAAGGCGTTTCCTGCCAGACGATGCGTCCGTACTCGTCCACCAACGATTGAAATTCGATCTCCCCCATCCGCATCGTCAGCCGCGTCACCTCCACCGGCTCCTCGTATCCCGGCGGCTGACGGCGCTCCGCCGGTCCCGCCGTGATCTCCAGGGTGCGGGGCTCGCCTCCGGGGGACAGAGGGTCGATCGTCCGCACCCGCAGCGTGCGACCCGGGCGGATGTTGCGTAAGCCGGCGTCCAGCAGCGGTGAGGCGAGAATCGCGTCCCTGGGCAACCGCACCTCCCGCGCCCACTCCATTCCGTTCAACGAGGTGACGAGCCGATACCGCCCCTCTCCCTTCATCGGTTCCAGGCGGGCCGCCCCCTTGAGACGCCCGAAAGAAAAGTCCGATTCGCTCCCAAGCAATTCCTGCCGGGAACTCAACCGCACCTCGCTGTCGAATTGCAGCGTGTCGATGCCGTTCCCCATTCGCAGGCGGATTTGCAGGTTCGTCCGCATCACCACCCGTTCCCGGCCCTCCTCCTCCTCGATTTCAATGGAGGAGTTGACATACCCCACGTGGTCTCCGTCGTACAGGACCTTCATCCAGGTGTCGCGAATGGCGGGCATCTGCCGGGCCAAGGCCGGATATCCGCGCACCGTGTCTTCAAACCGATGGGGAAACGCCTCGTATCGGATCAACCACGACACCGCCGCCAGCCAAAGCAGGAGCAACACTGTTTTGATTCCCGTGGACCACGACATACGCACACCTTATCCCATTTTCATCGTTCCGCACAAGGTTTGCGGGATCAATTCCCCCACAATCCAACTTTGCCCCCGTGAACGCTTGCACTTCGGCCGCAAGGGCGTAGACCGGCCCCATGGCGAACGACGAACCCAACAAATATCCCGGACTCGCCGGCGTTCAACGCATTCTCGCGGTCTCCAGCTGCAAGGGCGGCGTCGGCAAATCAACCACCGCCGTCAACACGGCCCTGGCCCTCGCCCGCTACGGACTCCGCGTCGGCCTGCTCGACGCCGACGTCTACGGGCCCAGCCTCCCCACCCTCCTCCGGCCCGAGGAAACCACCCTCTACCAGCGCGAGGACGGCCTGATTCTTCCCCTCGACGTCGAAGGCCTGAAAGTCATGTCCTTCGGCTGGATCGATCCCGAGCAACAACGCGGCGCCGCCATCCTCCGAGGTCCCATGGTCTCCCAGGTCGTCAGCCAGCTCGCCACCCGCGTGGCCTGGGGCGAACTGGACTACCTCGTCATCGACTTCCCCCCCGGCACCGGCGACATCCAGCTCACCCTCACCCAGCAACTGCCCATCAACGCCGCCCTCATCGTCACCACCCCCCAGCAACTCAGTTTCGTGGACGTGGTGAAGGGCATCCAGATGTTCGACACCGTGAAGGTCCCCACCGTGGCCGTGGCCGAGAACATGAGCTATTTCCAATGCGGCTCCTGCGGGGAAAAACACCGCCTGTTCGGCGAAGGCGCCCGGGAAAAACTGAAAAAACAGTTCGGCCTCGAACACACCTTCGAACTCCCCCTCGATCCGCGCCTCTCGGAACTCAGCGACGCCGGCACGCCCCTGGTGTCCGTCCACCCCGACGATCCGGTCGCCCAGATCTATTACGAGCTGGCCGAGGCCGTGCACGGCGAAGTCAACCGGCTTATGCGGGAGGACCCCGGCATTCCGAGCCTCAGCTACAATGTCGGACAAAACTGTGAACTGATCTATCCCGACGGCCGCATCGTCGAAATCGAGCCCCTGCAGTTGCGCCTGGCCTGCCGCTGCGCCGAATGCGTCAGCGAATACACCGGCGAACGGCTCGTCAACGTCGAGGACCTCGACCCGGACGTCTATCCGACCGAGATCGAACCCGTCGGCCGCTACGCCGCCGCCGTCAAATGGAGCGACAACCATCGCTCCTCCATCTATCCCTACGACTACCTGCAAGAGCGGTTCGACCCGGAAGCCGGGAGCGAATGACCTCCGATTCGGGTTGCCTCCGGCCCTCCGCTTCTCTACAGGGTCCGAATATGAACCATATCCTCGTCACCGGCGCCGCGGGCTTTATCGGGTTTCATCTCTCTCGCGACCTTCTGGATCGCGGCGTGCGGGTCACCGGCATCGACAATTTCAACGACTATTATGACGTCGACTTGAAAGAACGCCGCGCGGCCCTCCTGGAATCCAGGGACGGGTTCACCCTGGTCCGCGGCGACATCGGCGAGGGGGACCTGCTCGACCGAATCGCGAAAGAAGGGACGCCCGAGGTCGTCTGCA
>Ga0194137_10002351_pt1 | contig 11179 bp, 9 predicted proteins | sample TARM_MetaG_T3_14_FD_134025 | JGI IMG/M metagenome (GOLD analysis project Ga0194137, IMG submission 134025) | Freshwater microbial communities from Pennsylvania, USA, analyzing microbe dynamics in response to fracking - TARM_MetaG_T3_14 (version 2) | ecosystem: Environmental > Aquatic >...
GCCACTGCGCGAGCTCGAGGTTCTCGGGGTCGCGGAGGTCGTTGGGCGCGCCCTCGGAGGTGTGGGTGGGACCGGTGAGGGACTGTGCCCCCTGCACCTCCATCGCGAGCTCGCCGAGGTCGCGGTGCCAGTTGGCCCACAGCAGCTTCGCGGCGGAGGCGTTGCCACCGGAGGAGTCGCGCTCGGCGAGGGTCCGCAGCGCGTGGGCACGGATCACCTTGAGCCCGATCCACGCGCGGGTGATGCGCTCGCGCACGGCGGGCACCTCGGCGCTGCCGTTCGCGCGGGCCATCGCGACGATCTCGTCGAGTTCGCGGGCGAAGCCGACCTGCTGGCCCAGGGTGGAGACCCCCCGCTCGAACTCGAGCAGGGTCATGGCCACCTTCCAGCCGTCGCCCCGCTCCCCCACGATCATGCCGGCGTCGGTGACCGCATCGTCGAAGAAGACCTCGTTGAACTCGGAGGTCCCTGTCAGTTGCTGGATCGGGCGGATCTCCACACCCGGCTGGTCGAGCGGGACCAGGAGGAAGCTCAGTCCCTTGTGCCGGCTCGTACCCGCTTCCGTGCGGGCCACCACGAACACCCACTGACTGAGGTGCGCGAGCGAGGTCCACACCTTCTGCCCGTTGAGGTGCCACCTGCCGTCATCCCCGAGTTCGGCGGTCGTCGAGACGTTGGCCAGGTCGGACCCGGCGCCGGGCTCGGAGTACCCCTGAGCCCACAGTTCGGTGACGTCGATGATCCGCGGCAGGAAGCGGTCCTTCTGCTCCCGGGTCCCGTGGGCGATCAGGGTCGGGCCGAGGAGCGTCTCACCGAGGTGGGACACCCGCGCCGGGGCGTCCGCCTTGGCGTACTCCTCGTGGAACCGCACCTGTTGGCTCAGCGACGCGCCGCGCCCGCCGTGCTCGACCGGCCAGCCGACGCAGGTCCACCCCGCCGCCGCCATGTGCCGCTCCCAGGCGAGGCGTTGCGGGAAGAACTCGTGTTCGCTACCGGGGCCGCCGACGCCCTTGATCTCGGCGAACTCGCCGACGAGGTTGGCATCCAACCAGGTGCGGAACTCCGCCGCGAACTCGTCGTCGGTCATCTCCGACGCGGGCGTGCACTTCTCGGGTGCCGAACTCTCGGTCATACGCCCACACTACCAAGCACTTGCTTGGTTTGCCGGAACCGCCCTCCGCCCACGCCGGGATCGGTTTGGATGACGCCCATGAACTCCCCCTCTCAGCCCCTGTCCGGCAAGGTCGCCTTCATCACCGGCGCCGCGCGCGCCCAGGGCCGGGCCCATGCGGTCCGCCTCGCCTCGGAGGGCGCCGACCTCGTCGTCGTCGACGTCTGCGCGCCGGTGTCCGGGTCCGTCACCTATCCCGCACCCACGCCGGACGACCTGGCCGAGACCGTCCGCCTCGTGGAGGAGACCGGCCGGCGCGCGATCTCGGCGGTCCTCGACATCCGCGACCTGGGCGCGCTGCAGGATCTCGTCGCCCGCACGATCTCCACCTTCGGACGGTTGGACATCCTGGTCGCCAACGCCGCCGTGCTCAGCTGGGGGCGACTGTGGGAGATGCCGGAGGACGACTGGGACACGGTCATCGGCGTCAACCTCAGCGGCACGTGGCGGACGATCCGTGCGGCGGTGCCGGCGATGATCGAGGCGGGAAACGGCGGGTCGATCATCATCGTCAGCTCGTCCGCGGGCCTCAAGGCGACGCCCGGGAACGGGCACTACTCGGCCTCGAAGGCCGGCCTGGTGGCGTTGACCAACGCCCTCGCACTCGAGGTGGGCGAGTTCGGCATCCGCGTCAACTCGATCCACCCCTACTCGGTGGACACGCCGATGATCGATCCCGAGGGCATGGCCGACCTCTTCGGCCGCTTCCCGTCGTTCCTCCACAGCTTCTCGCCGATGCCCCTGAAGAACGCCCGCGTGGACGGCGCGAGCACGCTCGCCGACTTCATGCCGCCCGAGGAGGTCTCCGAGGTGGTCTCCTACCTCGCCGGCGACGGTTCGCGGTCGATCTCCGGTGTCCAGCTCACGGTCGACCGGGGAGCGCTCAAGTACTGACGCCGCCAAACCAAGCACTTGCTTGGTAGGGTGCAGGCCATGAGCACCACCGTGGAGACCACCCCCGCCGCCCTGCGTCGCGCGGCCCGGTCGTGGCCGGAGCGCGAGGCGATCGTCGACGTGCAGCCCGGCCAGGACACCCGCTGGACGTGGGCGCACCTGCTCGACGAGGTCCGCCGGTTCGCCGCCGGCCTCGTCTCGCGCGGGATCGCCCCCGGTGACCGCGTGGTGATCTGGGCACCCAACACCCGCCGCTGGGTGGTCGCGGCGCTGGGCGTGCAGTTCGCGGGAGGCACCGTCGTCCCCGCGAACACGCGCTACACCGGGAGCGAGACGCTGGAGATCATCCAGCGCACCCACGCGGTGGCGGCCGTGGTCGCGGGGACGTTCCTCGGCACCGAGCGGATCGTCGACCTCGTCGACGCCGCCGGGGCCACCGACGCCACCGGGGCCACCGGGGCCGCCGCCGGCCCGCTCGCAGCGGCCACCTCCCTGCGCACGATCGTGCGCATCCCCCTCGACGCCGGCGACACGGTCCCCGCGGGGGCCGGCGCCGCCGGGGGCGTCGACGTCGTGGACTTCGACGACCTGCGCGCGCTGGCCACCGAGGAGCTGCTCGCCGCCGGGGACGCGCGCGCCGACGCGGTGACCGGGGACGACGTGGCCGACATCCTCTTCACCTCCGGTACCACCGGCAAGAGCAAGGGTGTGGTGGCCCTGCACCGGCAGACCGTCGCGGGTTCGCGCGCGTGGGGCGGCAACAACGGGCTCACGGAGCGGGACGGGTACCTCATCGTCAACCCGTTCTTCCACAGCTTCGGCTACAAGGCCGGCTTCCTGGCGTGCGTGCTGTTCGGCGTGACGATCGTCCCCCTGGCCGTCTACTCGACCGCCGCGAACAAGCGGCTGATCCGGGACGAGAAGGTCACGATCCTCACCGGGGCACCGACGATCTTCCAGACACTGCTCGACGACCCCACCCGTGTCGACTACGACCTGTCGTCGCTGCGGGTGGCGGTGACCGGCGCATCGGTGGTGCCGGTGGTGCTCATCGAGCGGATGCAGTCAGACCTGGGGCTGGAGACCGTGATCACGGCGTACGGCCAGACGGAGACGATGGGCTTCATCACCACCACCCGCACCGGTGACGACGACGTCACGGTGTCCACCACGTGCGGCCGCGCCTACCCGGGCATGGAGATCCGCATCGGCGAGCACGGCGAGATCCTCACCCGCGGCGAGATGGTCATGCAGGGCTATCTCGACGACCCCGAGAACACGGCCAAGACCATCGACCCGGACGGCTGGCTGCACACCGGCGACGTGGGCGAGATCGACGCCGACGGCAACCTGCGCATCACCGACCGGCTCAAGGACATGTACATCAACGGCGGGTTCAACGTCTATCCCGCCGAGATCGAGCAGACCCTGGCCCGCCTGGACGGAGTGGTGGAGACCGCCGTGATCGGTGTCCCGGACGATCGGATGGGCGAGGTCGGCAAGGCGTTCATCGTCCGCCGCGAGGGCTCGACCCTCACCGAGCAGGACGTGCTGGACTTCTGCTCCGAGCACCTGGCCAACTTCAAGCGGCCGCGCACGGTCGAGTTCGTCGACTCCCTTCCGCGCAACGCCTCGGGCAAGATCGTCAAGACCGAGCTGCGATGAGTCCCGGCGCCGTCCTGGTCACCGGCGCCTCCGGTGGGATCGGCGGAGCGGTCGCCCGACGGCTCGCGGACGAGTTCCCCGACGCGCCCCTGGTCCTCGGCTACCGCTCGACCGAGCCCGAGGACCTGGCGCGGGAACTGGGGGCGGAAGCCTTGCGCCTGGCGCCAGGCCACGCCGACGGTGACGGCGACGGGAACGACGACGAGGTGGCCTCGGTGATCGACGGAATCGCCTCCCGACACGGCGGGATCCGCGTACTGGCCCACTGCGCCGGTCCGCACGTGCCCATGGTGCACCTGTCCCGGATCGCGCCGTCCGAGTTCCGCCGGCAGCTCGAGGACGACGCGGTCGGGTTCTTCGCGATCGTGCGTCCCACGCTGGAGCACCTGCGCGTGGTGGCGGGCAACGTCGTCGTCGTCACCACCGCCGCCACCACCCGCTACCCGGTACGCGACGGACTGTCGGCCGCCCCCAAGGGCGCGGTCGAGCAGCTCGTCCGGGGCCTGGCCGCCGAGGAGGGGCGCTTCGGCGTGCGCGTGAACTGCGTGGGCCCGGGGATGCTCACCGACGGGATGGCCGAGCGGCTCATCTCCTCCGGCGACCTCGACGAGCGCGCGCTGGAGGTCACACGCGGCAACATCCCCCTGCGCCGGTTCGGTACGGCCGCCGACATCGCCGAGGCGGTCGCGTTCCTGGCGTCGGACCGCGCCGGGTTCATCTCGGGCCAGAAGCTCGACGTGGACGGGGGTTACGGGGTGTGACGAGAGCCGTCTGAATCCGGCTCGCCGCGCCCGTCCGGTACAGTTACCAACCAAGCACTTGCTAGGTAAGGAGAGTCCCAGGTCATGACCGATGCACCCATCCCCCCGGTCCTCGGGGTCGACGACCTCGGGCCGGACACGCAGCCCGTGGCCTACGAGGTCACCGACGGCACCGCGTACGTCACCCTCAACCGACCGGACTTCCGCAACGCGCAGAACTCGGTGATGACGTACTCGCTGGACAACGCGTTCATCAAGGCCGTCGAGGACGATGCGGTCAAGGTGATCGTCCTGCGGGCCAACGGCAGGCACTTCTCGGCGGGCCACGACATCGGCACGCCCGAGCGCGACCACCACGTCCAGTACCCCAACCGCGCGGCGCTCTGGTGGGACCACACCACCCGCGGCGGCGGCGACCGGCGCCTGGCCCGCGAGAGCGAGGTCTACGTCCAGATGTGCCGCCGGTGGCGGGAGATCCCCAAGCCGATGATCGCCCAGGTGCACGGCGCGTGCATCGCCGGCGGGCTCATGCTGGCGTGGATCTGCGACTTCATCGTGGCCTCCGACGACGCCTTCTTCTCCGACCCCGTGGTGAAGATGGGCATCCCCGGCGTCGAGTACTTCGCCCACGCCTTCGTGCTGGGCCCGCGCCGCGCCAAGGAGATCCTCTACACCGGTCGCAGGTTCGGCGCCGCCGAGGCGCTGGAGTGGGGAATGCTCAACCACGTCGTGCCCCGCGAGGAGCTGCAGGCCAAGGTCGACTCGATCGCCGAGGAGATCAAGGCCATGCCGGCGTTCGGTCTGACGCTGGCCAAGAAGGTCATCAACTCGAACGAGGACCAGATGGGGTTGCAGACCTCCCTGGACACCGCGTTCGGCTGGCACATGTTCGCGCACTCCGCCAATGCCGAGCCGGACGACACCGACTCGTTCTCCGCCTCCCTGGGCGGTATGGACGCGCGCTCGATGCGCGACAGCGCGAACACCGGCTCGACGGGCGGCGCCGCCCCGACCGGCGAGAAGAAGGACTGACGCCGTGGATCTGGATCTGGACGCATCGACCCGCGAGTTCCGGCTCGAGGTGCGGCAGTGGCTCGAGGCCAACGTGCCCACCGAGCCGCTGCCCCACATGGACACCCGCGAGGGCTTCGAGGCCCACCGCCGGTGGGAGGCGACGATGGCCGACGCCCGCATGTCGGTCGTGTCGTGGCCCGAGGAGTTCGGCGGCCGCGACTGCGGGCTGGTCAACTGGGTGGTCTTCGAGGAGGAGTACTTCCGCGCCGGCGCCCCGCTGCGGGTGAGCCAGAACGGCATCTTCCTGCTGGCCCCGACCCTGTTCGACCACGCCTCCCCCGAGCAGCTGGCCCACATCATGCCGCGCATGGCCCGGGCAGACGACATCTGGGCGCAGGCCTGGTCCGAGCCCGAGGCCGGCTCCGACCTGGCGTCACTGCGCTCGACCGCCAAGCGCGTCGACGGCGGCTGGGTCCTCAACGGGCAGAAGGTGTGGTCCACCCGCGCGTCGTTCGCCGACAAGGGCTTCGGCCTGTTCCGCACGGACCCGGACGAGCCCCGCCACAAGGGCCTGACCTACTTCATGTTCGACCTGCGGGCCGAGGGGGTCACCGTCCGCCCGATCGACCAGCTCGACGGGCTGCCCGGCTTCGCCGAACTGTTCCTCGAGAACGTCTTCGTGCCCGACGACCCGGCGAACCCCGCCGAGTCCGGCGTGATCGGCGAGGTCAACCAGGGCTGGAAGGTGGCCATGTCCACCGCCAACAACGAGCGAGGCCTGTCGCTGCGCTCCCCCGGACGGTTCCTCGCCACGACCGACCGGCTGCTCGACCTGTGGGGCACCGCCGAGGCCGACCTCGACGACCGCACCCGTGGGTCCCTGGCGGACCGCGTCGTGGACGCGTGGATCGGGTCGCGCGCCTACGAACTGAGCACCTGGAACACGGTCACGAAACTCACCGGAGGCGCCAACCTCGGTTTCGAGTCATCCATCAACAAGGTCTTCTGGTCGGACTGGGACATCGCGACCCACGAGACCGCCCTGGACGTCCTCGGCACCGCCGGCGAGCTGGCCGGTGAGCAGTGGATGGACGGCTACCTGTTCGCCCTCGCCGGCCCCATCTACGCGGGCACCAACGAGGTCCAGAAGAACATCATCGCCGAGCGACTCCTCGGCCTCCCGCGCGGCTGAGCAGGCGGTTTTCTGAACATGCAGTTCGCACTCGATCCCGAGATCATCGACTTCGCCGGCAGCATCGACTCCCTGCTGGCCAAGTCCGACATGCCCGCGGTGATCCGCTCGTGGGCCGCCGGTGACACGGCCCCCGGCACCGCCGTGTGGGGCCGCGTCGCCGAGACGGGCGCCGCCGCCCTGCTCATCGACGAGGCCGCCGGCGGCGCCGGCGCCACCGCGGTCGAGGCCGTGGCCGCGCTCGAGGTCCTGGGCCGCCACGCGGTGCCGGGTCCCGTCGTGGAGACCGTCATGGTGGCGCCCCGTATCGCCGCCGCCCTCGGCGGGGACTCCGACGCCGGGGACGTGGCCGGGGAGATCGCCGGAGGTGCGCTGGCCTCCGTCGCCGCGCCCGGTGTGTCGCCGTTCGCGCCGGACCCCCACCTCGCGCAGTACCTGTGGCTGGTGTCCGACGACGAGGTGTTCACCGCCGAGGCCGGCGAGACCCGTCGGTCGGTCGACCGGGCCCGCACGGTGGCCACGCCCACCGCGGGCGCCCGCGCGGCCGCGGTGAGCACGACCGACCTCGTCAACCACGGCGCCCTCGGCACCGCGGCCCAGCTCCAGGGCCTCGGGCAGGCCATGCTCACGATGAGCGTGGACTACGCCACGCAGCGCAAGCAGTACGGCAAGCTCATCGGCGAGTACCAGGCTCTCAAGCACCAGCTCGCCGAGGTCGCGATCGCGCTGGAGATGGCCCGCCCGCTGCTGTGGGCCGGCGCGCTGGCGATCGCCGAGAACCCCGGCGACCCCGACGCCGCGGTCCGCGACGTCTCCGCCGCCCGCGTGGCCGTGGCGGACGCCGCCTACCTGGCCGCCCGCACGGCGCTGCAGGTGCACGGCGCGATCGGCTACACGCTGGAGCACGACCTGGGCCTGTGGCTGACCAAGACCCGCGCCCTGCAGACGGCGTGGGGCACCCAGAGCTACCACCGCGGTCGGGTGCTGGACTCACTGCGCGGCGGCGTTGCCGGGGCCGCGGGGGCCACCCGGTGACCGCGCCCGCCACCCCGGCGACCGCCACCCCCGGTGTCGATACCGAGGAGCAGGCCGCGTTGCGGCAGTCCGTGGCCGCGCTGCTGGAGAAGAAGTCCGACTCCGCGGCCGTGCGCGCCGCGTTCTCCTCCGACGACGGGTACGACCCCGCACTGTGGGCGACGCTGGTCGACCAGATCGGGGCCGCCGCACTGTCGATCCCCGAGGAGCACGACGGCGCCGGGGCCACCTGGCTGGAGACCCACCTGGTGTGCGAGGAGCTGGGCCGACGCCTCACGCCCTCCCCCATGCTCGGGTCGGCCGTCCTGGCCGCGCAGGCCGTGCTCGCCACCGGCGACGCCGACGCGTGCGCCCGCCTCCTGCCCGGAATCGCCGCCGGCGACCTGTCCGCGCTGTGCTGGGCCGGGCTCGACGGCTGGGCCACCCCGGGTGTCCGCGCCGACGTCACGGCGCAGGGCAATGCGACGCTCACCGGCACCGCCCACCACGTGCTCGGCGCCGACACCGCCGCCACGCTGCTCGTCGTGGCGGTCGCCGGAGACGAGGTCGGCCTGTTCGAGTTGCCCGCCGACGCAGCCGGCGTCACCGTGACCCGCGTGCCGGTGATGGACCCCACCCGCACCCTGGCGCGCGTGGAGTTCGACGGCGCCGCGGCCACCGCGATCCCCACCCGTCCGAGCTTCCTGTCCCGCCTGCGCGCCGCCGCGTGGGCCGCACTGTCGGCCGAGCAGGTCGGTGCCGCCCGCGCCGTGCTGGACGCCACCGTGCAGTACACGCAGGAGCGCAAGCAGTTCGGCCGGGTCATCGGGTCGTTCCAGGCGCTCAAGCACCGGATGGCCGACATGTACGTCAAGGTCGAGACCGCCCGGTCGCTGTCCTACTCCGCCGCCGCCTCCGTCGCCGAGGCGCAGGCGCTCGGCGACGGGCCCGCCGCCGACGAGGCGGCCTACGCCGCGGAGATCGAGGCCGCCGCGGCCAAGGTCTACTGTTCCGAGGCCCTGCAGTGGATCGCCGGGGAGTCGATCCAGCTCCACGGGGGCGTCGGCATCACCTGGGAGTACGACGCCCACCTGTACTTCAAGCGGGCCCACGGGACCGCTCAACTGCTCGGTCAACCGCACGAACTCCTCGCCGCCCTGGAGGTCGCGGCGGGCCTGTAGCCGGGGCCACTAGAATCAGCCGCATGAGCCCCTTCCCCGCGCACGGACGGACCAACGACCAGCGGTCGGCCGAGGACCTCGCGGCCCAGGCCGGACGCCTGCTCACCGACCTGCGGGTCTCGAAGGTGGCGCCGGAGGACCTCGGTGCGTTCGCCGAGGGTGAGGCGCAGTCCGTCATCATCGACCGACTGGCCGTGGCGAGGCCCGGCGACCTCGTGTTCGGCGAGTGGGACCCCGACTCCCGCGCCCGGCTGGAGGCCGACCGCGTGTGGTTCGTCGATCCCCTCGACGGAGTGCGCTCCTACGTGACCGAGGGCCGCCCCGACTGGGCCGTCCACGTGGCCCTGTGGGAGAAGGACCCCGAGGGTGTCGGGGGCATCACCGCGTGCGCGATCGCCATGCCCGCCTACGGCCGGGTCCTCACCGGGCGCGGCGCCACCACCTACCAGCCGATGTCGATCATCCGCGGCCCCCGCCCCGGGCCGCTGGTGCCGCCCCGCGAGGACGACCGCCTCCGCATCGCGGTCTCCGAGGCCGAACCGCCCGCGTTTGCCGAGGAGCTGGCCGAGGAACTCGGTGCCTCCCTGGTCCACCTCGGTTCCGGCGGCGGCAAGACCGCCACCGTGCTCGAGGGTGAGTGCGACGCGTACATCCACACCAGCGGTCACCACCAGTGGGACTCCGCGGCCACTGTGGGCGTGGTGCAGCAACGCGGCCTGCACGCCAGCGCCCTGGACGGCTCCGAGCTGGTCTACAACACCGAGCAGATCGAGTTCCCGGACCTGCTGGTGTGCACGCAGGACGTGGCCGAGACGATCATCGACGCGGTCCGCAGATACCTCTAGCGCTCCAGGCCGCGGTAGCCGGCGAACCGCTCCGCGATCAGCTCCTCGCTGAGCCCGTAGTCGGCGAGCGTGTAGCGGTGCGCGGGGGCGCGGTCGCCGGACAGGCTCTTGTCGTTCTCGGCCACCACGCCCGCGCGCACGTCCTCCGGCAGCTCCGTGCCGACGGCGCCGTAGACGCGCTCCACCACGCCGGCCGGATCTGCCAGCAGCTCATGGTGATCGACGTCGACGAACGTCGCCCGTGACGTCGGGTCCGCCTCGTGCCGGGCGCGGGCGGCGTCGAAGGTCTCGACGCCCCGCGCCCAGAAGTCCAACTGTGACTCACCTATGTACTCCGGGGTGAACCGCGTGGACCATTCCGCGGCGGTCTTGTGGGCGAGCGAGCACATCGACGCCATGGATTTGCGCGGATCGCGATGCGTCTGCACCACGACCGCGTCGGGGTAGACCTCGAGCAACGCGTCGAGGGCGAACAGGTGACTCGGGTTCTTGAGCACCCAGCGTCGCTCGGGATCATTCGCCCCGATGAGCTGGAGGTTCCGCTTGTGCCGCCGGTACGCGGGCACCCAGTCGGCGCCGGCCAGCCACTGCGAGTAGCCGTCGAGCCGGGCCAGGCACTCGTACGACGCCGACGTGAGCGACTGCCGCAGCAACTGCCAGCACTCCTCGAGGTCGTCCGCGGAGATGTAGTGCACGCCGCCGTAGTCGGGGTTCTCCGCCATGAAGCCGGAGTACAGGTCCCGTAGGCCGACGTAGGCGGGGTCGTCCTCCCACTTCTCGCGCGGCGGCCGCGGCTGCGGCACCTCGGTCAACCACAGTTCGAGCCCCTGGTTGGCGGGGTCAGCGCCCAGGAGCCGGTGCAGCGCCGTGGTGCCGGTGCGGGGCAACCCGGTGACGACGACGGGACGCTCGATCGCCACCTCCGCCCCGGCCGGGTCCGCCGAGAATCCCGCGTTCGCCAGCAACCGGGCGGTGAGCGCGCTCTTGAGGACCGACCGCCAGTACTTGCTGCCGGCCGGGGTCAGGCCCGCGTCGGAGTGCAGGGAGTCCAGCAGGATCCCCAGCGCCTCGAGGTGCCCGTCCTCGCCGTCGCCGAAGTCCTCGAGTCCGACCGTCCGCGAGGCGCTGGCGTGCAGGTCCTCGACGGTGCCGACATGCACACGGTCGGTGTCGCCTCCGGCCGAGACGGTCATGAGAGCCTCCTCCGGGCGAACGCGTCCTGGCGGGCGGCGATCCGCTCGCGCCACTGCTCCGGCGTCACCCGCAACTCCTCGTACCCGGGCACCTCATCGGCGAGCCGCTCGAACGGCACCACCTTCACGGTGGGGCCCAGCTCCGGAGTGATGGGATCTCCCACCCGCTGCCAACGGAACTGCATGATGCCCTCGCGGCGGCCCAGCGTCTCGACCCAGTTGGCCAGCCCCGGGTCGCGCTCGGAGACC
>Ga0194137_10002352_pt1 | contig 11173 bp, 5 predicted proteins | sample TARM_MetaG_T3_14_FD_134025 | JGI IMG/M metagenome (GOLD analysis project Ga0194137, IMG submission 134025) | Freshwater microbial communities from Pennsylvania, USA, analyzing microbe dynamics in response to fracking - TARM_MetaG_T3_14 (version 2) | ecosystem: Environmental > Aquatic >...
AGAGCCAGAGCCAGAGCCAGAGCCAGAGCTGCCAACCTTTGAACCGGCGAATCCGGAGTATTTTGTGCCGCTTGAGAAGGTCCGTGCCCGCGAAGGATGGACGATCCAGCTTGTAGCCGGCAATCTGGAACAGACGGCACTGAGCGTCGTGGAGCGCTACCCGAATCTGGACAAAATCGTCTATACGGTCGGTGAAAGACAGGGGCAACCCTGGTTTATGGTATTCTATGGTGAATTCCCCACCCGAGAGGCGGCGAATGAGGCTGCGTCTGATTTACCACAGGAACTGGTTTCCCGGTCGCCGTGGATTCGATCGACCAACAGTTTGCAGTAGCACCTTGGCCGGGGCTAACTCGTTGTTCCGTAACCTGTTGGTTGGTAATTCCGTTTTTGGCTTCCCACAATAACTCAACTGCGATTTGAGTACGTATTTCTACGTGTGTAAAATAGCCAGCCCCCATTTTCAGTGTCAAAGGGCGGTTGTATGGCTGTGCGCCAATTAACCCTTTGATTGAAAAGCATTTCTACGCGAGAGAACGCTTATGATGACAGGTTTGTATCATCCCGACGAATTCAGGGACAACTGCGGATTCGGTCTGATCGCCCACATGAAGGGCGAGGCCAGCCACAAGTTGTTGCAAACTGCCATCGAGTCTCTGACCTGCATGACCCACCGAGGTGGTATCGCTGCAGACGGTAAGACCGGCGATGGTTGTGGCCTGCTGATTCAGAGCCCGGACGGCTTTTTGAGGAAAGCTGCGAAGGCAGCCTTTGGCAAGGAGCCTGGCGATCTGTTTGCCGTGGGCCAGGTTTTCCTGAACCCGGATGAAGCCAAGGCTTCTGCCGGTCGTGCCGCCATTGAGAAGCGCCTGACCGAGCAGGGTCTGGAGATCCTTGGCTGGCGCGACGTGCCGGTGGATGACAGCTGTCTGGGCCCCATGGCCCTGGAGTGCCTGCCGCGGATCGAGCAGGTGTTCGTGGTACCTGGCGGCAAGGAAGAGCGTGAGTTTGCGATCAGTCTGTTCGTGGGCCGTCGTCATGCCGAAGGTGACATGGTCGACGATTCCGAGTTTTACATTTGCAGCCTGTCCCACCGCACCCTGGCCTACAAGGGCCTGATGATGCCGGCGGATCTTGCCAACTTCTACAAAGATCTGGGTGACCCGGATCTTGAGACCGCTATCTGTGTTTTCCACCAGCGGTTCTCCACCAACACCATGCCGCGGTGGCCGCTGGCCCAGCCGTTCCGGTATCTGGCCCACAATGGTGAGATCAACACCATCGATGGCAACCGGAACTGGGCCATTGCCCGGGCTGCGAAGTTCAGCTCGCCGGAACTGCCGGATCTGCAAACCCTGCAGCCGCTGGTCAACCTGACCGGGTCTGACTCATCCAGTATGGATAACATGCTGGAAGTGTTGCTGGCCGGCGGTGTCGACCTGTTCCGCGCGGTCCGGATGATGATTCCGCCGGCCTGGCAGAATGTCGACAGCATGGACTCAGAGCTTCGGGCGTTCTACGAATACAACTCCATGCACATGGAGCCCTGGGATGGTCCCGCCGGCCTGGTGATGTCAGATGGTCGTTACGCTGTCTGTATGCTGGACCGGAACGGTCTGCGCCCGGCCCGGTGGGTCATTACCAAAGATGACTTCATTACCTTGGCCTCGGAGATCGGTACCTACGGTTATCAGCCCGATGACGTGGTTGCCAAGGGCCGTGTCGGGCCGGGTCAGATGCTCGCGATTGACACCGAATCCGGGGAAGTCCTGCACACTAAGGATATCGACCAGCGCCTCAAATCAGCCCAGCCCTACAAGCGCTGGCTGCGTGAGAACGCGCTGCGCGTGGAAACCACACTGAACCAGGACACCCCGGACTTCCGGCTGATGGATTCCGACGAACTTCTGGTACACCAGAAGATGTTCATGGTGTCCTTTGAGGAGCGGGATCAGGTCTTGCGTCCGCTGGCGGAGAATGGCCAGGAAGCGGTCGGCTCCATGGGTGATGACACGCCGATGGCCGTATTGTCGAGCAAGGTGCGCCATGTAGCGGACTATTTCCGTCAGAAATTTGCCCAGGTGACCAACCCGGCGATCGACCCCCTGCGTGAGGCGATTGTCATGTCACTGGAGACCTGTCTGGGTGCCGAACGCAACGTGTTTGAGGAAACTGCCGATCATGCGGATCGCATCATCCTGACGACGCCGGTGCTGTCGCCTGCCAAGTTCCTCAAAATCGCCAACAACGACCGCCCTGGTTTCGAAGTGGCTCGTATCTCTATGAGCTATCGCCCGGAACAGGGCCTGGAACAGGCCATTCGCCAGGTTTGTGAGGACGCGGAACAGGCCGTCCGGGATGGCAAGGTACTGCTGATCCTCACTGACAAAGATCTGAAGGAAGGCGAGCTGCCGGTCAACGCCCTGATGGCAACCGGTGCGGTTCACCACCACCTGGTCCAGAAGGGGCTGCGTTGCGATTCCAACATTATTGTTGAAACCGGTTGGGCCCGGGATCCTCACCATTTTGCGGTGCTGTTCGGTTTCGGTGCGACAGCGGTGTACCCGTACCTTGCCTACCAGGTTCTGAACGATCTGATCCGTACCGGCGAGCTGCTGATGGACCCGATCGATGCGAAGAACAACTACCGGAAGGGCATCAACAAAGGTCTGCTGAAGATTCTCTCCAAGATGGGCATCTCTACCATCACCTCCTATCGTGGCGCCCAGCTGTTCGAGGCGATCGGGCTGGCTGACGATGTCGTTGACCTGTGCTTCAAGGGTGTGCCCAGCCGGATCCAGGGTGCGAGCTTCTATGATTTCCAGCAGGACCAGGAGCAACTGGCCTCCGTTGCCTGGAAGCCGCGCAAGCCGATTGTTCAGGGTGGTTTGCTGAAGTACGTCCACGGCCAGGAGTACCATGCCTTCAACCCGGATGTGGTCGGCAAGCTGCAGGAAGCGGTTACCACTGGCGACTATGGTCACTACAAGGAATATGCCGGTCTGGTTAACGAACGTCCGGTAGCAACCCTGCGGGACCTGCTGGGTTTCCGGAAAGACATCAAGTCGATCGACCTTTCCGAGGTTGAGGCTGTCGAGAACATCTTCCCGCGTTTCGATTCGGCAGCGATGTCCCTGGGGGCACTGTCACCGGAAGCTCACGAGGCCCTGGCCGTCGCCATGAATACCCTCGGCGGTCGCTCGAACTCCGGTGAGGGCGGTGAAGACCCGGTCCGCTATGGCACGGAAAAACGTTCCAAGATCAAACAGGTTGCCTCCGGCCGTTTCGGGGTCACCGCTGAATACCTGCGCAGTGCCGACGTTATGCAGATCAAGGTAGCCCAGGGCGCCAAGCCCGGTGAAGGCGGCCAGTTGCCGGGCGGCAAGGTTAACGATCTGATCGCCCGCCTGCGCTATTCGGTACCGGGAGTGACGCTGATTTCTCCGCCGCCGCACCACGATATCTACTCCATCGAGGATCTGGCCCAGCTGATCTTTGACCTCAAGCAGGTCAACCCGCAGGCCCTGGTGTCAGTGAAGCTGGTCTCTGAGCCGGGGGTCGGCACCATCGCAGCCGGTGTGGCGAAGGCCTACGCCGACCTGATTACCGTGTCCGGATACGATGGCGGCACGGCAGCAAGCCCGCTGACCTCCATCCGCTATGCCGGTTCCCCGTGGGAACTGGGGCTGACGGAAACCCAGCAGGCACTGCGGGCTAACGATTTGCGTGGCAAGATCCGGCTGCAGACCGATGGCGGCATCAAGACCGGTCTGGACGTGGTCAAAGGAGCGATCCTGGGTGCCGAGAGCTTCGGGTTCGGTACCACGCCCATGGTGGCCCTGGGCTGCAAATACCTCCGTATCTGCCACCTGAACAATTGCGCCACCGGTATTGCCACCCAGAACGACCACCTCCGGGAAGAGCACTTCAAGGGCACGGTGGAAATGGCGATGAATTTCTTCCGCTTCGTGGCTGAGGAAACCCGTGAGTGGATGGCAAAGCTGGGCGTGCGCAGCCTGGAAGAACTGGTCGGGCGGGTTGATCTGCTGGAGCGGTTGCCGGGCGATACCGAGCGCCAGAAGAAGCTGGATCTGAGCCGACTGCTGTCCAACGATCATATTCCGGCGGACAAGCCGCAGACCTGCCAGGTGGAGCGCAACCACCCGTTTGATAAAGGGACTCTGGCGGAGCAGATGGTTCAGGATATCTCGGCGGCCATCAAGGAGAAGAGTGGCGGTGCCTGGTCCTACCGGGTAACCAACTGCGACCGCTCCATCGGTGCGCGTCTGTCCGGGGAGATTGCCGGACTTCACGGTAACCAGGGCATGGTCGATGCGCCAATTACCCTGGATCTTACCGGCACCGCCGGTCAAAGCTTCGGGGTCTGGAACGTCGGCGGTCTCAACCTGATTCTCGAGGGCGATGCCAACGACTATGTGGGTAAAGGCATGACTGGCGGCAAGCTGGTCGTCAAACCGCCCCGTGGCAGCACCTTCAAGAGCCAGGAGACCTCCATTGTCGGCAATACCTGCCTGTACGGTGCCACCGGAGGCAAACTGTTTGCCGCAGGAACCGCAGGTGAGCGTTTTGCCGTCCGAAACTCCGGTGCCCACGCGGTTGTTGAAGGTACCGGGGATCACTGCTGTGAGTATATGACCGGTGGTCTGGTTACCGTTCTCGGTTCCACCGGACACAATTTCGGTGCCGGCATGACTGGTGGTTTTGCCTATGTGATGGATCTCAACAATACCTTCGTGGACAAATACAACCACGAGCTGGTGGAAATCCAGCGGATTTCCAGCGAAGACATGGAGTCATACCGCAATCATCTGCGCGGTGTTATCCGGGAGCATATTTCGGAGACCGGCAGTGAGTGGGCTGAGCACATTCTTGAGAATTTCGACGATTACATCGGCCGTTTCTGGCTGGTGAAACCCAAGGCTGCCAATCTCCGCAGCCTGTTGGCCAGCACCCGCGCACGCCCGGAATAAGGCGTCAGGGTAACGGGTTGGGGTGAGCAGCCTGGCTGCCACCCTTGTCGAAATCGAGTTGATGAGAGCGTCATAATGAAAGAACGACTGAGTAACGACTTCCAGTTTGTCGAAGTTGGCCGGATTGATCCCAAGAAGGTTCCGGCCAGGAAGCGGAAGAAAGAGTTTGGCGAAATCTACCATCCTTTCACAGCAGACCATGCGGCGTCCCAGTCCCACCGCTGTCTCGAGTGTGGTAACCCGTATTGCGAGTGGAAGTGCCCGGTGCACAATTACATCCCGAACTGGCTCAAGCTGGTTTCGGAAGGCAATATCATGCGTGCCGTGGAGTTGTGCCACCAGACCAACTCGCTGCCAGAAGTCTGCGGACGGGTGTGTCCGCAGGACCGCCTGTGTGAAGGTGCGTGTACGCTGAACGACGGCTATGGTGCGGTCACCATCGGGTCTGTCGAGAAATACATTACCGACACCGCCTTTGCCCTGGGCTGGAAACCGGATATGTCCGCGGTCAAGTGGACAGACAAGAAGGTTGCCGTCATCGGCGCTGGCCCTGCCGGTCTGGGATGCGCGGACGTGCTGGTTCGCAACGGCGTCAAGCCGGTTGTATTCGATATCTATCCGGAAATCGGCGGTCTGCTGACCTTCGGTATTCCCGAGTTCAAGCTGGAAAAATCCGTCATGACCCGTCGCCGCAAGGTGTTCGAGGAAATGGGCGTGGAATTCCGCCTGTCCACCGAGGTAGGCAAGGACGTTCAGCTGCAGGACATCATTGACCAATACGATGCCGTGTTCATGGGCATGGGCACCTACACCTACATGAAGGGCGGTTTCCCGGGTGAGAACCTGCCCGGCGTTTACGATGCGCTGCCGTTCCTGGTTTCCAACGTCAACCGCCGTCTCGGCTTCGAGAAAGACGAAGCGGACTTCATTGACATGAAGGGCAAGCGGGTTGTTGTCCTGGGTGGTGGTGATACCGCCATGGACTGTAACCGCACCTCGATCCGTCAGCAGGCCGAGAGCGTCACCTGTGCCTACCGCCGGGATGAGGCCAACATGCCGGGCTCCCGCCGTGAAGTGGCCAATGCCAAGGAAGAGGGCGTCAAGTTCCTCTTCAACCGTCAGCCCATCGCCATCATTGGCGAAGACCGGGTTGAAGGTGTGAAAGTGGTCCAGACCCGTCTGGGTGATCCTGATGAAAATGGCCGTCGCCGTCCGGAAGTGGTTCCGGGTAGTGAGGAAGTGATTCCTGCCGATGCGGTTCTGGTGGCCTTCGGCTTCCGTCCGAGCCCGGCCGACTGGTTCGACGAACTGAAGGTGAGCACCGACGATTCGGGCCGGGTAACCGCGCCGGAAGAGTCCGAGTTCATGTTCCAGACCAGCAACGATAAAATCTTCGCCGGCGGGGACATGGTCCGCGGATCGGATCTGGTCGTAACCGCTATCTGGGAAGGCCGCCAGGCTGCCGAAGGCATCATGGATTACCTGGATATCTGAGTGCGGGATTGATTCTGGTCAGGAGGGCGGTTTTCTAAGGGAAAGCCGCCCTTTTTTATTCCCGCAAACCGGGTATTATGGCTCCCCATCCAATTTTCCCCTTTGTACAGAACACGCTGGATTTCCTATGACCGAGCTGAAGAATGACCGTTTCCTGCGCGCCCTGATGCGCCAGCCCGTGGACCGCACACCAGTCTGGATGATGCGACAGGCAGGGCGATACCTGCCGGAGTACCGTGCGACAAGGGCAAAGGCCGGGGATTTTCTCAGCTTGTGCAAGAACACGCCGTTGGCCTGTGAAGTGACACTTCAGCCCCTGGAGCGTTTTCCGCTGGATGCGGCCATCCTGTTCTCGGACATCCTCACCATTCCGGATGCACTGGGCCTGGGCCTGTACTTCGAAACGGGCGAGGGCCCGAAATTCCGGAACACGATCCGCTCCGAAGCCGACGTTGCCGCTTTGCCGAAGATCAATGCTGAGGTGGACCTCGACTACGTCATGAACGCGGTCTCCACCATCCGCGGTGCCCTGAACGGCAGCGTTCCCCTGATCGGCTTCTCCGGCAGCCCGTGGACCCTCGCCACCTATATGATTGAAGGGGGCTCTTCCAAGGATTTCCGCGAAGCCAAGAAGCTGATGTATGGCCAGCCTGAGGTGATGCACCGATTGCTGGACCATCTGGCGGACGCGGTCATTGGTTACCTCAATGGCCAGATCAAGGCTGGTGCTCAGGCCGTCCAGATTTTTGATACCTGGGGCGGCGTGTTGAGCAGCTGGGCCTATGAGGAGTTCTCGCTTCGCTACATGAAGAAGATCGTCGATGGTCTGATTCGCGAGAACGACGGTCGCCGGGTGCCGGTGATTCTGTTTACCAAGAACGGCGGCCAGTGGCTGGAAACCATTGCCGATTCCGGTGCCGATGCCGTTGGTCTGGACTGGACCACGGATATCGGCAACGCCCGCGCCCGCATTGGTGACCACGTTGCCCTGCAGGGGAACATGGATCCGGCCATGCTGTATGCGCCGCCCGAGCGGATTCGCCAGGAAGTGGCCGATATCCTGAGGCGCTTTGGTTCCGGCCCCGGCCATATCTTCAACCTTGGTCACGGCATTACGCCGGATGTGGATCCGGAGCATGCCAAGGCGTTCATTGAGGCCGTCGTTGAATTAAGCCCGGAGTATCACCGCTGAGTGTTGGAGCTCGTTTTCTTCTAGCCTGTAAGTAAGTGCCTTCGGCCGCCTTGATCCGACTCTGGGTTAGTCCCGTAGGTCGGATTAGGCGCGCAACGCGTGCCGTAATCCGACAACCTAAGCCCCACTCAAAAACTCCTCTGGATGCAATCTCCTGTCCGGTCTATAGTCAGGTGAAACAAGACCGGTAAACAGGAGTAACCCGTTGCCCACCAAAACCCCCGAAAAACGCCGTTTTCACCGGATCGAGTTTGACGCGCCCTGCGAGCTACATTGCCAGGACTCAGTGTGGAAGACCGAAGTGCTGGATATTTCCTTGAAAGGCGTTCTGGTAAAGCGGCCGGAAGAGTGGAATGTGCCGTTAAAGCAGCCCTGTGAAGTGATTATTCACCTGAGTGATCATGAGGCAGGTATTGTGATGGCGGTAGAGCTGCGCCACATAGAGCCGCACCGGCTGGGGTTTAAGTGCCAGTATATTGACCTGGACAGCGCCACTCACCTGAAACGTCTGGTTGAACTTAATCTTGGTGATCAAGCTCTGCTGGAAAGGGAGTTTGCGCATCTTATTGATTAGGCGGGTTTTGTCGGATTACGGCTTTGCCTAATCCGACCTACTTGGCCAGGCGTGAGATTCGAACGCTAGAGTCTTTGAAGTTGGAGTCCTGCAACCTTGCTTGCAGGATATGTTGCTGTCGGCTCTTCCAAAAATGTTGGAGGCCAGGGATGGCCGGAAACAAGCGCACATGGATGTGCTTGTAGCGGTTTTTGGAAGAGCCGACAGCAACATATCCGTTAACTCCCAAGCAAGAAGGCAGGACTAAAGCTCTTCGAGGGCCGTCAGCGCATCACTCAGTTTGGTCACCGGAATCACCTTCATGCCCTCGATGGCTTTGCGCGGCGCATTGGATTTCGGCACCAGGGCGCGAGTGAAGCCGTGCTTGGCGGCTTCGTAGATTCGTTCCTGGCCGCTGGGTACCGGGCGGATTTCGCCGGAGAGGCCGACTTCGCCGAAGATCACCAGGTCCTGGGGCAGGGCGCGGTCGCGGAAGGAGGAGACGATGGCGGCCAGCAGGGCCAGGTCGGCGCTGGTTTCGTTTACCTTTACGCCACCAACCACATTCACGAACACATCCTGGTCGGACACGTGCATGCCGCCATGGCGGTGCAATACGGCAAGGAGCATGGCCAGGCGGTTCTGATCCAGGCCGACCGCTACCCGTCTGGGATAGCCGCCCTGAGCCATATCCACCAGGGCCTGGATTTCCACCAGCATGGGGCGGGTACCTTCCCAGACCACCATCACCACGCTTCCCGGGGCCGCGTCTTCGCCACGGTTCAGGAAGATGGCGCTGGGGTTCTTCACTTCCTTCAGACCCTGTTCCAGCATGGCGAACACGCCCAGCTCATTCACCGCACCAAACCGGTTCTTGATACCACGCAGCGTCCGATAACGGCTGTCGCTGGAGCCCTCCAGCAGAATCGAGCAGTCAATCATGTGTTCCAGGACTTTCGGGCCGGCCAGGCTGCCGTCCTTGGTAACGTGGCCGACCAGGAACAGGATGGTGCCGGTCTGCTTGGCGAAACGGGTCAGGTAGGCTGCGCTTTCCCGCACCTGGGAGACACTGCCGGGCGCGGACTCGATATCCGCCATGTGCATCACCTGGATACTGTCTACCACCAGAATCCGGGGTTGTTCCGCCTCAGCCACCTGCATGACCCGTTCGACACTGGTTTCGGACAGCATCTTCAGGTCTTTGGTGGGCAGGCCCAGGCGTTTGGCGCGCATGGCGACCTGTTGCAGGGATTCCTCGCCAGTCACATACAAAGCGGGGACACTGGCGGCAAGATGGCAGACGGCCTGGAGCAGAAGTGTGCTCTTGCCAGCGCCCGGATGGCCGCCCATAAGCACGGCGGAGCCTTCGACCAGGCCGCCGCCCAGGACCCGATCGAACTCCTGCATGCCGGAACTGATGCGCGGCTGCTCGGCGAGGCTGACGTCATCAAGGCTCTGAACTGCCGATAAGCTGCCGGCAAAACCCTCAAACCGGGCGCCGCGGGCACCCTTGGCGTTGCTGCTGACGCCGCGGACTTCGCTGATGGTGTTCCAGGCCTGGCACGCTGTGCACTGGCCCTGCCATTTGGAATAGTCTGCACCGCATTCGGTGCAGACAAAGGCGGTTTTGGGTTTGGCCATGGCAATCTCTGGGTAGATGAAGGCGGGGTCAGATGAAAGCTTTCATCTGACCCCAGTTTCAGTCACCTTCAGGCGAGCTTTTTGTACTTCATGCGCTTGGGCTGCATGGCTGAATCGCCCTTGCGCTTCTTGAAGTCCTCATCGTACTCCGTGAAGTTGCCTTCGAAGTACACCACCTCGCCATCATCCTCGAACGCCAGGATATGGCTGGCCACGCGGTCGAGGAACCAGCGGTCGTGCGAGATCACCAGAGCGGAGCCCGGGAAGTTCAGAAGCGCCTCTTCCAGGGCGCGGAGGGTTTCCACGTCGAGGTCGTTGGTTGGTTCGTCCAGCAGCAGCACGTTGCCACCCTGCTTCAGCAGCTTGGCCAGATGCAGACGGTTGCGCTCACCACCGGACAGATCGCCAACCCGCTTCTGCTGGTCGCTGCCCTTGAAGTTGAAACGGCCAACGTAGGCCCGGGAGGGGGTCTCGTAGTTGCCAACCTTGATGATGTCGTTGCCGTCGGAGAGTTCCTCCCAGACGGTTTTGCTGCCATCCAGGTCACGCATCTGGTCCACGTAGGCCAGTTCTACCGTTTCGCCGACAGTAATGTCACCGGAGTCCGGCTTGTCGAAACCGGCGATCATCTTGAACAGGGTGGATTTACCGGCACCGTTACCACCGATAATGCCGACAATGGCACCGGGGGGGACGCTGAAGGATACGTCTTCATACAGCAGTCGGTCACCGAAGGACTTGCTGATGCCGTCCACCTCGATCACCTTGTTGCCCAGGCGAGGTCCGGGTGGAATGTAAAGCTCGTTGGTTTCGTTGCGCTTCTGGAATTCCTGGGAACTCATCTCCTCAAAGCGGGCCAGGCGGGCCTTGCTCTTGGACTGGCGTCCCTTGGCGTTGCTGCGAACCCACTCCAGTTCCTCCTTGATGGCCTTCTGGTGAGAGGCTTCCTGTTTGGATTCCATCTCAAGCCGCTTTTCCTTGTTTTCCAGCCACTGGCTGTAATTGCCTTCAAACGGAATACCATGACCGCGGTCCAGTTCCAGGATCCAGCCGGCGACGTTATCGAGGAAATACCGGTCGTGGGTGATGGCCACCACGGTGCCTTCGTAATCGTGCAGGAAGCGTTCCAGCCAGGCCACGGATTCTGCATCCAGATGGTTGGTGGGTTCGTCCAGCAGCAGCATGTCCGGGCTGGACAGCAGCAGGCGGCAAAGAGCCACCCGGCGGCGCTCACCACCGGAAAGAACGCTCACTTTCTGATCCCAGGGTGGAAGGCGCAGCGCGTCTGCCGCGACTTCCATC
>Ga0194137_10002353_pt1 | contig 11171 bp, 8 predicted proteins | sample TARM_MetaG_T3_14_FD_134025 | JGI IMG/M metagenome (GOLD analysis project Ga0194137, IMG submission 134025) | Freshwater microbial communities from Pennsylvania, USA, analyzing microbe dynamics in response to fracking - TARM_MetaG_T3_14 (version 2) | ecosystem: Environmental > Aquatic >...
CGCCAACCTGGGCGACCTGTCGGCCGGCTTCCACAAGTATGCAGTGAAGTGGGAACCGAACAAGATCACGTTCTACTTTGACGGCAAGGAGATGTACAGCGTCAATTCGAGCATGAGCCACCGCATGTACATGATCCTGGATCTCTGGTACGGCAGCGCCTCCGGCACCCCGGACGACTCGACGCCGCAGGGCAAGGGCAATTCCTTCGAGGTCAACTACGTGCGTGCATGGCAGTTCAAGTAATGCGCATGCAATGAATGACTGGCGAGCAGCGACGCAGGTTTGTGCTGCTCGCCTTCATTCCTTTCCTGCACTCGTTGCTTGAGACAACGAAGAGCGTAGAAGGAGCGGCTCCTCGGGAGACCATCATTCGTGACCGTCATTCATTCTTCATTCCATTGGGCCGGCTGATTAGCCGGCCTTTTTTTTTCCTGCGCTTTTGCGCGTGCCTGCAGGGTGTTGGTGCGGATGTGACTATGAAGCCTTTTGGCATGGCGTGAATGTTGGAATGCAAGCGCCACGCTGACTTGCTCCGTATGGAAGATAACGCTGCTCACATCGAAAATTGCCTTGCCCGGCAGTCTATTACCGGTAATCACTCAAGAGGTTGAGTAAGCTTGGGCTTACTCAAATGCGAACCGCCATGAAGGGGAATACTACGCTTCTCTAGCGTGTCGAACGAGTGAGGAAAGGCCCTATGGAACGTCTGTACGCATTGCATTGGCGCCATTCCTCGTATCGGTGCGAAGAAGAGTGAGAGAGAGTGATTCTCGAATTGAATATGGTCTGGCTCTTGCTTCACAAGAGCCGCATGGAAGCCGGATCAGTGAAATTCAAAATAACTCATGGACAGGAGACAGGCGCATATGTATGACAATTTCCGGCATGCGATTGCATTCAAGGGCGGGATAAGAGTGAGAGGACATTCGTAGTTCCGCGCAGATGCCATGCAAGCTCTCCGCGATTTGCAACAGGGAGTATCGCGTGAAATGGCAGATGGCATCAAACCGTGGCGCGGCTTGCGATTCATCTTGTTCAATTAGGCTGTCAGGTAAAAAATAATGTTCAATGAACTCAGTGTTGCTTGCTACGAGAACGAGGTTCCATCCTTTGTCGAATCAGCGATGGAACGCTTATATGGAAACATCTTCTCTTCGCTTCTGGAGTTCCGGGTGTATGGCTGGGTAGCCGGAACGACCAGTACCTACGTCGTAAGCGAAAACGGCGAAATCAGGACTCTGCTGCTGTTCAAGAAACAGCAGCGCAAGGTGCAGGTGCTCAATGAAGGCATCCGCCTGCAGGAAGAGGAAATGCGGCGCTTCTCCAATTTCATCTTCTCGAAATATGATGACGTGGATGCCATTTCATTCAAGGCAATCGAAACCGATCTAAAACGGCTTTCGTTTCCGCATCAGCGCTTCAATCATCTCGAAGACATCACGCTGCGGCTTCCGGAAAGCACGGAGAGCTATCTTGCCAGTCTCGGCAAGAACACGCGGCGCAACATCAAGCGCTATACGGACCGTTTGAAGAAGACCTTTCCGTCGTTCGAGTTCCATGTGTATGAGGCAGGCGACATCAGGGAAGACGACCTGCGCACCATGATCGAATTCAATCGCCGAAGAATGGCGGGGAAGAATATCGAGTCGGTCATCGATGAGAGTGAAACGAAACGCATCATCGCGCTGGCCAAGGCATGCGGACTGGTGGGAATCGCAACGATAGACGGACGCATTGCCGCGGGGGCGTTGAGCTTTCGCGCAGGGCAAAACTACTTTCTGAACGTGCTGTCGCATGATCCGCGCTACGACGATTACTGGGTAGGTTTCCTGTGCTGCTATCAAACCGTCTGCGAGTGCATCAGGCGCGCCGGCAAGGAATTCCATTTCCTGTGGGGACGCTACGATTACAAGTTCACCCTCGGCGCTGTCCAGCGCGATCTGGATAATGTGATGATCTACCGCTCGCGGCTGCGGCAGATACTGCATCCCGGAATAGCCTGGACACAAGCCAAGGAGGGTTATCTGCGCCAGACCAAGGTCTGGGTCAAGTATGGCGAAACCAGGCTGGCGCAGCATGTGCGCCAAGTGCTCAAGCGCGTGAGGGAGATGAAGAGGGCAGCTGAAAGCCTCGTACACGGCAGAACCGCGACTTGAAGATCCACGAATGCGGTTTGCATTGAAGTTGAGCGAGGACCGCGAATGCCGCCCGTGACGTCGGCGGGACGCCGACCGCTTACAGGAATAGGGCGGCTGGCCGGTTCGCAGCCGTCGAAGTCCTGTCAAAAGCCACCGCGGGCACCGAAAATTATCATGCTGCAGCCGCCGGAATACCGTTTTTTCTTAAGGTGCCGGCGGTGTAGTGAATAACCTTCCTTCATGGTTCTACTACATACGCCACAGCCTTGCCGGCGAAGGATGCCGAGCGTCAAAATCACTTCGTGTTTTGCCTGATTTCATGATTTACGTCATTTGCCGCAATGGCACAAACACTACCATTAGCCCATGACAAAACTTGCACTCATCACCAACGAACCGCCTCCATATCGGATTCCGGTTTTCAATCGTATCGCACGTATTCCGGGCATTACGCTACAAGTCATTTTTTGTGCTCGCCGAGAGCCGAACAGGCATTGGGATCTGCCGGCCTTCGAATTCGATCATTGCTTCCTCAAGGAACGCATCACGACGGTCAAGGGGCGCTACATCCACAATAATCCCGATGTCGTGCTGGCGCTGAAGCGTTTCGGACCGGATGTCATCGTGTCCGACGGCCTCAATCCGACTCAGCTCTATGCCTTCGCCTATGCCTTGTTCAAGGGAATACCCCATGTGCCGCTGACCGACGGTACCTACGAGTCCGAGTTGGGCTTGAGCAAGGTGCACAAGGCGATACGCCGCATTGTGTATCGGAAATCAAAGGCCTTCCTTTCCGCCAGCATGGGCGGCCAGCGTCTTTTCGAGAGCTATGGCGTAGCGCCGGAACAGTGTTTCAAGTCTTATCTTTGCATCGACAACGATGCTTACCAGCGTACGCCAGAGTACGATGGAGAAAAATACGATCTGGTTTTCTGCGGCCGCATGGTGCCCGAAAAAGGGCCGGTTTTCGCCCTCGAAGTCGCAGAAGCCCTGGCGCGCCGTATCGGTCGCCGCGCAAGCATCCTGTTCGTAGGCTCCGGCAGCGAAGAAGCGCGCCTGAAGGCGGCGGCGCAAGGCAAGCAGGCACTGGTGCATGCGCACTTCCATGGCTTCGCCAAGCAGGGTGAATTGCCCGGGCTCTATCGCTCGGCGCGCCTATTCCTGTTTCCGACGCATGCGGATGTATGGGGAGTGGTCGCAAATGAAGCCTGCGCTTCCGGCCTGCCTGTTCTCGTGACGCCGTATGCCGGTGCCGCCGGAGAACTGGTGCAGGACGGCGAGAACGGCTATGTGCTTGATCTCGACGTTGAAATCTGGGCCGACAAGGCGGCAAAACTGTTGACAGACAAGGAACTGTGGGAAAGATTTTCGCGTCGTAGTCTTTCTCTTGTAAGAGAGTACAGCTTCGATAATGCAGCGATCGGCGTCGTCGATGCTTGCCGTCATGCATTATCGTCCGGAGCTTCGCCCAGAGAGAGCCGGGCTGTCAGTTCGTGAACAATAGAGACAGACTCACGGCAGCGGCAGTATCATGATTCCGGCGAGTCTGCGGGGAGGAGCTTTCGGTACACTGCGCACTGGCGGATGCCAGATGGATGCGAAAGTTGCCGTAAGTAAAAGTAAAAATGAGTGGAGTCAATGATGGGCCCTATGTTTACCTGTTCAATCGATGACGGCCATCCGTCCGATCTGAAGACAGCGGAACTGCTCAGCAAACATGGTTTGAGCGGCACTTTCTTCGTGCCTATCCGTAATTGCGAAGGTGACGCAGTATTGCCGGATGAAGAAATCCGGGAATTGGGCCGCCGGTTTGAAATCGGTTCGCACACGATGGACCATCGTTATCTGAAAAAAGTCGACATCTGGCATGCCTACCACCAGATTATGGACGGCAAGAAATACCTTGAGGATGTGCTCGGCCGTCCGGTCAACGGCTTCTGCTACCCGGGCGGCCGTTACAAGCGTCGCGACGTCGAGCTCGTGCATGCCTGCCGGTTCACCTATGCCCGCACCACGATGAACCTGTGCTTCGGCGCCGGCAACCGACCGTTCGAAATGCCAACGACGCTGCAGTTCTATCCGCACGACCGTTCCGTCTACATCCGTAATTTCGCAGGCTCGGGCAACTGGCTTGATCGCGCAGCCGGCCTGCAGCTGGCGCTCCAGCATGGCGACTGGATCAAGCGTCTCTACGCAATGTTCGATTACGCGGTACGCACCCGCGGCGTATTCCATCTGTGGGGACATTCTAAGCAGTTCGACGAGCTGAATGCCTGGAAGCAGCTCGATGAATTCTTCGCGCATGTGGCGCGGCATGTAACGGCGCAAGACCGTCTCAGCAATGAAGAACTCGCGATACGCTCATTGTGGGTGCCCGACGCCCGGACCCCGGTCGCGGAGTCCGCTTAATTCAAGTCAGGCCGATACACGATTGCGCTGCTGGGCAGCGCAATCAGTGTGAGACGGAGCCGATCCTACCTCCATGCCTGGAGACGGGCCCATGCAGGCGTGTTCCTGAACTCCGGTTCATCCTGCAAGCGCATCCGCGCGCACTTCTCCAGCCTCCATTCGCGCCGCATCAACCAGCCTATGCCTGTCGATTCCCATCGTAGCAAGAGTGCGTGATGCCACCCCGTGCTGAAATGACGCAATCACTTCAATCACATGCGCTCCCAGCAGCGGCGCGCCGGCGTCCGCCTTCTTCCTGTTCGCCAGCTGCTGCATGAAGGCCTGAACCTGAGGCCGGCTCTGATAGAGTCCCTTGGCGGGCGATATGCCGTCTGCTTGGTGCTGCATCGAGGTTGGCTGCGGCGCGTCGATTCCGATGCCTTTGAGCGCGTTCTCGTATTGTTCGACAATTCCCTGACGGAAGGCATCCGGATTCGCGCCGATGCGTTCAAATGCCTTGCGGGCCGTGCCGTCTGGCAGGTCCAGGGCGGCAAGAACGAAATGCTCCAGCCCCGGCGCCTGCTGGCCATCCGCATTCGCGTGGCGTTCCGCTCCCTGGCATAGGCTTTTAATCGTACGCATATCGTTGATGCGCTGCATGAGCATGCGAAGCATGACGGCTCCTATTCGGGAATATCGTTTGAATGAAGCGTTCCTGCGAGACGCTTGTGCGCGGCCTGCTTGGAAACGCCAAGGGCATCGGCTACCTGGGTCCATGACCAGCCTTGCCGGATGGCGTTGGCGACGGCGAGCCGTTCCAGCTTGTCAGCCATCCGTCGAAGCGCAACCACGGCCGCAAGCGCCTCCTCAGGGTCATCAGGCGAGGGAAGAGACGTAGAATCGATCATGCGTCAAGCTTAGTTGACGCCAAGGCGATCGTCAACACAAATTGACGATCATGTTGAACAGCGATTCGATAGCGATGGAGCAGAGACTGGACGCTGCGCAGCCCCGCTGGGCAGACTGGAACGCTTGAAGACGCCGGCACGATGCCGGCGCCGTGAATTCATTTCACCTTGGTCATCATGCCTTGCGCAAGATCGACCGGACGCTTCATGCCGGGAGTTTCCGCCACCCGTCCGGCGAGCGGATTGTCGACACGCGCGACATACTGCTCGCCGAGCAGCTTGGATGCCTTGGTATTGATATGGTTGGCATCCTTGTAAAGCGCGACATTACCCATGTAGGTCACGCATTCCTGCGTGGTGCACATGATCTTCTTCGGGTCGATGATGCGGACCGACGGATAGCGTGCCTGTACCTTTTCGACGATCTGATCGACGGGGGTCTGTGTTTCGGCCACGAAGCGATAGGGGATATTGCAGTTGCGCTCCGCTGGCAGCCAGCCGCGGGTCCGATGCAGGATGCATTGCGACAGGTCGGGTTCAAAATACGGATTGTCCTTGAAGATCACCGGTATCGCGCCTGCCTCGACCACCTTGCCCGCCATGTACATCATTTCCTTTTCCAGGTCGCGCCAGGGTTCCGAAGCCCAGAAGCCGGCCATGACGACGTACTTGACGCTCGGCGCAAGCGCCAGCAGATCGAGGTTGCGCTGCTGGCAGGTATCCGGGCCTTTCTCGGGGTGCTTGTCGGTGACCTGCAGGGCAGTCGGGAAGCATGTTCCCTGTACATGGTAGACCGCCTTCAGTCCGGCTGACGTGGCCAGCGCATCGACGAACGGTTTGAAATGGTGAGCATGCGAATCGCCCATCAGCAGCACCTCAGGCTTCGCCTGACTGGTGTCGCCGAATGCGCAGTTGGCGATCAGGTAATCCATGGTGACCTTGCGATAGTCTTCCGCACGGATAGAGCAGGAGCGGGTCAGGTCGCGCTCGAAGGAGTAGCTGGAGATCAGTTCTCGCATGTCGTCGGAAAAGCGGTAGGGCGCTCCCTCGGTCATGTAAGAAGCCAGTCCGACCGACATGAAGGCGGCTGCCGGCAACGCGTAGATCCGGATGAATGCCTTCCGGAAGTTCAGGCTCCTGTTCCTGCGGACCGGGGTTTCGACGAACCGCCAGGTCAGCCAGGAAAGCAGGAAGGCCAGAGCCACCGCGGCGATGCCTACGCCGAAGGTGATCTCGATGCGGCGGTAGCGCAGAAAGGAAAAAATCGGCCAGTGCCAGAGATAGAGAGAGTAGGAAATCAGTCCGATGGACACCATCGGCCGGCTGGCCAGCAACGGCTTGAGCACGTTCTCCCTTGTTCCCGCATAGATCACGAGCGCAGTGCCGATGCAGGGATACAGTGAATTGATGCCAGGAAAAGCCGTGCCTTTCTCCATCAGGAACATGGAGCCCAGCATCATGCCCATGCCGAGGGTTACCAGGGAATTGGATGCGGCGGCGGAGCGCAGCGGGTATTTTTGCGAAATGAAGTAGGCCAGCGCACCGATGATGAGTTCATGCGCACGCGACGTCAGCAGGAAATAGGCCTTGATCTCGGATGTCTTGATTTCCGACAGTACCGCGAAAGCCACGCCTGCCACCAGGAGGATGGGAATGATCTGCTTGCGGGAATAGCGGTACAGCAGAATCAGCAGGATAGGGAAAAGGAAGTAGAACTGTTCCTCGACCGACAGTGACCAGGTGTGCAGCAGCGGAAATTCCTCGGTCCGCTGGCCGAAATAGCCCCAGCTCAGCATTGAGAAGAAGACGTTCGACAGGAATGCCCAGGACGCGGCCAGCGATGTCGTATAGAAGATATAGTCGTTCGGTATCAGCAGATAGGATGAGATGACCAGCGTCACCAGCGCCACCACGATGTAGGCGGGGAAGATGCGCTTGATGCGCCGGGTATAGAAATCGGCAAAGGTGAATGTGTCGCTTTCGATACCCTTGGCAATCAGTCCCGTGATGAGGAAACCCGAGATCACGAAGAAGATGTCGACGCCGACGAATCCCCCGGTCACGATCATCGAGCTCGCGTGGAATGCGATCACCGCCAGCACCGCGATGGCACGCAAACCATCGATATCCGGACGGTAAGCAAGATGGACAGCTGGATTCATCAAGATCTCCTGTTGCATCGGTGGCTTGGTTCCGGGAAATCCGGAGCGTTATCAAGCAGACATAATGATTGCATCGGCGTGTGTTGCGAATTTGATATCTCGTAAGGTCAGTGTCGGATGCAATGCAACTGTTGTGTCGGCATCCTGCCTAAGTCGCACGAATGGAGACAGATGTGCACCGTCGGCGCGTGGCGATTCCGAGCAGCATCCTGGGCGGCACGAGGAGGCGCCCGACAGATTCTTTTCGCCTGTTCAATCAGTGAGTCAGATGAACATAGCCGCCATTCAGGCGGCTATGTTCATCGGCCAATCATCAATCCATGCGCGAGACCGAACACCGACGACGGACGGCGGAACCAGTCAGGCATCGCCGGCTGGGAGTTTGGCGGTGACGAATTGACGCAGAAACCCGAATACAAACAGCGTATTGGTGACCATATAGCGCTTGAACAGGCGCCGGGGTTCGGAAGCGAGCCGATACAGCCATTCCAGACCGTTGCGCTGCCACCACAGGGGAGCGCGCTTGATCACGCCGGCATGGTAGTCGAAGGCAGCACCGACGCCGATCATCACCGCATTGACGCGCCCGCGGTGGTCGGCCATCCATTTCTCCTGCTTCGGGCATCCCAGGCCGACAAAAACGACGTTGGCGCCGGATTCGTTGATCATATCGATGACCTGCTCATCTTCCTCGAGCGACATGCTCCTGAAAGGCGGAGAGTAGGTGCCGCCGATGCGCAGGCGCGGGAACTGCTTGGCCAGGGCGACGCGCAGCTTGGCCAGCGTGCTCTCCGTGCTGCCGTAGAAAAACACCACTTGGTCGAGCCGCTCGGCTTCCTCCAGGTACTTCATCATCAGGTCGGGGCCGTTGATGCGTTCCTGCATCGGATGCCCGAGCCGGCGCAAAGCCCATGCGATGGGCGCGCCATCGGGCGTGGCCATGTCCGCATTGTTGACGGCAATCTTGAATTCGACATCGCTGGTGGTCGTGACCACCGAATGGACGTTGCAGATGCAAACGTAACGGGATTGATGATCCGCTCCCCAGCGCGTGATCTGCCCGACGGCCTCTTCCCAGGTGACGGCGTCGATGAAAGCTTCCAGTACTGCCTGGCCCTTACGCTGCATGGGCTTCTCTTGTGAGTGTGGAAATTGCATCTTCATATATGTCGATCAACAAGTCATAGTTGCGTTCTGGCGTGTACTTCGCCTCGTATTCTGTGCGCGCGGCACGGCCCATGCGCTTCATCTCTTCCGGATTGGCCGCGGCCCAAGCCATCTTGGCGGCCAGATCGGATGGGTCGCCCGGATTGAACAGCAGCCCGGTTTCCCCGTCGCGCACGATATCAATCAGGGCGCCGAGCCGGCTGGCAATCACGGGCAGGCCGCAAGAAAAGGCCTCGACGATGGTGCGCGGCGAGTTTTCATAGCAGATGCTCGGCAGCACCAGGAACTGGGCGGTGCCCATGCGCTCCATGATGCGTTCCAGCGGCAGGAAGCCGAGCAGATGCTCGCCGAAGGCTTCCTTCGCCAGTGCCTCCAGCGGGCCGCTGCCGATCACGTCGACTGCAACACCTGGAGCCAGATGCACGGCCCGTGCCAGTACGTCCAGTCCCTTTTCCGATGACAGGCGGCCAACATACATGCCGCCGCTGCGCTGCTCCCATGTGGGATGTGCGGTGGAGGCGACGAAATTGGGCTTGATGCGGAAACGGCTCGCGGGCAGGCCGCCTTCGACGTATTTGTTGCGCGCGAAGCTGTTGAGTGCGATATAGCGCGTGATCCGCTCGCGGTAAGTGCCGATGGCGCGATGGGTTGCCAGCATGCTGGTAATCACCGCGGACTGGACCGTGGAGTCGCGATAGCATTTTCGCGTTACGGCCCGCCATGGCAGCTTGCCGACGCAATCCTCGCAAATCTTTCCCTCGCGCAGGAAGATCGCCTGCGGGCAGAGCAACCGGAAATTGTGCAAGGTCTGCACGACCGGAACGTGGCGCCTGGCGGCCGCCCAGTACAGCGACGGCGAGATCAGCGGGAAGGTATTGTGGACATGTATCACGTCCGGACGGAAGCGTTCGCACAGGCTTTCAATGTCGCCTGCGGAGCGATGCGACCAGATGGCGGTCATTGCCGCGGCAGCGCGCGGCATGTTGTTGAGCGCATCGTTGTGCTGGGCATAGACTTCCACGTCGTGTCCATGCTCGCGCAGCAGGGCGACTTCGGCATCGACGACGGCATCCTCGCCGCCGCGGTGCTGGTAGGCGTTATGGGCGATCAGGATTCTCATCGGAGACTCCGGCGGGATTCATAGCTGATTTCGTTGATGGTGCGAACGATATGGATATGCATGGCGTCACCCGACCTTTCTGCCGCGCGCGTTGTAGGCGTCGTTGTCGTCGTGGCGTCTTCCGGCCGCATGCAGGCAGGCCTGGATGATGCCGTCGGCCGCATGATCGAAGGAATAACCGGAAACCAGATGCAGGCTGCGCCTGGAAAAGCGCTGGTACAAGGCATCATTGGACAGCAGCAGTTCCGCCCGGTCAATCCACTGTCCGAGATCCAGTCCGCAGACGAAGCCGTTCTCCGCGTCAAGCACCAGCTCGCCGGCGACTCCGGCTTCGGGAGCGACGATGACAGGCAGTCCGGCCGCACAGGCCTCGTTGGCGACCACGCCCCAGACATCCCGCGCCGTCGGAAAGAGAAAGACTCTGGCTGCCGCATAGAGCGCCGGCAATTCATGCTGCTGCGCATGGCCGCTGATCGTGACGTCGACGCGCTGCGCCAGTTTGTCGGCCATGGCGTTCAGCTCGGCTTCCTGCTCCCCGCTGCCGACAAAGAGGATGCTGATTCGCCGCCCAAGGCGCGTGGCGAGTCCGTCGGCGACCTGGAGTGCGAACAGGGGATTCTTGTCCGGGACGATGCGGCCGCAAAACATCAGGTCGTACTGTTTCTGCTGAGCTCCGGCCTGTGCCGTCTGGGCCGCATAGGCGTCATTGTCGATGCACAGGCAGGACAGGAAACTGGATTCGCGCGCAATGCCGTAATCGGCATACAGGCGCAGGCCTCCAAGGCTGGCGGCAATGAAGGCGCGAGAGCGGGCGTAGACGATGCGGCGCACCGCGCGATGCCAGCGCGACAATGCGGCTTCCGAAATGTCGGTGCCATCCGTCATCGGCACATGGGGAACGTTGCGGATGACGGAGTAGCCGAAGGCGTACAGGAACGTCGGGTTGAATCCGGTCGTGACGATGACATCCGGTGCAATCCGGCTGAGCGCGGTCAGCACGTCCGGATTGTTGTGGATATAGTTGGTGCCGCGCGTGACGAACCGCTCTTTCAGGAAAACATGATTGAAACGCAGCGGCGGTAGCTGCCATTCGCGGTTCGGCTCGCGCTCGCTGCAGAAGACGGCATGCAGTTCGATGCCGGGCGCTTGAGCGATGCGTTCATAGATGGGAATGCGAAACGGCGGCGGGTGATTTGTGACGAGCGCGATTCTGAGCATGGGGCCGTTGCCGTTCCTTCCGGAATGCGGCTTGAGCTCCTTGACTTCTGCTACGTGATTCTTGTTGTC
>Ga0194137_10002356_pt1 | contig 11168 bp, 10 predicted proteins | sample TARM_MetaG_T3_14_FD_134025 | JGI IMG/M metagenome (GOLD analysis project Ga0194137, IMG submission 134025) | Freshwater microbial communities from Pennsylvania, USA, analyzing microbe dynamics in response to fracking - TARM_MetaG_T3_14 (version 2) | ecosystem: Environmental > Aquatic >...
GATCCGACTCCGAGTACGGAACCTTCGCCGAGCGCCGATCCGACTCCGAGTACGGAACCTTCGCCAAGCGCCGATCCGACTCCGAGTACGGAGCCTACTGCGACGCCGGCTCCCGGACCGGCTTGGACGCCGAATCCGACTCCGGGCGCTTCGCCTGCCCCATCGGCGGTTCCTGCGCCGTCATCGGCTCCCGCGCCTTCCGCTTCTCCACCGGGCGGATCGGCCGGCAGCGGCCGCCCGTTCACCGATCTTGCGGATGCGCCTTGGGCTGCCGCCGACATCAGCAGGCTCGCCGCGCTGGATATCGTCCGCGGCTCCCTTGCCGGCGCCTTCGAGCCGAACCGCGCCGTGACGCGTGCCGAGTTTGCAGTCCTGCTGCACCGCGCCCTGAAGCTTCCCGAAGCATCGGCATCCGCCGCGGGCAAGGCGCCGTTCAAGGATGTTCCCGCAGACTCCTGGTACAGCCAGGCCGTTGCCGCTGCCGACGAAGCAGGCCTGATCTCGGGCACCGGCGGCGGAGCCTTCGAGCCGTCCAGGGCGCTGACCCGACAGGAGCTCGCCGTCATGGCGATGCGTGCTCTGCTGCTGCTCGGCACGTTCGAGGAACCGGACGCAGCAGAGACCGCTTCCCTTCTGGGCGCATACAAGGACGGCGGCAAAACCGCCCCTTATGCCCGGATCTCCCTCGCCGGCCTGCTGCAAGCGGGCATTCTGTCCGGGCTTCCGGACAGAATGCTCGCCCCGGCGCAGCCTGCCACGCGCGCGCAAGCGGCCGTCCTGCTGCTGCGGCTACTCGGCAGCTAAGCCGATCTCCGCCGTCCCAATTCCATGAACGCAGCCGGAATTTCCGCCTCTTGGCGGGGTTCCGGTTTTTTGGCTGCGCTTCTATTTTCCATGCGGTGCAGTTTCCGTACATCCTTTTGCGGCACAGGCGATCGGCATTCCATTCGGCATGGGGCGGCCAGCCCTCCGTCCTTCCCGATCTGCCTTGGGCATCGGCTTTCTGCTCAAGGGGTTCCCGCTGCTTTCTTTCCAGGTTTCCCTGCTTGCCGGCGAGCGCTCCGGAACCCCCTTCCCCCCTTCCGCATACACTGCACGAACAAGCCGGCGGAGAGAGCGGCTGCAGCCGATTTTTCCCGTCTGAATTTCCTTGAGTCCATCCTGTCCTAAAGAGTATACTAGACAAGACTTTCATACTGCCCCGAGGGGAACAAGGAGTGAAACGCCATGGAAGGCGAAGGGCCTACGCCAGCCTCTAGCAACGAACAGCAAACCCAACACCAAGAAGACGACAAGTCGGACCCCGCCTTGCGTGGACGTTGATCTTCCTGCCCTGCAGGCTCTTCTCCGCCCGCCGCCAACGGCTGCGGCATCCGGCTCCTGCTCGTTCTTCCGCGAGAGGAGAATAAGCCATGAAAATCCGCATGGTCAACAACGGGGTGTTCGCCCCCGTCGAAGATTTGCAAGCAACGCTTGCGCCGCCCCTTGAGGGCTTCTACTGGATCGACGCGGACGTCGAGGATCTTGCCGTCCTCCAGCCGCTGTTCGGCCTCCACGACCTGGCCGTCGAGGACTGTCTGAGCGAGGAGGAGCAGCGCCCGAAGATCGAGCTGTACGAAGGCCATTATTTTATCGTTATCAACAGCATCAGGTTCGATGACGAGGAGATCTTCCTCCGGGCGCTCAACATGTTTCTCGGCAGGCATTACATCATCACCGTCACGAAGCAGAAGATCAACGAGCTGCGTTCCCTGAAGCCGATTCTGTGGGAGCAGGACGTCAACCGTCCCGACCGCTTCCTGTACCATCTCGTCGACCTTGTCGTGGACAATTACTTCCTCGTCGGCGACCGGATCGAGGCGCGCATCGAGAGCCTCGAGGAAGACATTCTCATGCATACGAAAAAATCGCATCTCGGCGAGATCATCGGCCTGCGCAGCGAAATTCTCTGGCTCAAGAAGGTGCTCGGCCCTCAGCGCGACGTCATCGCCACGCTGAACAAAAAGGATCTGCGCCTGATCGACGACCAGCTGCAGAAGTACTTCAGCGACATCTACGAGAATGCGGTCAAGATCACCGAGACGTTCGATACGTACCGCGACCTCATGGCGAACTTGCGCGAGGCTTACCAGTCCAGCCTGTCCAGCCGCGCCAACGAGATCATGCGCGTGTTCACGGCGCTGACGACGATCTTCATGCCGCTGACGTTCATCACCGGCATCTACGGCATGAACTTCGCCCATCTGCCGGGAGAGCATTTCTATTACGGCTTCTACCTCATCATGGGCTTCATGCTTATGCTGGGCGGCGGCATGCTGTTCCTGTTCCGCAAGAAAGAGTGGCTGTGATGAGAGCGGCCGGTCCCCGAAGACGAAGCAAACCCCTTGCATGAGAGCTGCTTAAGTGCAGCCGTGCAAGGGGTTTGCTGTTTTCGGGAATGATGAGCAAGGAGCGCCGGACGGCCGCTTCCGCACGGAGCTAGGCTCCGAAGCCGCTGCCTCCTGCAGCCGCGCCTGGAAGCTCCGCTTGTTCCGCTTGAAGCGCTCCCTTGACGAAGTCGACCAGCGACAGCAGGACCATTCCGATCAGGAAGAAAGCCGCAACCGACAATATCGCCGTCCGGCTCGAGCCTGTCAGCGTGCCGACAATCGAAAAGACGAGCGGGCCGAGCATGGAGGTGAACTTGCTGGAAAGGGCGAGGAATCCGAACCATTCGCCGGATCTGCCTGCCGGTAGAAGTCCCGCATACAGCGAGCGCGCGGCCGACTGGCTGCCGCCCTGGACAAGGCCGACCATGAACGCCAGGATGTAGAAATGCAGCTGGTTCGTCATGAAATAGCCAAGCACGACGATGACCAGATACACAGCCAGGGAGTACATCAGCATCCGCTTGGCGCCGAATCGGGATACAAGCCGCCCGAACAGCAGCGTCGCCGGCAGGCCCGTGAACTGGGTAATCAGCAGAGCCAGGATGAGATCGCTCGATTCGATGCCGATGCTGGAGCCGTAGATCGTCGCCATGACGATGACCGTGCTGATGCCGTCGTTGAAAAACCAGAAGGCGATCATGTATTTGAGCAGCTCGGGGTACCTCTTCAGCGAGCGCAGCGTTTCGCCCAGGCGCCGCATGGATTGCCAGGCCTTCCGGCCTACCCTCCTCAGCGCCGGTCCCGACATCCGCTCCGGACGAGGCTCCTTCCAGTTCAGGAAAAGGGGCAGCGAGAACAGCAGCCACCAGATGCCGACCGTCACGAACGAAGCTTTGGTGGCGGCCGTCGAATCGGCGAAGCCGAACCACTCGGGCTTCTGGATCATGAGGATATTGACGGCGAGCAGCAGCCCTCCGCCCGCATATCCCATCGCATAACCTTGAGCGCTTACCTTGTGCCGGTCATTTTCCGGGATGCCGTCGCGCAGAAGAGCGTCATAGAAGGTGCCGCCGGTCGTGAAGCCGATGATGCCGAGAACGAGCAGGCAGGAGGCGAGGAACCAGTCTCCTTCTCCGGCAAAAGCCATCAGCGAGCTCGGAACGGCTCCCAGCAGGGTGAACGTGATCAGGAACCGCAGCTTTGAGCCGAGCAGGTCGGCCGCAGCTCCCGCGAGCGGCGACAGCAGCGCGACGAACAGCATGGCGATGCTCTGGGTGTTGGCCCAGTAGACGGAAGCCAGCGAGCCTTCAAGGCCTTTTCCCGCGACCTTGTCGTAATATACCGGCATGACGGCCGCAATCATCGTCGTAGCAAACGCGGAGTTGGCCCAATCGTACAAGATCCAGCCCCTGACAGCCTTTTTGTCCATAAGGAATGCAATCCTCCTCCGGTTCGGCTCCGGGCAGGCGGCCGTATGCAACAGCTTCGCCGTCCGAAAACCTTTTCCTGCTGAAGGAGCAAGCGCTGGAGGTCAACTTATTGTAAATTTCCGGAAGCTTTACCCGCCCTGCTCTCTTCTATATACTAAGAAGAAATGATAAAAAACTCTTATCAAAAGGAGGGAAACCTCTGAATATCAGCCAGCTCGAAACGCTGCTCACCATCTCCAAGACGATGAGCTTCCGCAAGGCCGGGGAGCAGCTCAACCTGACCCAGCCGGCCGTATCGGCCCAGATCAAGAGCCTGGAGGAGGAATTCAAGACGGTGCTGGTAGACCGCAACCAGCCTGTGACTTTGACGGACCGGGGACAGGTGTTCCTTGACCATGCCGTGCGCATCCTGTCCATCGTCGAAGAGCTGAAGCAGAAGCTGTCCGACCTGAACCATATCCCGCAAGGCCATATCGTGCTCGGGACGACGAGCTCCATCGCCATCCAGATTCTGCCGCGGGTGCTGTCCTACTTCCAGAACCAGTTCCCGCTGATCAAGACGACGATCCATTCGATGCCGTCCTCCCAGGTCATGGCCAGCGTGGAGAAAGGCAGCGTGGATCTTGGGATCACTTATCTATCCGAAAAGAACCCGAACCTGCAGACGTCGGCTCTTTACTATGATACTTTCGAGCTTGTCGTATCCCCCGCGCATCCGCTGGCCGAGCTCAAGCATGCCTCCATCGACAAGTTGAAGGACATTCCGCTGATCATGCTGTCTCCCGATACGCTCGGCAGGCGCTTCGTCGACCGCATCTTCTCCAAGAACGGCATCATTCCCAATATCGTGATGGAGCTGTCCAGCAGCGAGGAGGTCAAGCGGATGGTCGAGATCAACCTGGGAGCCGCGATCGTCTCCAACCTGTCCATCGCCAACGAGCTCCGGGCGGGCACGCTGCGGATGATCCGGGTGACGGAGCTGGAGGTCACTCATCCGATCGGCGTCGTCTACAAGTCGGGAAGATATTTGAACTCCGCCATGCAGCAGTTCCTGAGCGATCTCAAGGGCATGCCCGAAGCGCAGTTCATCAGCAGCGAGTAGTCCAATAGATTTGCTTTGAATCCGATACGAGCTTGAGGAGGAAACGATCACATGAAATTCGATCTGCACACCCATCACAGCCGCTGCGGCCATGCCGAAGGAAGCATCGAGGACTATATCCGCGCCGCGATCGACGCCGGAATCGGCGCGATCGGCATCTCCGACCATTCCCCCTACTTCGGCAGCGAAGAAGACCATCCCGAGCCGGGCATTGCGATGGCCCGCAGCTCTCTGCCGGGCTACGTCGAGGAAGTGCTGGCCCTGAAGGCCAAATACGAAGGCAGGATCGAAGTGCTGCTGGGCATGGAGTCGGATTTCTTTCCGGAGCATGCCGATACATACCGCAAGGCTTACGAAGCCTATCCGTTCGACTATATCATCGGCTCGGTCCATTTCACGTCAGGCAAAAGCATCTTCAACAAAACCCGCTGGAAGGGATTGTCGCAATCGGCGCAGGCCGAGCAGAAGCGCGAGTATTATGAGCTGATCCGCCAATCGGCCGTCAGCGGCATGTTCCAGGTGCTCGGCCATATCGACGCGATGAAGGGATATTATCCCGCCTTCTCCGGCATCCCGGCTTCCGAGAGCATCGACTTGGCTCTGCAGGCTATCGCCGGAAGCGGGGCGTCGATCGAGATCAACACCTCCGGCAAAACGAAAACGGTCGGCGGCTGGTACCCGTCCAACGAAATTCTGGAAAGAGCTCATTACTTCGGCGTCACATGCAGCTTCGGCTCGGATTCCCATGTGCCCTCGCGGGTCGGAGACGACTTCGAGGAAGTCCGCGCCCTGCTGAAATCGATCGGTTTCCGGGAATGGTTCTTCTATCGGCAGAAGCAGCCCGTGGCGGTGCCTCTTTGATCAGCTGATGCTTCTCCGCAAGCGTTCCCAACAATGTTCAACGGATCAGGCATTCCCGCAGCCTTCAACGGACCAGGCATTCCGCAGCCTTCAACGAATCGAACATGCCAAGAGCCATGGAAGGATTCAAGCTTTTATGTTCAGCTTTGATCTGTCTTATCAATCTGTCTGTTTTCGAGCCCTTAGGGGCTCTATTTTTTTATTGGACAAGCCTTGAAAAATCTTTTTCTGGAAAGGATTGCAAAAACTAATACAATTAGTTATAGTAAAACTAAAGGTATTAGTTTTAGTAAAGAGGAGGATTTCCACGATGAGCTTCATTGTGTTCATGCTCTTGTTTACGGTCGGAATGGGTTGGGCGGATGCCCGGATAAGACGTGCTTCTATTCAAGAAAAGGGGTGAGGAAATATGTTCGCCGGACATTTCGGATTAGCCGCAGCCGTTAAAGCCAAAACTCCTCAGGTTCCTCTTTGGACGCTCATGCTGGGCACGCAGCTGCTCGACGTGCTTTTCGTTCCCTTCCTTCTGACGGGCAAGGAAACGTTGGAGGCTGTCCCAGGCGCCGATGGTTACGGCGGCTTCATTATTCATGCGGATTATACGCACTCGCTGGTCGGCACCTTGATCCTTGCTCTGATTGTCGGATGGCTCGCTTCCCTGAAATGGGGCCGCAGGGGCGGCTGGACGATCGGCGCCGTCGTCTTGAGCCACTGGGTGCTTGACCTCGCCATGCACCGCGCAGACATGCCGATTTTTCCCGGAAATGCTGGAGACCTGCCGCTCCTCGGTCTCGGATTGTGGCAATGGCCGTCGATAAGCATGGCCGCCGAGCTTGCACTGGTGACTGTCGGCGCCATCCTGTATGTGCGCTCTCTGCCCGCTGCCGGCAACGCATCGATAATCCGCAGCCGCAAACTGTGGACCGGCGCGGCCATGTGCGCTCTGCTCCTGCTCTCGCTTGCGTCGGATACGCTCGGGTGGGGCTGACGGGAGCAGCCTCAATGCGGTCGGCATCAAAGCCCGTATGATTCAGCCGGCTCCGCATGGTAGACTGTAATTGCCAGTCCATGCCGCCCCTCCCTTCAAGAGGGCAAAAAAAGTGGACCTCCCATAAGGAAGGTCCCAAGTATATTTATTAAAAGGGGGTCATGTCACTATCTTAACCCCTGATTGTAATAGCGGCGTGACAGGAATATTTCATTTGTGTAACAGATTCCGTTTCCCACTCCCATACAGGCAGCAAAGGAGCACCGACCCTCATGACAGCCCCTGCAATATGGCTTCTGATCTCGATCGGCAGCGCGGCCGTATTCGGCTTCGCCGGCTGGTGGATGAAAGTATCCCAAATGCGCGGAGGGAGCAGCACCTCCCTCCTACTGGGATTGTACGCGACAGGAACGGCCGGCTTTCTCTTCCAATGCGTGGCGGACGGAAGCTGGACGGACGCGCTCGGCTGGAAAGCCTGGGTCGCAGGAGCGGTTGTCGGAGCCGGCTCAGCCTGGGGCAACGTCGTTTTCATGCAGGCGCTGCGCTACGGCCCGGCCAGTCTCACCTCGCCGATTACGAACCTCAACATCGTCCTTGTCGTGGCGATGTCGGTATGGATCTACGGAGAGCCGCTTGGAGGCTGGGAAGCGGCCGGAATCGTCCTGCTGCTGGCAGCGGCAGTCCTGATTGCCGTGCGCCGCTCGGAGCCGCTCTCGATCGGAGACCGGCGCTGGTTCCTGTATACGGGGGCGGCCGTCGTTCTGTTCACCTTCCGCAACGGAGGCTTGAAGGTGACGAGCGAGCTCGGCCTGCCCTCCTCCTCCGTTCTCTTGACCGGCTACTTCCTTTCGCTGCTCTGGTTTGCGGCAGCCGCCCTCAAGGAGCGCTCCGGCCGGAAGACCGGCAGCGCAGCTCCGCAATTCTCTGCCGATGGATGGAGCATCGGCCTCCGTCTCGGCCTGCTTGCGGGATTGTTCTCCTATGGGGGGCTCCAGCTCTATGCCTGGGCGCTCGAGACCGGCAAAGCCGGCATAGCCGCTCCCATCTTCGCGACAAACAGCCTTGTCGTGGCGGCCGGCTCGATCCTGCTGTACCGGGAACGCCTGACAAGGCTGCAATGGCTCGCCTTTGCCTGCCTCCTGGCAGGCCTCTTCGTGATCAAGCTATAAGGCAGACGGCAACTAATGCCGCCCTGCGCATCTTCAGCTTTTGGGACGGCAAGCGGCCGAGAACGAGCCGAGCCACTTTTTCCACCAAGCCTTGATCCGGTAAGAAGCGGTAAGCTTCATGACCGATCCCCAGCCGTCGTATTTGCCGCCGCCCGCCCCGATCATCCGGTACAGCTCGTCGACCCGTCCGTTGACGGTCTCCAGCCTGACATCCTCGAAGCGGCTGATGACGAGAGGGTACGGGTATTCGGGCTCCGGCTCCCCGCTCTTGCCTTCTTCGATCCGGTACCCCATCGTTTCCAGCTTCATCCGCATCAGCTTGCGGCCGTCATGATCGCGGAAGAGCAGCCAATGATACACATTGCGCGGCCTCCGGATATCATCCCCCCGGTTCAGCAGCGCGTACACCATTTGGGCATTGTGGATGAACAGCTCCTCGAGCGTGTCCGGCAGCAAATACCGGTAAAACTCCCAGTCGGAATCCGGCTTGACGTAATGCATCAGCCTGCTGCCGCTTCTTGACGACAACAGCTTCTGCAGCGGCTCCAGCGACGCTCCGCTCTCCATGTAATAATAATATTCAAGCCTTCTCGGCGTATTGATGCGTCCGATATAGACGGAATTCCCTCCCGCTTGCACGGCCTCTTCCAGCTCATGCTCCATCCTCTCCAGCTCGGATATCATGCTTTCCTTGTTCTTATGCCGGCTGCGGATGGAGTAGAGGTTGATTGTGATCGACAACAGCTGGTTCAAGCCCGGCGGGTGCGCATCCTGTTTCCAGGCGCAATTGACAAGGATCCTCATCAATTCCTTGTCCTCGGATTGGCGTTCGAAAAAGCCCCAGTCGTCTGCCATCGCCGCACCTCGCTTTCTGACGGGTCACCCTCGTCAAATGTCTGTCTATTATACAGGACCGCTTCGGTCCGGCAAATCGTTTTTTTGTCCGTTCTAGTCCAAAGACGCAGCGGAGCTGGAAAAGTTGCGGGGTTCATCCGGCATTTCAGGACAAAAAAGCCTCTTCCTGCCAGCGCCAGCGTAACCCGCTGCCGGGCAAGAAGAGGCCATTCGGATAATGATCAGCTCAAGATGGCGTCGATGGAATAGGCTCCTGCGCCGGTGAATGCGACAGCCAGCGCGATCGCGATGAGAATGAGATTGTACTCGTAGCCGTTGGACGTCGCCCAGATGCCGTTCGCCCCGTGAACCTTCGCGATCGCGACAAGCATCGGGATAATGATCAGCGCCGCGGCGATCCACACCCATAGTCCAAGCGCCAGCAGCAGCCCTCCCAGCAGCTCCGAAAGCCCCGCCAGCACCGCCATCAGCACGCCGGGCTTGGCGCCGAGCGACTCCAGCCAGCCTGCCGTCCCCTTGATTCCGTAGCCTCCGAACCAGCCGAACAGCTTCTGCGTGCCATGCGCCGCGAACAGCAGTCCCGCTACAACCCTCAAGATAAGAATGCCTGTATCGAACATAATGAACCCCGCCTCTTCATAGAATGTATTCGTCTGTTGCTTGACTGGACTTATCATAAAACATTAACTAACTTAAGTCAAGTTAATATATATAATTAATTAGTTCGGGGACAGTCGCTTACATTTCCTTAGTTTATATGGTACAATGGGTGCACAAGAAGGAGTGATAAGAATGGACTACTCCACCATGTGTCCCAAGTACGAAGCCGCTATCGAGCTGCTTGGGAAAAAGTGGACGGGCCTTATCATCCGGGTGCTGCTCGGCGGGCCCAAGCGGTTTAAGGAAATCAAGGAACAAATTCCGGAGATGAGCGACAAGATGCTGACCGATCGGATGAAGGAACTCGAACAGGCGCAAATCGTGAACCGCAAGGTTTATCCGGAGATGCCTGTACGGATTGAATATGAGCTGACCGACAAAGGACATCATCTGCAGCCTGTCATCGAGTCCATTCAGGACTGGGGAGAGCATTGGATGTAGCGTTCCGTGCCATCTGGCCGCCCGACGGGCGGCTTTTTTGCTGTTTCCGGCTCCATCCCCATCTCCTCAAGTTCCGCTCGATGGTGGAAATCCGTACCTGCGGGGGCTTATACTAGAATGGACATCAATAGCGGACAGTGAGGGTGAGGCATGGATACGATCAAGCAGGCATACCGGGACTTGGGACTGCCCGACAACGCTTCCAAGGAAGAAGTCGAGAAGAAATACTCCTTGCTGCTGCGCAGGGCCCGCAGCCAGCAAGGCCGCGGCGGGGACGGCGAAGCGGCGGGATCTCCGAGCCTCGAGACGATCAATGCGGCGTACCGGACGATCCTGGAGCACGAGGAAGCGGCGGCGCGGGAAGAGTACAACAAGAAGGCGTACGGAAAATACAAGGGAATGGCGGGATCCGCTCAAAAGGTGGACCACTTCTTCAGCTATTATAAGTTTCACTTGCTGGGCGCGATCGTGCTGATCGCCGCCGTTGTGTACGGCATCAACGCTTACCTGAACCATAAGGAGGAGCAGGCCGAGCTGGCCAAGCTTCCTCCGGCCGCCCTGGCTCTATCTTATTTCGGCGAATTCGGCTCGCCCGCCGGAAGCGACGTGACGACAGCCGAGCAGCAGCTTGTGAGCCGGTTCCCGGACTGGAAGCGAGTGATCGTCCATCTCACCTACGTACCGGCCGATCCCATGTCCGGGCAGGACATGGCCATGGTCCAGAAAAGCGTTCTCGATCTCATCACGAACAAGGACGACGTCTACTTGATGGATCGCGCCAGCTTCGACAAGCTGGCTTCCCAGAACGCCCTTCTCCCTCTGGAGACCCATAAGGATGCGCTCGGCTCCGAATACAACGACGCCCATGCCTTGAGCGCGGCCGCACAGGATACTCCGAACGAGCAGCATGTGTACGGCGTCGATGTCACGGACAGCCCTCTCGTCAAAAGCATGGGCCTGGAGGGCGGCCGCTTCATAGCCGGCATCCGCAGCGATACGACCAAGCTAGACAATTCCTTGCAGTTCATCCGGGCTGCCTTGTCGGATACTTCCGCTCCTTAGCCCTTCCTCCAACACCTGCAAATCCGATTGCGGGATCAGCCAAGCGGCCCTTCCTCTACAGGAAAGGGCCGCTTGTTTCATCTTTTGAACCGATCGGGTATGCATGGTTGACAGTTTCATTTAAATTGCATACAATCTAATTAGAGTGAGAAGATGGAGGCGATACCGATGTCTATTTATGATATTGAAGTCGAGACGGCGCGCGGCGCCAAGGAGACGCTGGAGCGGTAC
>Ga0194137_10002358_pt1 | contig 11161 bp, 8 predicted proteins | sample TARM_MetaG_T3_14_FD_134025 | JGI IMG/M metagenome (GOLD analysis project Ga0194137, IMG submission 134025) | Freshwater microbial communities from Pennsylvania, USA, analyzing microbe dynamics in response to fracking - TARM_MetaG_T3_14 (version 2) | ecosystem: Environmental > Aquatic >...
AACTGCTGGACGGCATTGCCGACAAGCTTGGCGCGGCCATTGGCGCTTCACGCGCGGCGGTAGACGCTGGCTTCGTACCCAACGACATGCAGGTGGGCCAGACTGGTAAGATCGTCGCGCCTGAGCTGTACATTGCGGTGGGTATTTCAGGTGCGATTCAGCACTTGGCGGGCATGAAAGACTCCAAGGTGATCGTCGCGATCAACAAAGACGACGAAGCGCCGATTTTCCAGGTCGCCGACTACGGCCTGGTCGGGGATCTTTTCGAGCTCCTGCCGGAGCTGGAAAGCAAGCTGTAAGTTTAGGAGGCTGTCCGGAATAGCCCCCTAGGCGGGGGCGCTGTAAACCCGTCCATGGGCGCTACTTTCGCTTCTGACCGCCATGGATGGCGGGAATGCTGGTAACGTCAGGAACGTGTTACCTGCCCTGGCGAAAGACCCCCGCTACGGGCTGTTCCGGCCATGCCAACTATTTTGGCCATGCTTTAAAACCCCTATTTGGGGTTTTCACGCTGATGGGCTTACAAACAATGATAATGAGCCACGTATGCTAACCCAACTGACCGCCTCGATGACGCTGCCGGTTATCGGCTCTCCTATGTTTATTGTTTCTGGCCCTGAGCTGGTGATTGCCCAGTGTAAGGCGGGGATTATTGGCGCGTTTCCGGCGCTGAACGCCAGGCCTGCGGAAGTGCTTCGGGAGTGGCTGCAGCAGATTACCGATACCTTAGACGACTATAACGCTCAGAATCCGCAGCAGCCCGCCGCGCCGTTTGCGGTGAATCAGATCGTGCACCCCACCAATGACCGTATGGATTATGATGTGGCGCTATGCGCTGAGTTTAAGGTGCCGCTGATCATTACCAGCCTGCATGCGCCCAACCGGGTGGTCGAACAGGTGCACGCCTATGGCGGCCTGGTGTTTCATGACGTGACCACGTTGAGGCACGCTAAAAAAGCCATCGATGCCGGGGTGGATGGGCTGATTTTGGTCTGCCATGGCGCAGGCGGCCATGCGGGGCGGCTTAACCCCTTCGCCTTTGTTGCAGAGGTCAGGCAGTTTTACGATGGCCCGCTGGTGCTGGCAGGGGCGATAACCAAAGGCGAGCAGATCGCTGCCGCTCAGGCGCTGGGCGTGGACATGGTGTATATGGGCACGCGCTTTATTGCCACTCAGGAAGCCAATGCTCAGCCCGCATACAAGCAGATGGTACTGGAAGCCGCTGCGGGGGATATCGTCTATACCAACCTGTTCACGGGTGTGCACGGTAACTACCTGCGCCAAAGCATCGAGCTGGCTGGGCTGGACCCAGAGGCACTGCCAGAGGGCGACAAAAATGCCATGCGCTATGGGTCAGGCGGCAGCAGTAAGGCAAAAGCGTGGCGGGATATTTGGGGTGCAGGGCAAGGGGTGGGGGGTATTACCACACTGAACAGCGTGGCCGATGAAGTTGCCACGCTGCGCGACGATTACCAACAAGCGCTGAATCAATTGCGACGGCGTTGACGAAAAGCAGCCACACGAGCATGAAAATCCTCGGTGGCCTTACACTCATCTTGCAGTGCGCCTTCAAGCGTTAGCGTGTCGTCAAGCGACAGGTTCGCCGCCTGCCGCATGGCCCGTTTCGTAGCTCCCAGCGCTTGAGGTGATTGAGCCACCAGGGCCTGTGCCAGCGCTCGTGCTTCCGCTAACACCTGATCATCTTCCACTGCCCGGTTGGCCAAGCCCAGCGCCACACAGCGCTCGGCATCCATTGGGGTAGCCAGTGCCGCCATCTCAAAAGCTTGGGCGTGGCCAAGCTTGCGCACCAAATGCCAGCAAGCGCCGCCGTCGGGAATCAAGCCAATATTGATAAAGGCCAGTTTTAGGTAAGCCGAGCGGCCCATCACCACCATATCGCTGGCTAGCACGTAGGACACACCAATCCCCGCGGCAGCGCCGCTCACCGCGGCGATTACGGGCTTTTCCATCGTCATCATGCTGCGCAGTGCAGGCAAAAAAAGCGTTGCCAGCCGCTCGCTGGCGGGCTGGGTGGAGGCCTTTTCGAATTCTGCTAAATCGGCACCGGCACAAAAGGCGCTACCTTCACCGCTCAGGATCACGCAGTGCATCTGCGGGTCAGTTGCCACGGTGGCTAATGCGTTATTGAGCGCCAAGGCCGTGGGCTCGTTGAGGGCATTGCGCACCGCAGGGCGCGCAATGGTCACTTCGGCGATACCGCCCTCGGTAGTCTCAACGCGTACAAGTGACGTTTCTTCACTGCGCATGAACTTCTCCTTAGGCGGCGTCAAGCTGTTCGCTCACCGTCTCAAGGTGATAGTCGCTGTCGCCCAGGTAGTGATCAAACATCACCAGATGTTTGGCGTAGTGGGCCACGTAGCACTCTTCGGTCATACCCATGCCGCCATGAAGCTGAATGGCCTGTTCCGCAATAAAGCGCGCAGACTCGCCGCAGTAAGCCTTGGCCGCGGCGATCTTATAGTCCCGCTCGTCAGCAGGCAGCGAGAGGCTGGTGGCGGCGAGAATTGCCATGGAGCGCGACTGCTCCAGGTGGAGGTGCATATCCACCATGCGGTGCTGCAGTGACTGGAACGTGGCCAGCGGCAGGCCAAACTGCTTGCGCTCTTTTAAGTAGGCGAGGGTTTGGTCGCAGGCAGTTTCCATTGCACCAATGGCTTCTGCGCAAAGTGCGGCGCGGCCCAGGGCCAGCACCTCTGCCAATGCGTCACCTGCGTCTTCGCTTAGGCAGTTCTCTAGCGGCAGAGTCACGCTGTTCAACGCTAGGTCACCGGCGGGCTGGTCATCCATCGTGTGGTAGGTCTGCAAGGTGACGCCTTGAGCATTGGCAGGGACGATAAACACGCCTAGCTTGCCGGTAGGCAGTTGGGCGGTCATCAGCGTGGCGGCGGCACTGCCGATGTTCATTACGACATCTTTGCGGCCGTTAAGCTGCCACTGGCCATCGTGTTGGCTCGCTTGGGTCGAAATGTCGAACGCGTCATAGCGGGCGGTGTGTTCTTGCCAAGCCAAGGCGAGCTGGTGTTCACCTTCTAACAGCGGAGCCAGCCAGCGCTCCTGCTGTGCGGGGTTGGCGCATAGCGCAAGCAGCTGCCCGGGCATAACTAACCCAAACAGGTACGCTTCCGGCACCAAGCCGCGCCCCAAGGCCTGCATAATAATCATTACATCGGTGCCATCGCCGCCTAGCCCGCCTACGTCTTCGCTAAACGGCATATGCAGCAGACCTAATTCTGCGAACGTTCTCCAGAGTGGGCTGGCCCCTTGGGCTGGCGCTTCCAGCATAGCGCGGCGCTGCTCGGGCGTTACCTGATCGGCCACTAAGCGTGTCAGTGTCTCTTCGAGCATACGCTGCTCGTCGGTGAGTGCAAAATCCATGGTGACCCCCTTACATTCCTAAAATGGTTTTAGCGACGATGCTTTTTTGAATCTCGTTGGCACCGCCATAAATCGACAGCTTGCGACGATTAAAATACTGGGCGCTGGCGGCAGCGCCTTGGGCGTATTCGTCATCTAGCGACGCATCACCATGGAGAAACTCGGGGAAGAACGGCAGGGCAGAAGGCCCAAGCGCACGGCGGGTAAGCTCACTAATCTCTTGGCGCAGTTCAGAGCCGCGTACTTTTAGCAGCGAGCTTTCTGCACCCGGCACTCCGCCATCCCGCGCTGCGGCAATCACGCGCAGGTTGGTCACTTCCAGCGCCATCAGCTCAAGCTCGGCTTTGACCACACGCTGGCGAAAGCTGGGGAGCGATAAGAGCGGATTGCCGCGATGCTGCATACGGGAGGCGAGGGACTTCAAATGGCGCAGTGCCTGCTTAGCGTGGCCAAGCCCGGCAATGCCGGTGCGCTCGTGGGTTAGCAGGAATTTGGCGCAGGTCCAGCCTTGGCCCTCTTCACCCACACGGTTTTCTACCGGCACGCGCACATTATCGAGGAACACTTCGTTGACTTCATGAGCGCCGTCGAGGGTGATAATCGGCCGTACGGTAATGCCGGGGGTCTGCATATCGATCAGCAAAAAGCTGATACCCGCCTGCTTTTTAGCGTGGGGGTCGGTGCGCACCAAACAGAACATCATGTTGGCGTGCTGGCCTAGGGTGGTCCAGGTTTTCTGCCCGTTGACGACGTAGTGGTCGCCATCGAGCACGGCGCGGGTGGATAAGCCCGCCAAATCCGAGCCAGCACCCGGCTCGGAGTAGCCCTGGCACCACCAGTCCTGGTTATTAAGAATCCGCGGCAGGTAGTGCTGTTGCTGCTCCACACTGCCAAATTTCATGATCACTGGCGCGACCATATTGACGCCAAAGGGCACCACCGTAGGGGCGTGGGCGGCGGCACACTCTTCATCGAAGATATGTCGCTGCACCGGGCCCCAGCCTGGACCGCCGTGCTCAACAGGCCAGTTGGCGGCAAGCCACCCTTGTTCGCTGAGAATATTCTGCCAGCGGATGTGGTCATCGGCGCGCAGATGCCGCCCAAGGCGCACGCGCTCACGGATGTCGCTCGGCAGTGCATCGGCTAAAAATCGGCGGACTTCCTCGCGGAATGCCTGCTCTTCGGGGCTAAACGTCAGGTTCATGAGTGTGCATCCTTGGAAGGCGTCGATAAAGTGGATTGCAGAGTGGCATGGCGATGCGGCCCGCCTAAATGGCGTGGGTAGCCCAACGCTTCCACCGCCAACAGATCAATATCGCTCTCGCGGTAGCAGGCGCCTTGCTGCACTAGCGTCAGGCTCGCCTGCTCCATGGCTGACTGGGCGTCGTGGTTGGGCGCTTGCTTTGCGGCGTTATAAAGCGTGCTCAGTAAGCTAGGCGACTTGCTCACCACCACGTTGGCCCGCAGCGCTTTGAGTGTTAAAGCCACCCGCTGCTGGTCGGTCGCGCTGGCACTGTGGTTGACCAGCTCATGGAATGGGCCGCGCTCGGCAAGCACTAGGCTGAGAGGCGATGTTGAGGCATTTGAGGTAAGTAACTGCAGCGCTACGGTGACCGCTTGAGAAGAGCAGGCGCTGGCATCTTCGCCAGGGGCTAGCAGGCACAGCTCAGTGCTATCGTTTGGGGTATCGGTAAGCGTTATGCTGGCGCGCTGGGCGGCGCTATGAAGCGTCTCAAAGAGCGGGTGTTTACCGATAAGGGCGATCTGCGCAAAGGGCTCAGCATTGTCTATTCCAGTAACCACGTAGGGATTTCTAGCGGCAAAAAACAGGTGAATCAGCCCTGCGCGCTGCGGGGAATCCATACAGGCAAGAAACAGCTCACGCTCGCGACGCAAACCCTCTTCCAGCGACGCCGCTTTGGTGCAGGCGTCAACGGCTTCCACAATGCGAAACGGTGAAAACAGTGCCGGTGCGCTGGATTCAAGCTGCTCTCGCATGTCATCAATGGCCTGGGAGTTGGCCTCTGGAGTGGGTAACTGACCGGTGATGCGCGTCTGCTGTTGTCCCGCTAATACCTCTTTTGCCGCTGCCAAACCCGCTTCCAGCGGTGTTTGGGCATCGCTGATGGCATCGATAATGCCGATATCCTGCGCTTCAGCGGCTTCCACAAAGCGCCCGCTGGTGATGATGTCTAAGGATCTTTCCACACCTACCAAGCGGGGCAGCCGTTGGGTACCGCCTGCGCCGGGCAGTAAGCCAAGCTTCACTTCTGGTAAACCTACGCGTGTGCCTGCCAGCGCAACACGATAGTGGCAACCCAGCGCAACTTCCAAGCCGCCGCCTAGCGCAGTGCCGTGTAGCGATGCGATGAGCGGTTTCGAGCAGGCTTCTAGCTGTGTAATGACATCCGGTAGCAGCGGTGCTTGGGGCGGCTTACCAAATTCACGTATATCGGCCCCGGCGATAAAGGTGCGCCCCTCTGCCATCACCACCAGTGCTTGGGCCTGCTGGTCGGCCAACCCCTCTTCAAGGGCGCTGAGCAAACCGCTACGCACCGCTTGGCTCAATGCGTTGACGGGCGGGTTAGCGATACTAATGACGCCGACCTCGCCATGTCGCTGGTAGTGAACACTCATAGTGGCTCCAATATTTCGCTATATGAAATTTAAAGTTGTTATTCGGAATGAGGTGATCATGGCGAAAGACGCCGTTGGAGTCAATAATGCAAAACAACGTTCTGCATTGCGGAACAGAATGGCTAAACAAAAGGCCGCGCAGAGGCGGCCTTAGGTAATGATTTCCGTCGTGATTGAAGCAACATCAAAAAACGGGGTTTAACCCAGCTTCTTGTAAGGCAGCCCGCCGGGTTTCCATCCAGCCGTCGATAAACGCCGCTTCGTCTTCGGGCGCATCGGCTTGATAGGCTTCCCAGGTGTCCATTAGCAGCTGTTGCCGCTCCACCAAAGCGTTCTGGTGGGCGTCCATTTCATCGGTCCATACACCGCTTTCTTGGTAGTACGCCACCACGGCATCGTGGAAAGGCACCACCCAGGTCATGTTTTGATTCTCAAGGGCATAGCCGCTAGCCCCTGGGGCGTTATCTTTATAGTCGTCGAAGGACTCCACTAGCGTGGTGATCAAGCCGGTGACGGTTTCTGGCGCTAAATCGGCGTTGCTCACCATGATCGGATAGGGGTAGCTGGCGCTGGCAAGCGGCTGGTCAGCGTTAATACCTGCGCCTGAAGTGACGTCGTGGGGTTGGAAGTAGGGGGCCACCTCCAGCATCTGTGCCCAGCCTGCTTCATCGTCAGTGGGTAGCTCCGGCCACTGCAATCCACGCGGGCTCGCCGCTAAGCGTTGGGCGGCAGGGGTAACCGTCGTGGTAATAGCGGCATCGGCGCGGCCGCGGATAATGCCGTCGAAGGCGGCGTTGTAGCCGGGGAAGTCAACGCGCTCGACGTCATCCCAGGTCAAACCCGCGAAAGCTAGGTAGGCTTCAGCGGCTTTGTTCAGCGCGTCGTCGCCGCGCAGGTAGGCTAGACGTTTACCTTCCAGATCGGCGATGGAATCCATCTCTACGTCGCCTGCCACGGCCATACCTAATCCAAAGCTGGCCATGGAGGTAGAAATCACCCGAATGGGCTGCGGGCCCCAGTCCGGCCCGGCGAACATCATCACGCCTTCAGAGCCGTAGTAGCTGGCAATGCCGCAGGCGCAGAGATCCACGCGTCCCGTTTTCAGCGGTGTCATGCGCATGGTGTCGTTTTCACCCGGGATGACGCGGGACTGAGTGCCGTGCTCCTCCTGTAGCAGCTGGCTGATGGCCATAATCTGCGCATGGCCACTGGTGCCGGTGCCATACGCGGTCCAGTTCAGCGTGCTAGGCATGGCGCTGGCGCTGCCAGCCGCCAGCAGGCCTGCCGTTAAACTACCGAGTACGAGGGTGAGATTTGTTTTTGTGCTCATAAGAATCCTCGAGGGTGGCATTAAGCGTTGGCAGTGAGCGAACGCTGGTGATGGCGCTGGCTAAGGCGGGCAAGCACCACGGCGGGTAGCAGCGCCACGGCGGCTAAACCGATCAACTCCCACTGGCTTAGCGGTACCATGCCGCCGCCCGGTAGGGCGAGCAGTAGCCCCGCGATCAGTACCAGCGCACGAATCACGATTTCCTGCAGCGCGCCGTAACCCAAACGACCCACGCCCATCAGGTAGCCTTGCATCGCGGAGGCAAACAGAACGATGCCGATGACCGCTTGGATAAACACGGCAATGATCATCCATGGTTCGCCCTGCATGATCAGCGCGGGGTTCAGCACGAATAGGAAGGGGATAAAGTAAATCACGCTGCCTAGACGCATGGCCTGCAGGCCGGTTTCCATAGGACGGGCACCGGCCACGGTGGCGGCGGCAAAAGCACCTAGTGCCACGGGCGGGGTGATAAAGCTGAGCATGCCCCAGTAGAGGATGAACATGTGCACCGCCATGGGGTCCAGACCGCCGCCTTGAATCAGCGCAGGAGCCAGGGCTACCGCCAGGAAGATATAGGCGGCAGTCACGGTCATGCCAATGCCAAGCACGAAACTGGTGACCGCGCCCATAATCAGCAGTAGCGGTACGCTACCACCAGCGATATTGATAAAGTCGTTGGCGATGGTGCCGGAAAGGCCGGTCATGGAGAGCGCGCCCACCAGCATACCCACGCCCGCCAGAATGGCGATAAGCTCAGCAAACAGCTTGGCCGCCGACGAGAGCGTTTCGGTGACATCCTTCCAACCCCAGCGGTTCTGCTTAGAGAGCTGGTTGAGCACCAGCAGCAGGGCGGTGGCATAGAAGGGGGCAACCGCTTCGCGCTGCATGATCAGCAGCATCCATACCAGCAGGCCGAAGACGAAGATAAAGTACCAGCCCTCTTTCAGCGTTTGCTTAATCGACGGCAGCTCTATGGCGGGCAGGCCTTTGATGTCATTGCGCGCGGCATAGGCATCAATTTGAATGAACAGGCCAAGGAAATAGAGAATCGAGGGAATGACCGCTGCCAGCGCCACCGCTGAGTAGGGAATATCCAGGAACATGGCCATCACGAAGGCGGTGGCACCCATCACTGGGGGCATCAATACGCCACCGGTTGAGGCGCAGGCTTCCACACCGCCCGCAAACGAGCGGCTCATGCCAATGCGGCGCATGGCCGGAATCGAGAGTACCCCGGTGGTCAGCACGTTACTGATCACGCTGCCGCTCATGGAGCCCATTAGACCGCTGGAGAAAATCGACACCTTAGCCGGGCCGCCGCGTACATGGCCTAAAAGCGCAAAGGCTAAATTGATGAAGAATTTGCCGCCGCCGCTTTTTTGCAGCACCACGCCAAACACCAGAAAGCCAATCACCAGGCCTGCAAACGCCTGTAGCGGAACCCCCATGATGCTTTCGGTGCTCATGGTGTGGTACATCGCCGTTTCAGGCAGGCTAGAGGGGAATGCCTGGATCGGGCCAGGAACAATATCGGCTACCAAGGGGTAAAGCGAGAACACCCCGGCAATGATGGCTATCGGCAAACCGCCGGCTCGGCGGGCGGCTTCGATAATTAATACCCAGTAGGCATAGCTGAAATAAATAGCGATATCCGGAGCGGCAAACGCCCAGCCGCGCTCCAGAATGGGAACAGCGTTATACACAAAGTAGCCGCCCACAATTAGCGTGACAGCGCTAAGCAGGTAGTCATACCAGGGAATCGATTGCTCCTGCTGGCTGCTGCGCATGGGCCATAGCAGAAACACGAGCGGCAGAAGCAGTGCCACTACTGCATAGTAAAACTGAGTTTCCAGCCCGGTCACGAACGTGAGCAAGCCCCAGTTAAACAGGTAATCCAGCGTCATCATCATCAGTAATACGGTGACGGTGGCAGGCACCCAACGAAGCGCCAGGGGCAGCTCGCGGATTTGGCTGATTTTTTCTTTAACCTGCGGCGTGCTGGCAGGTGCGGTATCGGTGGTCATAGGGCGTTCCATCAATCAGCAGGGGCGGCGAGCGCCGCCCCGTGGCGAGTTACTCGAAGATCGGCTCGAACCCAGCATCGGTGAGAGCCGTGGCGCGGGCGGCCATCCACTCAGTGGTAAACGTATCGGCATCGTTGGGTGCGTCTTGCATAAACTGCTCCCAGGCCTGCATTAATACATTTTGACGCTCAACGAGTTGGTCTTGGTGGGCCTGCATCTCATCGGTCCACACGTCGATCTCTTTGTAGTACTCCACCACTGCGTCGTGGAATGGGATTACCCACTGTAGATCCTGGTATTCCAGCGCGTAGCCCACTGCACCCGGCGCGTTATCTTTGTAGTCGTCGTAGTTTTCCTGCATCGCTTTGATTAAACCGTAAGCGACCTTGTCATCAAGGTCTTGATTCGCCACCACAATGGGGTAGGGATAGCTGGCGCTGGGCACCGGGTTGTCGGCGCTAATGCCGCCTGCACCGGCGGTGACTTCATGGGGGCGGAAGTAGGGTGCCACCGCCGCCATGCGTTCCCAGCCAGCTTCATCGTTAGGGTCAAGCACCGGCCAGCTAACGCCCCGTGGGCTGCTCGCGAGCTGCTGAGCGGGCGGTGTAACGGTGGTAGTGAAAGAGGCGTCCACATCGCCAGCAATAATGCCGTCGAAAGAGCGGGCATAGCCGGGGTAGTCAACGCGTTCAACGTCATCCCAGGTTAGGCCGCCGAAGGCAAGGTACGCCTCAGTGCCTTTGTTCAGGGCATCATCACCGCGAATATAAGCAATGCGTTTGCCTGCTAAATCGGCGGGGGTTTCAACGTCCAAATCACCCGCCACGGCCAGTGACAGGCCAAACGACGCGGTTGAGGTAGTAATCACGCGCAGCGGCTGCGGACCCCAATCGCGGTCTGCAAACATCATGACCCCTTCGGCGCCGTAGTAGCTGGCGATACCGCAGGCGCACAGGTCAACACGACCCTGTTTGAGGGGCGTCATACGGGAGACATCGTTATCGCCAGGCAGAATGCGCACAGAAGAGTCGTACTTATTCTGCAGCATATTGCCAATCGCAACGACTTGGGCGTAACCGCTAGAGTTGGTGCCGTAGGCCGTCCAGGCCATGGTGCCAGGGAGTTCTACCTCGCTGGCATAGCTGATTGATGCACTCAATAAAGAAAGGGGAAGTGCGGCGATGAGTAGGCGGTGAGCAAACGGACGCATTGAGATGCTCCTTTATTGTGGTTGCTTCTATTGTGATTGTTACTTTTAAGTTCGTTACGTTTAGTTACTTTGTGTTTTGCTATGCGGTATTTGGTTTTGATAAGTGGTCGGGTGATAGTAGGTAAGGCCAGAGAGGCTGTCAACGCTGTTCTAGTGGGCAGTCAAAAATAGTCATTAGGCCCACAAAAAGCCAGGCGGTTGCCTGGCTTTTCAGTGGTTTATGCGTTCCTAAGCTAAGAGAATTGCCGCCATGCAGCGTAGGTGCTTAAAAATACTCGCCCGGTTAACGCATCCAGGAAGTCACTTTTTTTCAACTGGTCCATCACCGGGCCTTTCACCTCTGATAAGTGCAGTTTGACGTCGGAATCCTTCAAGCGAGCATTGATGGCATCCAGACTCTCCAAGGCTGAGGCGTCAATCAGATTGACCGCTGAACAGATCAGCACGACATGCTCAAGCTCTGGGCGGCTGGCCACCAAGTTGTAGACGGTGTCTTCGAGATAACGGGCATTGGCGAAGTAGAGGCTCTCATCGATGCGCAGTAGGGCTGCGTTGCTTACC
>Ga0194137_10002359_pt1 | contig 11157 bp, 8 predicted proteins | sample TARM_MetaG_T3_14_FD_134025 | JGI IMG/M metagenome (GOLD analysis project Ga0194137, IMG submission 134025) | Freshwater microbial communities from Pennsylvania, USA, analyzing microbe dynamics in response to fracking - TARM_MetaG_T3_14 (version 2) | ecosystem: Environmental > Aquatic >...
CGGTGATCTCGCTATCCCCGAGCTGGATGGCGTTCGCCGCGGACACGATCGCCTGCAGGCCGGAACCGCACAGCCGGTTGAGCGTCAGGGCCGCGGACTCCTTCGGCATGCCGGCGTTGATACCCGCCACACGCGATACGTACATGTCGCGCGGCTCGCACTGGATCACGTTGCCCAGGACGATCTGCTGCGCGGAAGCCGGATCGACATTCGCGCGCCGAAACGCCTCCCTGACGGCGACGGTCGCCAGATCAGAGGCTGAAAAATCCTTCAGCGTGCCGCCGAACGTACCGATTGCCGTGCGCGCGGCGCCGACGACTACCACTTCCTTCTTGTACTCCATTCCACAATCCCTTCATCCATAAAATCAAAGTCCTGCGTAACCTGGTCCCTCGGACCGGAGTTACCAGGAAGACTTCCGACACTCCCAGCCAATCCTTTGCAAACAGCAGCATTGTTTCGTTAATCGTCCGGCGTGCCTTCGACAGCTGCCGTGCTGCCCCCTTTACATACACGCGTTGGGAAACTTCCAGGGCAATCGCCGTTCCGAAGGGTGGGCTTCGGGAGGCGGAGAAGACGTTTCTCAACTCGCGTTGCAAGAAACAATTCCATCAGCCTCAGCCGGCGAGCATCATTCCTAGTCGTTCATGCACTAGTCGGTCAGCCTCCGCCATGATGCGATCCATCAACTCCTTCACGGAAGGGACATCATTGATTAAGCCTGCCACCATTCCGCAAGACCAGGCGCCTGCATCCATTTCACCATCCTTCATGATCCTAGAGTAAATTCCTGCGACTTCAGGGGCAATGTCTGCAAATGTGATAGAACTTCCTAGCGTACGCTCTTTTTCAAGCAAACGTTCAACCCCCGCATTGACCAGCACACGCTCTGTATTCCGAAGGGGGCGCATAACTAGGCGGGTGTCAAGCTCCGTAGCGGCAACGATGGCGCGTTTCACGTTCTCGTGTACAGGCGCTTCCTTTGTCGCGACAAAACGGGTTCCCATGTTGATACCTTCGGCTCCCAGTGCCAAAGCGGCTACAAGTGAGCGAGCGTCTGCCATACCGCCCGATGCGACGAACGGAATCTCCAGTTCCTCCGCGGCTCGAGGCAGGAGAATAAAGTTTGGAACGTCGTCCTCGCCAGGATGTCCGCCGCATTCAAAGCCATCAACACTAACCGCGTCGCAACCAATCGCCTGCGCCTTTAACGCATGCCGAACAGCCGTGCATTTATGTATCACCTTCACCCCAGCTTCCTTTAGTTGAGGCAGCCATTTCTGTGGATTATTCCCTGCCGTTTCCACAATCTTGACCCCGCCCTTGATGATGGCGTTGATGAAACCGGGATAGTCTGGAGGTGTCACTGCAGGTAAGAAGGTCAGGTTGACGCCGAATGGCTTGTTCGTCATCCCTCTGCATCGCGCGATTTCATCGGCAAGTGCTCCGGGAGTACGCTGCGTCAATGCAGTGATAATGCCCAGTCCGCCTGCGTTCGACACAGCAGCCGCTAACGTCGCATAACCTACCTGATGCATTCCTCCCTGAATGATGGGATGCTGGATTCCAAACAATTCTGTGATTCGTGTTTTCATAAGCTTTCCGAAATAATCGACTAGCATTCGCAAATGAGATACTCGTTAGGCAGCATGCCTTGCTACCGCTGGTCTGCATTGAAGTTACGAGCGCAAACACTACCGAGTTTGAAATGCCATTGCCTGCCGTTGAGATGCAAAGTGAACCAAGAGTCCTATATTAAAGACGTCGTATGCAGGCCAGAACGTCCAAAGATACTCGCAGCCGCAGACATAGATCGAAGTGGCGGGACCGAAAACGCACGCTCCCCCGATGGGATGCGTTGGGCCGACTATCATGCCAAGCTAGGCCGATTGCGCCGCCATGATTTCGCTGCCCAAGCACCCTCATTCCTTGCTCACTCCGTCATTCGCCGCCTCTGTCTAGCTGCGCCGCCCGTTTCGCCTGCAGTTTCAGCGGCCGCAAATGCAAAAGCCCGAACAGCAAGGTCAGGACAATGCTTGTAGCAAGCCCCCCGGAATAGCGGCGAACGAGTCTAAATGCGACTAGCACCTCGACCACATGTATGCCCACGATCAGAAGCGCGACGATCTGGGTTACGACTGCCGCTGGGCCGGTCCACATCCCGATCCATCCAGCCAACGCCATCCCGTACAGCAGCAAGCAAAAAAATCTAAGCAAGCTCATCATTGTCTAGTACATTCCTTTCTGCTTCCGGTGACTTTCGCGGCCCGTGTCTTGCGGTTCACGCGTTCGTCGAGCATATTTGCCATCCCCAGCGCGGATTTGATGGCGCACCATTGCAGCGGTTCTGGCAGCGTCCGGGGTGTCTTGTGGCGCAAGGCTGCAAGACATGAATCCTCGCTGCCACTAATTCGATGGGCCAGCAGCTGGCCCATCAGCGATTGGGTACCCACGCCATGACCAGAGCACCCGGCGCTGTACAGGATGTTTTGCTGATCCCCGATTTCGCCGACCACCGGCAATGCGTCATAAGCAAGGCTGACGTATCCGCTCCAACAAGATCGGATGGCGAGCCCGCTTAGGGTCGGGAAGCGATCGCGCAGTGTCGTTTCCAGCGCCAGATAGGCAGCGTCGTCCGGCACGTTCGGGGTCTGTGAACCGTATACGTAGTTGAGGCGCTTCGTTGTCACCACCAGAGTGTTGCGTGCCGTCAGACGATGGCTTTCCATGGTCCAGTGCGGCGTCACCAGCCCTTCACGCCTAGGCCAGCCCAAGGACGCGAGCTGATGCATCGATAGCGGTTCGGTCTCGATCGCCGAGACGCGCAGTGGCGCCACCTTGTCCCCAAGCAGCCCGAGCTGAGGCGTATAGGCGTTGGTGGCGAGCACCATGAACGGAGCGCTTGCGCTGCCTCGTCCAGTCAGCACCTTAACGGTCTTGCCGCCGATGTACGACATCAACGCCGTATTTTCATAAATTTTCACGCCGGCCTGCAGCGCGGCGCGCCGCAATCCCAACACGTACTTTCCAGGATCCAGCGTGCCGCCGCTCGGGTACCAGGCGCCGAACAGGAAGGCGGGCGGGATGCCACGTGCTCGCATGTCGGCGTGGTTCAGGAACTGCGCAGGCGAGCCGAGCGCAATGCCGGTCTCCATGTTCTTTCGCAGTTTCCGCTCCTGTGACGGATGGACGGCTGCGCGGATTACACCGGAGGCGTTGTAATCACAGTCAATACCGTACTCTGCGAGTTTGCGTTCGACGTACGCCACCCCCTCGTCGTAAAACCCGATGATCTTTTTCGCCTGCTCTCGGCCCACGCGCCCGAGGAAAAGGTCGTATTCGATCCCCTGTCCTCCCACGAGATAGCCCGCGTTGCGCCCGCTCGCTCCGAATCCGGCGAACTCACGTTCGAGAACGATAACCTTTGCCCCGTGCGCTGCAAGCTCCAGCGCCGTGGAAAGGCCGGCAAAACCTGCACCGACAACAATTACATCCGCGCTAACGTCGACATCAAGGCACGGCTGCGGCGGGGGCGGTTCGATCCAACCGCCGGCCGGCCGAAATACTGCAGGCCTCGGCGCGGCATTAGCTTGCGTGCTCATTCCTGCCTCCGTCATGTCTTGCTCAAGATATGGACGGCGAGCGCCGCCTCTTCATGCCCCTGCAAGCCGCCACCGTTTTCCTGTATCGCATGACGTGCGCCAATTACCTGCCGCATACCTGCTTCGCCTCGCAGTTGCGTGACCAGTTCGTATAGCTGGCCGATGCCGGTTGCACCAAGCGGGTGGCCCTTGGACTCAAGGCCGCCGGAAGTGTTGACGGGAATTCGCCCGCCCAGCGTGAAATCGCCACGCTCAGCAGCAGGCCCGCCTTGGCCAAACGGCACGAATCCCAGGTTTTCTGCCTGGATGATTTCCCCCATGGCGGAGGCATCGTGTACTTCCGCGACATCCATGTCTTCCGGCCCAAGACCTGCCTGCTCGTAGGCCTGCAAGGCAGCAAGATGGCCGATGCTTTTCTGCGGCTCGTCAAGGGGGCGGCGCGTAAAACTGCGGATAACGCTCGCCGCAATCCGGATGCTGCGAGTGCGGTCCGCGCCGATACGCCGTAGGCCCTCTTCCGTGCAAAGAATTGCCGCTGCTGCACCATCGGTCACCGGCGCGCACATGGGCAGTGTGATCGGATAGGTGATGGGCGGCGCAGCAAGCACCTCTTCGACTGTAAAGGGCTTGCGAAACTGCGAATGCGGATTGTGTACCGAGTGTTGATGATTCTTCGCCGACACAGCGGCAATCTGGCGCTGTGTCGTGCCGAAGGTCTTCATGTGATACCGGCACAAGGCCGCATAGATTTTCATGAAGCGACTGTAAGGCCTGTCCGACTCCGATCCAGGCGGCGGCTCGACACCCTCCCCCAGCTTCTCCAGGGTCGCAAAGTTCTCCTCGACGCGGGACACGTCCCATCCCGCCTCAAATAGTGCGAGCGACTTTTCTTTTTCGGCAACGTTCATCTTCTCTGCACCGAGCGCCAGCGCCACGTCGCATGTACCGGCTCTTAAATGTTGTACCGCCAAGTGCACTGCGGTGCTGCCCGACGCACAGGCATTCTCCACGTTAAACATCGGAATGCCCTCAATCCCGATTTTGCTGAATACAACCTGACCGGGAATCGAGAGCTGCCCCTGCAGCTGGCCGTTGGTAATGCCAGCATAGAAGGCGGCGCCGATGTCGGCGGTTCCGCAACCCGCATCCTGCAACGCACCGCGCAATGCCTCTCCCGCCAGATCGTCGATGCTGCGGGTTAGATGCCGGCCGAATACCGTCATGGCGATTCCCGCGATATAGATGTTGCCCATAGTCTTTCTTCTCATGAGAGGCCGACCCGGGGGCCGGCCGTTTCAATGTTGCCTGATGTGTTGCTTAGATTCTGCGCTCCAAGCCTTGCCAGTACTGCTCACGCAAGTCCTTCTTCAGCACCTTGCCGACCGTACTGCGTGGCAGTGCGGGGACGAAGTCCACGCTCTTGGGCGCCTTGACCGAGCCGAGCTTTTCCTTACATAGCGCGATGATGTCGTCCGCGCTCACACTCTGCCCGGCATTGAGTTCCACCACCGCCTTCACCGCCTCGCCCCATTGCTCGTCTGGCACACCGATGACTGCGCAGTCCTGGACTGCCGGATGTGCCCAGATGATTTGCTCGATTTCGCTCGGGTAGACGTTGAAGCCCCCGCTGATGATCATGTCCTTTTTGCGGTCGGTGATATGGAGGTAGCCGCCCGCGTCGATGTGGCCGATGTCGCCGGTATGCAGCCAGCCGTCGGCAATCGTTTCCGCCGTCTTGTCGGGCGCCTTGTAGTAGCCCTTCATGACGAGGTCGCCACGCACGCAGATTTCGCCGGTTTCACCCTGAGGCATTACCTCATTGTGCTCGTTCATGATCTCTACCCGAATGAGCGGATTTGGCCGTCCGACCGAGGAGAGGCGTTCATCGGACGCAAGCCCGCCGCCGGAAAAGTGCTCGGCCGGCGACAGATAAGAGATGGACGCCGGTGCTTCCGTCTGGCCGTAGCCACCGGCCATGACCGGGCCGAACACCTCAATGGCGCGCTTGAGCTTCTCGACCGACATCGGCGCGGCGCCGTAGATGAAGTACCTGAGCGACGAAAAATCGGCCTGCGCGATGCCGGGAATATCCAGCAGCCGATAGATCACCGTAGGTGGCAGGAACAGCTCGGTGACCCTATGCTTCGCAATTGCGTCGAGCAATGCCGCGGGATCCGGCTTGGCGAGCACGACCACTGTCCCGCCCTGCGCAGTGCACGGCAGGGAGAGCATACCCGCCGTGTGCGTCATTGGGGCGGCCGCGAGGTTGACCGGGCGAGTGCCCTGATAAGGGAACGCCATCATGAACTGCGCGAAGTAGGTCTGGTAGGCACGGTGCGTGTTCATCACGCCCTTGGGCTTGCCAGTCGTTCCGCCGGTCGCCGAGAGCGTAACCATGTCGTCCATGGAGACGTCGAGCAGCGGCGCAGTCGACGGCCAATTCGCGCTCCATGTCGACACCGATGGCGCCCAAGGCAGCTCGGCGTCGATGCATACCCACAGCTTGACCTTCGACAGCCGGGGACGTAGTTCCTCGACCAGCGGCGCAAATGCCTGCTGGAAGAAGAGCACTTCGCAGTCAAAGGAGTCGAGAATGTACTCGTTCTCCTCGAACGCGTTGCGGCCATTGATCGGAATATAGACCCCGCGCGCGCGCCACAGGCCAAGCACACATGTCCACGCGGTAACATCGTTGTCTGCCCAAACCGCCCCCTTGGTATTTCCGTCCAGACCGGCGCCGACCAAGGCGTTAGCGATGCGGCAAGATAGTTCGCCTATTTCCTGGAACGAAAATTTGCGCTCGCCCTGTATGTAGGCGGTGCCGGACGGGTTGATGCGCCACCCGCGGTCGAAAAAATCTATGATTGCCATCTCAGGCTCTCCTTTAAAGCTGCGTCACCGTGGCGCGTGCGAGTCCCCGCTGCTCCAGGTAGCCGAGCAGGTACCGATGGCCGAAGGCTTTCGAGCCGGAAGCAAAACCGACCTTGGCGGTCTCTCCGTCAAGCAGCTTGAGTACGCCTGCGGCATGGATCGCACCGGTCGAAATGTAGGGCGTGATTCCGTGCACGGTGGCGCGTACCGATGCCAGCTGGCCGCGCCCGATAGCGAAGTCAACACTGCGCTGGATCGTCGTGCGCTCGCGCGGCGGCATCGATGGGGTGGTCGAGTCGACCACTTGTTTCAGGATCGCGTCCTGTTGTTCGCGTGGCAGATTCTTGTACTCTGCTTCCCACTTCTGATTGAATGCATGCACCATGCGCATCACGTTGTTGTCGTAAAAGCCGACGCATGAAATGCAGCTGCGCACGCGGGAATCGCGTTCGAAATAGATGGGCAGCGAAGTGCCGCCCCACGGCAGACAGAACACCGGCTGCATGAAAGCGGGATCGGAAACGGTGAACGAGGCGTCAGCCGCATGGGGCACGAGTTTCTTTTCCCACAAGTATGCAGCTTCGTGGCGTGCGCCTTCAAAGATGGTTGCGGTTGATCCTACACTTACCCCTGCCACGTTGCGCGGTCCGCGCGCTAGCGTTGCGGTCTCCAGCGCATCGATGCCTGGCGTCTCGAGCGCCAGCTCGGCTGCGATTTCGGCGTACGTGTACATGTAGGCATTCGATGACGAGAGCAAAAGTCCGGCCTGGCGATACAGTTCGCCGAATTCATCGCGTGCGTTGCGGATGAAGGGTTGCTCACCGGTAGTGTCGAGATAATGACAGCCGGCCTTGAGCGTGGCCTCGACCGTGGCAAGTCCGAAATCCGCGAACGGGCCAACGGTATTGCATACCACCTTCGCCCCGCGGAAGGCGTTAACCATGGCGTCAACGTCATGTTCGGCTTCGATGATCTCGTAATTCGCCGACTCGAGACGCACAACGCGCTGCGCCATCATTTCCTTGATGCGTTTTGCGCTGCGCCCGACGGCCGTGAACGGAATGTTTTCGTCAATCAGCCAGTCCATGATCAACATGCCGGTGTAACCGCTTGCGCCATAAACGACGACAGGATGCTTTGCCAAGATAATCTCCTTGAAAATGGAAGTGTGGTTTGTAAAAGTCATGTGTGGCGGGTCGCTGCCCGCCGGTACTGCTATCTGCTTGCCATGTACTGCGCCAGGTCTTCGATATCTTTTTGCGAGAGCCCGGTGGTAAGGGCCTGCATCGCGCCTGTAGCGTCGCGTCGCGTTCCGTCCTTGAAACGCATGAGTTGATCGCGCAGGTAGTCGTAGCCCTGCCCGGCGAGCCGCGGATACGCGTCTTTTCCCTCCAGCGCCTGACCGTGGCACGACGCGCAGTTGTTAGCCTTGGCGAGCGTTTCACCACGGACAATGCCTGCTGGATCGGCGGTAAAGGTGGTGTTGGGCAGCGGCTTCATCTTTGCGAAATGGCTCGCGATCGATTCGAGCTCGTGGTCCGTCATGCTTAGCGCCAGCGGCGTCATGGTCGGGTCGCTGCGCTCTCCGCTCGCGAATGCCAGGAGCTGAGCCCTGAGGTAAGCCTCGGGCTGGCCGGCCAGGCGCGGATAGGTTTGCGCGCGCGCGTTGCCCTGCTCGCCATGGCAGCCGATGCAGGCGTCGGTCGTGCGCGGCCAGGGGCCGGCGATGCGGGTCTGTTCGCCGGAGATCTGTTCGACCTCCCTGCCGAGCTGGACCAGGTTCACCAGATCCGGTCCGTAGACGATGGCGGCCCCCGCGGCCGGCACCAGCAGCAGCCAAGCTGCCGTAATCAGCATCCGCTTGCCGCGGCTGCGTTGCTTCTTTGCGTTCGTCATGCATTTCTCCCTGAAACTGCTTGCAGTGCTTGCAGCGCCGCCGTGTGGCCGGAACGCACTGCGCCATCCATGTAGCCCGCCCAGATTTCCGCGGTTTCCGTACCCGACCAGATCAATCGTCCGGTCGGTGGATGCAGCGCTTCACCGTACTTCGTCAGAAAGCCGGGCGGCATCGGCGAGACGCAGGTCAGTGTCCAGCGGTCCGCCTTGCCCCAGTCGTGATCGTGGAACGCGATTGGTTGCAACGCTTCTTCACCCAGCGCCTGCGCGTAGATGCGCGCCAGCTCGTCGCCTGCCGCTTTCGGATCGGATGGCAGCATTGCGTTATTCACGAAAGCGTTGATCACCCCGAAGGACGCGTCTTCAGGCGAATTGTCGTAGGCCCAAAGTACCGGTCCGTTCGCCTGCACGACCCAGCCGTTCAGACCCTTCTCGCGCCAGAACGCCTTCTTGTAGACATGTGCTGTCTTGCGCGCCGGTGCGGCAGCGGGCCAGCGTCGTTGCATTTCGCGACGTTTCTCGGGCAGCGGTGGCTCGAAAGCGATCTGGTTGCACAGAGGCGGCGAGAGCGCAACGATCACGCTGCGTGCCCGGATCATGCCTTTGGGTGTATGAATGGCGACAGGCCCGTTCTGCCAGTTTTCGATGCGCAGTACCGGCGTCGACAGCCTCAGTTTGCCGCCGAGGTCCTGCGCCATTTTGATGCACAAAAGCTGTGAGCCGCCTGAAATGCGTGTCTCCTGCGCGCCCCCCTTGACCGCTTCGAGCCGGTCGTAAATGCAATCGGCGGAATTGACCATCGAGAGCCAGTGAAGCAACGAAAGCCGAGACGGATTCGCGCCTCCCGTCAGCGTCGCGCCCACCGTCCAGCCGATCTGGTCTCCCGGCGCGACATTCTTCTTCGCCAGCCAGTCGCCGAGCGTCATCGCGTCGAACTCAGCAGCACGCGGCGACTTCCACGGCGCCCCGGACGGCACTTGCTTCGCCATTTCTTCCAGCTCGTGCATCAGCTTTGGGTCGGTGCCGAAGGTGCCGTCGCTTTCGACCGCAGCACGCCTGCCGCCGGCCAGGAGCGACATCTTGCCCTGCCAGTAATGGGGAAATGTACCGACGCCGAGCTCCCGGGTAAGGTCGGCGATGGCTGTCTGGCCTGGCCCGATCCACTGGCCGCCGGCCTCTGTGAAGTAGCCGTTGCCGAGGTCGTGGTTGAGCGCGCGGCCGCCAACGCGATCGCGCGCTTCCAGCACCACAAAAGATTCGCAACCGGCGCGCTTCAGATCGCGAGCGGCGGTCAGCCCGGCGAACCCGGCGCCGATGATGGCAATGTCGAGCACCTCGCGCTCCTGCGATGCGGCGCTCGCTGCCCTGGGCAGTGCCGCGGTAGTCACAGCGGCGGCGGCCATCCCCAGGAAGCCGCGACGTGTAATCGCGCGCTCCTGCGAAACCTCATCCTGTTTCGATACAAGGTCGTCCATCCTGTTTCCTTCCAAATTAGGGTTCATACCGTCAGTGACTCTCATGCAAGCGCCCGCAGCGCCTGCAATGCCGCCGTGTGACCTGAGCGCACTGCGCCATCCATGGAAGTCGCCCAGATTTCCGCCGTTTCCGTGCCCGACCAGATGAGCCGGCCGGCTGGCGGATGCAAGGCTTCACCGAATTTGGTGAGCAGGCCGGGCGGCATTGGCGAGGTGCAGGTCAGCGACCAGCGGTCGGCCTTGCCCCAGTCATGGTCGTGGTAGGCGATCGGATGCCGCGCGTCGTCCCCCAACGCCTGGACGTAGATGCGTGTCAGCTCGTCCTCGGCCGCCTTCAGGTCGGAAGGCAGCATGCCGTTGTTCACGAATGCGCTGATGACGCCGAACGAAACATCCTCGGGCGAATTGTCGTAGGCCCAGACGACGGGTCCTTTTGCCTGTACGATCCAGCCGTTTAAGCCCCTGTCACGCCAAAACGCTTTCTTGTAGATGTGCGCGGTCTTGCGCATTGGCGCGTATGCCGGCCAGCGCCGCTGGAGTTCCCTGCGTTTTTCTGGGAGTGGCGGGTCGAAGGCAATCTGGTGGCACAAGGCCGGCGAAATCGCAACGATGACGCTGCGCGCCCGGACCACGCCTTTGGGCGTGTGGATGGCAACCGGGCCGTCCTTCCAGTTCTCGATGCGCAGTACTGGTGTCGAAAGCCGCAGTCTGGCGCCTACTTCCTGCGCCATCCGGCTCGACAGGATTGAGGCGCCGCCCGAGATGCGAGTCTCCTGCGCGCCACCCTTGACCGCTTCCAGCCGTTCGTAGTTGCAGTCAGCCGAATTGATCAGCCCCAAATAGTGGAGCAGCGAGAGTTTCCCCGGCGGCGCACCGGTCGTAAGAGACGTGCTGATCGTCCAGCTAATCTGGTCTTCGGGCGTAACTTGCTTTTTCGCGAGCCAGTCGCCGAGCGTCATCGCATCCAGTTCGGCCGCGCGTGCCGACTTCCAGGGGGCGCCGGACGGCACCTGCTTTGCCATTTCCTCAAGTTCGCGCGTCAGCTTCGGATTGGTGCCGAAGCCGCCGTTGCTTTCGGCTGCGGCGCGGACGTCGCCTGCGAGAACGGTGGTCTTGCCCTGCCAGTATGTGGGGAAGGTACCGACGCCAAGCTCGCGGGCAAGGTCGGCAATCGCGGTCTGGCCCGGCCCGATCCACTGGCCGCCGGCCTCTGTGAAGTAGCCGTTGCCGAGATCGTGGTTGAGTGTGCGGCCGCCAACGCGTTCGCGCGCTTCCAGCACCACGAACGAATCGCAACCGGCGCGTTTCAGGTC
>Ga0194137_10002361_pt1 | contig 11154 bp, 13 predicted proteins | sample TARM_MetaG_T3_14_FD_134025 | JGI IMG/M metagenome (GOLD analysis project Ga0194137, IMG submission 134025) | Freshwater microbial communities from Pennsylvania, USA, analyzing microbe dynamics in response to fracking - TARM_MetaG_T3_14 (version 2) | ecosystem: Environmental > Aquatic >...
ACCCTCCATATGTGACCGTCGGCAGCAAGGTCAGCGACAAGAGCGTCGTCTGCATTCTGGAGGCGATGAAGCTGATGAACGAGCTGGAAGCCGAAGTGCGCGGCGAAATCGTCGAGGTTCTCGTCGAGAACGGCCAGCTGGTGGAATACGGCCAGCCGCTGTTCCGCGTCCGTCCGGAGTAATGACAGGTTCCGAGGAAGGAGACAGATCGCTTTGAAATTCCAGAAGATCCTCATTGCCAACCGCGGCGAGATCGCCGTGCGGATCATCAGGGCGTGCCGGGAACTCGGCATCGCCACCGTGGCTGTATATTCCGAGGCGGACCGCGAATCGCTGCATGTCCGCCTGGCCGACGAAGCGTACTGCATCGGGCCGACGCTGTCCAAGGACAGCTACTTGAATTTGACCAACATCATGAGCGTGGCGACCCTGACCGAGTGCGACGCCATCCATCCGGGCTACGGCTTCCTTGCCGAGAACGCGGACTTCGCGGAGATCTGCGAATCCTGCAACATCACGTTCATCGGCCCTTCGCCTTCCGCCATTACGAGAATGGGCGACAAGGCGATGGCGAAGCAGACGATGAAGGATGCCCGCGTGCCGATCATTCCCGGTTCGGACGGCCTGATCGAGGATCTGGACGACGCCATCCGCGTCGCCAGAGGAATCGGATACCCCGTCATCATCAAGGCGACGGCAGGGGGCGGAGGCAAGGGCATCCGGATCGCCGAGGACGAGGACACGCTGATCCAGCAGATCACGACCGCCCAGCAGGAAGCCCAGAAGGCTTTCGGCAACGCAGGCGTCTACCTGGAGAAGTACCTCACCGGCATGAAGCATGTGGAAATCCAGATCATGGCCGACCGTCACGGCAATGCCGTCCATCTGTTCGAGCGGGACTGCTCCGTGCAGCGCCGCCGCCAGAAGCTCGTCGAGGAAGCGCCTTGTCCGGTTCTAAGCCCGGAGCTCCGGGAACGGATGGGACAGGCGGCCGTGCGCGCGGCTCTCGCCGTCGAGTATTGCGGCGCCGGCACGCTTGAATTCCTGCTCGGTCCCGACGGACAGTTCTACTTCATGGAGATGAACACGAGGATTCAGGTCGAGCATCCTGTAACCGAGATGATCACGGGCGTCGACCTGATCAAGGAAATGATCTCCGTGTCGGAAGGCAATCCGCTGTCGATCCGCCAAGAGGATCTCCGCATCGACGGCTGGGCGATCGAATGCCGGATCAACGCCGAGGATTCCGAGCGCGGCTTCATGCCTTCGCCCGGCAAGATCGGCTTTTACCTGCCGCCTGGCGGCATCGGCGTCCGCGTCGACAGCTCCGCCTATCCCGGCTACACGATCTCGCCGCATTACGATTCCATGATCGCCAAGCTGATTGTCTGGGCGCCGACCCGCCAGGAAGCGGTCAGCCGGATGAAGCGCGCGCTGTCCGAATTCGCGATCGAAGGCATCAAAACGACGATTCCGTTCCATCTGAAGCTTCTCGAGCATCCGATTTTCCTTGGCGGCAGCTTCGACATCAAGTTCCTCGAGGATTACGACGTGAACAAGCCCTACGGCGACGAAGCTGCGGATGCCTGAATCCGTTTGTCATAAAACCCGTGGAATGCTATAGTATAGGAATATGAATCGGATGAGCCTCCGGTTGCGGACCGGAGGACACCTATCATCAAGCGGGAGGTGCGTCAAGGCACATGAGCATCATGGCAGCGGATTACGAGAAAACGGACATCGGCACGATCCAGATCGCGCCGGAAGTCATTGAGGTCATCGCAGGCCTTGCGACGATCGAGGTCGAAGGCGTGGCCGGCATGAGCGGCGGACTTGCGGGCGGCATCGCCGAACTGCTCGGACGCAAGAACTTGTCCAAGGGCGTCAAGGTCGAGGTCGGGCACAAGGAAGCGGCTGTCGACGTGTCCATCATCGTGGAATACGGCAATCCGATTCCCGAGATCGCAGCCGAAATCCAGCGCAATGTCAAAAAGTCGATCGAGATGATGACGGGACTTATCGTCGTTGAAGTAAACGTACATATTCATGACGTCTACTTCAAATCCGGCGAAAGCCCTGTTGAAGAGGACTCTGCCCTAAGAGTCAAATAAATAAGGAACCGTCACCCCCTTGTGATTGGGCTGCCGCTCGGCGCAAGGGGGTTTATTCCGCTTTATGAGGAGGAGCATCTGGTTGAGCCGAATTGTTGATCGTCTTCTTCTGTTTTTATTTTCCCTGGCCGTCTTGATTTTGTGCGTGCTCGCGATCGCAATCGGCACTGGAGGAGTCGGCAAGGACTCCGCCTCGAGCTTTCTGGCCGATTGGATGAAGATCGGGACGTCCGTGAACATCGCTGTCATCATCGTATCCGTCGTCCTGCTGCTCATCGGCCTCCGGCTGTTCTTCGTCTCCATCCGCGTCAAGGGAAGCAGCTCTTCGTCCATCGATCAACGCAACGACTTCGGCGACATCCGGATCTCGATCGAGACCGTAGAGAATCTCGTGCTCAAGGCAGCCGGAAGGCAGCGCGGCGTCAAGGATCTCAAAGCCCGAATCACGACGGCGGAATCCGGCCTGGATATCGCGGTGCGCGCGGTCGTGGACGGCGAGACGTCGATACCTCATCTGACGGAGGAGATTCAGCGGGCGGTCAAGGATCATGTGGAGGAAATCACGGGCATTCCGGTTGCGGCCGTCTCCGTTTTCGTCGCCAATGTCATCTCGTCTCCTTCTTTCAAGAGCCGCGTAGAATAGGAGGCAGGCAACCATGTGGAGAGAATGGTGGGAACGATACGGAGGACGGGCTGTCGGCGTCGCCGCGTCGCTGTTCCTGGGCATTATCTTTTTGATATCCGGTTTTTGGGACATGCTGTTCGTCGCCCTGCTGCTGTGGGCCGGATATACAGCCGGCTACCGCAAGGATACCGGCGGGGAACCGCTGTTTCCGTGGAGACGCCTGGCCGAATGGCTGGGAGAACGTTTCCAGCGATATCGCTGATTACTGTGGTCTCCTCCGTACTCCGGACAGCAAGCCTCTTCCAAGCGGGGCTTTTCGGAGCAGGGAGGAGATCATAGGTATTTTTGGGGGATTCCATACAAAGTCATTTCTTGCTCAGGAGGCATTATGAAACGAAGGTTAGCGCGTCAAATAGCGGTACAAGGGTTGTACCAGATGGAAATGAACGAAGTGACGGCGGAGGAAGCCGTCGTCATGCTTCTTGAAGAGGCACGCCAGGAGAACGAAATCGGCGCGGACAAGATGGAGGAAGGCGAGACCGGCGGTTTTGCGAAGGAGCTCATCCAAGGCGTCATCGAGCGCAAGGCGGCCATCGACGGCATGCTTCAGCAGTATTTGACCGGCTGGCAGGTGGAGAGGCTTTCCCGCGTCGATCTTCAGGTGCTCAGGCTTGCCTGCTACGAGCTCGTTTTCCGGACGGACGTTCCGCCCAAGGCGGCGGTCAATGAAGCGATCGAGCTGTCCAAGCATTTCGGGACGGACGAGTCCGGCAAGTTCGTCAACGGCGTGCTGGGACGGCTGATTGCGGAGCTGGACAAGCTGAAGACCGAGTAAGGAAGTTTGCGAACGGTCGGGCCGCCTAGGCATGACGGCTTGACGAGCCAAACAACCGAGGGGAGAGATCGGCGCGTGAGTGCACAAGTCATTGACGGAAAGCGCATAGCGGGAGAAGTTCGTTCGGAAGTGAAGCTGGAGGCGGAGAAGCTGAGGGCTTCCGGCATCGTGCCGGGACTGGCGGTAATTCTCGTCGGAGACGATCCTGCTTCGGCCGTGTATGTGGGCAGCAAGGAAAAGACTTGCGCGGAAATGGGCTTCCACTCCGAGGTCCATCGCTTGCCTGGGCGGACGACCCAGGAAGAGCTTCTGGAGCTGGTCGGCCAGCTCAACCGGAACGAGTTGATCCATGGCATTCTGGTCCAACTGCCGCTTCCTCCGCATATAGCGGAGAAAGCGGTCATCGACGCGATCAGCGTCGAGAAGGATGTGGACGGCTTCAGCCCGCAAAGCACGGGCAATCTCGTCATCGGAGACGAAAGCCTGCTGCCCTGCACGCCTGCAGGCATCATCGAGCTGATCAAGCGCAGCGGCCATGAGATCGCAGGCAAGCATGCCGTCGTAATCGGACGCAGCAATATCGTCGGCAAGCCGGTCGCCATGCTGCTGCTCCGCGAGAATGCGACCGTGACCGTCTGCCATTCCCGAACGGAGAATCTGGAGGCGATCGCGTCCACCGCGGATATTCTCGTCGTGGCCATCGGCAAGCCCAAGGCGATCGGGCCCGGCTGCATTAAGCCTGGAGCCGTCGTCATCGACGTCGGCGTCAACCGGCTCGACAACGGCAAGCTTGCTGGCGATGTCGATTACGAGGCTTGCCTTCCGGCGGCCGGGGCGGTCACTCCCGTGCCTGGCGGCGTAGGACCGATGACGATCGCCATGCTGATGCACAACACGCTGAAGGCTGCTCGGCGAGCGGCGGGAGTGTGACCAGCCGATGGCCGATACACCGCGGATTTATTCCATCAAAGAACTGAACCGGTATATCCGGATGAAGCTGGAAGGCGACAGGCTGCTTGGCGATGTTTGGCTGCGCGGCGAAATTTCCAACTTCACCCACCACTCCAGCGGGCATATGTATTTTACGCTCAAGGACAAGGACAGCCGGCTCAAATGCATCATGTTCGCCAGCCATAACCAGCGGCTCCCCTTCATTCCCAAAGAGGGAGCCAAAGTCATCGCCCGCGGCAACATTTCCGTGTACGAACGAGACGGCAATTATCAATTCTATGCAACCTCCATGCAGCCGGACGGACTTGGAAGCCTGTACTTGGCCTTCGAGCAGCTGAAGGCAAGGCTGGAGGAGGAGGACCTGTTCCGCGAAGAACGGAAGCGGGCGCTTCCCCGGTATCCGGCTGTCGTCGGAGTCGTTACTTCTCCTACAGGAGCGGCGATCCGGGACGTGATCATTACGCTGCGGCGCAGATATCCTGCCGCGGCGATTCTTGTCTATCCGGCGCTTGTGCAGGGGAAAGCCGCTGCCCCGTCCATCGTGAAGGGCATCGAGGCCTTCAATCGCCATGGACAGGCGGATGTCCTCATCGTCGGCCGCGGCGGCGGCTCGCTCGAGGAATTATGGGCGTTCAACGAGGAGTCCGTAGCCCGTGCGATTTCGGCCTCCGCCATCCCGGTCATTTCAGCGGTCGGACATGAGACCGATTTCACCATTGCGGATTTCGTAGCCGACAAGCGCGCGGCTACGCCGACGGCCGCCGCAGAGCTGGCTGCGCCCAATATGGCGGAGATTGGGGAGTATTTGGGAAGGCTGAACCAGCGCCTCGCCGCAGCGGCCCGAAGCGCGGTCGGCAGCCGCAAGGAGCGGCTGCTTCGGGCAAGGAGATCGCCCTACTTCGTCCATCCGCGCCGATATCTGCTCGACCAGGCGCAGCGGCTCGACCGGCTGAGGGAGCGTCTGGAGGAGAAGATCCGCCGCCAGCCCGACAAAGCCGGGGACAGGCTGCTCCGGCTGCGCAAAGTTCTGCAGGCGCATGATCCCAGCGGAAGGGCGGCCGCTGCCGCCAAGCAGCTGGGCCGGACGAAGGCGAGGCTGGAGAAGGCGGTGCGCATGGCCGTCAAGGACAAGCGCGGCCAGGCCGCAGCTGCCGTCAGGCAGCTCGACTCGCTCAGCCCGCTCAAGGTCATGGCCCGGGGTTACGGCCTTGTGTTCGACGAGAGCGAGAACCGCATCATCCGTTCCGTCAAGGAGCTGTCGCCGGGCGATATGGTCCGGGTGAAGCTTCAGGACGGAAAAGCACAGTGCCATGTATGGGCGATAGAGGAGGAGTGAGCCGCATGAAGGCTGAAAATCAGGAACCGGCCATGAGCTTCGAGGAAGCGATGGAGAAGCTGGAATCGATCGTCGATCGTCTAGAAGGCGGGGACGTTCCGCTGGAAACGGCGATCGACCTGTTCCAGGAAGGGATGAAGCTGTCCCAATTGTGCGGAGGGAAGCTGGAGCAAGTGGAGAAACGGATTGAAACGCTGCTGGAGTCGGGGTCCGAATTCCAGACCCAGCCTTTCTCGGCTGCCCAGAACGATCGGGAGGATGTCCTGTGATCGATACGACGACGTTCAAGGAGTATTTGTCGGCATCGGCCTTGCGGGTGGAAGAAGCGCTTGCGGCCAGCCTGCCTCCTTCATGGGATGTGCCGGGCACGCTTCGCGAATCCATGGCTTACTCCCTCTCTGCCGGAGGCAAGCGGATTCGTCCCGTGCTCGTGCTGGCTGCCTCGGAGGCGGCCCGCGGAGATGCGCGCGACCAGGAGGCTGCGCTGTCCGTAGCATGCGCGGTAGAGCTTATCCATACGTATTCGCTCATCCATGACGATCTTCCGGCCATGGACAACGACGACTTTCGGCGCGGCAAGCCGACCAACCATCGGGTCTACGGCGAAGCCATGGCGATTCTGGCCGGCGACGCCCTCCTCACGCATGCTTTCTATTTGACGGCAGAGGCCAGAAGCAAGGGAGCGGATCCGGGCGTACTGCTGGACATAACCGCCGATCTGGCGCGGCTCTCCGGCGCAGCAGGAATGGTTGGCGGGCAGGCGGCCGATATGAAGGGCGAGCAAGGGGTAACGACGCTTAAGGAGCTTGAATATATCCATGAGCACAAAACCAGCGATTTGATCGTATTTTCCATTCTCGCCGGAGCGCGCCTCGGGGGCGCCGGCGAAGAGGCTTTGAAGCATCTGGGCCTGTTCGGTCGAAACATCGGGCTCGCGTTCCAGATCCAGGACGATATTCTCGACCTGATCGGCGACGAGCAAAAAATGGGTAAGAAAACAAACAGCGACACGGCCGCAGGCAAGGTCACGTATCCTTTCCTGATCGGCATGGATGAAAGCCGCCGCTTGATGGAGCAGCTGACAAGCGACGCCAAGGAGGCTCTTGGCCGCGCCGGGCTGGCGAAGCCGGCAAGGCTGCTGGAAATGGCGGACTACCTGTTGAAGCGGGACCGCTGACCTTGCTGGGTTCGTGTCGTTTTGTATGATATAATGGTGAATAATGTGTATTGACGGAGCGGCGATCGATACCCGCTCAGGAAAGCGAGGAACCTTATCGTGCTGCTCGACAACCTCAACGGACCTCAAGATCTCAAGAAGCTGGCCTTGCCGGAGCTGGATCAGCTCGCGGCCGAAATCCGCGAATTCCTTATCCGCAAGCTGTCGGCGACCGGCGGGCATCTGGCCCCCAACCTTGGCGTCGTCGAATTGACTCTTGCGCTCCACTATTTGTTCAACAGTCCGGAAGACAAGTTCCTGTTCGACGTCGGACACCAGTCTTACGTCCACAAGATCCTGACCGGCCGCATGGACCGCTTCGACAGCCTGCGCCAGCAGGGCGGGTTGTGCGGCTTCATCAAGCGCAGCGAAAGCGAGCATGACGTATGGGAGGCAGGCCACAGCAGCACCTCCCTCTCGGCCGCAATGGGCATGGCGCTGGCGCGGGATCTGCAAGGCGGCAGCAACAAGGTCGTCGCGGTCATCGGCGACGGCGCCCTTACCGGCGGCATGGCGCTCGAAGCGATGAACCATATCGGCCACGAAAAGAAAAACCTGATCGTCATCCTGAATGACAACGAGATGTCGATCGCCCCGAATGTCGGAGCGATGCATCAGTATCTCGGCCGGATCCGCACGGACCGGCATTACCAGAAAGCGAAGGAAGAGCTGCAATCCCTTCTCCAGAAAGTCCCCGCGATCGGCGGCAAGCTGGCGAAGACGGCGGAGCGGTTCAAGGACAGCGTCAAATATTTGCTGATGAGCGGCATCCTGTTCGAGCAGTTCGGATTCCATTATCTCGGTCCGGTCGACGGCCACGACATGGGCCAGCTGCTGGATGTGCTGCAGCAGGCGGGCAACGTGCAGGGACCGGTTCTCGTGCATGTCGTTACCGTCAAGGGCAAAGGCTATACGCCGGCCGAGAACGATTCGTTCAAATGGCACGGGGCTTCTCCGTACAAGATCGAATCCGGCCAAATGCTCAAGGCGGTCGGACCGCCGATGTATACCGAGGTGTTCGGCGATGCGCTCATCGAGCTGGCCGAGCGCGACGAGCGCATCGTGGCGGTCACTCCGGCGATGCCGGCAGGATCCGGGCTGATGAAGTTCGCGGCGCGCTTCCCCGGCAGGATGATCGACGTCGGCATTGCGGAGCAGCATGCGGCGACGATGTCGGCGGCGATGGCCATGGAAGGGATGAAGCCGGTGTATGCCGTGTACTCCACCTTCCTGCAGCGCGCCTACGACCAAGTCGTCCATGATATTTGCAGGCAGAACGCGAATGTCATTTTCGCCATCGACAGGGCGGGCTTTGTCGGTCCGGACGGCGAGACGCATCACGGCGTGTACGATATCGCCTACCTGCGCCATATTCCGAACATGGTGCTGATGATGCCCAAGGATGAGAACGAGCTTCGCAACATGATGAAAACGGCCGTCGATTACAACGAAGGCCCGATCGCGATCCGCTATCCGAGGGTGAACGGAACGGGAGTCGAGATGGATCCCTTCATGACGCCGATTCCGATCGGCACCTGGGAGACGGTCCGCGCAGGCGAGTCGGCGGCGGTCATTGCGGTCGGACCGATGGTCCAGGCAGCGGAAAAAGCCGCCGAGCTTCTGAAGCGGGAAGGTCTTTCCCTTCGCGTGGTCAATGCCCGCTTCATCAAGCCTCTGGATCACGCCATGCTTGATTCCTTGGCGGATGAGGGCATTCCGCTTCTCGTCATGGAGGAAGGCTCGCTCCAGGGAGGGCTTGGAAGCGCCGTGCTGGAGCATTATGCCTTGAGCGGGCGCACGGGCGTCCAGGTCCGGCTGATCGGCATACCGGATGAATTCATTGAGCATGCTTCCATTGAGGAGCAGCGCGCGGAAGTAGGGTTGACGCCGGAGCGTCTGGCGGCCGAGGTCTTGGGACTGCAGCCGAAGCGCAAGCGGGCGACGAACCAGCTATGACGGCAATGGCCTGCGGCGTTCTCACGCTGCAGGCCATTTTTTTGGTCAGGGAAACGAATGCGAGCCCATAATCATAACAAGCAGAGGAGAAAGCGATGTCTTCCAAAGAACGAATCGATGTGCTGCTCGTGGAGCTGGGATTTTTCCCGAGCAGGGAAAAGGCGAAGGCGGCTCTGATGGCCGGCCTTGTGCTGGTGGACAACGAACCGGTGGACAAGAGCGGGATGAAGGTGGACCGCGAATCCGATATCAAAGTCAAGGGAAGCGTCCATCCTTACGTCAGCCGCGGAGGTCTGAAGCTGGAGAAGGCGATCCGTGAATTCGGGCTTGATCTCGCCGGCCGCACGATGCTCGATATCGGGGCTTCGACAGGAGGGTTCACGGACTGCGCGCTTCAGCATGGAGCCGGGCACGTCTATGCGATCGACGTCGGGTACAATCAGCTCGATTGGTCGCTTCGCCAGGACTCGAGAGTGACCGTGATGGAAAGGGTCAATTTCCGTTTCATGACTCCCGAGGACATCCAGGGAGCCCGGCCGGATTTCGCTTCCATCGATGTATCCTTCATTTCCCTCAAGCTCATCCTGCCTCCGCTGTCGCAGCTGCTGGCTGCCGGAGCCGATGTCGTGGCGCTGATCAAGCCTCAGTTCGAAGCCGGCCGCGAGAAGGTCGGCAAAGCGGGCATCGTCCGGGAGCCTTCCGTGCACAGGGAAGTGCTGCATTCGGTGCTGGAAGCTGCGGACGCATCCGGCTTCGCTCTCGTCGGCCTGACGTATTCGCCGATAACCGGCGGAGAGGGCAACATTGAGTTTCTGGCGCGCTGGAAGCGGGCCGGCGGCGGGGAAATGGACGTTGAAGGAGCGGCCGGATGGTCGAGCGAGCAGATCGCCCAAGTCGTCCAGGAAGCCGGGGAGAGATTCGGCACGGGCAAATAAATTTCTTCCAGCCCCACTTTACAGACAAACGCATGTTCTGGTATTCTGGAAACAACAAACAAATGTTCGGGGATAATTCTCACTCTCCATGAAGGAAATGCGGCAGAAAAATCGAATTCATCCCTCACCGCCGCTTGCGGGAGGAGGGAAGATCGTGGATCTGTTCGTCATGGTTGCGGCAGCTCTGCTAATCGTCTATTGGGGGTACCGCGCCTTCTACAATTGGCTCCATCAGCCGCGAGGAATGAAGCGGCTTGTGCTGGGAAGAGGAGAACTGCTTGAACCTGACGATGCCCATGTGCTCTTTCTGGAATCACGGGGATATGAAGTGTTGTCCGGCAAGCACAAGGTTCCTATCGCCGTGGAATTGGACGGTCAGGAATTGTACAGCCGCCTCTACATCGATTATGTGGCGGAATGTGATGGACTTATGTACGCGGTTAAGATCAGCCGCGAGCGCCAGCCTATGGATTGGACGGGCAGCGGCCTGCGCGATCGGCTGCTGGTTTTCAGCCTGCTGATGCCGGAGCTGGAAGGCATTCTGGTCGTGGATCCGGCGGAGCGCTCGATAAGAACGGTCAAGTTCGATTTAGAAGATACCAAGAGGCCAAGAACAAGGGAGGCATAAGGGATGAAAGGTCTTCGTCATGTCAAGATCAGGGAGATCATCGGCAGGAGCGTCATCGAAACCCAGGACGAGCTGGTGGAAGCCCTGCGAGCGACCGGGCTGCAGGTGACCCAGGCAACCGTGTCGAGGGATATCAAGGAGCTGCAGCTCATCAAGGTGCCTGCCGAGGACGGCAGGTACAAGTATTCATTGCCGCAGGAGCAGCGCTTCGTACCCGTCAACAAGCTCAAGCGTTCCATGCTGGACAACTTCCTCGGGGTGGATCAGGCTGACAATCTGGTCGTCATGAAGTGCTTGCCCGGAACAGCCAACGGAATCGCTTCCCTGCTGGACGGCATGGAATGGCCGGAGATCATGGGAACGATTTCCGGCGACGATACGATTTTGATCATATGCCGCAAGAAAGAAGGCGGCAGCAAGATCGTCGATCTGCTGCTCGGCATGATGAACTAATACCAACTTTTACGGAACGAGGAGTGTGTCTTTATGCTTCGCGAATTGTCCATCCGCAATTTAGCCGTTATTGAAGAAGTCACGGTCGGTTTCCATGATGGTTTCCAT
>Ga0194137_10002364_pt1 | contig 11149 bp, 9 predicted proteins | sample TARM_MetaG_T3_14_FD_134025 | JGI IMG/M metagenome (GOLD analysis project Ga0194137, IMG submission 134025) | Freshwater microbial communities from Pennsylvania, USA, analyzing microbe dynamics in response to fracking - TARM_MetaG_T3_14 (version 2) | ecosystem: Environmental > Aquatic >...
ATACTCCGCCACGCGCTCAAGACCCTCTATGCGGTTGTGAACCCAGAAGACCTGACCGTCCCTGTCCAGCTCCCGCTTGATATAGCCGCGCAGCATATCCGCGTCGCGCTCAATAAGGTCGGTTTCTACCGGCTTTCTTCCGAGCGGGGCCGTTTCTATAACGGAAAGCTCACGGATGCCCGACATGGAAAGCTGCAATGTTCTGGGAATGGGGGTGGCCGAAAGCGTGAGAACGTCTACATTCTTCCTGAACTTCTTGAGCTTCTCCTTGTGGCGGACGCCAAAGCGTTGCTCCTCGTCCAGAACGAGCAAAGCGAGATTGGGCAGATCCACATCGTCTGAAAGAAGACGGTGCGTCCCGATGAGAATATCCACCTGCCCCTTTGAGGCCGCGGCAAGCACTTCCTTCTGCTTCTGGCGGGTCACGAACCGGCTAAGCATGCCTATGTTGACGGGGAAGCCGCCCAGACGACTCTTGAAAGTCTGATAATGCTGTTCCGCAAGAATGGTGGTGGGACAAAGCAGGGCCACCTGTTTTCCCTCACAGGCGGCACGGAACGCGGCCCGCATGGCCACCTCCGTCTTGCCGAAGCCCACGTCGCCGCATACCAGGCGGTCCATGGGGGTGGGCTTTTCCATATCTTCCAGCACATCCTGAATGGCGCGGGCCTGATCCGGCGTTTCCTCAAAGCCGAAAGAGGCTTCAAATTCCCTGTACAGTTCATTGATGGGGCCGTAGCCAAACCCCTTGGCAATGCGCCGCCATGCGTACATTTCCACAAGGTCGTGGGCGATTTTTTCAATGGCCTTGCGCGCCCGGGACTTTGAGGTGAGCCAGCCTGCACCACCCAGTTTGTCGAGGGCAGGAGCGCCCCCGTCCGGTCCTTTGAACCGCTGGATAAGACCGAGCCGGTCAACAGGCAGATACAGCTTGTCATCGCCAGCATAGCGCAGCAGCAGATAATCGTTGGCCACACCGCCCAGTTCCATGCGGTGCATGCCGTCAAATATTGCTATGCCGTAGTCCCGGTGGACAAGATGATCACCCGGCGTCAGGTCATCATGCTCCTTCAGCCCCGCGAAGGCGCCTGTGCGGGCCCGCTCCCGACGCTCCGTTCTCGGCTGGATGACATCCTCTCCGAGTATGAGCACCTTGTCCCATACAAGGTCAATACCGCGCCGGAATGGTGCCACCAGTGCGAACAATCCCTTTTCCCATAGCGAATAGCGCAGGTGGGGCATAAGCCCGTCCTGCTCGGCCAGCTTGAGGAACTTGGCCCTGCTCCGCTCATTGGAAAAAGCAAGAAGTACCTGCCGCTTTTCGTGCGTCCACTTGCGCAACCGGGAGACAAGGGCCTGCCACGGGCGATCCTGATCCTGCGACGAGGTGAAAATATCCTGAAACGCACCATACGAACGTTCAGGCAGGTCTGCTCCCTGCTTCTCCACGCCGATGACCAGATCTTCAAAGTGAACGCGGCGATTAGCAGACCAGACAGCTGTTGCCTGATCCTGCGAACGAAGGGCCATGCTTGCGGGCTGACGAAGGCCCGTCTCAGCCGCTTGCTTATCGAGAAAGGCGTGCCAAGTGCGTTCTGACTCTTCAAGTGATTCTTTAAGTTCCCGCTCGGAAGGCAGAATGAATACGGCGTCTTTGGGCAGCCACTGCTCAAGAAAAGCCGCCTGCTCGTAATAGGACCCCGGCAGAATCGGCGTTGATCCCTCTTCTGCCGCACGGGTAAAAGCCCCGGCCTGTCCCTTGGCCAGCTTGCCGTGCTTTTCCAGCTCCTTCCACCACTGCACCGCCTTGGCTCTCTGATCTGAACTCAGAATGAGAGGCGATGTGGGCAGCAGTACAATCTCCTGCATATTGCCGCGGGAACGCTGGCTTGAAGGGTCAAAGAGCCGTATTTCCTCAAGCTGGTCACCAAAAAATTCCAAACGGACAGGGCGCGCATAACCGGGACAGAAGATATCAAGTATATCCCCGCGCAGCGCCATTTCTCCCGGCTGGGTCACCATGGGAACACGGGAATACCCCCACTCCACACATTGATCGAGCAGCAGATCGGGGCCAGTATCATCCCCCACGGGCAGGACCAGCTCATGCGTGTCGAAAAGGGTAACCGGCGGCAGCTTGGGCAGGAAGTTATCCAGCGAAACCAGAACACCCTGGTGCTTCTTGCGCAGGCTCAACGAGTACAGGCTGGCAATGCGCGAAGACCATGCGCTCTTGCCGTGAGAACCGGCAGGATGCTGGGGTATGACGGTCCAGGGCTGTTCCCAGACCGGAGAAGTAAGGTTGGTTTCTTCAGTGGAACTTTCCGGCGTAAAAAGGGTAAGAAGACCTTTCAGTTCCGCCAGTTCCTGCGAGTTGCGCACGACAACCACCACATGCTCATCCCTGTTTCGCAGAGAATGGGCCATGCGGGCCTGAGAAGCGGGACCACTCCTCGCTACCTGAACAACACGCTGCGTAGAATTCTGCAGCGCCAGAATCATCTCGTCAAAAAGCACTGGAAACCCGTTTGGTTGGCATCCGTTCAGCTCGGCACAATGCCGGGAAGGGACGACAAAAAGCCGCCGTGCTCCTTTCGGAACATCTGGCGGCCCTTGTATCGATACGGACGCGGTTTAGATCTGACCAAGCACGTTGAGGTCGTCGTTGGAAAGCAGACGGTCGAGATCGAGCAGGATGAGCAGACGATCCTGAAGCTTTCCGACACCGCTGATGTATTCCGACTCCATCCCTGCCACAACGGGCGGCGGCGGCTCGACCGTGCTGGCGGGAATACGCAGCACTTCCGAAACCGAGTCCACAACAAAACCGACGATCATGTTATTAATTTCAATAACAATGATTCTCGTATGCTTGTCATGGGTCTTGGAAGTCAGACCAAAACGACGACGAAGGTCAATAATGGGAATAACCTTGCCGCGAAGGTTGATTACCCCTTCAACAAATTCAGGCGCACGGGGAACCTTGGTGATTTCCATGGTGCGGATTATCTCCTGCACCTTCAGAATATCAACCCCGAATTCTTCGTCGCCTATACTGAAGGTCACGAGCTGCAGAAGTTCGTCGTCCTGCTTTCTCTGCGCTTCACTCATTTCGCTACTCCTTCTAAGAAGTCTGCCCCGGAAAGAGGCCGAAACGTCCTGTTTCAATAGGTCAGTATGCAATGTACCGATATTGCGTACACATGGCAACTAGTTTGGACAAAACAGCCCCAACCAGCCATGATAATCGTCGAAACAAAAAGGGTTGTAAAAGGTGATAGGGTCGGATATTAGTATTGCGTCATTGCAAAGCGATGACAAAACCGCCCGTACGGCAAGGAGTCCCACTTTGATGGCGAACATTTTTCCCTATCCTGAGGATGCCCCGCTCCACATGCAGATAAAATCTCTTGGAGATGATGAGCTTCTTGACTTCTGGGAAGAAACACAATTTCTCGAACGCTTTCTTGAAGACGACATGCAGGCCCGCAATCAGGCCTCCATGCAGTATGAGCGCCTTATCCTTCAGGAGCTGCAGCTGCGCTCCTGCAGGCGATGCGTCTCCGAACGCAGAGCGTAACTCCGACACATCCGGCAAGGCGGTCCCAGCGGGCCGCCTTTTTTATTGCCCGATACAATCCTGATACAATATTGCCCGCCACCAACAAACAAGGGCTCCCGATGTGCACCGGGAGCCCTTGCTTCATTCAATTATCAGATACGCTACTTGGGATCGGGACGCCCCACGCAGAAGTAGGCAAAACCAAGTTCAGCCATCATGCTCGGCGGGTACAGGTTACGACCGTCGAACAGAATGGGAGCGGACAGAGAGGCCTTGATTCGGTCGAAGTCCGGAGTACGGAACTGGTTCCACTCGGTTACAACCAGCAGCGCCTGCGCACCTTCCACAGCCTCGTACTGCTTGTCCACGATTTCCACCAGCGGATCGTTTTCAAACAGAGGCTTCACCTTTTCGCCTGCAACGGGGTCAAAGGCACGGATGCGCATCCCCTTTGCAGTGAGTTCCTTGATCATGGCAAGCGAAGCTGCCTCGCGGGTATCGTCGGTGTTGGCCTTGAATGCAATGCCCCATATGGCGAGGGTCTTGCCGGCCACTCCACCCTGCGGTTCAAAGTAGTCGAGAATGCGTTCGGCCATGCGAAGCTTCTGACGATCGTTCACGTTATCCACGGATTCGAGCAACTCGGGACGGAAATCATACTCATGCGCTGTGTTGATGAGCGCCTTCACGTCCTTGGGGAAGCAGGAACCGCCGTAGCCTACGCCGGGGTAGATGAAGTGATAGCCGATGCGGTGGTCGGAACCGATGCCAATGCGCACATCACGCACATCAGCCCCCACACGTTCGCAAATATTAGCCACTTCGTTGATAAAGGAAATCTTGGTGGCGAGCATGCAGTTGGCAGCGTACTTGGTCATTTCCGCGCTACGCACACCCATGACAATCATCTTCTCGCGGCTGCGGGCAAAGGGAGCGTAAAGAGTGCGCAGGTATTCAGCAGACTTCTCGCTTTCCGTACCCACCACCACGCGGTCGGGCTTCATGAAGTCGTTGACTGCGTCGCCTTCCTTGAGGAATTCGGGGTTGGAAACCACGTCGAATTCAATATCAACACCACGTTTTGCAAGCTCATCGCTGATGATACCGCGCACACGGTCCGCAGTGCCAACCGGCACAGTGGACTTGTCCACAACGATGACAGGTTTGTGCATGTGCTGACCGATTTCGCGGGCCACCTGCTCAACATAGCAAAGATCGCAGGAGCCATCGGGACGGGAAGGAGTTCCCACGGTTATGAAAACGAACTGCGCCCGTTCCATACCTTCTGCAAGGCTGGTGGTAAATATGAGATTACCTTCGGCGTAATTGCGGCGCACCAGCTCCTCAAGACCGGGCTCGTAAATATGCACCTTGCCGGCCTGAAGCGTTTTCACCACATCGGGATTCACATCCACGCAGGTGACGGTATTTCCCATTTCAGCAAAGCATGCGGCGCTGACAAGACCAACATAACCGGTTCCGACTATACAAACATTCATTATATACCTCTGCTATATGAAGCGAATGACCATTCTTACAATACCCGAAGCATTTACCCTCTGAGCCTCTTTTCGTCAACAAGGTGCAATCCCCCTGTAAACCTTGACTGAATAGTACCATCCCGTACATTTAAGCTTGACTTTGGGATGTGCCCTCACGATCATAAGCAATCAAAATTTGAGGAGGCTTCCATGCCCGTTCTAGTAGTCAACGTCGACCATGTGGCCACGCTCCGCCAGCAACGCAGGGGCATTGAACCCGAGCCGGCAACTGCAGCGCATCTGGCAGAACTTGCTGGTGCACGCGGTATAATCGTTCATCTGCGTGAAGACCGCAGGCACATCATCGACCGCGACGTCAAACTGCTCGCCAGCTGCCTTAACACCCGGATGCACCTTGAAATGGCCGCCACTCAGGAAATGCAGGGCATTGCGCTGGAAACGACCCCCTACATGGTCTGCCTCGTGCCGGAAAAACGCGAAGAGCTCACCACCGAAGGCGGACTTGCCGTTGCCGGCAGAGTTGAGCACCTGCGTGACTACCTTGCCCCCATTCATGCCAAGGGCATCAAATCCAGTCTATTCATTGAAGCAGATGAAGCGCAGATTGACGCCGCAAAAGCCGTGGGCAGCGAGTTCATCGAAATCCACACCGGCCACTTTGCCGATGCGAAAACGCCTGAAGCCCAGCAGAAGGAATTCGAGAAGATCGTGCGCGGCATCGAATATGCCCGCTCCATTGACCTGCGCGTGAACCTTGGTCACGGCCTCAACTACACGAACATTTTCATGTTCAAGGACGTTCCCGGCATTGATGAATATTCCATCGGTCATTCCATCATTTCCCGTGCCGTGCTGGTGGGCATGGACCGCGCCGTCCGCGACATGGTGGAAATCATCCGCACCTTTGCGGAATAGCCGCACCACAGCCACGGAGAAAAGTACGTGATTACAGGGCTGGGACTGGATGTCTGTGAACTGGACAGAATAGAACGCTCATGGAAGCGGTTCGGCGAAAAGTTCGCAGCGCGCATTCTGCATCCGAATGAACTGGCCCTGCTTCCTTCCTCTCCCGTGGCCTACCTCGCTTCACGGTTCGCTGCCAAAGAGGCTGCGGTTAAAGCGCTTGGAACCGGCTTTACCGGCGGCATATGGTTTACACAAATAGAAGTTGCGAAAGAAGCATCGGGCAAACCGGCACTGAAGCTGCACGGCAAGGCCGCAGACAAGGCCCGTGAACTGGGCGCAACCACCCTGCACATATCCCTGACCCACGGCAAAGGCGTTGCCTCTGCCGTTGTCATTCTGGAATCCTGATCCGCCGGACTCCCGGAACGGGAGAAACGGAGGCCCCACATGGAACCGACACTCTTTACCCCTCTGCCCTCTCCGGCTGAAATGGCCGAATGGGACCGCGCATCCATCCGCGAATTCGGCATCCGCGAAGAGATACTCATGGAAAATGCCAGCCGCGAAGCCCTGCATGTTCTGCACAAGGAGTTTGGCTCCTGTGCAGACAAAAGCGTACTGCTGTTCATGGGCAGCGGCAACAACGGGGCAGACGCTGCGGCACTGGGCAGACACCTGCATGATGCGGGCGCTCGCGTTCTGGTGCTGCATACCCGTCCGCTGGGTACCAGTAAGAGAGCGGCCGGATACCATGTACGACTGGCACGCAAAACCGGTGTGCAGTTCATGCTGCTGCGCCAGCACACCCTGAGCACCCTCCCCGAACCGTGGCAACACCCCGACTGTATTATTGACGGCCTTCTCGGCACCGGATTCAGAGGAGCGCTCAGGCCGGACACCCTCGCGCTGGTGCATTGGATCAATGAGCAGAGGTCCCGCAGTTTCATTTTCGCCCTCGACATTCCTTCCGGCCTTGAAGGTCTGACAGGCAATGCATCTCCCGTGGCAGTGCGTGCCCACGCCACAGTGACCTTCGAGGCAGCCAAGACCGGCCTGCACATGCCCGGAGCCATGGCTTTCACCGGCAGACTGCACGCCCGCCCCATAGGCATTCCCAAAGCCGTTCGTGAAGCACATCCCGCCTCATGCGAACTGCTTGATACATCCGTAGCCACACTGCTGCCCGTGCAGCTGGGAGACATGCACAAAGGTACCTCCGGCCACGTGCTCATTCTGGGAGGCTCGCGGGGCATGACAGGAGCACCGGTTCTGGCAGCGCAAGGTGCCATGCGCGGTGGCGCAGGCTATGTACGCATTGCGGCCCCAAGACAGCTTCTGGCAGATATGACATCGGGCTTGCCCGATGTGCTGACATCTCCTCTCGGTTCCGGTGACACGTGGGACGACATTTCGAACGAATCTCTGGCCGACGCACTGCAACGTGCCACAGTGCTGGTCACCGGCCCCGGCATGGGGCGCTCCGCGGGAGCGCTTGCAACGCTGACAACGCTGCTCACCCTGCCCGGACGCCCCCCCATGGTGCTGGATGCCGACGCCCTTTACCTGCTGGCGCAGCACCCCGCCCTGAAGGATCATCTCAGAAAAGACGACATTCTCACCCCGCATCCAGGTGAGGCCGCCCTGCTGGCCGGAACCTCCATCGCGGAAGTTCAGTCGGACAGACTAGCCACAGCCCGTCGTTTTGCGCTAGAATATCCCTGTATCGTCATATTGAAAGGTGCAGGCACTCTGATCAGCTGTCCCAATGTGCCGCTGGTCCTTTCACCCTTTGCCGTACCACAGCTTGCCGTTGCCGGTTCAGGTGACGTACTGGCCGGATTGCTGGCAAGCCTGCTGGCCCAGGGGTTGAATACAAGAGATGCAGCCTGCCTAGGAGTGTATCTGCACGGGTTGGCCGGATATCTTCTGCAAACGGAATTTCCCTGTCGCGGCAACACGGCACAAGATATTGCCGCCGCGCTCATCGCTGCAAAAAAGGAGCTCGCCACATGCTTACCGCCCGCGATATAATGTCCAGTAAGGTTGTATCCGTAACTCCTGATACTGACATCCCCACTGCCGCCCGCCTGATGGTGGACAACAAGTACAACGGCCTGCCCGTGGTTTCCAAGGACGGCACGCTTGTGGGCATCATCTGCCAGAGCGATCTCATCAGCCAGCAGAAGAAACTGAACGTACCCACACTGTTCACGGTACTCGACGGCATCATTCCCATGCGCTCCATGTCTGATCTAGACGCGGAAATGCGCAAGATAGCCGCAAGCAAGGTATCGGAAGCCATGACGGCAGCCCCGACAACCGTACGTCCCTCGACTCCTATTGACGAGATAGCCTCTCTCATGGTGGACAACCAGTATCACTCCCTGCCTGTCGTCGAAGACGGACAGGTGGTCGGCATTATCGGCAAAGAAGACATTCTCAAAACCCTCATCCCCGGATAACAGGCTACCGTGCATCTGAAGCTACTTGATTCCGATACAACCGAATATCTGGGACGGGCCGTAGCCACTGCCTTGCAGAAGACTGGCACGGCCTGTCCCATTCTCTTTCAGGGACCGCTCGGCAGCGGCAAGACCACACTGGTCAGAGCCCTGGTCGAGTCCATGCCCGGCGGAGATAACGCCGAGGTCAGCAGTCCCAGCTTTAACGTTTACAACATCTACCCCACCAGACCGGAAATCGTTCACTACGACATGTACCGACTGGAAGGCTCACCCGTGGAAAGCAGCTATTACGAGTTCCTCGATGAAGGGCGCTCCGTGCTGCTGGTGGAATGGGCGGAATTCATACCCCGTGCCGAATGGCCCGATGAGTGGTTGCTTTTTCGCTGGCTTCCATGCGATGAAGGCCGTCTCGTCGAAATTTCGTCCAGCGGTTCATCCGCAAGACGGTGCTACGACGAATTGCGTCTTCTGGTGGAACAGTTACGCCAGTAGGGTTGGGTGATGGGTCTAGACGGACAAAGGGCCGTCCTGTGGTATAACCCCTTAAACAGACAAAGGAATCGGTATGCGTATTCTGGTTCAGAAATTCGGGGGAACTTCCGTTGCCAACCTTGAGTGCATGAAACAGGTTCGCGAAAAAACTCTTGCCGCGAGAGCCAAGGGGTACAAGGTGGTTGTTGTCCTTTCCGCCCGTTCGGGAGACACCAACAAGCTGCTGGCCCTCGCAGACGAGTATTCACGCGACCCTGATTCTGCGGAAGTAGATTCCCTTGTTTCCACCGGCGAGCAGGTTTCTGTCGCCCTGTTCGCCATGATCATGAAGGATGCCGGCGTGAAGGCCCGCTCTCTTCTGGGATTCCAGATTCCCATGAAGACCGATCAGGCTCACGGAAAAGCCAGAATCCTCGGGATAGACAACGAAAAACTCACTGCGCTGCTCAATGATTACGATGTACTGGCAGTTGCCGGTTTCCAGGGCATTACTGAATGCAACCGCATCACCACCCTTGGTCGTGGCGGTTCCGACACTTCCGCTGTTGCTCTGGCTGCCGCGCTTGGCTGCGAGTGTGAAATCTACACAGATGTGGACGGCGTTTACACCACCGATCCCAACATGTGCAGCACCGCCCGCAAGATGGACCGCGTCTCCTATGACGAAATGCTGGAAATGGCCAGCATGGGCGCCAAGGTTCTGCAGATACGATCGGTGGAATTTGCCAAGAAGTACAAAGTGCCCGTGCACGTTCGTTCCACCTTCACCGACACTCCGGGAACATTAGTAACGCAAGAGGATTCAACGATGGAAGCAGTTCTCGTTTCTGGCATTGCCTATGACAAGGATCAGGCACGTGTAACGCTGCGTGACGTACCGGACGTTCCCGGTGTGGCTTACAGCCTGTTTGGCCCCCTTGCCGACAAGGGCGTTGTCGTGGACATGATCGTTCAGAACCCCAGCCGCAATGGCAAGACCGACATGACCTTCACCGTTCCCCGCGGGGACCTGAAGAAAACGCTCGCCCTGATGGAAGAAATCAAGCAGGAAACCGGCGCTGCAGAGGTATTGCATGACCTGCATGTGTCCAAAGTTTCCGCCATCGGTGTGGGCATGCGCAACCATTCCGGCGTAGCCGCAAAGGCTTTCGCAGCCTTGCGTGCCATGAACATAAATATTCTCATGATCAGCACTTCCGAAATCAAGATTACCTGTCTGATTGAGGAAAAATATACTGAATTGGCGGTTCGCACCCTGCACGACGCCTTCGGGCTGGATAAAGACTCCATGCTTGGCTGATCATGAAAAAAATACAGATATACGACACGACGCTTCGGGACGGCACCCAGTCAGAAGACATCAACCTCAATAACGAGGACAAGATCAAGATCGCGATCAGGCTCGATGAGCTTGGTGTGGATTTTATCGAAGGTGGCTGGCCGGGTTCCAACCCTGTGGACCGCGCATTTTTCAGCGAAATTCAGAATTATCAGCTGAAACACGCGCGCATTGCCGCATTTGGCAGCACGCATCACCCCAACTTTCTGCCGGAGAACGATCCGAACCTACGCAGCCTGTTGGATTCCGGTGCCAGCGTTTGCACCATTTTCGGCAAGACATGGAACATCCATGCCACGGAAGCCCTACGTGTTTCCGAAGAACGGAACCTTGAAATAATTCATGATTCCGTGGCTTACCTGCACTCGCAGGGCAAGCCTGTGTTCTTTGATGCGGAACACTTCTTCGACGGATACAAATCCAACCCGGAATATGCCCTTGCCGCCATAGGCAAGGCATTCAAAGCCGGGGCGGAAGTGCTTGTGCTCTGCGACACCAACGGCGGCACCCTGCCCTCAGAGGTTTCCGCCATTGTCGCCGAAGTCCGCAAAGCGCTGCCGGAGGCCAATATCGGCATCCACACGCACAATGACTGCGAGATGGCTGTGGCCAACTCCATTGCTGCCGTGCAGACAGGGGCCATGCACATTCAGGGTACCATGAACGGGGTGGGCGAACGTTGCGGCAACGCAAACCTTTGCTCCATCATTCCGATTCTCGAACTGAAGTGCGGCGGTGCATACACCACCATTCCGCGCGAAAAGCTGCAGCTCATCACGGCAACCTCGGCCTATGTATCCGATGTGGCCAACATGCAGCCCTTCAGCCGTCAGCCCTTTGTGGGCCGCTCGGCTTTTGCGCACAAGGGTGGCATCCATGCCAG
>Ga0194137_10002365_pt1 | contig 11149 bp, 9 predicted proteins | sample TARM_MetaG_T3_14_FD_134025 | JGI IMG/M metagenome (GOLD analysis project Ga0194137, IMG submission 134025) | Freshwater microbial communities from Pennsylvania, USA, analyzing microbe dynamics in response to fracking - TARM_MetaG_T3_14 (version 2) | ecosystem: Environmental > Aquatic >...
ACTTCTGGCAAAATTGTCAGTGCGGCTAATGATCTAACTAAAGATGAATTATCCCTTATTTCTGAATATGTTAAGTCAGATTTAAAAGAGTTCGCTGAAAGTTATGAAGAGAGTAAAAGTGGCCCATTTTACCTGATGATTACCGATTCCATCTGGCAAGGGTTGCTTGATATCACCGACAGAACCAAAGTGGAGTGGGTGGAGCTGTTCCAAGATCTGGATCACCAAGGCTTGTATCATGCTGGAGAGATGATAGGGCTTGGTGTGCTGGTATGCGAAAGCTGCGGTCACAAGGTGCAATATAACCACCCTTCAGAAATTGTTCCCTGCATTCGTTGCGGTAATAAAGTGTTTGGACGCTTACCACTTAAACCTTAGCGAACCTTGCGTTTTGAGGTGATAGAACAAAAGAGCCCCGTGGGCTCTTTTGACGTTTAATTAATGATGATTCTTTCGCTGGAGAATCAAGCCTAAGGTTAGTCCGAACACCACCCACAAGTACAGCGGCCAACTACCAAACTTATGGTAAGGTGTTTGTCCACGAGTTGGGATGACCTCCGCTTTAAGCACACCTGTTTCAAACTGAGGGATCTGCTTGATGATGTTGCCTCGGTAGTCCGTCACTGCGGTTACACCATTGTTAGTGGAACGAACGACAGGTTTGCCCATTTCTAACGCTCTCATTCGAGCGATTTCCATATGTTGAAGCGGACCAATGGATTTACCAAACCAAGCGTCGTTAGACAGCGTCAGGATAAAGTCGGTATCTTCATTGACGTTTTCTCTCACCTGTTCGTTGAAAATAATTTCATAGCATAATGCTGAAGCGAACTTGTGGCCGTTAACGTCGATGTTTGGTTGAATGTAACTGCCTCGGCTAAAAGAAGACATAGGTAAGTTAAAGAAAGGCGCAATCGGTCTTAGAATCTCTTCAAATGGGACAAATTCACCAAACGGAAGTAGGTGGTGTTTGTTATAGCGTCTTGCTGTCTCATATTGATATGCGGTGTTACTGGTTCCGCCGAGGGCTAACACACTATTATAGAAAGCTTTGTTTTCATCTTGATTAAGAATGCCAAGGATAATGCCGCTGTTATTAGCTCGAGCAAGTTCATCAAGACTTTTCAAATAAGAAGGCAGCTCATATTCAAAAGCGGGTACGGCGGCTTCTGGCCAGATGATAATGTCAGCGTCCCAATTCTCTCGGCTAAGATCCGTGTACTTCATTATGGTCGGCCAGCGATGAGAAGGTACCCATTTCAGTGCTTGTTCAATATTGCCTTGAATTAAAGCAACCTTCGTTGAACGATCGGCTTGTGGTGTGACCCAATGCGCAGAGCGCAAACCATATCCAGTGGCAAAGATAACGGCAGGAATTATCAACAAAGACCAAGACTTATTGATAAACGAATACGCCAAACAGCCAGAGCACACCAAAACAAGTAGTGTCAGAAGCTCTACGCCACCAAGGGGAGCAAAGTTAGCGAGTGGGCTTTCGATTTGACTATAGCCTAACCACAGCCATGGGAAGCCCGTCATAACCCAACCACGTAACCAGTCAAAGATGAGCCAAAGAATCGGTGCGGCAAGCAGTACTCGAGTTCGGCTATTTGTTTGGAAATAACGATTCAGTACCCATCCGAACAAAGCCGAATAGATTGCCAGATAAGCGACTAAGAGCACCATCAAGAAGATGCTGGCGATTTTAGGCATGCCACCAAAGGTATCAATACTGACATGAACCCAGCTAATCCCGGTGGCAAATTGTCCGATTCCCCACAAGTAGCCTATCCACGCGCCTTGCCTTGCAGACTGTTTATGTAGAAGAAGTATCAGCAGAGCCGGACTGATAAAGGCCAGCGGCCAAATTTGATATGGAGCGAAAGACAGGGTAGTGAGAGCGCCAACAAAAGCGGCCGCAAGCGGCCGCATCAGGCGATGAGTAAAGTTATTATTCATCTGCTACTTTTAATAGACTCTTAGTTGGTAAGAGACAAAAAGAATTATTCTTCAGTAATTTCAGGCATCGATTCCAAATCTGGAATGGTGACCTGAAGCTGGATAACCCGACGGCTATCAGCTGCGGTAACTTTAAAGCTGTAATTGCCAATTTCAACCACTTCGCCGCGAGTCGGTAAATGACCAAATGCCGTCATCACCATACCGCCGACCGTATCTACTTCGTCGTCACTGAATTGTGTTTTGAACGTATCGTTGAAATCATCAATCGTCGTCAGCGCTTTAACGGCGTAAGTGTGTTTGCTTAGCTTACGAATTTCCAGCTGTTCTTCGTCATCTGTCTCGTCTTCGATTTCGCCGACAATCTCTTCAAGAATGTCTTCGATTGTGACAAGGCCAGAAACGCCGCCGAATTCATCAACAACAATCGCCATGTGGTAGCGTTCCTCACGGAACTCTTTTAGTAGACGGTCTACCCGTTTACTTTCAGGCACGACGACGGCTGGGCGTATCACCTCTTCGATATCGAAGGGAGTACTATTGGAACCTAAATACTTGAGTAAGTCCTTCGCTAGCAGAATACCTTCAACATGGTCTTTATCTTCACTGATCACCGGGTAACGAGAGTGCTGTGCATCGGTGATGAGTGCAATCAACGTATCGAGATCGTCGGTACGTGAAATTGTGACCATTTGAGAGCGAGGGATCATAATATCTCTAACTCGCATCTCTGAAATTTCCATAACACCTTCGAGCATGTCGCGGGTGTCGTGGTCAATTAAGTCATTTACTTCAGAGTCACGAATCACATCAACCAATTCTTGGCGATCTTTCGGCTCTCCCTGAAACATTTGACCCAGGCGTTCAAAGAAGGACTTTCTACTCGGACCTTCAGACTTTTCTTTTTTGCCTTCGTTAGAAGGGGGCGAATTGTCTTCGTTCATTATTTCTCAAATTATTAACGCTACCAAAGTGTGGTAGCTCACAAATAAATATAAGGCCAATGTGACCTTATATTTACACTTTTTCTGCCAAATAGGGATCTTCAAAACCCAATTTTTGCATCAATTCTGTTTCGAGTGACTCCATCTCTTCGGCTTCGTCATCCTCGATATGGTCATAACCTAACAGATGCAGGCTTCCATGTACAACCATATGCGCCCAATGTGCTAGCAGTGGTTTGTTCTGCTCACTGGCTTCTTGTTCAACAACTTGTCGACATATGACCAAATCACCCAGCAGATCCAGCTCCATCCCCGGAGGTGCTTCGAAGGGGAAGGAGAGAACATTGGTCGGTTTATCTTTACCACGATAATCCATATTAAGCTGGTGGCTCTCTTCGCTATCGACGATGCGAATGGTCACTTCAGCTTGCTCTTGAAATGGAGTGATCGCCGCTTCTAACCAAGTGGCAAAGTTCGCTTCACTAGGTAAGCCGTTTTCATCTTCAACGGCTAATTGTAAATCGAGTTCAATACTCATTGTTGGTCAGACTCTTTTATGGATGAACCAAGTTCTTCTTTCTGAAGTTCAAGCAGTTTAGACTCACGCTCTTCTCTACGACGTTTTTCGTACTCTTTACGCTCTTTCTGATCTTGTGCTTCCCACTTCTCATAGGCGTTAACAATACGAGCAACAACTGGGTGGCGAACAACGTCGTCAGCAATAAAGAAGTTAAAGCTAATTTCTTCTACTTCACTTAACACTTCTACCGCATGACGAAGGCCGGATTTCGCACCGCGAGGTAAGTCGATCTGGGTAACGTCACCCGTGATCACTGCGCGAGAGTTGAAACCGATACGAGTCAGGAACATTTTCATCTGTTCAACTGTCGTGTTCTGGCTTTCATCAAGAATGATAAATGCATCATTCAGAGTACGACCGCGCATGTAAGCGAGAGGAGCAACTTCAATAACGTTACGTTCGATAAGCTTTTCTACTCGCTCAAAACCAAGCATTTCAAACAGCGCATCGTAAAGAGGGCGCAAATAAGGGTCGACTTTCTGGCTTAGATCGCCTGGTAAGAAACCCAATTTTTCGCCAGCTTCAACCGCTGGACGAGTCAGCAGGATACGACGAATCTCTTGACGCTCTAACGCATCAACGGCCGCGGCTACCGCAAGGTAAGTTTTACCAGTACCTGCTGGTCCAATACCAAATGTGATGTCATGAGTGGCCATGTTCATCAGGTACTGCGCTTGGTTTGGTGTGCGAGGTTTGATAACGCCTTTCTTGGTTTTCACAAACACTTCTTTGCCGTGAGTAAACTCTTCAGCGACGTCTGTGTTTTGCTCTAACACGCCGGATTCTTTAATCGCGAGGTGAATTTGTTCCGGTTCAATATCTGGAATTTCACCACGAACAGGCGCGGTATCAACATAAAGAGATTTGATGATATCAAGTGCTGCTGCCGTCGTATGAGGTTTACCCACAATGGTAAAGAACTGGCTGCGATGATTAATTTCAACGCCTAAACGACGTTCTAAATGCTTGATGTTGTCATCGAAAGGACCGCATAAACTGGCAAGTCGGCGGTTATCAGAAGGTTCGAGATTGATCTCTAGGGTAACAATTTTATTGCTCAAATTAGCCTCTCAGTATGGTCATATCAAGGTGTCCGATTTCGACCGGACACCTTATGACTGTTAAAGCTTATGGAGTAAACGTCGCTACTCCTAGCTCATCTTCACGTTTTGTTTTTGCCATCATTTCTGATGGAGAAGTGACAACGCGAAGGTTCATTTCTTTTTCTGTACGAATCAGTTCACCACGAAGTGAGTTCGGGAATACATCAACGATTTTCACGTCAACGAATTGACCGATTAAATCTGGTGAACCTTCAAAGTTTACAACACGGTTGTTTTCTGTACGACCACGAAGTTCCATCAGATTCTTCTTAGAAGTACCTTCAACCAGAATGCGCTGTTCTGTATCCATCATTAAACGAGAATAGCGCATTGCTTGAGAATTGATCTGCTGTTGTAGCTCATATAAGCGATCTTTTTTCTCTTGCTCAGTCAGATCACATGGGTAATCCGCTGCTGGCGTACCCGGACGAGGAGAGAAAATGAAGCTAAAGCTCATATCAAAATCCACTTCGCGAATCAGTTTCATTGTGTCTTGGAAATCTTTATCTGTTTCGCCTGGGAAAGCAACAATGAAGTCAGAACTGATCTGAATATCAGGGCGTGCTTTGCGTAGCTTACGGATAATAGATTTATACTCGATTGCCGTGTGCGGACGTTTCATCATCGTCAGAATGCGGTCACTACCGCTTTGAACTGGCAGGTGAAGGAAGCTCACTAGCTCTGGAGTATCTTCATACACAGCAATGATGTCGTCAGTAAACTCAAGCGGGTGGCTTGTTGTAAAGCGAATACGGTCAATACCATCAATGGTAGCCACTAGACGCAGCAGTTCAGCGAAAGAACAGATAGTACCGTCATGCATTGGGCCACGGTATGCGTTTACGTTCTGGCCTAACAGGTTTACTTCACGTACGCCTTGCTCTGCAAGCTGTGCGATTTCAAATAGCACGTCGTCCATAGGACGGCTAACTTCTTCACCACGAGTGTATGGTACAACGCAGTAAGTACAGTATTTTGAACAGCCTTCCATGATTGATACGAAAGCGGTTGGCCCTTCAGCGCGAGGCTCAGGAAGACGGTCGAATTTTTCGATCTCTGGGAAGGAAATATCCATGACCGGTGCTTTGTCAGTGCGAGACTGTTTAATCATCTCTGGCAAACGGTGTAGCGTTTGTGGGCCAAAAATAACGTCTACGAAAGGAGCACGTTCGCGAATGTGGTCACCTTCTTGAGTTGCCACACAACCACCGACGCCGATCACAACGCCTTCTTTTTTGTCTTTCAGCGTTTTCCAACGACCAAGCTGGTGGAAAACTTTCTCTTGTGCTTTTTCACGAATCGAACAGGTATTAAGTAAAAGTACGTCTGCTTCTTCTGGATCTTCAGTCAGCTCATAGCCATTGGCAGCGTTAAGCAGGTCGGCCATTTTAGATGAATCGTATTCGTTCATCTGGCAACCCCAGGTTTTAATTAGCAGTTTCTTACTCATTTTCACTTTCGCTCGTGTTAATTCTTAAATAAATCTTGAACGTTTTAGAGAGTGTAAACCCTTTGTGTATTCAAAGGTAAACAGCTCTCAGCTCAAATTATAGCCGCCATCTCGGCGGTAAGCCGCGTATTGTACTGCTTTAAAAAGTCACTGACTAGTGATTGGGTGAAATCTCTTAAATCCATTGCTACATCAGGCTTTTTACCCTGTTAACTCTAAGGTTTTGTGACAAAAACGTTCGCAAAAAAAGTGCTGTTCCGTACAATAAGCCACGTTAACGAATAGAGATAATAGTTGGAAAGATGAACGATTTTGACATTGTTGTGATAGGTGGTGGCATGGTGGGTGCCGCAACTGCGATTGGTTTTGCGAAACAGGGCCGGAAAGTCGCGGTTGTAGAAGGTGCAAAGCCGCAGACGTTTGAACCTTCTCAAGCGATGGACGTTCGTATTTCTGCTATCTCGCAGACTTCCGTTGATTTACTGGATTCACTGGGAGCATGGGAAAGCATTGAGGCCATGCGTGTGTGCCCTTACCGCCGTCTGGAAACTTGGGAACATCCTGAATGTCGAACTCGTTTCTCAGCTCAATCACTAGGCTTAGAACAGCTAGGCTATATGGTTGAAAACCGAGTCATTCAGTTGGGCTTATGGAGCAGTATGGAAGCGTATTCGAACATAACCCTGTTTTGTCCGGATAAGTTATCTAATATTCAGTTTGGCGATAGACAATCCATAGAGCTGGATTCCGGATCTCAGTTGGTTTGCGATTGGGTGATTGGTGCGGATGGTGCCAATTCGCAAGTACGTGCCAGTGCCAATATTGGTGTAACGGCTTGGGATTATCGTCAACACTGCATGTTGATTAATGTTGAAACTGAAAAGCCACAACAAGATATTACTTGGCAACAGTTTTCCCCATCAGGCCCTCGCTCATTTCTACCATTGAATGGCAATCAGGGTTCTTTGGTCTGGTATGACTCTCCAAGTCGCATAAAACAGTTAGGCATGATGACAAATGAACAACTGAGACTGGAAATTCTTAACCATTTCCCGCAAGAGTTAGGGGATATTAAGGTTCTACAGAAAGGTTCTTTTCCATTGACGCGTCGTCATGCTCAGACTTACATAAAGAATCATTGTGTCTTGGTGGGCGATTCAGCGCATACCATTAATCCGCTAGCGGGGCAGGGTGTTAACTTGGGTTTCAAGGATGTCGCCACATTACTGGATTGCACCAATACTTTAGAAGAGCTAACGACAGGTGCGTTTCGCAGTTACGAACGCAAAAGAAGACCTGACAATTTATTGATGCAGACGGGAATGGATTTCTTTTATAAGACGTTTAGCAATGAAATTCCACCGCTCAAATTTGCTCGTAATGCTGCATTAAAACTGGCGGAACAGGCCGGCCCTGCGAAAGAACAAGTATTACGTTACGCGTTGGGTTTGTAGATGGATCTCAATTCACATTGGTAGGTATTTCAATACCAAACGCAAGATACAAAAAACGCTGCACTAGGCAGCGTTTTATATTCAACGAACTAACTATTTCTCTTTCGAGTTATTTAGTTACGCGAAGAACGGCAGTTTCACCAACAGAAACAGTACCAGAAAGCTTGTTCAGCTCTTTGATTTCGTCCATGTTAGAGATAACAACTGGAGTTAGAGTAGATTTTGCTTTTTCTTCTAGTAGAGCTAGATCGAATTCAATGATAGTGTCGCCCACTTTCACTGATTGACCTTCTTCAGCAATACGTTTGAAGCCTTCGCCTTTAAGTTCTACTGTATCGATACCGAAGTGAACGAATAGTTCAACACCATCATCAGACTCGATAGAGAATGCGTGGTTAGTTTCGAAAATCTTACCAATAGTACCATTTACTGGAGCAACCATTTTGTTGCCAGATGGCTTGATAGCGATACCGTCACCAACGATTTTCTCAGCAAACACGACATCTGGCACATCTTCGATGTTTACGATTTCACCAGAAAGTGGTGCGATGATTTCAATTGCACCAGCGTCAGCGCTGTCATCAGAGACTAGCTTTTTCAGTTTGTCAAACAGACCCATTGTGTCATGCTCCTAACGTTTTAAAATATTCTGTCGAAGTATAGTATACCAATCAAAAACAATAGACGACTACTTTTAGTCGTCTAAATCATTGGTATTCACAGATTATTGTGTTTTTTCAGCGATGAATTTTTCAACGCATGCTTCGATTTCTGCAGCAGTTGGTAGAGAAAGCGCTTCCTCAGCCATTGCTTTAACTTCTGCGAAGTTAGAGTTACGAACAACTTTCTTCACTTTAGGGATAGAAATACCGCTCATTGAGAACTCATCTAAGCCCATACCTAGTAGAAGAAGTGTTGCGCGTTCATCACCTGCTAGCTCACCACACATACCAGTCCATTTACCTTCTGCATGTGATGCATCGATAACTTGTTTGATAACAGTTAGTACTGCTGGAGACAGTGGGTTGTATAGGTGAGAAATCATCTCGTTACCACGGTCTACTGCTAGTGTGTACTGAGTCAAATCGTTAGTACCGATAGAGAAGAATGACACTTCTTTCGCTAAGTGGTGCGCAATTGCAGCCGCTGCTGGCGTTTCAACCATTACACCAATTTCGATGCTTTCATCAAATGCATGACCTTCTTCGCGAAGTTCTGCTTTGTATTCTTCGATGGCTTCTTTAAGAGCACGGATCTCTTCAACAGAGATAATCATCGGGAACATGATACGAAGTTTGCCGTGTGCAGAAGCACGTAGGATGCCGCGTAACTGGTCACGTAGAATTTCACGACGATCCAAGCTGATACGTACTGCACGCCAGCCTAGGAACGGGTTCATCTCTTTTGGTAGATCCATATATGGTAGATCTTTATCACCACCGATATCCATAGTACGGATAATGACAGCTTGATCTTCCATTGCTTCTGCAACTTCTTTGTAAGCTTGGTACTGCTCTTCTTCAGTAGGAAGAGATGTACGATCCATAAATAGGAATTCTGTACGGTACAGACCAACACCTTCACCACCGTTGCGTAGAATGCCGTCACAGTCTTTCACTGTACCGATATTGCCGCATACTTCTACACGGTGTCCGTCTAGAGTCTCAGCGTGAAGATCTTTAAGTTTCGCTAGCTCTTCTTTTTCATCGATGAAAGCTTGCTGTACTTTTTCTGCGTCAGCTAATTCAGCAGCAGTTGGATTAACAAAAATCTTGTTGTTAATTGCGTCAAGAACCAGCATGTCACCGTTCTTAACTTGTTTAGTAATATCGTTGGTACCTACAATCGCTGGAAGTTCTAGAGAACGAGCCATGATTGAAGTATGAGAAGTACGACCGCCGATATCACATGCGAAACCAAGCACGTAATCAAGATTGATTTGCGCAGTTTCAGAAGGTGTTAGGTCGTTAGCAACTAGGATAACTCGCTCATTGATGTTAGCGAGTGAAACTACATTGATGCCTAGTGCGTTCTTAACAAAACGAGAACCGATATCACGGATATCTGTTGCACGCTCTTTTAGGTATTCGTCGTCTAGAGATTCAAGCGCAGAAGCTTGCTCTTCGATAACAGTGTAAATAGCGTTATCTGCTGACAGCTTATCGTTTTTGATGAGTGCTAAAATTTCTTCTTCTAGCTCTTCATCTTCAAGCAACATGATGTGGCCTTCAAAGATGGCTTCTTTTTCTTCACCAAACGTTTCAAGCGCTTTTTGCTTGATTACTTCTAACTGTGCAGAAGCTTTGTTGCGAGCGTCGTAAAAACGAGCAACTTCAGCTTCTACTTGATCGTCAGAAATGGTGTTTGTATTTAGGACAATTTCATCTTCTTGAAGTAGTAGTGCTTTACCGATAGCAATACCTGGAGATGCTAGGATACCTGAAATCATAGCTTTACCTTAAATTGGTCAACTGTAAACGGGAGATAAATGGACGCAGGCGCTAAAGATATTTTTAGCTTATTCTTTGAATAATATCCAACAAAGCCACTTTGGTTGTCCAAAATGGCTTTGAATTGGAATAGACCTGATTAGTGAAGTTGGTCCATTAGTGCTACTAGGTGGTCAACAGCTTTTTGAGCTTGAGGACCTTCTGCAGAGATAGTTACTACAGTGCCTTTAACTAGACCTAGTGTTTGAAGCTTGAATAGGCTCTTAGCACTAGCACTTTTGCCGTTAGAAGTAACAGTGATATCCGCATCGAAAGCTTTAGCTTCTTTAACGAATTGTGCCGCAGGACGAGTGTGAAGACCGTTTTCTGCAGTAATTTCTACTTTCTTCTCGTACATGTGATATACCCCAATAATTTATTTTTTGTAAGTTTATTAACCAGTTTTAGCTTAACCTTAGAAGCGCGTTTCTGCTAGCAGAGTAACGTGCTTTTCGTGTTAGAACTGATACTGATCTAAAATTCGTCAATCGTATTGCCTGTGAGTTGGCGATTACCATTGAACTGGAATTTTTATTGCTTCTTTATTTTGAAGCTAAAAATAAAACAGGGTGATATTACCAAAGGTAGAAATAGGATCAACAAAAAAGCCCCATCAAGGGGCTTTTTTAAATGAAAAATTGATTTAACCACATATTACTGTTGGTTTTCTTTTTCCGTGAAAATGCCAGCAAATAGGGCTGTACTTAGGTAACGTTCACCTGAACTTGGCAGTACAGTTACAATTGTTTTTCCTTCAAATTCAGGGAGTTCAGCCAAACGGTTAGCTGCAACGACTGCTGCACCTGAAGAGATACCTGCAAGGATACCTTCCTCTTCCATTAGGCGACGAGCCATATCAATTGCTTCGTCAGAAGTTACTGTTTCAACGCGGTCAATTAGGTCTAAATCTAGGTTACCTGGGATAAAACCAGCGCCGATACCTTGAATTTTGTGTGGAGCAGGCTGAATTTCATCACCCGCAAGCGCTTGAGTTATGACTGGAGATTCCGCTGGCTCAACAGCAACAGAGATAATTGCTTTACCTTTTTCACCTTTAATGAAACGGCTTGTACCTGTTAGCGTACCACCAGTACCTACACCTGCAACGAACACATCAACTTGGCCGTCAGTCGCGTCCCAAATTTCAGGGCCTGTGGTTTTTTCATGGAT
>Ga0194137_10002366_pt1 | contig 11146 bp, 11 predicted proteins | sample TARM_MetaG_T3_14_FD_134025 | JGI IMG/M metagenome (GOLD analysis project Ga0194137, IMG submission 134025) | Freshwater microbial communities from Pennsylvania, USA, analyzing microbe dynamics in response to fracking - TARM_MetaG_T3_14 (version 2) | ecosystem: Environmental > Aquatic >...
GATTAGAGGTGTTCTTGCCTCATCAATTAGTATACTATCTACCTCATCGACAATAGCATAGTTTAAGTCCCTTTGTGCCATATCCTTATGGTGAATAACCATATTATCTCTTAGGTAATCAAATCCAAATTCATTATTAGTACCATAGGTTATGTCACAGTTATATGCATTTTTTCTCTCTTGGGCAGAAATACCATGGATTATAACCCCAACTGAAAGTCCAAGGAAGCTATATACCTTTGCCATCCAGTCCCTATCCCTTTTTGCTAAGTAATCATTAACAGTTACAACATGTACTCCCTTGCCCCCTAATGCATTTAAATACACTGGTAGAGTCGCCATTAATGTTTTACCTTCCCCAGTTTTCATCTCGGCTATACGTCCTTGATGTAACACTATACCCCCATATATTTGAACAGGGTAATGTTTCATCCCTAGTACACGCCATGATGCCTCCCTAATATTGGCAAATGCCTCAGGTAAAATATCATCTAAAATTTCTCCATTATTTAAACGTTCTTTTAATTCAAATGTCTTTTGTTTTAGTTGTACATCCGTAAGTTTTGAAAATTCTGGCTCTAATTCTAATACCGCACTAACTATTTTATCTAATTTTTTTAATTCACGTACGCTGTGTGTTCCAAATACCTTCTCAAATATCTTTTTCACATTTACACCTCATTCTGTTTACTGTATAACATTATTATTGTATCATTATTTGATTTTTAACACAATTATCAGAGATTTACATTCCTTTTTTATAATCAAATTTTATTGTCTTAATGGTCCTACGACTTATAGACGAAACCATCATGGACTCAATTAATAAGAATAGCCCTATTGATACAAATATATCTCCTATACTTAATACATCTCTTAATGGATACCATGCTGGCAAACCTATGTACTTTCCTAGGTATACAGTAAAAGACCTCGCTTCTTCAATAGATATGTAATTTGGTAGAACTCCTGAATTTATAGAAGTAAGCATATTATTTAAACCTGAATTTTGCAGCACAGATAAATCTACAGGCATACTTCCTGAGTTTAGTGTAATCGCCGCAAAGTTTAAAATTGATCCAATTAAAATTAACCACGCAGGTCTATGATGCAAGTTAAAAAATAGGCCTAAAAATAGGAAACCAAATGAGCATATGTACAAATACATCCTATACTGAATAAAGAAATCATGTCCCCTAGTAATCATTATTGAGGTCACTAACCACAGTATAAAGGCCGTATATGCTAAATAAGGAACCTTTATGGCCAAATGTCCTAGTCGTATGAATTTACCCCCTATAAGCTTCCCTACAATTATACCTAAAAATAGAGCTTCCAGTAACATTCCTTTCACGCCCTTCCTATTAAAATAACAAACTACTACCGTTAAAATCCGTATCCTAATAGATTTCGATATATTTCAAATATTTCCTGCATTAAATACTAAATTTAAGTAGTTTTTTTAGACAAAATAAAACAATACCCAAAAGAGTATTGTTTTATTTATTCTGAATTTATATACTATCTAAAATTCTGGTTCAATCAAACCATAATTTCCATCTTTTCTTTTATATACGACATTTACTTCGTCGGTATCTGCATTTGCAAATACGAAAAAGTTATGTCCAATTAGTTCCATCTGCAGAACTGCCTCTTCACTACTCATAGGTTTAACTGCAAAACGCTTAGTTTTAACAATTTTTGAATCCATATCATCTTTTCCTACCTCATAGGCTGGAATATTCTCAAATCTTATAGTCTCATATTTAACCATACGATTCTCTAATTTAGTTTTATGTTTTTTAAGCTGTTTGATTAATTTGTCTACAACCTTATCAATGGAAGTATACATATCATCAGTAGACTCTTCTGCTCTAAGTATAGAACCATTTATAGGTATAGTAACCTCAATAATTTGTCGACTCCTTTCTACTGATAAAGTAGCTTTCACCTCTGCCTCTTTATTAAAATATTTCGCGAGCTTTGATACTTTTGATTCAACTGCATCTCTTAATGCGCCAGTAACTTCTACATTTTTTCCACTGATTGTTATATTCATAAATTCAGCTCCTCTTCTATAAAGATTTAAGTTAAAATTATTAACTTAAAAGTTAAGCATATTTTTTTCTTATATATTATTTACCCAGGGATTTGTCCTCAAAACATTTTTTATATACTTAGTTAAAATTAATTTCTCTAAAGATATATATAGTATCATCATTTACACCCTTTATTAAACTACATAAAACAACATTATTCTCCTTTAATTTCAATGTATGTAATTACATATACACTTTATTTTTTGTATCTATTAAAAGTTATGCTCAGAATTAATTAAACATGTTATGTTTTTAGTGTTAATATTGTGGATATGTTTATAGTTCATCTGTGGATAGTGTTTATAAACGTGTTGATAACCTTAAAATAAGGTCTTTTGTGTGTGTATATCTATGTGAATTAAAAATATTAGTTTTTATGCAGCAAAAAAATAAAAAAAGCTCTGAATTTTCAAAGCTTTTAATAAGTACACTGAAGCTGACCTGGTCTTTGACCCCACACTCGCCTGCTGGAGGGTTCGCTCGGGGTTGCCTTACTATTACCTCTCTCGGTTTTCCCGGCAGGGCTTACATCTAAGCCGCACCATGATCGATAGCAACTTTTGTGCTAACTTACGTGGGTCCTTTTGCCTGCGACTGGCTTGGACTTTCAACCACAGACCTTCTTTTGCACCTATATAATTATAACCGATTTTCGCAATTAATACAAGTACTTACTCCTTTTTATCCATAAAAATTGATGCACCCGCCATGGGCTTTTTACTATAGGAGCTATATGCTTTCTTTCCAACTCTTACAGATTTCAATTGTTTTTTCGACTCATCCATATTGATTTTCGCTAGTTTCATATTAGACTCATCTACTTTTCTAATTTTATCCACCAATTCTAGAACTACTTTAATTTTTTCTTGCAGGCCTCTGAACCCATTATTTTGATTGCCTAATACATCTTCTGAAGGCTCGTTCAAAATAGAATAACTTTTTACTGTCTCATATTTATCAAGAAACTCTTTGTCAAGAATATCTATTCTTTTCATCAGATCCTGTTTCTCATTCACAACCTTATTTAACCCTTCAATACTATTATCCTTCAATGCCATTTCCTGTTCATTAGTTAGACTAAGTAACGTATGGAGTAACTGTATCTTTGCATCACTTAGTTTAACCAAATAGTCAATAACTTCATGCATAATATCACCTATTTCCCTGTTTTGGAAATTTTCATTGCCTCTTTCCAAGTATCTCTTAATGACGTAACCATTTCTAATGCCTCATCCAAAGGCGCTACTTCCTTCTTAATATTACCATCAACTAACTTTTCTATTATATATAAGTATAACGCTCTTAGATTCTGAGAAATTTCATAATCCATATTAAGAGTAATATTTAATTCCTGTATAATTGCTTGGGCTCTCATAATTGCAGTATTTGTTTTCTCAATATTTTTTTGTTCAACAAATATCTTACTTTGACCGATAAATTTAATCGCTCCATTGTATAGCATTAGAGTTAGTTCCTCTGGACTAGCAGTCTTAACACTATTCTCTTTATATTGATTGTACGGATTTTGCATTGCCATATATGTCACCTCGCCTTTTTATTGACCCATACCTAGTTGATTCATCAACCATGAACTTTGCTGTTGCATTTGATTCATAGCCTTTTCCATAGCCGAAAATTGTCTCCAGTATCGATCTTCTCTACTAGCAATGATCCTTTCCTCCCGGGCTATACTAGTATTTATACTACTTAAATCCCGGTCTATAACACTTACGCTCCCATTAGAGGTAACAAAATCAATTAACATATTAGACTGTACTGTTCTATATAGAGAAGCATCTGGCCCAAAGCCCGAACGTCTTATTACATCCTTCATGCCAGTAATCATGTCGTCATATATACGTTGGAATATTCCTGTTTCATTAGCTTTCTGCTGCTTTGCATCTCTTATTTCCTCTGGTGTCCCCTCTGTTGGTACAACAGTATCAGATGTTTTGAATAGAAGATTGACTACACCCTCAGGATCATTAGAAATTGCAGCTCTTAGTTTCTCTTCATCTATAACCAACTTTCCTCCCTGCTGATATGACCCAGTAGTTATTCCTATATTAGTTATATGATTGAACTGACCTGTAGTTTCTTGTACCTCATTATATATACTTGTTCTCGTACTCTGTAGTATTCTAGTCAATCCCTCATCCTGCTTTAATAGGCCACTTTTGGATTTTTCTTCCCACAACTTTACTTCATCTTCAGACATAGCATTTTTCTCTTCCTGAGTTAAAGGAGCAAAATCTCTATGGAATTTTTGGCCTAACAGCCCATTTACATCATCTATCATTTGATTGTAGTTTACTATAAACTCCTCAACCTTTTTATATATTCCATCTACATCAGCATTTACATTAAGGGTTACTTCTGTCCCTACAGGACTAACTGATTGTAGCTGTAAGTTAATACCAAATACAGAGAAATTATTAGTTGGTTTCTCTATCTCAGTAGCATCACCATTCAAAATTATTCTAGCGCTTGCACCCTTAATCGCACCAGTTGAAAGCGTAGCATATGAAGTTGCTCCAAACATATCCTGGACGAAGGTGCCTGCCCCATCCAACATTTGAATGGACTGCTCTTTTCCAGTCTCTCTAGTTGTAACCATAAGTTTACCTAAACTACTATCGTAGGATGCTCTTAATCCTAAACTTGTCCCATCAACATCTGTAGCCTTATTAATTGAACTTACTAAGTCATCTATAGTCTTGACTTGTCCCGTGTCAGTACCAATAGTGATTGGTACTGAACCAGTTTTCGTCGTAATAGTAAACTCATTGCCGAGATATGCAGGTGTAAATGTAATCCCATCGGCTTCAAGCATACTTGGCGGCGTTCCTGTTATATCAATAGAAGTTATACTGGCAACCTCTGCTAAACTTTTCACTTCCACAGTGTGAACACCATTCATACTCGCTGTAGTGGCCGTTGCTTTCACAATACTTTCATCAGAAGAAACCACACTCTTAACCCAATCGAACCTTTCTACTGTTCCTGTTGTAATTGCCCTATCACTACCAGAAAGTGCCTTTCTAGTATTTAATATAAAATTAGCCATTTTACGATTAACATCATGGTAGGCCTCTTGACGCCACTTGATCCTTTGCTCTTGTCGTAGTAATTTATCCACACGAACCCGTTCTGCTTTAATCAAGTCCTTAACCATTTGTTCCGTATCCATTCCAGATGCTATACCACCAATTCTCATTTATTAACCCTCCCTACAGGTCTAAACCTTTTTATCTATAAGTATGCCTGCCACCTCTAACATATTAGCTACCATATCTAATAGCTTTTCCGGTGGTAACTCTCGAATAACATCTCCAGTTGTTGAGTCTATTACTTTAACCATCAATGTATTTGTTTTTTCATGGATTGATCTCTCAAACCGCCTATCAAAGGGCTGCATGCTCTTATTAGCCTTATCTAAGGCTTTTATAAGCTGATCCTCATCAATCTTTCGCTCTTTTGGTTGATTATTTGTTTGTTGTTGGTGTTCTGCGACTTTAATCTCATGGCGTCCTTGCCCAGTAGTCTGACTTGAGAAACTATCGTGACTAGATTGCACGCTCTCAATTTTCATTTGAATGGATCCCTCCTATAAACATACTTTATATATTATTTATCGGACAAATTTCCAATAAAGTTTAATTGTTTCTTGAAAAATAATAAATACATTTAGTAATTAAATAGCTTTTTTGGTAAAATACTATTGTTATAATGAATTGGGGAGTGAATCAATTGAAAGATATAATTGGAAGATTTTTTATACATAATGGAAGAATTAAAGCGCTTAATTTAATTAATAAAGATATCAACACTGGTTCGACTTCAGTATATGAAGTAATTAGGGTTGTAGATGGCATACCGCTCTTCCTAGATGAGCATTTAGACAGATTGGACTCCTCTTGCAAGCTTTTAGGTAGTAGTTACTTATTCAATAGAAGTGAATTAATAGGGGATATCAAGAAGCTAATTTCTTCGAACGAATTCTATAACAAAAACTTCAAAATTCTCCTTTCTGATATTCAGGTAAATACTCCTAATCTACTTCTTTACTTTATAGAGAGTAATTACCCATCAACAGATCTGTATTTAAATGGTGTTCATTGTATTTTGTATAAGGCTGAAAGGAATAATCCGAACGCAAAGGTAGTCGTCTCGTCATTTAGAGAGAATATCAATCAAAGTTTAAAAAGTGAAAATGCCTATGAGGCAATTCTCGTTAATCAGTCCAACGAGGTTACTGAAGGTAGTCGTTCAAATATTTTCGTAGTGAGAGATAACAACTTATTAACACCACCAGCAAATGAGGTTTTAAAGGGTATTACAAGGAAGAGAATAATAGACTTATGTAATAAACTAAATATTCCTATTACAGAGGAAAGAATTCCAATGAGTTTCTTAGAAGATATAGATGGTATTTTCATGACTGGTACTTCTCCTAAGATATTACCTATTACATCAATAGATGATATGGCCTTTAATTCTAACATCCACCCATTAATATTGAGATTGATAGATGAGTACAATTTAATGATTTCTGATTATATAAGCAATTTCTCATTTTAAATGGAAAAGGAGAGGTAGCCCCTCTCCTTTTCCATTTATTATTTATTTTTCATCTTCTCTTCCTGATTTGTATGCTTTGTTTAATAGATATATAAACCCTATTCCGTAGAATCCTAGGGTGCATGCCATCATAATCATTGATGTTGTCGACATAGAATTACCTCCTATTAGGAAACTGAATTACTTTCCTCCTGTGTTATATCTCTTCCCTTACCAACCTTTTTAGCAAGCCAGTTATTAGTTGCAACAGATATAGCAATTACTATAATAAACTGAACTATAATCGTACCTACACTGAATACTTCAAATGGATCCCACCAGTTTTCTGGATACCAAGTGATTGACTGCCATATCCACCATCCAACAATTATAGAAAATAACACTGGGAACATTCTTACACATACAGACCACCACTTTCCAATTTGGAAGTCCGCCCCATCAAGATTAATAACATCTCTAGCTCTTTCTAACCCATATTTCATCATTGCAAATGCTACAAAAAGACCACTTAGTAATAAACCAACACCCCAAACCCAGTCTTGGTTATCTAAGAAGTTTAGACTGTAAGCAGAAGGGATTCCTAATACAAATCCAAAAGCAACAATAATAAGTGTTGATTTTTTTCTATCCATACCCATGTCCATTAAATTTCTTACTCCAACCTCTATCATAGGTAAAAGAGAGGAAAGTGCAGCAATTGCCATAGCGCCAAAGAAAACCGCTGCTAAAATATTACCTGCTGGTAATTGTGTAAATAGCTGTGCTAAGTATATGAAAGTTATTCCTGTATTATTAGACGCTAATGCCTGCTCAGCAAATTGCTGTGTCGGAGATAATGCATATATAGCAGGAAGTACTGTCATACCCGCAATTAATGCTCCTAAGTTATCACCAAACCCCATAATTAAGCAGTTTCCGCCGATATCTTCTTTTTTCTTAGTATATACTGCATAAGTAATGATAAAACCCCAACCTGCCCCCGTAGACCAAGCGGCCTGAGCGAATGCCTGTAACCAAATATTATAGTCCTTCAACATGTATAACTTAGGACTAAATAAATATTCTAAACCTTGTGCTGCCCCAGGTAAAGTCAATGTTCTAATAACCGCTATTAATAGTAACCCGAATAATGTTGGAATCATTATTTTAGAAGCTTTTTCAATTCCTCCAGTTACCCCTCTATAAATGATAAATCCTGCAACTAGCATTGATACTAAGTGGAAAAATATTGTTTGTGATGGGGTTGTAGTAAACGTATCCCAAATAGCCTGCGTAGCTACTGTGTCCATCCCAGGTTTAAACGTACCTGATACTGCCAGTGTAAAATATTTAACACACCATCCCATAACTACTGAGTAATAAAACATAATACCTAAACAAACTACCGCAATCCAAGTACCCATCCATGTATATTTTTTACCTACAAAATCCCTGAATGCTCCTATAGTACCTAGACCCGTTTTTCTTCCCATAACCATCTCACCCATAAGTAATGGTATGGCCCAAACGAATAATGCTATTGTCCATGCAATTATAAATGGTCCTCCACCGTTAGCAGCAGCAACCCTAGGAAAACGCCATATATTTCCTGTACCTATGGCCATCCCTACCGCAGCCATGACAAACCCCCAGCGACTGCCCCATTGTTCACCTTTCTGACTCATAACCTGCCTCCTTTATTAAATCACTAGTTTACAGTAGTAAAGCCTATGCCAAATATTATATCATAATGACAAAGTAACACTTAGAAAAACGATTATCTTCTATATACAAAGATAACCGTTTCTTTATGTTAATGACTGTCTCCTAAATATGCCTTTTTAACTTCAGCGTTATTTAAAAGTTCTTTACCACTTCCTTGAAGAATAATACTACCTGTTTCCATAACGTATGCATAGTCAGCAATCTTTAATGAAACGTTTGCATTTTGTTCAATTAAAAGCACTGTTACACCTTGTTTATGGATTTCCTGGATAATATTAAAAATTTCCTTTACTATTAGTGGCGCTAAACCTAAGGAAGGTTCATCCATCATAAGGAGTTTAGGTTTCGACATTAATGCCCTTCCTACGGCAACCATTTGCTGCTCCCCTCCGGATAAAGTACCTGTTAATTGCCATGTTCTTTCCTCTAGACGTGGAAATAAACTGTACACCCACTCTAAATCCTGCTTGATTTGCTTCTCATCCTTACGGTAGTAAGCACCTATTTTTAAGTTCTCAAGTACAGTCAAGTTAGCGAATACTCTACGGCCCTCTGGTACTAGAGTTATACCGCTCTTAACCATATCCTTCGTATCCCTCTTCAGAAGGTCCTCACCATTATATGTGATTGTTCCACTTTTAGGTTTAGTCAGTCCTACAATAGATCTAAGGGTAGTACTTTTACCAGCACCATTTGCCCCTATTAGAGCTACGATTTTTCCTTCTTCAACGTCTAAATCAATGCCCTTAAGAGCTGTTATCCCACCATATGCTACAACAAGGTCTCTTATTTTAAGCATCTTCACTCACCCCCAAATATGCCTGTATTACTCTATCATTATTTTGTATCTCGTGGGGAGTACCTTCAGCTATGGTTATTCCATAGTCTAATACGTATATTCTATCCGATATTCCCATAACTACCTGCATATGATGCTCAATCATAAACACAGTTAAGTCGAAATCATTCCTAATTTCTTGTATAAAATCTGTTAAATCATCGGTTTCTTTCGGATTCATACCAGCAGCAGGCTCATCTAACAGTAGTATCTCCGGTTTAGTTGCTAAAGCCCTAGCAATCTCAAGTCTTCTTTGTTTTCCGTAAGGTAAACTACTAGACTTTTCATCCTTTAAATCTACTAAGCCCACTTTCTCAAGTAAAGACAAAGACTCTTCTAATATGGTTTTTTCCTCTTTTTTATATCCTATTGACTGAACTCCTGAATCTATTTTTTTCGCTAATGATTCAGGAAGTAAATGACCAATAGATGACACATAGTCTATAATATTAACAGCAGCAGATGATAAACACCCGGATTTAACATTCAGATGATTTGCGATCAGAACATTATCTAATACACTTAACTCCTTAAATAAACGGATATTTTGGAAAGTTCTTGCTAAGCCTAACTTAGTTATTTCATGGGGTTTTACTCCCGTTATATTCGTGTCCTTAAATTTGATATCCCCACTGGTCGGTTTATATACCCCTGTGATCATATTGAAGGCTGTGGTTTTTCCCGCACCATTTGGTCCAATTAGAGCAACAATTTCGCCCTTATTTAAATCAAGATTAAAATCCTTTACTGCAGTTAATCCACCGAATTTCATAGTCATATTGTTAGTTCTTAATAATGCCATTATTGTTGCACCCCTTTCTTAGAGAAGGGTCTTGTTTTAAAGAATTTTGAAAATTTATCCCAACTAAATTCCTTATTACCCATCAAACCATTATTGAAGAAGATAACAACAACCATCAATATAGTCGAGAAAACAACCATTCTTAATCCTACTACACCTTCAAATTTAATAAATCCTAAGTTAACTGATTCGTCTAATACCCTAAGATACTCTAAACCAGCTGTAATAACAAATGAAGAGATAACAGTACCAGTAATACTTCCCATACCACCAAGCACGATAATTAATAGAACGTTAAAAGTTAATATAAACCTAAACATATTTGGATTTATTGAGCCTAGTAGATTACCTAATAATCCTCCACCAACACCGGCGAAGAATGCCCCAATGACAAATGCAAGCACTTTATGTTTGAAAAGGTTTATACCCATACTCTCAGCAGCAATCTCATCTTCCCTTATTGCTTTAAATGCTTTACCATAACTACTATTAATTAATGCAACCATAAATACTATAGTAAAGGCTACCCAACCAAAACTCCACCAAATATTAGTAGTGTTCGGTATACTTTTTAAACCTAGTGATCCGTTGGTGATACTTTGTGTATTCGTAAAAATAATTCTTATTATTTCCGAAAAGCCTAATGTTGCGATGGCCAAATAATCACCCTTTAATCTTAATGTCGGTACACCAACTAAAAAGGCAACAAATGCTGCCAATAGTCCACCAATTATTAACGCTGGTAAAAAAGGTAGCGTTATCTTATCTAGTGGCGACATTATAGGAGCTAAAAAGAAGTTCTGTATTTTAGCAGTCTCTGACATTGTTAGTATAGCCGTAGTATAAGCCCCTACTGCCATAAAACCTGCATGACCTAAAGAAAATAGTCCCGTAAATCCATTGATTAAGTTCATACTTAGTGCTAATACAGTATATATGGCACATAGATTTAAAATTGTTCTTTGATAAGGTCCAAAATTCGTATTAGCGTAAACTAAAAAAACAACTACCGCAAATATACAAACTAAGGTTAGAATTAAATTTTTCTTTTTCATGTCTACACCTTCTCCGATATTTTTTCACCCATAATACCTGTGGGTCTAAATAATAAGATTACGATTA
>Ga0194137_10002370_pt1 | contig 11137 bp, 9 predicted proteins | sample TARM_MetaG_T3_14_FD_134025 | JGI IMG/M metagenome (GOLD analysis project Ga0194137, IMG submission 134025) | Freshwater microbial communities from Pennsylvania, USA, analyzing microbe dynamics in response to fracking - TARM_MetaG_T3_14 (version 2) | ecosystem: Environmental > Aquatic >...
ATGCTGAGGTTCTTAATATTAAAGAAATGGTTCGAAAATACATGGAGGTGTTGACGTGAAATTTAGTAGTCCCAGACAATTAAAAGACTGGATTAATAATATGGCTAAGAAGAATAATATTATGGGTCAACACAATATTATCGTACCTTAGCAACAAAGTGGTAAATAAATTAAGTGTCAACTGGTTGACTTTTTGAGTGTCACAAGTGATAAACTAATTGAATGTCAAAATCCTTGCCATTGGTAAACTAATTCACCATCATGGTGGTAAACTGCTTCATTGAAATTCATAAAAGGCTTATCATTATGAATGATTGAGTATTTAATTGCCATAAACAATTAAGTTCATTCTCAGAAAAGATATATTTTAAATACAGCACGTTATTCTTTACAAATAAAGAATAACATGCTAAAATTAAAATAAAAGCAAACATAGTTTGGGAATTATTCATTAAATTTTAATAGTGGAACGATATTCTTTAATTCTGAAGAAAATTATGCTGAAAGTGAAAGAGGTGAGATAAGTGGATGTTTTTAATTATCTGGCAAAGTATCCGGTTTTTACAATCGATGATGTAAAGAAACTTGCAGGTAATGAGAAGACGGCTTATTCCCAGTTGAACCGTTTGATGAAAAAAGATTTGGTAAAAAAAATACGAAAGAATATATACTCTGTAGTCAATCCTGCAACAGGGCAGACAGTAGCGACCCGTTATCAAATTGCTTGCGCTATAAACAAAACAGCTTACATCTCTCATCATAGCGCTTTTGAGTACTACGGCTTGGCAAACCAGGTGTTCAATGAAGTTTATGTTTCATCTGAATCAAAATTCAATCAATTTGAGTACGATTATATTACTTATAAATACGTTGCATCTAGAATGGAGGAAGGTATAGTAGAAGCAAAGAACACCACTGGGGTCAGAATTACAGACATGGAGAGAACTGTAATAGATAGTATCCATGACTTTTATAAAATAGTTGGATTTGAAGAATTGCTGAATTGCTTAGAAGGAATTAACTACCTAGATGAAAAAAAACTTAAGCACTATCTTGAGATATTCGATATACAGGGACTTTATCAACGTGTAGGGTATCTACTTAATCATTATCGGAAAGATTTTCAGCTTTCAAAGGAGTTCATTGAGTATTGTAAAAGTAAAGTAGGAAATAGTAAACGGTACCTTGTGAATGAATCAAAAGAGGAAAGTTACTATAACAGTGAATGGGGGTTGATGGTACCGATAGGATTATTTGAACTGACAGATCACGGAGGTGATATGCTTGGCTAATTACGACATTATTTATTTAGGGAAAAAAGCTAAAGAGCTTGGATTTGTGAGAGATACATTAGAAAAGGTAACGAGGCTTGCTGATACTCTAGAGTATTTAAACACAAATCCAATTCTTAAGGATAGTCTTGCATTGAAAGGTGGAACTGCCATCAATCTTACTATTTTTAACTTGCCTCGTCTGTCTGTTGATATTGATATGGACTATCTGATTACAGATAAAAGAGAAGAAATGCTTCAGAGTAGAGAAATCATAAACAATACTATCAATAGCTACATGTTATCAGAAGGATACTCTATAAATCCGAAGACTAGGAATCCTCATAGCTTGGATTCTTGGATATATGATTATATAGGGACTAGCGGGAACAAGGATAACATAAAGATTGAAATTAACTATTCATTAAGATCTCATGTACTAGAGGTGGAAGAAAGACTGATTATTACAGAAAACTTCTCAAGTAAGTACATGGTGAAGTCTTTAGCACCTCTTGAAATTTATGGAAGCAAGTTTAATGCTCTATTGAATAGGGCTGCTGCCAGGGATTTGTATGATGTTAGGAATATGATACTTAATGGAATATTTGATAAGTCAGAAGAAGAATTGCTCAAGAAGTGCATTATCTTCTATGCAGCAATTTCTACAAATAAAATAAATAAGAACTTTGATACAAAGGAGATTGATTCGATTACGAGTCATATTATAAAAAGAGAACTAAAACCTGTAATTAATGTTAAAGATAATTTTGAATTAGAACCTGCCAAGAATTTAGTTAAAGAGTACATTTCTAGCTTGATGGTTCTAACAAATGAAGAGAAAGAATTCCTAAATAGTTTTGAAAGAGGAGAATATAATCCTGAGTTGCTTTTTGAAAATCAGAACATTCTAGATAGGATTAGAAATCATCCAATGGCATTATGGAAAACAAGAAACTACTATTAAATAATTTAATTAAAACTCAAAATAGTACTCAATTCGATATTACAACAGACCATCTGCTATGATTGAGATAAGGACTCTTTAACTTATGTGGTTTACAAATGGCTTTTAATTAGGAATAATTTTGCATTTAAAATGCCAATTATTGCATTTTTGATTGCCATGACTAGAGTTTGAAATGCTTATGAATACAAAAAAAACAGACCCACTCTCACAGAGAAACAAACCCATTGTATCGGACACAGTACCACTGAGTGATCCAATCCTTTCATACCAGCCTCTGGGGTCGAATTGAGTGCAGAATATCATAGCTCCTTTGAGTGTTCTGTCCTCTATGATTTCAAACAGGTCCATGGCTTCCTGGGTTGTAAGTGGCTTTAATAACCATTCATCAAGAATAAGAAAATCAACCTTTTGGTACATCCCTGTTCCAACTAAGGTAACGTTTATGGTTGTCTGGCATATGCTCCTTCAATACTTGTGGGTCACTGGATCCAAATCTTCTGATAAGGCCACTTTATTGAATGAACTCGATAATCTTGGTAATGAGAAATTCTACCCATGTAGGGGAGATATTTTCAAAAGAATCATTAAAAACGGGATTGTTTTTCCAAACAATGTAAATACATTCAACTTAATTTTTGGTATATCAAGGACTGTCGGTAAATAGTAAAAACAATGCCCGCTGGGTAGCTTGGTTGAAGTAATCAAGCCACTTTATGGGTTTATTTTATTTCAAACAAACGGAGCGAAAATCAAAATGGCTCCGAATGTTTGATTATAGAAATTGACTTTTCTTTACCAAATAAATGGAGCGGAAATGAGAATCGCTCCAAATGTTGGTTTTGAGAAAGAGGGTTGATTTAGATGAATGACAAGTTAAGAACTTAAGAAATAAAGGAACCATTAAAAGAAATTATCAAAGAGGACAATGAAACCTACAAGGTGTATTCAAACCTCAGAATATTAAAACCAAGTGCTGAACAATTGCTTGCTATGAAGATCTTAGCAGCAAGGTCTGAACCTGTCCATTACAATTATTAACTATAATGAATCATAATTCTTTGCATTAGTCGGCTAAAATGTTAAAATTAAAGGGTAGATGTATAGAGCATTACATACGAGCTAAGTTGGATATTCCAGAGGACAATGGGGTGGATAATCTTGATGCCCATATATGAAGACTTTCTAAATGAGTTGGTGATACTGGAAAAAAAGTATCTCTTGTATTCCCGCGGCCATGACTTTGTCAACCAGGCTACCTGGGATCTGCTTAGGACGGTTGAGGAAATACACAGGGCCGTTCCCAGCATCAAAATAGTGGACAATGGATACAATCTTGTCATTAACGATGCGGAGTTTAAGGGCAGCAACCTAAAGGCAGGCTATCTTTCCCAGCTCTTGGGTGGTCGGGGCATCCTTTCAGTGACCATTTATCAAGGAGTCGGATTCTCGTCCCTGATGGATTTTCTCTACCTGCTGAACTCCATCCCCAACAACAGCAAGCTCCTTTACCATACTGACATCCAGTATGCCATCCATAATATCGATTCAATAGAGGTGGAAGAGATAGATTATGGGGGCCTAAGCTATGGATATGGTAGGGTGGACCAGGATGGATCAGCTGCGGAGGATATTGTGAGGATAGAGCTGTACCAGTCCTTGAGGACCCTTGATCCAAATATTGAAAACTACGATACGGATGAACTGGTGGATATTGCCCTGGAGGAGCTATCCAGGATGCCCCAGGCCCAGGTCCCCATGTTTCTACAGGGACTTTCAGATGATGCAGTTGCAGAGATAATAGCAAGAGTCAACAGCAAGAAGAATTCCATTTCACCTTCACTGCTGGACCTTCTTGCTGCAATGGATTCGGCCAGAAATCTCGGAGCCGTCCAGAGGGTTGGTGACTCCCTTGAAGAGATTAGTAGTGACCAGCTGAACAAGCTGGTGGAAAGGGAGGCATATGAGCTGTATGTTTCGGAGGATTACAGGCAGCATCTTAGAAGCCTTTTGTCCTATGACATCAAGTCCCAGGATGGGATCACCGATATTGACATATTTGACAGGACCCTCATCAACAGAACCATTGTTACGGCACTGGTACATCTGACAAATAACGGTCTGGACCCTGCAATGAAGGTGAGCTTTGTTGACAGCATACATAGTTATCTTGATGAGTTCATAGACAGTCAGGATTGGGAATTCATAAATACAATCTCAAGCCATGACCTGGTGGCATCATACCTGAAGCAGGAGGGGACAATTCTGGGATTATCCGAAGCGGTAAAGACCTCCGGATCCTACACCGACAGGAACTTGATTGAAGTCATTAAGACCAGCGGGCCCAAAAATCTGGGCTGGCTTCTGGAGGCGTATTTTGAGGAAGCGGATTCCAGGAAAAGAAGGGGGATACTTGGTCTAGTACAGGCTTTCCAGGAGACTGCAGCCATTCGGGCTATCAGAAGATACCTTGCTGACCCTACTCTGAAAATATCATTGCTTATGCCAATAGTTAAGGACCATTTGGGCTCAATACCAGGAGACCTTTCCTCCAAGCTCTTTAACTGTGATTCGGTTGATGCCAGACTTTTGGCCATGAGAATTCTGTTGACCCAGGGGGATGACAATATCAGGGGGGAAATGGAAGGATTGGTCAGGAACGGAGAAAATGACCTTGTTCTGGGCCTCCTTGAGCTTGTAAAGGAGTTTAGAATCAGTGAGCTGGTCCATCCTATTGTGGACAGGATCTCTACCTTCTATATAAATGAGACCAGCTACAGGTATATAGTCAAGGCCATAGATACGGTCTCCTGGGTTGATTCAGAAGCCTTTAGGGAGATTGAGAATAGATTGATGAAAAAGAGGATTACACTTTCGCCGGGAAACTTAAGGAGAATCAGGAGTTATTTAAAAGGAGTCAGCCATGACCACATATCCAGATAGAAATGACCATATTATCCCCGACCTCTTGGGGGCAATCAATTCAATAAGACTGTATTCCCACAAGCATCCACAGACAAGGATGTCCTTGAATCAGGTAATGGATAGGCTTGAAGAGATTTTTCAAACTGAGGACAGGTTGCTTCTAGGGGTCTTCAATGACAATATGCTTGTGAACCAAAAGCCTGTTGTTGGGATTGGCAGGGTGGCCGAATCCATGGCTAAGGTGCTTGATGAGGTGGGAATTGACCAGCTTGTCTTTCTAAAGGGATTGACTCAGGAAGAGTTTTCAATGTTTTTGGTGGAGACATTTGGAACTGGTTCAGGCAGCGGTGTGAACCTGGACTATCCACACATTATGATTGGAAGGATTACCCCGGATGAGACTAAAATCAAGGAAGAGGATGTTGGTTCCATTATGGACTTGGACACTTCACGGGATTTTATCGGTATGCTGGAGAATCTCGATCCCAAGGATCCGTTTAACTTCAAGGCTGTCAAGGACCTTTCCCAAGACCTGATGGAAACCTTCAGATACTCTACAAGTCCTTTGAAATACCTGGCTGAGGTCAAGAGTGAGGATGAATACACCTATGTCCATACAATTAATGTAGCCCTTTTGTCCATGTCCCTTGCCAAGCATATGCGAATAACAGGATCAGACCTTATGGACATAATATATGCTGCCCTGATGCATGATGTTGGCAAGATGCTTGTTCCAAAGAGCATCCTAAACAAGAGGGGTCCCCTTACACCTGACGAGTTTGAGGTGATTAAAGCCCATACCCTGAATGGGGTGATGTATCTGAGCAATCAGAAGGGAATACCGCGAATAGCAATACTGACTGCCTTGGAGCACCACATCAAATACAATGGTGGTGGATACCCTAATATAACAAACAACTGGAAGCCCCATTTTGTAAGTCAGATCATAAGCATTGCTGACATATACGATGCCTTGAGGAGCAACAGACCCTATAGGGCCCGACTTGAACATGAGGAGATAATAGGGATTTTGCGCCATGATGCGGGAAACGGCTTGAATCCAGAGATGGTGGATGTTTTCATAGATATGCTTGGTGACCAGTCCAAGGAAGCCGTGTAGGATGTTATTGGGATTTAGATGCCTAAATCCAGTGTGGTGCTATTTCTTTTTAAAGTTGATTGGATTAATTCACTTATGAGAAGATATTATATGAGTGCATTTTTGCTTTAACATATTGCGGCGATAATATATAATGAAAGTCAGGTATAAAATCCCGAAAGAGAGGTAAGAGGTATTGGAAAAGACAAAAAGAAACAGAATAGTCCTGTATGCAGTCGCTGCTTTTTTGCTTATTCTAATTTCATATTTGGCCATTACTCTTCCATCAGAGGATTACAGACTTATCGGAAATGACAAGATTGACCTGAACCAAGGCTGGACCGTGGAGTATGGGGATGTTGTCCTTGAGGGTGTAAACCTACCCTACGATCTGGGGCTAGAGAAGGATGTGCCCTACACTGCAAGGCTTACATTACCTGAGGGCTTGGATAACCATATCAGACTTAGATTGAGGTCCTCCATGCAGGATGTGATAGTATATGTGGATGGCCAGGAAATCTTTAGGGATATCAAGGCTACAGATGGAAGGTTTGTAGTGCCGGATGCAAGTTTATGGCACCTCTTTGAGCTGCCAAATGATATTGGAGGCAAGGAGCTCAAGCTTCAGATGCAGTCCCCAACAAAGGCCTTTTCAGGAAATCTGAATGAGGTCTATGCAGGTCAAGGGAATGACCTTATTTTGGATTTTGTGGTCAGCAATGTCTTCAAAATAGTTCTGGCTACCATTTTCATCACATTTGGAGCAGTGACACTTGTTCTTTCTGGACTGTTTAGGAATCTTGAGGACAACAGGCTTACATATCTGGGTGGTTTTGCAATTTTTGTTGCCATCTGGACCTTCAGTGAAGCCAAGGTGCTCCAATTGTTTGTGGGCAATAGGTTCATAATAGGCGGAATTAGCTATATTGTGATACCACTTATTGCAACTTCATTTGTAATGTTTCTAAAGGAATCGGTACTGCAGAAATACAGGTCCATAATGGTGGCTTTTGCAGCAATGTTCCAGATTAATCTCCTTGCAAACATATATTTTCAGCTTGTAGGAATAGCTTCATTCATAACCAGTATGCAGTTTACTGTTGTGCTAGTTGTTTTGACATTGGCAGCCTCCATATTTTTCATGGTATTGGAATGGAAGGGGCATGACAATCAGCAGGCTAAGAAGATGCTGATCTATTCAAGCACATCCGGGTCGTTTTTGATTATGGAGGTTATTGTTTTTCTTTTGGGAAGGTATGAGTTTACCGGATATTTAACTGGAATTGGAATTCTCCTCTTTATTGTTCAGATCACCTACGACACTTTCAGGTCAATCAACATTATGATTCAGAATGAAAAGGAGTCGGAAATACTAAAAAAGCTGGCATATAAGGACATACTCACCAACTTGGGGAACAGGGCTGCTTTTGAAGAGTACATTGACGGACTTAGAAATTCAAATGCCACCAAGTCATTCAGACTGGCCATGATGGATATAAACAACCTGAAGTATATAAATGACAATTATGGTCACAAGGAGGGCGATGAAGCCATCAAAGCATGCAGTGGAGCGATCGGGAAGTACCTGCAGCCATACGGTGAATGCTTTAGACTTGGAGGAGACGAGTTTGCCTGTGTAATTTTTGACCTTGAAGATGAGGCTTTCGAGTCCCAGGTTAAGATGATGAGGGAGGAGCTTAAGGAAAGAAAGTCCGACCATGAATACATTCTGGACATTGCAATAGGGTCTGATGTATATGATTTCAACAGGCACAATGATATTGGCGATTTCATCCACCAGACTGACCTTAAGATGTATTCCAACAAGAAGCGGATCAAGGAGAGAGGGTATGGCACAGTTTAAAAGAGGGGGCTTGATGTGGGAAATGAAAGGGTTAGATTAAATGAGGAAGAAGCAAAGAAGGAAGCATTAATAGAAAATATAGAGAATGAGATTGACCTAGAAACCGTTTTGGATTATGAGAATAGACTTGCTAATGATGAGGTTGAGTTCTACACACTGGAAGAGACCAAAAAGCTGATGGACATATAGGTGCTTTATATTAATACAGGCTATAGGCTAGAATTAAATTAAATATCGATGCACTTGATTTCCCGTATCAGAATGATGGATGTGGGAAGTTGAGTGCTTTTTTGTTTTGGACTAAAATATTTGACACTTTCCGTTCTATTGCATCTGGATTAATGGTAGAATTAAATGTATGAGATGTTACTAATGGCTGAACCAGAGGTGTGGATTATGAAACTTTTCAGTATCCTTTCGGATGATTTCTTCAAACCCCTTACAAGTAAATACAAGGAAACCTACGTGGATTGCCTGGAGATAATATATGAGACATATAGGACAGAGTTTTCCTTTGGCGTGGAAAGAGAGGTTCTTATTGGAAAGCTTGAGCAATACTTTGATGAAAGATTTCCTGAGGAGATGATCTTCGACGAGGAGGAGGTATCCCTGACAGATTCTCGATCCAAGGCCAATTCAATACTGAGGAACCTTAAAATCTGTGGCTGGATAGAGTTTGAGCACGATTCCAGCTACAATGTGAAGGTGAATCTCCATGATTATGCAGCAACTGTAATTGAGGCGCTTATAAAGGTTGATAGAAACGAAGAGATGGAGTACCAAAGTGAGATATCCTCAATATATGGAATACTCATGAATCTCGAGGGATACGGCAAGCCATATGAGAATGTCATAAAAAAGGTTATTGAGAATACCGAGTATGTAATGGTTGGACTCAAGAAACTAAACACCTCCATCAAGAACAGGATAGATAGTATAACCAGGGACAAGTCTGCTTCAGAGATAGTCAGGGATTTTTTTGACTACAATATCGAAATCGGTTCAAAGAGCTACCACCGCATGAAGACCAGTGAAAACATTTCCCACTACAGGCTGGAGATTGTGGAAAGGTTAAGGTATATATTGGATGATAAAAATGTATTTGAGAGAACCGTGGACGGATTTATGGATATTGAGCAGACAGAGGATAGACAATTGGCAAGGGAAGAGCTTAGGAATAGGATTTTGAGGACCATCTCCTCCTTCAACAGCTATGACGACATAGCCAGAGAGATTGATGAGAAGCACACCAAGTACCTTTCTAGCTCAGTTGCCAGGGCAAAGTTTCTCTTGAATGATTCTGGGAACACTGACGGTAAGATATTCCAGATCCTTGCTCTTATGGCGGATGAACTGAACAGGGAGGATGAAATGGGCCTTAATGATGATACAGATAATGATATCCTAAGGATATTTGAAATCTTTCCCCAGGGCTATCTGGACGGGGATTCGTTGTATGTCATGCCCATCACAAGGAAAAATCAGGTGCCCCAGCTGCTGGACCAGTCAATCGGTTTAAGTGAAGAGGAAAGACTTGCGAGGAAGATGGCTCTTAGGGAGAAGCACAGAAACAGGTTTTCCAGAAAGAACATAAATTCATTTGTTATGGAGAGTCTCGGTGATAGGGAGACAATCCTGGCATCCACCCTTCCCCTGTCCACAAAGAGGGACCTTATAAGGGTCATCTTTATCAGTCTCTATGGAAGGCACCACCTGTCAGGCTACAGGATCAGGCGAAAGGGAAGTATGATTGAGTCAAATGGGTTCAGATTTGAGGACTTTGAGATAGAAAGGCGGGATGATAATGGAAATGTTCAATGAGAGCGTGGCACAGAAGGAGAAGTTCAGAAGTGCTGCCAACAAGCTCCTTAATCACTGCTTTGTGCTGAAGAAGAAGGAGGATACCAGGAATGATTACATTTTCATACTCCAGCACAGGGAAAAATTTCAGGAGTATTTTGACCTGCTTGGATATGAGCTGAGGATCAATGAAAATAGCGATGTTGCTGGAATAGTAAACTACTATGGAACTGGCAGGTACCGTTTGAAGAAAATCGAGACCATAATACTTTTGATCTTAAGGCTTCTTTACATAGAAAAAAGAAGGGAATTGAGTGGAAATGACGACATAATGGTGTTTTCCGAGGATATCCATGACAAGTACCGGATGCTTAAGATAGAATCCAAACCCACCATTGACAAGACGACACTTAGGGATGTGATCAGGCTCTTTAAGAGATTCAACATTGTGACAAACATTGATACCGATGTGACCCTTTCAGATGCCAGAATAGTGATCTATCCCTCGGTCCTCTTTGCAGTGCCTGGGGAAAACATCAACAGTCTTGCTGAGGACATATCAGATAGGCTGAAGAAATATGCGGGTGGAGGTGTTGAGGATGAAGAGACTGACCAGGATCAGGCTGATTAACTGGCATTATTTTATTAACGAAACAATTGAGGTTGATGGATCCTTCCTGATTTCCGGAGAGAACACTTCCGGTAAATCAACCGTTCTTGATGCGATCCAGCTGGTCTTGACCACCAATACACGGAAGTTCAACACTGCTGCCAATGAGAAGAGCAAAAGGGACCTGAGGGGTTATGTCAGGTGCAAGACAGGGGATGAGGACAATACATACCTTAGGAAGGAAAGTGTTATATCCTATGTTGCCCTGGAGTTTTTCGAGGAGACCAGGTCATCGTATTTCACGATCGGCGTCAGGATAGAGTCACCTGATGAGGAGGCAAGGCTTGATACAAAATGGTTTGTGGAGGAGTGCAGACTTGATGAGCTAAACTTCATAAGCGAGGGAAGACCCTCAATGAAGGATGAGTTCAGACGAAACGATAGAAAGATTGTCCTTATCAGCCAGATGGGCGAAGCGAAGCAAAGGTTTGGAAGAAGGTTGGGGAACCTGGAGGACAGATTCTTTGACATGATACCAAAGTCACTGGCCTTTAAGCCCATGGACAATGTGAAGGACTTTATCAACAAGTTCATCCTTTCGGAG
>Ga0194137_10002372_pt1 | contig 11136 bp, 10 predicted proteins | sample TARM_MetaG_T3_14_FD_134025 | JGI IMG/M metagenome (GOLD analysis project Ga0194137, IMG submission 134025) | Freshwater microbial communities from Pennsylvania, USA, analyzing microbe dynamics in response to fracking - TARM_MetaG_T3_14 (version 2) | ecosystem: Environmental > Aquatic >...
ACAAGGAAATCCAGACATTAGACCGAAAAGCGTCATAGAAGAAAGAAATCAGTGTGATAATGGTAGACGGCGGGATAATCGTTGCAACCACAGCCGTTAAAACGCCCGCCAACCCTGCCAACTTATATCCAATTACAATCGCTCCATTAACCGCAATGGCACCCGGTGCCGACTGGGCAATCGCCACCAAATCAAGCATCTCATCCTTATCAATCCAACCCAATTCATCCACAAAAGTCTTCCGCATCAAGGTGATAATCACATAACCCCCACCAAAAGTGAAAGCAGACAAAATAAGGGTCGATATAAATAATTGCCGTAAAATCGCTAACTTATTATCTGATTGTTTATTCTCCATAAGACTCCCTCCCCATAAAATCCGTATCTTACCTTCACACTCCATTATACAGAAGTAATTAAAAAAATAAGCAATTTAACCACTTGATATGGAACGCGTTTCATCCAATAAAATGAAATCAATAAGGATAAGAGGTTATAAATTATGATTAAACACATATTTTTAGACATAGCCGGACCCCTATTAAACAATCAAAGGGAAGTCTCTTCTGGCAATAGTCAAGACCTTAAGAAGGCTCAAATCCCGGTCAGCCCCGTTTCAGCTAGAACACCCATGGGAAATGGTATCCGCCTTACAAAAAAATGATGCAACGGGTGTCCATGTAGGATTTAAAGGGTGGACTCATTTATACCAATCAAAATCAATCTACCTAAACATTAATGGAACACCCTTTGCACGTTGACGAAGCTAAATACCTAATCAACTTTATCAGTGACCATTTCCCGGACCTCAGCCAGTCTTACTACGCATGAAATAACTGGTATACCTTCATTAGAGATAAAGGAATCAACTATGAAACGGCTACCACCAAATTGCAGGCCAGTCTCATTGACCTAAAAGCCTACCTACACCCAACATTTGATATTTTCAAAATCATGCTGATCAATTTTGATGCGGATGAAATGGACCAACTGAAAACTACACTGACAGCTCTTGATATCCCCAACGTTTCGATTCAACAATCCGGCATCGGCTATATCATCAAAAATTACCAAATTAACCCTGAAGAAGCTGCAGCACTTGGCAACACCCATTGCTATCAAGATACCGACAAAACCATCGTCTACTGGAAAAACACGGCACATTTGATTGTGTCTTAGCAAATAACGATGACCTAGCAGTAGGACTAAGACTGCATTTTGAAAAGCAAACACACCAACACTTAATCATCAGCCAAGAAGTACAATTATCCGGTCACTTAAACAAAATCCCTTCCATCGATAACCACACCTATCAAGTAGGCCTAGCAGCCTTTGAAGCCGCTATATCTAGCCAGATTGTCATAAGATCATTTGAGTCAACGTTTATTCTGAATAGGACATAACTCGCTTAAAGTTACTTATTTTACCCATAAGACTCATATATATACTTTCAAAGAGCCATACCCAAAACTGGATATGGCTCTTTAGATTGCTTACGCAACTAGGATTTTACTTTTAAAGAAAGGATACACTGCACCAATCAAATTGGCACTATTTCCAAATTTACAGGCAGAAATTTCTAAATCCTTGAATTTTTCCTGATATAAAGGAATTTGACGCTTCATTAATTTGTACTGTTTATCAATATTGTCGATTAAGTAGCCCTGTTTACTAATTCCACCACCAATCACTACTTTTTCAAGGTCCAAAATCGCTTGAGTATTCATGATTAAATGGGCAATAGATTGACAATATGCATCGAACAGCTTGTTAATTTCTGCATTATCACCAGATTTGATGACTTCGAATACTTTTTCCCCATCATGTAAATCATCTAAAGCCAACACTTCTGCACATTTTCGGATAAACATAACAGCCGACCCCTTCATACCGATTAAATCATATTCAGATAAACCTTCGCTATTGAAGTCACTAACAAAACTATATTCACCAGCTTTAAAATGGGCACCTTCTACGAGATTTCCATTTATTAACAAAGCACCCGCAACACCACTACCTAGCACGATGACGCTAGCGTTTGATATGTCGATTAGGTTACCTTGCCATTTTTCTGCTGAAATAGCTGCCTTACCATCATTGGTTACAAAACATTCATAACCAAACTCCTCTTCAATAAATTGTTTAATACTCACCTTGTCTAGATATGGAAGCATGCCACCTTCATAGACAATACCGGTTTCAACGTCAACTGTACCTGGACAACTTATACCAACGCCAAGAATTTCATAGTCACCATTTTCAATAACTGCTCGAAGAGATTCAACTAACCCCTCCCAAGTAGGACTAGTCATCACCTTAGATTCTTCAAGTAGATAACCGTCCCCACTGATTAATCCATACTTTAAAAATGTGCCACCGATATCAAATGAAAGATAAGCTTTTTTCATACTTGATCAACCTTTCTGTCATTCGCATTATAATTCATTGGTAGCAATTTCAACTTCCTCTGCTGGTGCCAAAACCATAAATTTTGCAAACACGATATATATTGCTGCTAAAATCAAGAAGATGACTGCACTTGAAGAAAAGGCGAATGAACTTGTAGGATTATTAAACACATTTCCAATAAAATTCAAAATATACGGAGATAGGTAGGCCCCTAGGTTAGTCCCAACCATTGAGATAGAAACTGCTAATGTTGCAGAGTTTTTAGGTGCTTTCTCCATGATAATACCGAATGAATAAGGTAAGAACATTGCACTACCAACACCTAAAAACATTAATGACCCGGTGAAGAATACCATATTTGTTGAATATGAGATTAATAGGAATCCAATTCCTAGGAATGCATAACAAATTGGCAATGTATAGTTTTTTGTATATTTAACAATATTTCCATAGAAGAAGCTAAAGATGAATCCAACTAATGTATTTAGCGAAAGAGCTGTTCCTAGAAACTCAGGATTTGCCATATTCTTTTCAACAACTAAAGAGGCTGATTTAATACTCATTGCCATTAACAGGCCAAATGAAATCAACAATACAAGTGATTGAATAATGACGAAAGCATTAATTGTCTGTTTACCTCTTGGTTCTTTAACTTCTTCTTTGCTTTCTTGCTTATCTTCCGTCTCAGGAACATAAATCATATATAGAACGAACGATACTAGTGCTAAGGCATAAATAACATAAGAGTAATGCCAATTATAGTTAACTAAGATACCTGCAATAAATGTCGTTACAGTCTGCCCTAAACTTTGAACTGCAGATTGATAACCTAACATCTTACTTCTAGTGTCACCGGTATAGAATTCATTAATCAAACTAACCGCTAAAGAGTTGAACATCCCTAAACCTGCACCTAGCACAAGTCGTGAAACATAAACCACTTCATAGTTAGTTGAAAACATTGGTACGACTCCCCCAATACCAGCAAGCACCAACCCTAATAGTACCGTTTTCTTCGTACCAATTAATCTAACAATAAATGAACTTAATAGAACAAAAATCATTACAGTAATGTTAGATGCGGTAACCAAAGCCTCAACAGATGTTGAACTATAGCCAGCAAAAGTCTCTTGCATCTTCAAGACAGTGGACGCAATTGCACCCGATGACGTTAGAATTAAACTGATTGATAGTAAAGCAATTTTAAACATCGGTTGGTTTTTATAAGTATTTCCCATAATATTCCCTCTATTCTCTTATTTTGCTGTCAATATGATACGGCTATAGGTTTTAAAGGCGTGTTGTGCTTCATTCTCTACTTCTAAAATAATATGAATAGTTTCTCCTGATTCAATATCGAACGGGATATAAACTTGAGCACTTGCCGCATTCGCACCAGTAATTCTTACATGACTAAATGAATCTAAAGTTGGTTCAGCTTTTTTACTAAATTCCAATCCATCAATCACTATAAAATCTGCTTCTAGCGAATATTGTTTGGTATAAGTTGACGGTTCAAAATAGTACCACCAATTATATTTCAGAGGTAAACCATTTGGATCATTAGCGTCTGCATTTAAAGTAATTACATCCCCAGGTTCTACTAGAATATCTTCCCCCTCTACCACTTGCACTTCAGGGTAATGTGCTGCTTCTTCAAAAGAATCAGTTACACACCAATTTGCTCTTGATTTAAAATCTTGTTGAATGTCATCAAACCATCTAGTAAGCGTATATTCAGATTCGTATTTTTTAGTCAATGGGTTCCAATCTAAGGCTTCGTTAACGTACAATTGGCCTTTACTTTCAACAAATCGACCACCCCAACCACCATAAGTTGGGTCTTCATAGGTTCTCAGACCGTTTCTTAAAAGATAGAAGAACGAAGGAGAATCACCTTCTGAAATAAAGTCATACGGTTCGTACTGAGGGTTATTATCTAAGTAAAGTTGAATACCTCGTTGTTCTTCTTCTAATTCACCTTCAATTACATTTCCATCCCCAATAAGGGCATATTTTTCTAATAAGGGCCCAAAATTTTCTTTTAAGTCTCTATTCCATTCGCTAGATAGCGCTCTGGTTAGATGCTGATGCCCCATTTTCCATGCATATGCAAAATGCCAAAAGTTGAACTTATCATTAATAATCTTCAAATCCCAATTTTCAGCAATGTATTCAGCATAGGTCAAATCCTGGTCTAAAATAATGTAAATCACTAATTTATCTTCAATTTTCTTTTTAATAGCCTGCCACTCGTTGGTGCCACTATATTTATCCTCGATAGATTTTAACGCGCGCGCTGTAGTATTTGTCCCACCCCACGTCTGTACATAAAGGGTTTTGGGATTGTCATCTAAGAATAATTCAGCTAGATAATTCGATCCCTCAGTTTCTTCTGCCATATCACCTTCATTTTCAATATTTCCAATATGAAAGTTGTCTCTGAAAAAGTCGGGGCTTGGATAAGATGGATCATGTTTAATCAAATTAGGATATACTTTTTCGTAAGAATCAATAAATTCAAAATACCAATCTGTACCTGTCCATCTGAAAGGTTTGATATTTCGTTCTTTAGATCCAGCGTAATGATATTTTGAACTAGTTAGGACTATACCCTCAGTTTCAATATCATTACTGTAAAGCAGATACCTTAATACCGAATTCATGTCATCTACTTCACCATCAGTTGTAATCACTGTGCGCAATTTTTCCATATGTCTATCTCCTTATCCATATCCATTAACTAAAGTTTTATTCACATAACTTAACCACTGTGCAAACTGAAAATCATAATTTTCGGTAGGCACATACTCCCGGTATTGTCCCATTTTATCTTTAGTGGGTTTCAGAATTACACAAACTGTACCAAAAGCTGATGCCTCTTCCATATCACCTACCAGAATTTTTTTATTTGTAACGTCTGCAAGAAATTGAGTAAACAATTTATTTTTCGCTATCCCTCCATCTACTTTCAGTTCATCAATCTTGAAACCATCTAGCTCAAATGTATCCAAAACAGATCTAGTCTGGTATGCCATCGATTCAAACCCCGCTCTAATTAAATGTGTACGGTTAGTATTTCTAGTAATCCCTTTAAAGGAACCAGTGGCATCCGGTGACCAAAAGGGTGCCCCTAATCCTTCTAGAGCTGGCACAAAGTAAACGCTATCATTTCCAGCTAATTGAAAAGCTTCCTCAGAAGCCCTTTCAACATTATCAAAAAGATTTAATTCATCTTGCATCCAATTTAAAATATCCCCGTAAGATCTAATGGCACCTTCAAGGGCATATACAATATTACCCTTTTCCTTATGGACTATTGTCGTTAGAATTGACTTATTTTCGCTAATTTCATCAGAATCAACATTCATTAATAATGAAGATCCTGTCCCCAAAGTAGCCTTAATTTCACCGACAGTTTCACATGCATGCCCAATCAAAGCCGATTGGGAGTCAGCAACTATGGAAGCTATCGGAATCCCCTGGTAAGTCCCAAAGTCATCCACCGAATTCTTGACTTCAGGCAAAGCACCCATTGGTACATTAAAAATCCGGCACAATTCTTGGTCCCATTCCAGTGTATGGATATTAAATAGTAAGGTACGACTCGCGTTACTCATCTCAGTAACATGGTTTTTCTCCTCTGACAGATGCCATAACAACCAGGAATCAATCGTTCCAATCGCTAGATTATCCAGCTGGTCTTGGCTTAATTGTGTCTGATCGAAGAACCATTTTAATTTCGACCCTGAAAAATATGGATCAATATTCAAGCCAGTTTTCTCTTTGACAACAGGTCCAAATCCTGCTTCATTTAGCTGCTGGCAAATATATATTCCTCGGTTACACTGCCAAACCAATATGTTGGTATAGGGTTCCCCCGTGACTTTATCCCAAATCACAACAGATTCTCGCTGGTTGGTAATGGATAAAGTTGTAATTTGCGAAGGTTTTAGCTTTCTTGCATCCAACATTTCTTCTATTAAGAATTTTACATTCCCCACGATTTCTAACGGATCATGCTCCACCCAACCTTTTTGAGGATATAGTTGGGTGTGTGGTTTATCCATTCTTTGTATCATCTTTATATCTGATTCGGTATCAAACAGTATGAGTTTGGTACCTGAAGTACTCTGGTCTATCACAAATCTATATTCTGCCAATCATCTCACCTCAAAAAATTCTTCGTTTCCTCCACGATTGATCTACCGTCCAATCCATAGTGTTTAAATAATTCCTTACCACTACCTGTAACTAAATCTGTATCTGGAAAACCAATAATCCGTTGTCTGATATTTGTCTCTTCACTTAAGACTTCAGCAACCGCTGCCCCTAAACCACCATGAATACTGTGTTCTTCAACAGTAATCACCTGACCAATTTCACTAGCCAATGTTTTGACAGTTTCGGTATCAAAAGGTTTTAAAGAATGAACATTTAATACTGCTGCTGAAATTCCCGCTTCTTCTAGTTGGATTGCGGCGTCTAGTACTTGGCGAACTGTTTCCCCAATACCAATCAGTAAGACATCCATTCCTTCTTTTAATTGCACAGCTTTACCAATTTCAAAACCATAATCACTGTTTTCATAGACATCTTCTACTGCATTACGCCCTAAGCGAATATAAGCAGGAACATCTGTCTCTAGCAGACTTTTAAACATGATTTCTGTTTCATGTTGGTCTGCTGGACAAAGGACTTGTAGATTTGGAATTGCCCGTGTCACTGCGAAATCTTGTAAGGAATGGTGGGACATCCCCAGTTGCGCGTAACTTACACCACCACTAATCCCTACTAGTTTGACATTTGTTCTTGAGTAAGCAACATCTACCTTAATTTGTTCAATACTCCGCATTGATAGAAATGGCGCGGGAGAGACTGCGAATGCTCTTTTGCCAGATTGTGCTAACCCAGCTGCAATCCCTACGATATTTTGTTCCGCAATCCCCACTTCAACCATCTGGTCTGGAAAGGTTTCACCGAATTCCGTTAATTTCGCTGACCCCCTCGAATCACTTGTAAGTACAACTAAGTCAGGTGTTTGTGCTGCATTCTCTACAAATACTTGATTCATCTTTTGATTATTCGACATATTAGCCATGCGTTAACACCTCCAATTGTGCATTTAATTCATCTAAACCTTGTTGGTACTCATCGTCGCTTGGTACATGATGGTGCCAGCCAGCTTTACCTTCCGCCATAGAAATCCCTTTACCTTTCACAGTATTGGCAATGATCATTTTAGGCTTGTCAACGCTTTTATTCTCTGATAATTCTTCAAGTAGTTGGCTATAGTCATGCCCATCAATTTCTACCACGTCCCAACCAAAGGCTTCCCATTTCTCTCTCAGTGGGAATGAATTCATAACATCCTCAGTTGCCCCAGTAATCTGTAACTTGTTGCTATCGATTATGGCGATGAGATTATTCAATTTGTAGTGGCTAGCAGACATGGCCGCTTCCCAGTTTGACCCTTCAGCCAACTCACCGTCACCCATTAAGGTAAAGACTTTATAATCTCTATTGTCCATCTTGCCTGCTATAGCCATGCCGACAGAAATCGGTAAGCCGTGACCAAGCGACCCTGTATTCATCTCGACACCTGGCATTTTATTGGTTGGATGCCCGATAATTGGCGATTGATATTGATAGTAAGTTTCCAAAATACTTTCATCGAAGAAGCCTTTTAGTGCTAAGGTCGTCCATAACACTTCAGCTACATGTCCCTTACTTTGGATATACCGATCGCGATTTGGGTCATCAGGATTTTTGGGATCGATGTTCATCACTTCAAAATATAAAGTCGTAATAATATCAGCACTGGATAAGTCGCCACCAATATGACCAGAACCTGCTTTATAAATCATTTCCCATAGTCGTTTTCGCGTTTTCGTTGCTTGAATCGCTAACGCTTTTATCGTCTCGTTAGACATTTAAGGTATCTCCTCTCCAATATGCTTTAACATCTTCTTCAATCGGGTCATAGAAATCTGGGGTCACATCAATATACTTACAAGCCTCGTAGAGTACAGGTACGATATCCGTTTTGACAGCCGCAACATGATGGATATAAGGACCATACACCAAATGCGATTCCAGTCGATTCAAATTATCGAATTTCATATAGATATAAGTCCCTTGATTATATGGACCATCCATAGTTTCTGCAGTCCCCATCAACAAGTTGTAGTCACCGTGGTCTCCGTCGAAACGACAAACTGTATACGTCCCTCCCTTCGCCTTAAATTCCACCGATCCCGGATAATCGAATACAAAGTGGCTAGGTGGTAAGATTGGCTTATTCTCAGCAGTTGAGTAGGCGAACACACCCAAGTGTTGTAGCAACTCACCATTCTCCTCTTCAGGGTGGCGGCAGTTAATATCTGCAAAAATGGCTTTCTCCTCACCGAAGCTAGCCGCTTCAACTAACAATTCACTAATTGCCCCATGGATATCTGTTTCACATACAAACGGTAGGCCCTCTTCTTGAAGTAAAGATAGTGACGCATAAGGTAAAATCCCTAATTCTTCTTGTAACACAGTCCAACATTGAATCACACCCGAATTACAACCATAAGCATGAGCCAAGTTTTCTAAAGCAATTTTCAATACCGATACTATGGTTAATTCATCCTCTGTAATTTGAACTTCCGTATTTTTGTAGAAGTAGTCGTTGGTCATAGCAATTTTTGCCTCTTCATTTGCTCGAACATTCGCCATCTCTGAATATAATTCTTGTAAGGGAACCGGTGATAAGGAAATATTAAAGCGTTCAAGCAACTCCCCTTCATTGGCCATCACTGACCAGAAATCGAATGGTCTTGGTCCTACTTGAAGAATTCGTGTGTTTTTAAAAGTTTTCACTACATTACAGACTTTAATAAAATCCGTTAATCCTCTTTGAAACTCCTCCGAATCAATATCCGAATTTTTGATATAAGTAAACTTCACATTAAATCGTCTCAGTACTTTACCAATTGCAAAAAGGCCACACTGGGTATCTCGCAACCGTGTCCCTTCAGGTGAAGGTGCTTCATCCTTAGGTCCCCAAAGTAAAACTGGTACATCAAACTTCGCCGCTAAGCGTGCTACTGCATATTCCGTTCCAAAGTTTTCATTGGCGATAAAGATACCGTCAACTTTTTCTTGATCAAATTTTTCAAATACTTTATTCACACCTTCATCGTCATAAAGGAGTCCATCTTCATTCAAATCATCAATATCAACATAGTTAACACCCAAACTATCCATTTTTGCCCTTGTCAGATTGGCGTATTCCACAGCTGCATCCGCACTAAATAAATTTCTTCTTGTAGGTACAAAACCAATTTTCACTTGTTCGATTCCCATTTATACACATCCTTATTTTAATAAAATAAAAGCATAAACACTTAAGTAAGCCTTTTCATTTGTAAATTTAACATCTATTTTAGTTGAAGTCAATCGTTATTTTATATATTATCAACTTAATTAAACCCCTTATTTTAGTTAAGTGATTGATTATTCGAATAATTTACTGTATATTAAGCTTATTAAAGAAGAAGTAAATGGGGTAATAAACATGATTAGCATTGCCGATATCGCTGAATTAGCCGGTGTGTCTGTTACGACAGTATCACTCGCTTTAAATAATAAAAAAGGCATAGGGAAGAAAACAAAAGAACGAATTCTTCAAATTGCGGAAGAAAACAACTACAAGCCCATACGAATGAGCAAAGCCAAAAAAGAAGCAATGAAAGAAGACCAGCACAAAGAGAAGTTAAACCTGAAGTTTATCGTTGCCATTAATAATGAAGTGGTAAACACAAATTTTAGAACACAACCCTTCTTTAGCTCACTGGTAAATACCCTAGTGCAGGATTCTAATACCGACCAATTCAATATTGTCATTGCTGCAGCCGATTCCAACGATCTAACCAAAGAATTAGCGTCATATAATCAAGTTGATGATGTAGATGGCTTAATTATCCTAGCTACGGACCTAAGCAATAAAGTATTAACAGATCTCGTAGACCGAACAGATAAACCATTATTATTCCTAGATGCGACCAACCAATTGTTAGACGCCAACTTTATAGGCATCAACAATGAACAAGGCATATATTTAGCCCTTTCTCACTTAGTAGCACACGGCCACCAAACAATTGGTTATGTTATGTCTGAAAATCGTATTAATAACTTTAACGAGCGATTATTAGCCTTTGAAAAACATTCTGTTAATCTAGGTCTGAACTTTAACCTCAAAGATTCAATCTTATCCTCACCAAATACTATTGAGGCACAAGAAGAGGTTAAAAAACAACTAGCAGACCTAGACCACATGCCAGAAGCATTTCTATGTGAAAATGATGTTATCGCCATCAGCTTCATTAAGACCCTAACTCAGATGGGTTATCGCGTTCCTGAGGACATATCCGTCATTGGATTTGATAACATTCGCGAAGGAAGTGTCATCACACCAGAACTAACAACTATCGAAGTAAATCAAGGACTTATTGTTGAAACTGCCGTAAACCAATTAATTTCTATTATTGAAAACAAGTCATCTACACAACATATTTACATCAACTGCAAACTGGTAGGTCGTAATAGCGTCAAACAGAAGTAAAAAAAAGACAGAACGTCGAATCGTTCTGTCTTTTACTTATAGATAAATGCATTTGTTATTGCTTGTATCCAAGTTTACGATTTATTTCTGTAGCCAAGTATTCCATTCTATTTTTATGG
>Ga0194137_10002373_pt1 | contig 11127 bp, 8 predicted proteins | sample TARM_MetaG_T3_14_FD_134025 | JGI IMG/M metagenome (GOLD analysis project Ga0194137, IMG submission 134025) | Freshwater microbial communities from Pennsylvania, USA, analyzing microbe dynamics in response to fracking - TARM_MetaG_T3_14 (version 2) | ecosystem: Environmental > Aquatic >...
CATTATGTTCACGATGTTCGCGATTGCGCTGTCCACGCATGCCCTTCAGTATGGTTTTGTTTATCTGAAAAAGGAATTGGCGGTCGAGTATGATGTGGTCGGGCTTGAAAATAATCTCAATGACATCGGAATGAAGGCAATCGCAGCCATCTTCGTCCTGGCAGGACCTTTCCTGGGGCTCGCTTTTGTGGGGGCATTGATCGCAAATATCATCCAAACGGGTTTGTTGTTTTCGACAGAATCCTTGAAATTCAAAATGAGCAGAATGAATCCAGTGAGCGGGCTCAAAAATATGTTCAGCAAAAAAACCCTGTTTAATTTGGTGAAAAATATTCTCAAGATGATCCTGATTGCCTATGTCTGTTATATATCCTTCGAAAAGTCGGGTTATTACATCATCAACGCAGCAGCGGTGGGGACTGAGAAGCTCTATTTTTTGATTTTGGAACTTGTCAAAGACATCAGCACGAATCTGGCTATCTTATTGTTTCTGTTGGGGATGGTGGATTACATCTATCAAAAATATGACTACAAAAAGAACCTGCATATGACCAAGCAAGAAATCAAAGATGAGTACAAAGAATCAGAAGGCGATCCGCACATAAAATCAATGCGACGTCAAAAATATAAACAATTCACTAAACAGATGCTGAAAGACGTGGAGTCCGCGACCGTAATCATCACCAACCCAACGCATCTGGCTATTGCCGTGCGCTATGATAAAAATAAGGATCAAGTGCCTGTAGTCGTCGCCAAAGGGGCTGACTATATGGCAGGGAAAATCCGGGAAATTGCTTCAAAAAATGATGTTCCGATAATGGAAAATAAACCAGTGGCGCGGGCCATGTACCGATCAGTTGAAGTCGGCCAGCCGATACCACTGGATTTTTATGAAGCGATTGCTGAGATGATAGCGTTGATCTATCAGATCAATGAAAGCAACAAGAGAAAAATATGAGCGAGAGAAAGAGTGATGTAATGGCTGCACAACTGACTAAAAAAAATGAGAAAGCTTCAGTGTTTATGGATATAGGGATCGCAACGTTTGTCGTCCTCATTCTGGCAATGATCATTATTCCCTTACCGGCACCGCTTCTCGACTTCATGTTGATTGTGAATCTAGCCTTATCGATGACGATTCTGCTGTTGACGTTATTCACGAAAAATGTCCTGGAATTCTCGACGTTCCCGACGCTGCTGTTACTGACAACCATGTTCAGGTTGGGGTTGAATATTTCTTCCACACGGTTGGTTCTGACTGAGGGGGATGCTGGTAAGGTCATCGACACCTTTGCGAACCTGGTTGCCGGAAATAATATCATCGTCGGTGCCGTCATCTTTATCATCATTTTCATCATCCAGATGATTGTCGTTACGAACGGTGCGAGCCGGGTATCGGAAGTATCGGCGCGTTTCACCTTGGACGCGATGCCCGGAAAGCAGATGTCGATCGATTCCGACTTGAATTCCGGTCTGATCAATGAGCAGCAAGCGAAGCAACGTCGCAACGACTTAGAGCGGGAAACACAATTTTTTGGGGCGATGGACGGAGCAAGCAAATTTGTGAAAGGTGACGCTACGGCTGGTATAGTGATTACACTAATCAACTTGATTGGCGGCACGCTTATTTACTCACTTCAGCAAGGAATGCCCATCATGGAAGCAATGAATAAATTCGGGAGATTGACTATCGGTGATGGACTGGTCAGCCAAATCCCGTCTTTATTGATTTCAATCGGTTCAGGGATCTTGGTCACAAGATCAGGAAACGCCAAAACATTCGGCTCCTCGCTGATGCCGGAACTGCTGTCCAGTTCAAAGGTACTCTATTTGGTTTCCGCTATTTTACTTATTTTTGCGATATTGCCAGGTTTTCCAACATTCACCTTTTTAATCATGGCGTTAATATTGGGCGGATCGAGCTACCTTATTCAACAAAATGAGAAAAAAGCACAATTTGAAAAAATGACCGAAGAGCAACGCATGCTGGTACAAGAACGAACGCTTCAAAACCAATCCAATGAAGAAACCGTCACAGCCCATCAAGTGGATCCGATAGCCATTGAGATCGGGTATGGACTGATTGCGATAGCCGACGAAACAAAAGAAGACAATCTTGTGAATCAAATCCACAGCATTCGGAAACAGTGCGCTACGGAAATCGGAATACTGTTGAAACCGATCCGCATCAAAGATAATCTGCAACTTGGAATGAACCAATACGTCATCAAAATTAAAGGGAACGTCTACGCGCAGGGCGAACTGTATATGGATCGTTTCTTGATATTGTCACCAGGCGAGACGGAATTTGCTTTCAACGGCATTGCAACAAAAGAGCCCTCTTTTGGGCTGGATGCCATGTGGATAACCGGGAATGATCGGGAAATGGCGGATCTGCAAGGATATACAGTGGTGGATCCTCTTACTGTATTCATCACACATCTTAAAGAAACCATTTTCCAGCACAGCCAGGAACTGCTCGGCAGGCAAGAAGTGAAGCAACTATTGGAAACGCTGAAAGAAACGCATAACGTTGTCATCGATGAGTTGATACCGGATATTCTTAGATTAGGCGAAGTGCAAAAAGTGCTTCAGAATTTGTTGAAGGAAAATATACCGATCACTGATATGGTGACTGTATTGGAAACGTTGGCTGACTATGGCACATCGATAAAAGACATAGAATTATTAACAGAATATGTCCGGCAAGCATTAAAACAAACGATAGTCAAAAATTATTTGGATGAAAATGCAGTGCTGAATGTCATAACGGTCCACCCAAATACGGAGGAATTGCTCGGGAAAAATATCCAAAAATCTTCGTCGGGCTCGATTCCGCTCATTCAAGGGAATAACGTCACAAAATTATTTGACAGCATCAAGAAAATTCATAACCAACTGGAAGCTGAGGGAAGGCCGCATGTCCTGATGGTCTCTCCCAAAATAAGGCCTTCTTTGAAAAATCTGTTGACATTTAATTTTCCGGAAATAGCTGTATTGTCTTTGAATGAAGTTCCGAATGAGATTGCCATCGAATCAGTAGGCATGGTTGAGGATATAGTTGCTTGACCATACTGGACCGATAGGATAAAAAATGAATTTGCAATCACTTGAGGATGGGAGCAGGATATGCAAAATATTGAGGACAAAGAAGCAATCATATTGAAATACGTGCCTCTAGTCGAAAAAGTGGTCCGGCACATTGGCGTGAGCAATTCTGAGTACGAGAAGAGTGATTTGGTCAACATAGGTGTAATCGGTCTTATGGATGCCCTCAATAAATATGATGAAGAAAAGAAAGTACCATTTGAAAATTATGCCTATATTCGGATCAAGGGTGCCATTATTGACGAAATTCGCCGCAACGCACCAGTTTCTCGGACAGGGATGAATAAATTAAAGGAATATAGGCTTGCTGTGGAAGCACTCCAGCACAGTTTGAAAAGGATGCCCACTGAAGAGGAAATATGCCAAGAACTTCAGATCACCGCCAAACAATTGGGGCAGGTGTATGACACCGCATCCTATCTATCTACTCAGTCGTTAGAAAAAATGATCTTCAATGACGAAGGCAATGGGGTCGAATTGGGTGACATGGTCGTCGATACGCATGCGCTGTCGGTCGAAGATGAACTGTTGAAGACTGAGCAGATGGAAGCATTGAAAAATGCGATCAGCCGCTTGAAGGAACGGGAGCAACTGATTCTGCAATTGTATTATGTGGAAAAATTGCCGCTTAAGGAAATTGCCTACATATTGGAAGTTTCAGTGCCAAGGGTTTCGCAGATACACGGAAAAATGATATTGAAATTGAAGGAAGACATGAGGAGAGAAGATCTTGATCAGAAGTTTGGATACAGTTAGTCATCAGTTCAATGTGTTGCAAAAAAAGCAAGAAAACATGAGCACAAACATCGCAAATGTAAATACTAACGGGTACAAGTATCAAGAGTTTGTCCAAAGCACAACAGAAACTTTCCAATTCGGAAATAACTTGAACGGTCCGATGCTGAATCAGCAAAATCCGATTGAGGGACTGAATTTCGGAAATCAGATAGATGCAGCTTACCGCAATCTGACCCAAGGCGGTCTCAAGGGCACAAGTTCAGCCAACGATTTTGCTTTGATGGGGGATGCTTTTTTTACAGTCCAGATGCCCAATGGCGAACAAGCTGTTACGCGAAACGGCAACTTTACGGTGGACGCAACCGGTAATCTGACTACCCAGGAAGGCTACTTGGTGCTGGGCAGAACCCAAACTGGACAAATAACAACTATCCCAGCTGGGAGCGTACCCTTTTCGGTCGACCAGACAGGAAGCATTAACGCTACCGGTGTCCGTTTTTTGTTGACGGACAATGCGGAAGCAGAAAATCTGCAATCAATCGGGGATACACTATTTGCATACCAGGCGGGGATGACAACCGACGATGACACGCTTGTCCTGCAAACGTATTTGGAAACTTCCAATGTCGACATGGTCGATCAGATGGTCCAAATGATGCAGTTAACAAGAGAGTTCGAAGCGAATCAAAAAATGTTGCATACTTCAGATGAAACGCTAAGTAAAGCAGTCAATGAAATTGGAAAAGTATAGGGAAAAGGAGGTCAGGACTGATGAGTCTACCCATTAATATTTCAAAAACAGCCATGAAAGCATTCCAGACAGGGATGGATAATATTGCAAACAACATTGCAAATGTGAATACAAATTCCTATAAAGCCAAAAATGTAAACTTCCAGGAACTGCTGGTCAATAATCAAGCTGAGAATCAAAATTTATTATTTTCCGAGGGATTAGGGGGAGCAACGATTTCTGCCGGTGTATCAAGCCAGGTTTCCGGAATGGACCTTTCCCAAGGCGGATTGGCTGAAAGTTCCGGAGATTTTCATCTGGCTATTTCCGGAAATGGCTTCTTCAGAGTCAATGATGCGAATGGAAATGTTTTTTATACTCGGGATGGCGCATTCCAGGTGGGACCTGATGGAACGGTGACCAATTCGTCAGGGAATGTCCTCGCGATTGAACAAAATCAGTTGCCGATGCTCGATCTTTCCGGTTCGACAATATCGATTTCGGATAATGGCGAAATATGGGTAGGAAGCAACGGCACTACAACACTGGCAGGAAGAATTCCGCTGTTTTACCCTGCGTCTGCGGATGCCTTGATCCCCTCTGGAGAAAATAAATATACGGTGGCAGAGGGAACGCGTATGTACTCCTCGGCAGAAGGGTATCCACTGGGAGGCATTCAGCAACATTATTTGGAATCATCCAATGTGGATTTGGCATCTGCTTTCACCGATATGATCGTGACACAACGCGCCTATTCGATGAATTTGAAAGCAGCGCAAACTTCAGATGAGATTATGGGTGTCATAAATGGATTCAAGAGATAAGAAAGTAGTGTGAAGGCATCTCCTGCGGGAGAAAAAGATGGAGGAAACGAGAAAAGATGGCAATAATCGAAGTGGCTGGCGTAACAAAAGAATATCCTAGAGGCATCACGAGCCTCAAGAATGTATCAGTTACCATCGAAGCAGGAGAGTTTGTGTATGTTTTAGGCGCCAGTGGATCAGGCAAGTCCACTTTCATTAAATTACTCTACCGGGATATCAAACCCACCAAGGGAACGGTAATGGTTTGCGGACATAATGTCGGCAAAATGAATAACCACATCATACACCATCTGAGACGGGATATCGGAATTGTGTTTCAGGATTGCAAATTGTTGCCTGGCAAAACAGTCTATGAAAATATCGCTTTTGCGCTGGAAGTAACGGGCGAAAATCCTGACAATGTTTCGGATAAGGTATACGACTCGCTGGAAACTGTAGGATTGGCGGACAAAGCAAACAGTTATCCGGATCAGTTGTCCGGAGGTGAAAAACAAAGGGTGGCGATTGCACGTGCTGTTGTGCATTCCCCAAAAATTATTCTTGCGGATGAACCTACAGGGAATTTGGATCCGCGGACTTCTTTGGAAATTTTCCGTTTATTGTACAGAATCAACCGGAGCGGCACAACCATATTGATGGCAACGCATGACCAAGGGATCATCGACAATTTTCGTTTCCGTATTCTTGAAATGAAGAATGGCCAGCTGATTAAGGATCAGGAAAAGAAACAGGAAAACACGCTTCAATATGATTTTAAGCGAAAAGAATATTTCATCGTATAGAAAAGATACATTTTTTAAAGCTATATGAGAAGCAAAAACTGCTGTACAGTCATTTGTACGGCAGTTTTTGTATATTGATGTATAAATTTTATTATGGCGTTTCCAACAAATCGCTATTAACTATTCACAAACAATACCGAATAAATGTAAAGAGCCTAAGCGTCAGTCTTTCACGGATTGAAGCGGGAACGAAACAGTAAAGGGAAGTGAAATAAGTGCAAGCATCAAATATAGAATCAAAAAGCGTGCAGTCAAAAACGAAAAGGAATTTTAAGATCCAATTATTGCATTTCAAAAGTATCCGCACAAATTTACTTGTTGGATTTTCAATAATCTTAGCTTCAATCTTTTTATTGGGATACAACAGCTACGAAACATCCAATGAAATCAATGCGAAAACGGATAGCATTGTAAATACAGGTGTTCCCATTCTGGAACAGGGTGCCGAAATCAACTATTTAGTGGCAAGTCGAATGTCAGTCGTCCGCAGCTATTTATTATCCGGGGATACAACTTATGTGGAATTATTTGAATTATATACGCAGCAAAGCGAAGCCATGCAAGCCGATATTTTAAAAGCGAACGGCAACAAACAGGTGATTGTAGAGTTGTTCGAAGGAATCAATGAATGGACTCGGATCACACGGGAAGAAGTCATCAATGTCTACCAAGCAGGCAATCAGGAACAAGCGATAAAGGCCTTATTTGAAAAATCAGAGCAACTTGGAAATGAGAATATAAGCGCCATGGAACGATCGCTTGATGCCAGGATTGTTGCCATTCATGAAGAGGGAGACAGTGTCATCGCCCATGGAAATCAAGCCAAAAAAGTTACCTTCATCATATCGGCGGTTGCGATATTGCTGAGTATCGCTATCGCATTATTGATTTCTTCAGATTTGATGAATCGCATCAAAATATTAATGGGTCGGACTACAGAACTGGCAGAGGGGAAACTGGATGGACAACCCATTGATGTAGCACATTTTGACGAATTAGGTAAACTGGGTGAATCGATCAACCAGATGCAACAACAATTAAAAGCCATTATCGTCAGCATTTCTGAAGCGTCAAATACGCTGGAGGAAAACAGTCGGGACCTCCATCAAGCTTCAACCGAAGTGAAGTTAGGCACGGAACAAGTAGCTGTGACAATGCAGGAATTGGCGACCGGCTCCGAAACGCAAGCAAGCAGTGCGAGCAACCTAGCGACCGTCATTGACGTATTCAATGATGAGTTTCAGTCCGTCAATGAAAATGCCATGCAAATTGCCGAAGGTTCCCAAGAAATTCTGGCCAACACAAATCAAGGTGAAGAACTTATGGAACGATCAAGTTTGCAGATGAATAAGATTGAGGACATTATGCAAGAGGCTGTTGATAAGATGATCATTTTGGAAAGTCAGACACAAGAAATCAACAAATTGGTCGGGCTCATTCAAAATGTAGCGGATCAGACGAATTTGCTGGCATTGAATGCCGCAATAGAAGCAGCTCGTGCTGGAGAACATGGCCGCGGATTTGCTGTTGTTGCCGATGAAGTCAGAAAGCTGTCTGAACAAGTCGCCACTTCGGTCATGGATATAACCGGTTTTGTGGACACTATCCAAAAAGAATCCAAAAATGTCAGCTCATCCCTACAATCGGGTTACACAGAAGTGAAGGCGGGTGCTGCGCAGATCGATATGACGAGTAGGACCTTCAGTGAGATGAAAACGCAATTGGACAGTATGGTAACAAATATTTCGGTTGTGACGAATAAATTGGCCCTGTTAGCTGAGAATACGAATAATATGAGCACATCCATCGAAGAAATCGCTTCAGTCTCGGAAGAATCCGCTGCAGGAGTCGAAGAGACCTCGGCGGCCAGTCAGGAAATCAGCAGCTCCATGGAAGAAGTATCCGCGAATTCGGAAAGAATCGCGGGTCTTGCAGATCTGCTGAATCTGCTCGTAAAAGAATTCAAATTGTAATCAGAAAAAAGCAGTGGCTGTCTCGTAAGGAGATAGCCACTGCTTTTTTCGCACGCTGAACTGAGAAGTGTGTGTAAAAAAATGCATCCTGAACTCCGGAGAAGAACGATACAGATCCTAATTATGGAGAGCAACCTCAAAAAAGTTATCGGATATAAACGACGAAAAGGCAGTCTAATTTAATTATGAGATGGCCTCAGCGTTTTTCTGTATCATTCGATGTAGATAGCTTGGCTCCCGAATTGTTCCCAAGAGGCGATGAAACTATTTTTTTCCACAGGTTGGTTTTTTTTGCCATAAGGATCATTTACATAAAAATAGTTGTCATCATAGCCGACGACTACGACACTATGCTCGTTGTAGCTTACGTTCACTTCGCCACTGGGGGTTTGCCATACTTCCATATCATCCACGGGCGCGTATGACGTACTGGTGATCGTCCAGACGGGATATCCATGGTTCAATGCATCAATCACAGCATCGAATGAGCTGCCGGTGATATCCTTTATGCGATCTGATGATACGAAATTAGAAGCCAATGCAGCTATCGGCCCATGGTATACGCTGAAGCCATAATCATGCCCGGTGATGTCCCCCACGAAACCGTCGTTTGGGTTCCCCCGTAGGCCATTTTCATAAATGATCGGAACAGATGGGAGCCAAGCAGCGACATCATTTTTTGATACCGAAACGTTGTTGTACTGCAGGATCATCGTAAGCGATGTGACCTCGCAACCGTTATACAAAACAGGATAGTCCATTTGGTTCAAGAGAGGGACATCCAATAATATTTCTTTGGGTGTTTCTTCTGCAGCGGGCTGATCATCCACAACAGATGCACTTTCTGGCGGTGCAAGCCGGATGGATAAAGTACCGACGATAAAAACTATCAGCAAGCCTCTTTTGAGAAGCGTTCTTTTCCTCATAATTAGCCTCCTTGGAGTAGTGACGTATCGTGACAGCAACACGGATATACTGTTCATAAAATACTAAAATGTTGGTTGATGATTCACACTCAGAAGTACCCATATATTAGTCGGCAGGAATTACAGAAAATTAATGTTTTTGATGAAAAAAATAACTGGACTTCCTTCCAGGATTTCCGAAGTCCTTAGGGGGTTTTTGTCGGTTGTTCCGCATTCTTCTTCCTGCATTCAATCGACTAGGTAGCTTGGAATCCCCGATAAGTCGTGAATCAGATACAAAAAGGGGCCCCAAATGAGGGCCCCTTTATCCATTTGAAACAACTAGGCTTCAGTAACTGTCGTTTCGACAGTAGGTGCTGTTGCTTGTGCTGCTTTCGTATCCCTGTAGCGGCAATAGCTCGCGAACAAGGAGCCGGTCACGTTGTGCATGATCGAATAGATGGCGCCGGCCATGGAGGCCTGCGGCGCATTGAACGGCGCATTCAGCGCCATGCTGGAGGCAAGGCCCGAGTTCTGCATGCCGACTTCGATCTGCATGGCGCGGGTGGAAGCCAGGTCGACTTTGAAGAATTTGCAGACGATCCAAGCGAAAGCGTAGCCGCTGGTATTGTGCAGGAATGTCACGAATGTGATCAACAACCCGGAATGCATGATCGTTTCTTTGTTGACGGAAACGACCGCGGCAATCACAAGCAGGACCCCGATGGACGAGAATGTCGGCAACACGGAATAGTAGGAAGCGATTTTTTTGCCGAACAATGAGTTGAGCACGACCCCCAGAACTACCGGCAGGAAGACGACTTTCAGGATCGACCAGAACATCGGCCAGAAGCTGATTTCGATGATTTCACCGGCATAAAGTGAAATGTTCAGCGGCATGATGATCGGAGCCAGCATTGTCGAAATCGAAGTCGCTGTCACTGATAGCGCCACATCGCCGTTGGAAAGGTAGGTCATCACGTTCGAAGCCGTACCGCTGGGGCAGCAGCCCAACAGGATGACGCCCAAAGCCAATTCAGGCGGCAGGTTGAAGATTTTTGCCAATGCCCAACCGGCGAAAGGCATCCAGAGGAATTGCATCAAGGTCACCAACGCCACGTATGCCGGACGCCGGAAGACCTCCTTGAAGTCATCGACCGAAAGCGTCAAGCCCATGAAGAACATGATGATCTGTAAAAATAATGTCGTATAATTGCTTGCCCATACAAAGGCCTGATCGAACGTAAAAGCCGTCAATGCGCCGCCGAGCACGATCCAAGTAAGGTACTTGTTGAAGATTTGATTCACTTTTGTCATTGTTGCTCCCTCATTTCCGAAAAAGATGATAAACATAATGCTGGTGAATAAACGTATGTTTACAAATGCACGATAGCTCAATGTTAAAAATTGATGAGATATATGTCAATATTAAATGTTCCTTTTCGTCAAAATCCCTTTAGTCTATTTGCACAATCAGCGAACGAACCCGAAACTAACACAAAAATCAGTCTATACTTATTTTGTGGACTCTGCTATCATGATAACTAGATTGTAAGTGTATACAGAAAAGGAGGTGTTTCAATTGGGAACAATGAAAGATGTAGCTGCTTTAGCCAAGGTAGGCGTCGGGACGGTATCGCGCGTGCTGAACAATTCCGGAGCCGTCAAAGAATCCACCCGCAGAAAAGTCGAAGCGGCGATGAAAGAGTTGAATTATATTCCGAATGCGTATGCGCGCGGCCTGAAGATGAACAAGACCCACACGATTGCGTTGATTATCCCTACAATCTGGCATCCATTTTTTTCAGAATTCGCCTACTATGTGGAGAAAAATTTGTCTGAACAGAAGTACAAGATGCTGTTGTGCAACTCGGATGTCAGCAACGACAAGGAACTGGAATACATCCAGATGGTCCAGGAAAACAAGGTGGATGGCATCATCGGCATCACTTATTCGGACTTGGATAATTTTGTCTCGTCGCATTTGCCTTTCGTGACCATCGACCGTCATTTCAAGGAGGAAACCGTCTGTGTCACATCAGACAACTTTCACGCGGGCCAATTGGC
>Ga0194137_10002374_pt1 | contig 11127 bp, 8 predicted proteins | sample TARM_MetaG_T3_14_FD_134025 | JGI IMG/M metagenome (GOLD analysis project Ga0194137, IMG submission 134025) | Freshwater microbial communities from Pennsylvania, USA, analyzing microbe dynamics in response to fracking - TARM_MetaG_T3_14 (version 2) | ecosystem: Environmental > Aquatic >...
CGCCCCCGGCAACGGCATCCCCTCCCCCCGCTCCGCCGCGGCACGGCGGAGGACAGGATGGTCAGCGCTCAAAACATGCCGCGCTGCAAGCCGAACGTGGCCAGCACCTTGCTCGAAATCTCTTCGATCGACGTGTGTGTGGTGCTCAGCGTGGGGATGCGTTCGGCGCGGAACAGGGCTTCGGCCGCGGAAACCTCCCGTTTGCACGTTTCCAGATCCGCGTAGCGCGAGTTGGGGCGCCGCTCCTGGCGGATCTGCTGCAACCGTTCCGGGTCGATGGTCAGGCCGAACAGCTTGCGCCGGTAGTTGCGCAGGCGTGGCGGCAGCCGGTCGCTCTCCAGATCCTCGTCGGTCAGCGGATAGTTGGCCGCGCGTACGCCGTAATGCAATGCCAGATAGATGCAGGTGGGCGTCTTGCCTGCACGCGACACGGCCACGAGGATCACGTCGGCCTCGTCGTAGTTCACCGCAATGCCGTCGTCGTGGGTCAGCGCGAAATTCATCGCGTTGATGCGCCGGTGGTAGGTGTCGAAATCCACCAGCCCGTGCGCGCGCCCGACGTTCAGATGTCGCTGCGTGTTCAACTCCTGCTCCAGCGGCCCGATGAACGGCGCGAACACGTCCAGGATCAACGCCCCGCTTTCGGCAAGGATCACGCTCAGTCCCGAGTCGACGCAGGAGTTCACCACGATCGGGCGCGTCTGGTAGCGCTCGGCCGCCGCACGGATGCGCGCCACGGCCTCTTCGGCCTTTTCGGCGTTGTCGACGAAGGAAATCCGGTCGGTGACGAAGCTCGCCCCGGGAAATTGCGTGAGCAGACTATGCCCGACGGTTTCGGCCGTGATACCGGTTCCATCTGACACGTAGAACACCGGACGTGTGTCTGACATCGTTTTCATGCCTCCTGCAAACCTGGAAATAGCATCGAATCTGCCTTGTGCAGGCAGTTAACGCGCTGCATCATATCGGCTTCTTCCCATGGACGCGGCCACTCAGCCCGCCTCGGGCGATGGCCATACGGAGCATCGCGCTTGAACGAGAACATCCTGTGGTTGCATGAACTGCGCTTGGCCGATCTGGCCCGCGTGGGCGGCAAGAATTCCTCGCTGGGCGAAATGATCGGCCATCTCGCCAATCTCGGCGTGTCGGTGCCCGGCGGCTATGCCACCACGGCGGAGGCCTTCAAGGCCTTCATCGCGCACAACGACCTCACCAAGCGCATCTACGACCGGCTTGATTCGCTGGACGTGGAAGACGTGGACGCGTTGACCGCCGCCGGCAAGCAGATACGCGGCTGGGTCATCGATGCCCCGCTCCAGCCCGATCTGGACAAGGACATCCGAGATGCCTACGCCAAGCTGAGCGCGGAGAACGGCGGCGGCGACGTGGCCGTGGCGGTGCGCTCTTCGGCCACGGCCGAGGACCTGCCCGATGCGTCCTTCGCCGGCCAGCAGGAAACCTTCCTCAACGTGACCGGCGCCGACGACGTGGTGTACAAGGTCAAGGAAGTGTTCGCCTCGCTGTACAACGACCGCGCCATTGCCTACCGCGTGCACCACGGCTTCAAGCACGAGGACGTGTTCCTGTCCGCCGGCGTGCAGTTGATGGTGCGCTCGGGCGTCGACGGCGGCGCCTCGGGCGTGCTGTTCACGCTGGACACCGAATCAGGCTTCCGCGACGTGGTCTTCGTCACCGCCAGCCATGGCCTCGGCGAAATGGTCGTGCAAGGCGCGGTCAACCCGGACGAATTCTACGTCTACAAGCCCACCTTGAAGGCCGGCAAGCCGGCAATCCTGCGCCGCTCGCTGGGCAGCAAGCTGGTGCGCATGGTGTATTCGGACGTGCCCGGCGAGCGCGTGCGCATCGAGGACACGCCGGCAGCGCTGCGCAGCCGCTTCTCCATCGACGACGCCGACGTGCAGGCGCTGGCCACGCAGGCGCTGACCATCGAGCAGCACTACGGCCGCCCGATGGACATCGAATGGGCCAAGGACGGCGTGAGCGGCAAGCTCTACATCGTCCAGGCGCGCCCGGAAACGGTGAAATCGCGTGCCCACGCCACCCAGGTCGAGCGCTACACGCTGGGCAAGCGCGGCACGGTGATCGCCGAAGGCCGCGCGATCGGCCAGAAGATCGGCAGCGGCACCGCCCGCGTGGTGCGCTCGCTCGAGGACATGAACCGCGTGCAGCCCGGCGACGTGCTGGTGGCCGACATGACCGACCCCGACTGGGAGCCGGTGATGAAGCGCGCCGCCGCCATCGTCACCAACCGCGGCGGCCGCACCTGCCATGCGGCCATCATCGCCCGCGAACTGGGCGTGCCGGCCGTGGTCGGCACCGCCGACGCAATGGACCGCGTGCAGGACGGCCAGCAGGTCACGGTGAGCTGCGCCGAAGGCGATACCGGCTACATCTACGACGGCGCCCTGCCCTTCGAGCGCACCACGACGGATCTGGCGCACATGCCGCCGGCGCCGCTGAAGATCATGATGAACGTCGCCAACCCGGAGCGTGCGTTCGATTTCGGCCAATTGCCCAATGCCGGCATCGGCTTGGCACGCCTGGAAATGATCATCGCCAGCCACATCGGCATCCATCCGCTGGCCCTGCTCGAATACGACCGCCAGGATGCAGACACCAAGAAGAAGATCGATGCCAAGATCGCCGGCTACGGCGACCCGGTGGGCTTCTACGTGGACCGTCTGGCCGAAGGCATTGCGACCATCACCGCTTCGGTCGCGCCGCACCCGGTCATCGTGCGTCTGTCGGACTTCAAGTCCAACGAGTACGCCAACCTGATCGGCGGCCGGAACTACGAGCCGCACGAAGAGAATCCGATGATCGGCTTCCGCGGCGCCAGCCGCTACGTCGATCCGTCCTTCGAGCCGGCCTTCGCGCTGGAGTGTCAGGCCGTCAAGCGCGTGCGCGACGTGATGGGCCTGGACAACCTGTGGGTGATGATCCCGTTCGTGCGCACCCTGGAAGAAGGCCGCAAGGTGATCGAAGTGCTCGCCAAGCACGGCCTGAAGAAGGGCGAGAACGGGCTGAAGGTCATCATGATGTGCGAGGTGCCGTCCAACGCGCTGCTGGCCGACGAGTTCCTCGACATCTTCGACGGCTTCTCGATCGGCTCCAACGACCTGACCCAGCTGTCGCTCGGTCTGGACCGCGATTCCTCGATCGTGGCCCATCTGTTCGACGAGCGGAACCCGGCCGTCAAGAAGCTGCTGTCGATGGCCATCCAGGCGGCCCGCGCCAAGGGCAAGTACGTCGGCATCTGCGGCCAGGGCCCGTCCGATCACCCGGACCTGGCCGAATGGCTGATGCAGCAGGGCATCGAATCCCTGTCGCTCAACCCGGATACCGTGGTCGATACCTGGTTGCGGCTGGCCAAGTCGAAGGCGGCATGACGGCTCGGGCAGCACCCGGGATCGCCACCGAACTGGCCAAGTCGGTCCCGCTGACCACGCACGGCGGGATCGACTGGTGGCAGGTGCTGCAGAACTGGGCGGCCGCCATCGCGATCCTGCTGATCGGATGGTGGCTGGCCAAATGGATCGCCCGGGTGATCCGTCGCATCAACACGCGCGCGCGGATGGATGCCACCCTCAACGGGTTCCTTTCCAACCTCGCCTACGCGCTTGCGTTGATGATCGTGGGCATCGCCGCGCTGGACAAGCTCGGCGTGCCTATCGCCTCGGCGGTCACGATCCTCGGCACGATCGGCCTGGCCGTCGGCCTGGCGCTGAAGGACTCGCTGTCCAACATCGCTTCGGGCGTGATGCTGATCGTGCTGCGCCCGTTCCATGTCGGCGACACCGTGATCGTCGCCGGGCTGGAAGGCATCGCCGAACAAGTAAGCATCTTCCAGACCCGGCTGCGCACTGCCGACAACCGCGTGATCGTGCTGCCCAACAGCTCGATCACCACGGCGCCCATCACCAATCTCACCACGCGCCCGCAACGCCGCATCGACATCACCGTGGGTGTCGGTTACGGGGACGACCTGAAACAGGCGCAACGCATCCTGCTGGACATTGCCGGGAAAAACGCCTTCGTGCTGGAACAACCGGCGCCGTTCGTGCAGGTGGCCAGCCTCGGCGACAGTTCGGTCAACCTGACCTTGTTCGCATGGGCCAATACCGGCGATGTCGGCAACGCCAAGAGCCTGTTGCTCGAATCCATCCGCAACGACATCGTCGCCAGCGGCCTGTCATTGCCCTACCCGCAGCGCGACCTGCACGTGTACCACCACGATGCCGATGGCCGGCCGCTGGCCGAAGTCCTGAGCAAACCGGTCGCCGACGATGGCGACAGCGCGCCTTCGCGACCGTTCGCCAAGAACGGCAACTGACGCCGCGCCACCCGGACCACGCGTACCGCAGAAGCAGGCGGCACCGACGACCTGCCCGACATCGAAACTCAACCGGCCAGTGCGCCGATGTTCCTGCGGTAGTGGCGCAACTCGTCGATCGAATCGTGCACGTCGCTCAAGGCCGTGTGCGAGGCCCGCTTGCGGTGCGAGGCCAGCACGTCCGGCGCCCAGCGCCGTGCCAGCTCCTTCAAGGTGCTGACGTCGAGGTTGCGGTAATGGAAATACTTCTCCAGACGCGGCATCTGCCGATGCAGGAAGCGGCGATCCTGACAGATCGAATTGCCCGACATCGGCGAAGCGCCGGCCGGCACCCACTCCTGCAGGAAAGCGATGGTGCGCGCTTCGGCCTGGCCGGGGCTGACGTCGCTGTCGAGCACGCGCTGCCACAGGCCCGAATGCCGGTGCTGGTTGCGGTTCCAGTCGTCCATCGCTTCGAGCGTGGCCAGCGGATGCGCGATGGCCAGCTCGGGGCCTTCGGCCAGCACGTTGAGCTGGGCATCGGTGACGACGGTGGCGATTTCGAGAATGTCGTCGTGGTCGGTATCCAGCCCCGTCATTTCCAGGTCGATCCAGATCAGGCGGTCACTGTGTGGAGCGGGACTGGACATGGCATCTCGTGGCGCATCGGGAAGTGCGCATGATAGCGCAGCCGTCCATGGCTGCTTTCCGTTGCTTCACGCTCAAGCCAGCGGTGGACGCCCGCGTTTGGACCGGAAATAGTTGCTGAGCCGCTTGCCGGCATCGTCGCCGAGAACGCCACCGACCACTTCGATGCGATGGTTGTGGCGCGCATCGCCGATCAGGTCGAACACGCCGCCGCAGGCCCCGGTCTTGGGGTCGGACGCCCCGTAGACCACGCGCGCCACGCGCGCATGCACCAGCGCCATCGCGCACATCGCGCAGGGTTCCAGCGTCACGTACAAGGTGGTGCCGACCAGACGGTGGTTGCCAAGGGCGCGCCCGCCTTCGCGCATCGCCACGATCTCGGCATGCGCACTCGGGTCGTGGGTGGAAATGTTGAGGTTGCAGCCCTCGCCCAGCAGTGCGCCGTCGGCGCCGACCAGCACCGCGCCGACCGGGATCTCGTCGTGCTCGCGCTGCGCGCGTTCGGCCAGTGCCAGCGCATGGCGCATCCAATGCAGGTCGATCTCGTCCTGCGTGACGCCGGAAGCTGGCGGAAGGTCTTTGCCGTCGTTCATGGCGACATCGTACCGTCGTGGCGACGGCACGATGCGGCCTGCCGATCAGCGTGACGCGACACCCTCCCCGTCCGCACGTCGCGCACCGGCACCGTTCCAGCCACCGAGCGCCTTGTAGATCGCCACTGCGCCGGCGTTGACGTCGTATTGCGCGGCCGCGAGAGCATCGTCGGCGGCCAGCCGGCTGCGTTGCGCTTCCAGCAGGGTCAGCACGTCGTCGGCGCCTTCGCGGTAGCGCACGCCGGCCAGATCGGCCGAACGCCGTGCGGCATCGGCCTGCGCGGCCACCTGGACCAGCCGCTGCTGGCGGCGGCCGTAGGCCTGCAGCGCGTTTTCGGTTTCCTCCAGCGCGGCCAGCACGGTCTTCTCGTAGCTGGCCAGCACACCGTCCTGCGCCGCACGCGCGCCGCGCAGGCGGGCATGGGCGCTGCCGAGGTCCAGCGCACTCCAGCTCAGCGACGGCGTGGTCGACCAAGCCTTGTGGTCGCCGTTGACCAAACCACTGAAATCGCCGGCGATGAAGCCGATGAAACCGCTGAAGCTGATGCGCGGGAACAAGTCCGCTTCGGCCACCCCGATGCGGGCCGTGGCGGCGGCCAGGCGCCGCTCGGCCGCACGCACGTCCGGCCGTTGGCGCAGCACGCCGGCCACGTCGCCCACCGGCAAGGCCTTGACGATGGCAGCCGAAGACGCAGGCACCAGCATCGCGTCGAGTTCGCCCGGGCGGTGGCCGGCCAGCACCTCGATCCGGCGCCGGGCCTGCGCTTCGTCGATCTCCCGTTCCGGCACCACCGCTTCGACCGAATGCAGGTACGCGCGTCCGCTTTCCACCTCCTGCACGGTGGCGGCACCGAGCTGCTCGCGGGCTTCGATGGTGCGCTGGGACTGGCCCGCGTTGGCCAGGGTCTGGCGGGCGATGTCGAGGCGGCGCTGGGTCTGGCGCAGGTTGAAATAGTCGCGCGCCATTTCTGCCGCCAGACTCACCTGCAAGTCGGCCAGATCGGCCTGTCCGGCCTGCACGTCGGCGCGGGCGGCTTCGGTGGCCCGCCGCTTGCGGCCGAACAGGTCCAGTTCCCAACTGGCATCGAAGCCGGCACTGGCCGATTCGCCGAATTCACGGGCGCCGCCAGCCTCGGCACGCGGCTGGGTGCCGCGCGTGTCCGATGCGCCGAGGGTGACATGCGGCAACTGGTCCAGCCGGCTTTCGCTGAACACCGCACGGGCCTGATTGACGCGGGCGATGCCGATCCGCAAGTCCGGGTTGGCCACCAGCGCTTCGGCGATCAAGCCGGCCAGCACCGGATCGTCGAACTGGGTCCACCACAAGGTGGCGGGTGCTTCCTCGCTGATGCCCGTCGCGGAAGCGGAAGGCAGCACCGCCGGCGCCGGCACCGGGGCACGGTAATTGGGCCCCACTGCGCAAGCGGACAGCGCCACCGCCAGCAACGTGGGCATCAGGGCACGGGTCACCATGGCAGCACCTGCCCGAGGTGGGTGAAGCTGCCGGTGGCGCCCTCGGCACCGATCAACGCCATCTGCACGCTGCTGCGCGCGCCATCGGCGATGTCGATCTCGCCATTGCCACCGTTCATGTCGGTCTTCACGTAGCCGGGGTGGATGGCGTTGACCTTGATCGGGCCATCGCGCAGCTCCCATGCCAGCTGCACGGTCCATGCGTTGAGCGCGCTCTTGGATGCGCTGTAGGCCGGGATCTTGAACCCGTGGATCGGCGAGGACGGGTCGGCGTGCAGCGTGTTCGAGCCGAGGATGCTGGACACGTTGACGATGCGGCCAGCTGCGGAACGGCGCAGCAGGGGCAGCAACGCGCGGGTGAGTTCGACCACCGCGAACAGGTTGGTGTCGAAAGTATGGCGCCACGCGTCCAGGGGTTGTGCCGACGGCGGGCGCGCCGGGTCCTCGACCAAGATGCCGGCGTTGTTGACCAGGATGTCCAAGCGGCCGTGGCGCTCTTCGACGGTGCCGACGGCGGCGGCAATGCTGATCGGGTCGAGCACGTCGAGCTGGATGGCCTCGACCGGCAGGCCTTCGGCCTGCAGCTTCAGCGCGGCTTCCACGGCTTGCTCGCGCTTGCGCCCGGCCAGCAGCGTGTGCACGCCGGCCTGCGCGAGCTGGCGCACGGTTTCATGGCCGATGCCACGGGTGGCGCCGGTGACGAGGGCGATGCGGGATGTGTCGTTCATGTCGGGATTTCCTTGATCCACTGGAAGATGCGGGTAGCTGGATTCAGGCGGCGCTGCCGCCGTCGAAGCTGGAATGGCCGTGCTGCACCAGCGGCCGGCCGGCCAGCTTGCGCAGGCCGACGTAGAACACCGGCGTCAGGAACAGGCCGAACAGGGTGACGCCGAGCATGCCGGCGAACACGGTGATGCCGGTGGCCGCGCGAACCTCCGCGCCGGCGCCATGCGAGAACACCAGCGGCACGGTGCCGGCGATGAAGGCGATGGAGGTCATCACGATCGGGCGCAGACGCAGGCGGCAGGCTTCCAGCGCCGCCTCGACGATGCCGCGGCCCTGCATTTCCAGTTCGCGGGCGAACTCGACGATCAGGATCGCGTTCTTGCAGGCAAGGCCCATCAGCACTACCAGCCCCACCTGCACGAACACGTTGTTGTCGCCGCCGCTCAGCCACACGCCGAACAATGCGGACAGCAGCGTCATCGGCACGATCAGGATCACCGCCAGCGGCAGTGTCCAGCTTTCGTACAACGCCGACAGCACCAGGAAGGCCAGCATCACCGCCAGCGGGAATACCACCATCGCCGCCTTGCCTTGGGTGGACTGCTGGTAGCTCAGGTCGGTCCATTCGATCGCCATGCCCTGCGGCAGCACCTGCCCGGCCAGCGCGGTCAGCTTGTCCATGGCTTCGGCCGAAGACAGCACGCGCGGGTCCGCCTCGCCGGCCAGATCGGCGGCCGGGTAACCGTTGTAGCGCAGCACCGGGTCCGGGCCGTAGGTCTGCTTGATCTTCACCATCGAACCGATCGGCACCATCTCGCCGGCGGCGTTGCGCGTGCGCAGGCGGCCGATGTCCTCCACGCTGTCGCGGAACGGCGCGTCGGCCTGCGCGATCACCTGCCAGGTGCGGCCGAACTGGTTGAAGTCGTTGACGTAGGTCGAACCGAGATAGGTCTGCAAGGTGTCGAACAGATCGGTCAGGGCCACGCCCTGCGCCTTGGCCTTGGTGCGGTCGACCTCCGCATCCAGCTGCGGCACGTTGGCCTGATAGGTGCCGATGGGGAAGCCGAAACCCGGCACCTGCGACACCGCGCCCTGGAAGGCGTTCACCGCGTTTTGCAATGCCCCGTAGCCGAGGTTGGCGCGGTCCTCGATGAACAGCTGGTAGCCGTTGCCGTTGCCCAGGCCCAGAATCGGCGGCGGCATGAAGGCGAACGCCATGCCCTCGCCCAGCGCCGACACCTTCCGGTTGATCTCGGCATTGATTTCCAGCGCCGAGCGGTGCCGCTCCGAGAACGGCTTGAGCGGCAGGAACACCACGCCGGTGTTGGGCGTGTTGGTGAACTGCAGCGCGTTCAGGCCGGGGAACGAGATCGCGTGCGCCACGCCATCGGTGTGCATGGCGATGTCGGTCACCTTGCGCAGCAGCGCGTCGGTGCGTTCGATCGAAGCACCTTCGGGCAGTTTCACCCCGGCGATCAGGTACATCTTGTCTTGCGTGGGGATGAATCCGGCCGGCACCGTCTTGAACATCAGCCCCGTGGCCAGCAACAGGCCCAGGTACACGACGAACACCACGCCGCGGCGGCCGAGGATGCGCGACACCGCGCCCTGATAGCGGTTGGAACCCGTGGCGAAGAAGCGATTGAACGGACGGAACAGCCAGCCGAACAGGCGCTCTATCAGGCGAGACGGCCCATCCTTCGGCGCATCGTGTGCCTTCAGCAGGCGTGCGGCCAGCGCCGGCGACAAGGTCAGCGAGTTGATCGCCGAGATCACCGTGGAGATGGCGATGGTCACCGCGAACTGCTTGTAGAACTGGCCGGTGACACCGGACAGGAACGCCATCGGCACGAACACCGCGCACAGCACCAGCGCGATGGCCACGATGGGGCCTGACACTTCCTTCATTGCCTGATGCGCGGCGGCCAGCGGAGCCAGTCCTTCCTCGATGTTGCGCTCGACGTTTTCCACCACCACGATCGCGTCGTCCACCACGATGCCGATGGCCAGCACCAGGCCGAACAGGGTCAGGGTGTTGATCGAGAAGCCCAGCACGTACAGCGCGGCAAACGTGCCCACCACCGACACCGGCACCGCGATCAACGGGATGATCGAGGCGCGCCAGGTCTGCAGGAACAGGATCACCACCAGCACCACCAGCACCACCGCTTCCAGCAGGGTGTGCACCACGGCGCTGATCGAATCGCGCACGAAGATGGTGGTGTCGTACACGGCTTCGTACTTCACGCCCGGCGGGAACTGCTTGGTCAGCTCGTCCATCTTGGCGATGACCTGGTCGCGGATCTGCAGCGCGTTGGCGCCCGGCGCCTGGAAGATGCCGATGCCCACCGCGTTCTTGCCGTCCAGCTGCGAACGCAGCGTGTAGTCGCCGGCGCCCAGCTCCAGCCGTGCCACGTCGCGCAGGCGCACCACCTGCCCGTCCGTGCCGGCCTTGAGGACGATATCGCCGAACTCCTGCTCGGTGCGCAGGCGGCCCTGGGCGTTGATCAGGGTGAGAAAGTCGCTGTGCGGCATCGGCTCGGCGCCGAGCTGGCCGGCCGACACCTGCACGTTCTGCTCGCGCATCGCGCCGACCACGTCGCCGGCGGTGAGGCCGCGCGCGGCGATCTTGTCCGGGTCGAGCCAGGCGCGCATCGCATAGTCGCCGCCACCGAAGATCTGCGCATCGCCCACGCCGGGGATGCGGGTCAGCGCATCCTTCACGTGCAGGCGCGCGTAGTTGCGCAGGTACAGCGTGTCGTACTTGCCGTTGGGCGAAGTCAGGTGCACCACCATCAGGAAGGTGGGCGACTGCTTCTGCACCGTCACGCCCTGTCGGCGCACATCCTCGGGCAGGCGCGCATTGGCCTGCGAGACGCGGTTCTGCACCTTCACTGCGGCATCGTCCGGGTCGGTGCCCGGGCGGAAGGTCACGGTCATCTGCAACACGCCGTCCGAGCCGGCCACCGACTTGATGTACATCATGTTCTCGACGCCGTTGATGGCTTCTTCAAGCGGCGTGGACACCGTCTCGGCGATGACCTTGGGGTTGGCGCCCGGGTACACGGTGCGCACCACCACCGAGGGCGGCACCACTTCGGGGTATTCGCCGATGGGCAGCAGCGGGATGGCGATCAGGCCCGCGGCGAAGATGATGATCGACAGCACCGCGGCGAAGATCGGCCGGTCGATGAAGAAACGGGAAAAGTCCATGGGGATTCCTTGATGGGACGATCGCGGACGGGACGGTCGCGCGGAAATGCACGTCCCCTGCAACGCCCGTTGCCGGGCGCCTTGGGACATCGAACGATGGCGGGACGGATCAGTTCATCGCGGTGCGGCCAGGCGCGGCGC
>Ga0194137_10002377_pt1 | contig 11115 bp, 9 predicted proteins | sample TARM_MetaG_T3_14_FD_134025 | JGI IMG/M metagenome (GOLD analysis project Ga0194137, IMG submission 134025) | Freshwater microbial communities from Pennsylvania, USA, analyzing microbe dynamics in response to fracking - TARM_MetaG_T3_14 (version 2) | ecosystem: Environmental > Aquatic >...
ATGATGCGCTCGCTCGACGTCAGCGGCCCGGCCATCCTCAAGCTGCTGCTGGTGCTGCTGCCGCTGCTGCTGATCGGCACCGCGCTGCTGACTTTCCTGTCGGCCGCGTCCAAGAGCATGAAGGAGGCGCAGAGCCACATGGGCTGGCTGATCTTCCTGCCGATGGTGCCCAGCTATGCGCTCATGGCCTATCCGCTCAAGAGCCAGGCGCTGTGGCAGTACGCGGTGCCGTTCCTCGCGCAGAACCAGATGCTGGTCAAGGTGACGCGCGGCGAAGCGGCCACGCCGGCGCAGTGGGCGGTGTACCTGGCCTGCGCATTCGGACTGGCGCTGCTGCTGTGGCTGGCGGCCACCTGGCGCTACCGGCAGGAGCGCTTGGCGATCTCGGGTTGAACCGACTGCATCGGCAATCCCCGCCCGAAACAGGGAAGGCCCGGGAATCCGGGCCTTCCTTTTTGCTGCCGCTGCGTGCCCGCCGGCATCAAGCGCCGGGATTGAACACCAGCGTGCGACGCACCGTGACCGGGCTGCTGACCGGTTCGAATTTCCAGCGCCTGACGGTGTTGACCGCCTCGCGGTCAAAGATCCGCGCCGGCCGCGAGCTGAGCACGCGCGAGGACGTGACCGACCCGTCGGTGCCCACCGTGATCTCGACCATCACCTCGCCGGAGGTGCCGGCGCGCAAGGCCTCGGCTGGATAACGCGGCGCCGGGGTGCTGATCGCGCGCAGGCTCGGCGGGTTCGCCGCAGACCTGGCGGCAGCCGCAACGGCCTGCTGGTGCTGCTGCGCGGTCTGTTGCTGCTGCGCGGCCGCGGCGGCAGCCTGGCGTTGCTGCTCGGCATCGCGGGCCTGCTGGGCCAGGCGCTGCTGCTCCAACGCCTGGGCCGCCGCCGCGGCTGCGGCTGCCTGTTGCTGCTGCAGCTGGGCGGTCGCGGCCTGCTGAGCCTGGACCTTGGCCTGCGCATCCTTCTTCACCTTCGCATCGGCATCACGCTCGGTACGCTGAGCTAGGGCCTGCTGCGCACCGGCCACGCTCTGCTTCAGTCGCGGCAACGACGGGGCATGCGGGTCCACCTTCTCGATCAGGCCGATCAAGCGTTGCGCCTCCGGGAAGTTCTCGCGGGCAATGCTCTGTTCGGTGGCGATCAGCGTGTAGGGCATCAGGTCGCTCATCGCGCTGGCCACGCCGGGATCGTCGGCCTGCTTGTCGCGCAATGCGAGGTAGTACTCCATCGCATTGTCGCCGGCCGGCGCGTAGATGCGGTTCTCGCGCAAGGCCTTGCTGGCCGCATCGCGCAACTCTTCCACGCCCATGGCCTTGACCTTGGCGGCATCGGCAGGCGCGGCGGCAGCCGGTGCCTGCTCGGCAGCGGCAGGAGTGGCCACCGGCCCGGCCGAAGCCTGGGTGGACGGTGGTGCGGTATTGCTGTTGGTACAGGCCGCCAGCGCAAGCGCCAGCACGCACGTTGCCGTTACCCGCGGCATGCGCGAATTCGTGGCCATCGCCATCTTTCAATCCCCCAGCTCGTGTTGTGCGGCGCATGGCCGGAAAGTGGATCGCTTGGCCCGTTGCCGGGCCTGCGGCATCAACTGCCGCCACCCGCCCCTTGGCAGGCCGCTCCAATCTAGCATTCCGCTCCCGATGGCGGAACGCCGCCGCGGCCCGCTTACTTGCCGATGCAGAAGGTCGAGAAGATATGCCCCAGCATGTCGTCGGCACTGACGCGCCCGGTGATCTCGCCGAGGGCATCGTGGCCGCGGTGCAATTGTTCGGCGGCCAGTTCGAGCCGTTCGCCGGAAAATTCGGCGGCGGCCTCATTGAGCGACGCCAGTGCCTGGCGCAGCGCCTGGACGTGACGGGCGCGGGCACTGAACTCGCCTTCGCTGCCTTCGCCGGCATGCAGGCCGGCCTGTTCGCGCAGCCGCGCCTGCAACCGCGCGATGCCCTCGCCCGTGGCCGCCGACAGCCATAGCCGGGCATCGTCGTCGGCCGGCATTTCGTCCAGCAGATCGGCCTTGTTGCACAACTGCAGCACGCTGGCCTGCTGCGGCAAGGCGCCCACGGCGTCCAGCCCGGCCTGCGGATCGCGCGCATCCAGCACCAACAACACGAGGTCGGCCTGGCCGAGTTCGACACGGGCACGGCGCATGCCTTCGCGCTCGATGGCGTCACCGGCTTCGCGCAGGCCGGCGGTATCGACCAGAGTCAGTTCGAGGCCGTCCAGGCGGACGGTCTCGCGCAGCACGTCGCGGGTGGTACCGGCGATGTCGGTGACGATGGCGCGGTCGCTGCCGGCCAGTGCATTGAGCAGCGAGCTCTTGCCTGCATTGGGCGGGCCGAGCAGCACCACGTGCAGGCCGTCGCGCAGCTTGCGGCCGTGTTCGGCGGCGGCCAGCAATGCGGCCAGCTGCCCGCACGCTTGCGCCAGGCCGGCGCGTACCTGGGCACCGCCGAGCGTGTCGATGGGTTCGTCGGCAAAATCGATGGCCGCTTCCACGTGCACGCGCAAGCCGAGCACCGCATCGGCGATGGCATCGACGCGGCGCGAGAATTCACCCTCCAGTGCGCGGCGTGCCGCGCGGGCGGTGCGGGCGTCGGTGGCGGCAATGAGGTCGGCAATGGCTTCGGCCTGGGTCAGATCGAGCTTGCCGTTGAGGAAGGCGCGCTCGCTGAATTCGCCGGGCCGGGCCTGACGCGCGCCGAGTTCGCAGCACCGCCGCACCAATGCCTGCAACACCACCGGGCCGCCGTGGCCCTGCAGTTCGACCACGTCCTCGCCGGTGAAACTGCGTGGCGCGGGAAACGCGAGTACGAGGCCGTCGTCGATCGTGCCGCCCGCGGCATCATGGAAACGCCGATGGCTTGCCCGGCGCGGCGACACGCCGGGGCCGGCCATGGCGTCGGCAATCGCAAGCGAGCGCGGCCCGGACAGGCGGACGATGCCCACCCCGCCCGTGCCGGCCGCGGTGGCCACGGCGACGATGGTGTCGGTATTCGGATCCATGGCACTAGTGTCCCGTCGTCGTGCCGGCGCGTCCATGCCGGCGCTCATCCTGCTTGCACCGGCATGCCGCATCCCGGAAACGGGAAACCCGCCTTGCGGCGGGCTTCCACGTGGATCATGCCGGTGCGGCGATGATCAGTTCGGCTTGCCGGTCAGCGACACGTGCTCGCCGTGCTGCTTGATCATCCACCACTGGATGGCCAGGCTCAGCGTGCCGTTGACCACCCAGTACAGGGCCAGGCCCGAGGGCACGAAGGCGGTCATCACGCCAAACATCAACGGCATGAACTGCATCATCTTGGCCTGCATCGGGTCCATGCCGGCCGGGGTCGGGGTGAGCTTCTGGGTGAACCACATCACCGCGATGTTCAGCACCGGCAGGATGAAGTACGGGTCGCGCGCAGTGAGATCCTGGATCCAGCCCAACCACGGGGCCTGGCGCAGTTCCACCGACTCCACCAGCACCCAGTACAGCGCCATGAAGATGATCATCTGCGGGATGACGGGCAGGCAGCCGGCCATCGGATTGATCTTCTCCTTCTTGTACAGCTCCATCGTCGCCATCTGGAACTTCTGGCGGTCGTCGCCGTAGCGCTCCTTGAGCTGCTGCAGGCGCGGCTGGAACTTGCGCATCTTCGCGGCCGATTTGTACTGCGTGGCCGACAGCGGGTACAGCACGATGCGCAACAGCACCACCAGGCCGATGATCGCCCAGCCCCAGTTGCCGATCAGCGCATGCAAGTGCGCCAGCACCCAGAACAGGCCTTGGCCGATCAGCGCCAGCAGCGAGAAGCGGCTGTAGTCCACCACGCGCTCCAGCCCCGGCACGTTCTGGGCCTTGATGTCGGCCACCAGCTTCGGGCCGACGTACAGGCGCGCCTGGCGCTCGACCTTGGTGCCGGCGGCAACGGTCACCCCCGGGCCGACCGCGCGGATCAGGTCGCCGCTGGCGGGTGCGTCCAGCGACAGCGTCTGCATGTCCTTGTCTTCGGGAATCCACGCGCTGAAGAAGTGGTGCTGGATCATCGCGACCCAGCCATGGTCGGTCTTCTCGTCGACGCGGCCGTCCCCGAGGAAATCCTTGAACGCGCGGCGCTGGTAGCCGTTGGCCGGGCTGTACCAAGTGGCACCGTTGAAGCTGTAGTGCTCCGGATTGGTCATGCTGCTGCCGAGCACCGGCGGCTTGCGCACGAGCTGCCGGTACTCGGCGCCCTGCCATGGCTTGGTGCCGGCATTGACCACTTCGTCGCGCACTTCGATCGCGTACTGGCCGCGCTTGAGCACATAGCTGCGACGGATGGTCACGCCGTCCGGGCCGTTCCAGACGAACGGCACCACGAGGCTGTCCTGGCCCGGCGCCAGCTGCAGCGTGGTGGCCGTGCCTTCGGGGACGAAACCGGTCAGGTGATTCGGAGCCGGGTTGATCGCGCTGGTCCAGCCACTCTGCGCGACGTAATAGTCCTTGGCGGAACTGTCGAACAGGCGTACCGGCGCGCTGCCGAGCTGCTTGGTCTGCGGATAAGCCAGCAGGTCGGCCTGCAACACGCCGCCACCGTTGACCACCAGCTTGAGCACGTCGGTGGACACGGTGACCGGGGCGCTGGCCTGAGCCGCCGCCACCGTGGTCGGCGCGGCCGCCGGCTTGGCCGCTGACGGCACTTCGGCTGAAGCCGCCGCCGGTGCAGGCACCGTGCCGTCGCCGGGATGGGCCGTCGTCTGGCTGCTGGTATCGGCAGCCGGTGCCGGCGCGGATTTCTCCTTGCCCCACTCCATCCACAACAAGGTGGCTACCATCAGCCACGCCACGATCAGGAATACACGGGTCTGGTTCATCAGGCGGGAAAACTCTGGCGGCCGGCGGCACTGTCAGCCGGCAAGTCGGAAGAAAGGCACGCAGCCTCGGGCCGCGGCATTGTGCCGCCCGGGGACGGGGGCGGCAACGCGCCGGCACGGCGCAGCAAGCCGTGGATGGCGGCCCGCAGCTGCGGTGCGGCGGCCTTGGCGGCGGCCGAACGGGCAACGAACACGTAATCGCCGCCGGGCATGGCCGGCAGCAGCGGGCGCAAGGTTTCGCGCAGCACGCGCTTGATCCGGTTGCGGACCACGGCGCGGGTATCGACCTTGCGCGAAACGGCCATGCCCAGACGTGCGGGCACGTCGGCATCGGCCCGGTGATGCAGGCCGAACAGCGGGTCGGAAAGCCGCTTGCCCTGCTCGAAGGCACGCGTGTACTGCGCAGACACGCGAACCCGCGCAGTGCGAGGGAATCGCATGCGCGGGTCGGTATTCATTGCTGCCGGGATCACGGGCGCCACGGACGGCGCCGCGACGATCACGCGCTCAGGCGCTTGCGGCCCTTGGCGCGACGGCGAGCGAGGACCTTGCGGCCATCGGCGGTCTTCATGCGGGCACGGAAGCCGTGGTCGCGCTTGCGCTTGAGGTTGCTGGGCTGGAAGGTGCGCTTGGTGGCCATGACGGGGCCTCGTCGGAAGTGAGACTGAAAGAACCGGCGATTCTACCGGCCGGTCCGATTTCACGTCAAGCATGCACATGGCCGGATGCCTGTGTCCCATGTGGGCAACTTGTGGACCAGCCTGTGCACAAAGTGTGGCTGGAAGGTTCCGCCGCCGTCGCCTCGATGGTAGGCTGACCGGCCTCCCTTGACCCGTCCGGGACCGTGGCCGCGACCTGCGGGCGCGCCGTTTTCCCGTCCAAACCGCGTTTTTCTGGCGATCTATACAAGATGGATGCTTGGCCGCTTTGCCTGGAACGCCTTGAAGCCGAACTGCCGGCCGAAGACGTCCACACCTGGTTGAAACCCCTTCAAGCCGAAGAGCGCGGCGGCGACGTCGTTCTCTACGCGCCCAACGCCTTCATCGTCGATCAAGTGCGCGAACGCTTCCTCTCGCGCATCCGCGAATTGCTGGCCTATTACGCCGGTTCCGGCACGGTCGAACTCGAAATCGGCTCCCGCCCGAAACAGCGCGACGCCCACACGGCCGAAACCGCCGCCACGACGGCCACTACGGCAGGCAAGGCGGCGTCGGCCACGCCCGTGGAACCGTTCAAGGGGCACCTGGACCCGCATTACACCTTCGACAACTTCGTCGAAGGCCGCAGCAACCAGCTTGGCCGTGCCGCTGCATGGCAGGCTTCGCAGAAGCCCGGCGACCGCGCCCACAACCCCTTGCTGCTCTATGGCAGCACCGGTCTGGGCAAGACCCACCTGATGTTTGCCGCCGGCAACGCGATGCTGCAGGACAACCCGGCCGCAAAGGTGCTGTACCTGCGCTCGGAGCAGTTTTTCAGCGCGATGATGCGAGCGTTGCAGGACAAGGCGATGGACCAGTTCAAGCGCCAGTTCCAGCAAGTGGACGCGCTGCTGATCGATGACATCCAGTTCTTCGCCGGCAAGGACCGCACCCAGGAGGAGTTCTTCCACACCTTCAACGCGCTGTTCGACGGCAAGCAGCAGATCATCCTGACCTGCGACCGCTACCCGCGCGAGGTGGAAGGCCTGGAGCCGCGGCTGAAGTCGCGGCTGGCCTGGGGCCTGTCGGTGGCAATCGATCCGCCCGACTTCGAAACCCGCGCGGCCATCGTGCTGTCCAAGGCACGCGAGCGCGGCGCCGAGATCCCGGACGACGTGGCGTTCTTGATCGCGAAGAAAATGCGCTCCAACGTGCGCGACCTGGAAGGCGCACTCAACACGCTGGCGGCGCGGGCCAATTTCACCGGCCGCGCGATCACCGTCGAATTTGCCCAGGAAACACTGCGCGACCTGCTGCGTGCCCAGCAACAGGCCATCAGCATCACCAACATCCAGAAGACCGTTGCCGATTACTACGGCCTGCAGATCAAGGACCTGCTGTCCAAGCGCCGCACTCGTTCGCTGGCCCGGCCGCGGCAGGTGGCCATGGCGCTGTCCAAGGAACTGACCGAACACAGCCTGCCGGAAATCGGCGATGCCTTCGCCGGGCGCGACCACACCACGGTGCTGCACGCCTGCCGCCAGATCCGCACCCTGATGGAAACCGACGGCAAGCTGCGCGAGGACTGGGACAAGCTGATCCGCAAGCTCAGCGAGTGAAGCGGGAGCGCGGCCATCCTTGTATAAGGGAATGGAAACAGGGCGGGGGACAAGATTCGGGAAATTTCGTGCACTTTCGGAGGAGAATCTGTGGACAATTCAACAGGTCGGCCCGAGGCACGAATCTGTCCACAGGATTCCCCCCATGCCCAGGCCCAGTAATCCCGAGCTCTGGATCCCAACAAAGCCATTGAAAATCAAATAGTTATCATGGTTTTTCAGGTAATCCACCGCCCCCATCACCACCAAGCTTTAGATTTATTCCACATCTTAAAAGCATAGAGGCACGGACCCCATGCGTTTCAGCCTGCAACGCGAAGCCCTCCTGAAACCGTTGGCCCAGGTGGTCAACGTGATCGAACGTCGCCAAACCTTGCCGGTGTTGGCCAACTTCCTCGTCCATGTCGAAAACGGGCAGCTGTCCTTGACCGGCACCGATCTGGAAGTCGAAATGGTGTCCCGGGCCACGGTCGAAGATGCCGAAGACGGCGAGACCACGATCCCGGCACGCAAACTTTTCGAGATCGTTCGCGCCTTGCCGGACGGAAGCCGGGTCACCTTGAGCCAGTCCGGCGACAAGGTCACCGTGCAGGCCGGGCGCAGCCGGTTCACCTTGGCCACCTTGCCTTCGAACGATTTCCCCTCGGTCGACGAGGTGGAAGCAACAGAGCGTGTCGTGGTGCCGGAAGCGGGCCTGAAGGAATTGATCGAACGCACGTCTTTCGCGATGGCACAACAGGACGTTCGTTACTACCTGAACGGTCTGTTGTTCGATCTGCGCGACAAGACATTGCGCTGCGTGGCCACCGACGGGCACCGGCTTGCCCTGTGCGAAGCCGAGCTGGAAACCCCGATCGGCAGCAAACGCCAGATCATCTTGCCGCGCAAAGGCGTTTCCGAGCTGCAACGCTTGCTCGAAGGCGGCGATCGCGAACTGGAACTGGAAGTCGGCCGCAGCCATTTGCGGGTCAAGCGTGACGACGTGACCTTCACGTCCAAGCTGATCGACGGCCGCTTCCCCGATTACGAAGCAGTAATTCCCATCGGGGCCGACAAGGAAGTGCAGATCGACCGCGAAGCGCTGCGTGCTTCGTTGCAACGCGCGGCGATTCTTTCCAACGAAAAGTACCGTGGTGTGCGGGTCGAGGTTTCGCCCGGTCAGCTCAAGATCAACGCGCACAACCCCGAGCAGGAAGAGGCGCAGGAAGAAGTCGAGGCCGAAACACAGGTGTCCGATCTGGCCATCGGCTTCAACGTCAATTACCTGCTCGATGCCCTCAATGCATTGCGTGACGAGCATGTCGTGATCCAGCTGCGCGATGCCAATTCGTCGGCATTGGTGCGTGAAGCCGGCCATTCGCGTTCACGCCACGTGGTCATGCCGTTGCGCCTCTGACCAGCCGGCGTTTCGGCATGTTCCACGTGAAACACGCACGACGCCCGGAGAGATCCGGGCGTCTTCACATGAGGTTGCGGTGATGTGGGTCGAGCGTTTGCAGCTGGGTGAGTTTCGCCGATTCCAGAACGCCGGCATCGAACCCGCTCCGGGCTTGAACCTGATTACCGGCCGCAATGGCGCCGGCAAGACCAGTGTGCTGGAAGCCCTGCATGTCATGGCTTACGGACGCAGCTTCAGGGGACGCGTGCGGGACGGATTGATACGCGACGGCAAGGAGGCCATCGAGGTCTTCGTGCAATGGCGGGAATCCCGCCAACCCGTTTCCGATTCCACTTGTGCTGCTGATGCAAAGGGGGCGGATGCGGGTATTTCCCGGAAGGCCGGGATCAGGCATACGGGACAGGCCTGGACGGGAAAGCTGGATGGCATGCCGGTTACCCATCTGGGCGAGTTGTGCGCGGCTTTGGCAGTCGTGACGTTCGAGCCGGGCAGTCATGCACTGGTGAATGGTGGTGGCGAGCCGCGCAGGCGGTTTCTCGATTGGGGCTTGTTCCACGTGGAACAAGACTTCCTTTCACTGTCCCGTCGCTATGCCCGGGCCCTGAAGCAGCGCAATGCATTGCTGAAATCCGGGGCGGGTGCATCCATGCTCGATGTCTGGGACCGGGAACTGGCCGAGGCCGGAGAGCCACTGACGCGTCGGCGACAGGTGTATGTGGAGCGGATACAGACACGGGCTGTCGCCTTGGCCGCCACGCTGGCTCCATCGTTGGGCCTGCGGGATATGGATTTCGTGCCGGGATGGCGTCGCCACGAAATGTCTTTGGCGGATGCCTTGTTGCTGGCCCGCGACAGGGATCGCCAGATGGGGCATACCAGTGTCGGGCCACACCGCGGCGACTGGAACGTCGGCTTTCAGGTCATTCCAGGCCGCGATGCCTTGTCGCGCGGACAGGCCAAGCTGACCGCGCTGGCTTGCCTGATGGCGCAGGCGGAGGATTACGCCCTGCAACGCGGCGACTGGCCGGTGATAGCGCTGGACGATCTGGCTTCGGAACTGGACCGCGAGCATCAGCAACGGGTGCTGGCGTGGCTGTGCGCGCATCCGGCCCAAGTCTTCGTCACCGCAACCGAATTGCCCCAGTCCATGCTCGAAATGGAAAGGGAGGGGCAATTGCAGGTGTTCCACGTGGAACACGGTTCGGTGGATCGCCGCTGATTCGGGCAGCCCTAGGACGCAGCTGGGCACGGTGGCGCCCGAAAGAAGGGCGCCGGGTTGCCCCTGCTATACTGGCCCGTCCTTTACCGCGAGGCATGGCGCCGCCTGCCCCGCAAGCCATGGCGACAGAATGACCGATACCGCATCCGAGTCCGGGCAACAGCCGGGCAGCACTTACGATTCCAGCAAGATCACCGTCCTGCGTGGCCTGGAAGCCGTTCGCAAGCGGCCTGGCATGTACATCGGCGACGTGCACGACGGCACCGGCCTGCATCACATGGTGTTCGAGGTCGTCGACAACTCGATCGACGAAGCGTTGGCCGGTTATGCCAACCAGGTCGATGTGCGGATCCTGCCGGACGGCTCGGTGGCGGTGTCGGACAATGGCCGCGGCATCCCGGTGGATATCCACAAGGAAGAGGGCGTGTCGGCGGCCGAGGTGATCCTCACCGTGCTGCATGCCGGCGGCAAATTCGACGACAACAGCTACAAGGTGTCTGGTGGCCTGCACGGCGTAGGTGTGTCGGTGGTCAATGCGTTGTCCGAGCATCTGTGGCTGGACATCTGGCGCGACGGTTACCACTGGCAGCAGGAATACCAGCTGGGCGAGCCGGTCTATCCGCTCAAGCGGCTGGAGCCTTCGGACAAGCGCGGCACCACGCTGCGCTTCAAGCCGGCGGTGGAAATCTTCAGCGACGTGGAGATCCACTACGAGATCCTCGCCCGGCGCCTGCGCGAGCTGTCCTTCCTCAATTCCGGCGTCAAGATCGCGCTGATCGACGAGCGCGGGGAAGGGCACCGCGACGATTACCACTACGAAGGCGGCATCCGCAGCTTCGTCGAGCATCTGTCCCAGTCCAAGACGCCGCTGCATCCGGACGTGATCTCGGTGAGCGGCGAGAGCAATGGCATCGTCGTGGACGTGGCCCTGCAATGGACCGACGCCTATCAGGAAACGATGTACTGCTTCACCAACAACATCCCGCAGAAGGATGGCGGCACGCATCTGGCCGGTTTCCGCGCCGCGCTGACCCGCACGCTGACCAATTACATCGAGCAGAACGGCATCGCCAAGCAGGCCAAGATCAGCCTGACCGGCGACGACATGCGCGAAGGCATGATTGCAGTGCTGTCGGTGAAGGTGCCGGACCCGAGCTTCTCCAGCCAGACCAAGGAAAAGCTGGTCAGCTCGGACGTGAAGCCGGCGGTGGAAGCCACCTTCGGCGCCAAGCTCGAGGAATTCCTTCAGGAGCACCCCAACGACGCCAAGGCCATTGCCGGCAAGATCGTCGACGCCGCGCGTGCACGCGAGGCCGCGCGCAAGGCCCGCGACCTGACCCGCCGCAAGGGCGCGCTGGACATCGCCGGCCTGCCAGGCAAACTGGCCGACTGTCAGGAAAA
>Ga0194137_10002380_pt1 | contig 11112 bp, 9 predicted proteins | sample TARM_MetaG_T3_14_FD_134025 | JGI IMG/M metagenome (GOLD analysis project Ga0194137, IMG submission 134025) | Freshwater microbial communities from Pennsylvania, USA, analyzing microbe dynamics in response to fracking - TARM_MetaG_T3_14 (version 2) | ecosystem: Environmental > Aquatic >...
CAAGCGTACAGCCTCCGCCAAGGTGCCAGCCAAAGCCGGCGGGCGTTCGACAAAACCTGCCGGTCAAGCGAGCAAGCCGGTCGGCAAGGTGGCGGACGAGAAGCCGGCCAAGCCGCGTGCGCCGCGCAAGCGCAAGCCAAGGTAAGCGGGCATGAGTGATCTGGAAAACATCTACGGTGTGCATGCCGTGCAGGCCGTGCTGGAGCGCAATCCGAAGCGCATACGTCGCCTTCTGTTGCAGCGTGGCCGGCAGGATGCGCGGGTGCAGCGCCTGCAGGAACTGGCGCTGGAAGCCGGTATCGAGCCGCAGTGGAGTAGTGCTGACGAGCTGGAACGTCTCAGCGATGGCGTGCATCAGGGGGTGCTGGCGCAAGTGACGGCCAGTCAGTTGTGGTCCGAGGAAATGCTCGGGCATCTGCTGGAGCGTCTGGAAGGCACGCCCTTGCTGCTGGTGCTGGACGGCGTGACCGATCCGCATAACCTGGGCGCCTGCTTGCGCAGCGCCGATGCTGCCGGTGTGCAGGCGGTGATCATTCCCAGAGACCGCTCGGCAGGACTGACGCCGGTGGTACGCAAGGTGGCCTGCGGTGCTGCGGAAACCGTGCCGCTGGTAGCGGTGACCAATCTGGCGCGCACCCTCAAGTCATTGCAACAGCGTGGTCTGTGGGTGGTCGGCGCCGCCGGTGAGGCAGAGCAGTTGATTTATCAGGTCGATATGAGGGTGCCCACGGTGATTGTCATGGGCGCGGAAGGCAGCGGCCTGCGCCGCCTGACCCGTGAGCACTGCGACTATCTGGCCAAGTTGCCGATGGCTGGCAGCGTCAGCAGCCTGAATGTCTCGGTAGCTACCGGTATCTGCCTGTTCGAGGCGGTACGCCAGCGTGGTGCGGGCGCCTAGTCAATCTCGCGGGTCGCGGTTTTCCTTGCTATCACCCGGGTCGTTCTCTAGAATGGCCGCCCCAATCCGCTATTGCCGCAGGCCGTAGCGGGTTTTCACTCCTTGCCAGACCATATTGGGTGGCTGGCTGCAACCCGTAAGGAGCATACATGCGTCATTACGAAATCGTTTTTCTGGTACATCCGGATCAGAGCGAGCAGGTTAGCGCGATGGTCGAGCGTTACACCAAGCTCATCGAAGAAGACGGCGGCAAGATTCACCGTCTGGAAGATTGGGGCCGTCGTCAGCTGGCTTACCCGATCGACAAGATCCACAAGGCCCACTACATCATGTTGAATGTGGAGTGCAGCGCCAAGGCCCTGGAAGAGCTGACCGAGAACTTCCGCTACAACGACGCTGTCATCCGTAACATGGTTATTCGTCGTGAAGAGGCCGTTACCGAAGCCTCCGACATGATGAAGCCGGAAGACACCGGTCGTGGCGAGCGTCGTGAGCGTCGTGAGCGTAGCGACAACGACGGCGACAGCAGCGATGCTGACAACAGCGACGACGCCGACGACGGCGACGACGAATAAGTTCCAGGTCCAATTTCCCGATTAAGGAGACGCTGCAATGGCACGTTTTTTCCGCCGCAGAAAGTTCTGCCGTTTTACCGCTGAAGGCGTGAAAGAGATCGATTACAAGGATCTCAACACCCTCAAGGCCTACATCACCGAGACCGGCAAGATCGTACCCAGCCGCATCACCGGTACCAAGGCCAAGTACCAGCGTCAGCTGGCGACCGCCATCAAGCGCGCTCGCTACCTGGCTCTGCTGCCGTACACCGACAGCCACGGTCGCTGATTCAGCGATCGAGATGATCAGGAACCCTTAAGCGCATGCGCGGACTAGCCGAATACGTCATGCGCGGTCGCCGCGAAGCCACTTTGGTGGTGGGTGTGGCGCTGGCTGTGCCGCTGATGTTCTGGCTGGGTGCGGCGGTCATGGCGCTGGTGATTCTGCGTCGTGGACTGAATGACGCTCTGCCGGTTGCTCTCTGGGGTGGCCTGCCAGCCGTGGTCTGGGCGGTTCTCGGCGATAGCACACCGCTGCTGGTGCTGGTGTCTGTGATAGCGCTGTCGCATTTGTTGCGTCAGCGTCGTAGCTGGGCTCTGGTGCTGTTGGTGAGTGTGCCGCTCGGCCTGCTGATGGCGTTGCTGCTGATGAGCCTGATGCATGATGTGTTGCAGCAGGTGGCGGCGCATTTCATCGAGGTCTGGCCGAAGGTGCTGCAGGATATGGGGCACCAGGTCGACGAACAGTTGACCGCGCGCATCCAGCCGCTGGTCATGCCGTTGATGGCTGGCCTGCTGGCGGCAACCCATGTGCTCTTTGCACTGGGGAGCCTGATGCTGGGACGCTCGATGCAGGCGCGTTTGTACAATCCGGGTGGGTTTCGTGAGGAATTCCACGCGTTGCGTCTGCCGCCACTGGCCGCCTTCGGGCTGGCCGCACTGGTGCTGCTGAGCTTGCAGGCCGCTGATTTGGCCATGCTGTTTCCGCTGGCCGTGCTGCCGCTGCTGTTGTCCGGTGTTGCGCTGGTGCACGGCCTGATTGGGCTGAAGCAGCTGAACACCGGCTGGCTGATAGGGTTTTATCTGTTTGCATTGTTCATGCTGCAGATTGCATTTGTGCTGATCATGCTGTTTGCCTGTATTGACAGCCTGTTCGATTTTCGTGGTCGCCTGCGTGGCAATGCCGGTAGTGGCGACGATCCGGACAGTCAAAACTGATTTCAAGAGGTCAACGTAATGGAAGTCATCCTGCTCGAAAAAATTGCCAATCTTGGCAATCTGGGCGACAAGGTCGCCGTCAAGGCCGGTTATGCGCGTAATTTCCTGCTGCCGTTCGGCAAGGCAACTGCCGCTACTGCCAGCAACATTGCGGCCTTCGAAGCCCGTCGTGCTGAACTGGAAAAGGCTGCTGCCGAGAAGAAAGCGGCTGCCGAAGCCCGTGCTGCCCAACTGGAAGGCCTGGTGGTAACCATCGCCGCCAACGCTGGCGAGGAAGGCAAGTTGTTCGGTTCCATCGGAACCCGCGACATCGCTGATGCCGTTACCGCTGCCGGCGTTGCTCTGGAAAAGAGCGAAGTCCGTCTGCCGGAAGGCGCGTTGCGCAATGTCGGCGAGTTCGAAGTGGCTGTGCACCTGCACACTGACATCGAAAGCGTCGTCAAGCTGGTGGTGGTTGCCGAGTAAGGCGATCCCGCTGCGGTTCTTCCGGTTATCGGCAATCGTTGATTCCCGGGTGAACTGCACAATGCTTGTCGCTAGACTGACAACACGGCGCTTGTCCTGGACAGGCGCCGTGTTGTTTTGTCTGCAGTCAGTCAAACATGGGTGATGGGATGTACGCCGAAAGTCAGGAACTGGATCTGCAAACTGCCGCACTAAAGGTGCCGCCGCATTCGATTGAGGCGGAACAGTCGGTACTGGGCGGGGTGATGCTCGACAATAACGCCTGGGAGCGGATTGCCGAGCTGGTCAGCGAGAATGACTTCTACCGGCACGACCATCGCCAGATTTTCCGTGCCCTGAGCAGTCTGGCCGCACGCAACCAGCCGTTCGATGTGGTCACAGTGGCTGAAACCCTGGACCGCGAAGGTCTTGGTGAGCAGGTGGGTGGTCTGGCGTATCTGGGCCAACTGGCAAAGAATACGCCTTCTAGCGCCAATATTGTCGCTTACGCGCAGATCATCCGTGAGCGTGCGACCCTGCGCCAGCTGATCAGCACCAGCAGTGAAATCGCCGATAACGCCTTCAATCCCCGTGGTCGCCAGGCCGGCGAGATTCTTGACGAGGCTGAACAGAAGATTTTCGCGATTGCCGAAAGTCGTCCCAAGACCGGTGGTCCACAACCTGTCAATGAACTGCTGACCCGTGCCATCGACCGCATCGATACCCTGTTCAACAGCGATGGCTCGATTACCGGTTTGTCCACCGGCTTCGGTGATCTGGATAATATGACCTCGGGCCTGCAACCGGCCGATCTGGTGATCGTGGCCGGGCGTCCGTCGATGGGCAAGACTACTTTTGCCATGAATCTGGTGGAAAACGCCGTGCTGCGCAGCGAGAAGGCGGTACTGGTGTTCTCGCTGGAAATGCCGGGCGAATCACTGATCATGCGTATGCTGTCCTCGCTCGGACGCATCGACCAGACCAAGGTCCGCTCCGGCCGTCTGGAGGACGACGACTGGCCGCGTCTGACTTCGGCGGTCAACCTGCTTAATGACCGCAAGCTGTTTATTGACGATACCGCCGGCTTGTCACCCATGGAAATGCGTGCCCGTGCGCGCCGGGTGGTACGTGAGCATGGTGAGCTGTCGCTGATCATGATCGACTACCTGCAGTTGATGCGTATCGGTGGCAGCAGTTCAGAGAACCGTACCAACGAGATTTCCGAGATTTCCCGCTCGTTGAAAGCGCTGGCCAAGGAGTTCAATGTGCCGGTGGTGGCGCTGTCGCAGCTGAACCGATCGCTGGAGCAGCGGCCGAACAAGCGCCCGATAAACTCCGACCTGCGCGAATCCGGTGCCATCGAGCAGGATGCCGATGTGATCATGTTCGTCTACCGCGACGAGGTTTACCATCCGGACTCCCAGGACAAGGGCATCGCGGAAATCATCATCGGCAAGCAGCGTAACGGCCCTATCGGCACGGCGCGGCTGGCCTTCCTTGGCAAGTACACCCGATTTGAAAACCTCGCACCCGGCGCTTATACCGGGTACGGGGAGGAGTAAGCATGTCCATCACACCGCCGGTGGCGCGTCCGCTGTTCGATTATCCAAAATACTGGGCTGAGTGCTTTGGCCCTGCGCCTTTCCTGCCAATGAGCCGGGAAGAAATGGATCAACTGGGCTGGGACAGCTGTGATGTCATCATCGTGACCGGGGATGCCTATGTCGATCACCCGTCCTTCGGCATGGCGGTCATCGGCCGGATGCTAGAGGCCCAGGGTTACCGGGTCGGCATCATCAGCCAGCCCGACTGGAACAGCAAGGACGACTTCATGCGTCTGGGGGAGCCGAACCTGTTCTTCGGTGTGGCTGCCGGCAATATGGACTCGATGATCAACCGCTACACGGCCGACCGCAAGATTCGCTCGGATGACGCCTACACTGCCGGTGGTGAGGGTGGTAAGCGGCCTGATCGCGCCAGCCTGGTGTATAGCCAGCGCTGCAGGGAAGCTTACCGCGGGGTGCCTGTGGTGCTGGGCGGGATTGAGGGCTCGTTGCGCCGCATTGCCCACTACGACTACTGGCAGGACAAGGTGCGCCGCTCGATTCTGGTTGATGCCAAGGCCGATTTGCTGGTGTACGGCAACGCCGAGCGGGCAATTGTCGAGATAGCCCACCGTCTCAGTCGCGGCGAGCCGGTGCAGCAGATTACTGATGTGCGCGGTACAGCCTTTATTCGCCGCGACACGCCTGATGGCTGGTTCGAGCTTGACTCCAGCCGGGTTGACCGGCCTGGTCGGGTTGACAAGATCATCAACCCCTATGTCAGCACTCAGGACTCTGCCAGTTGTGCGGTGGAGCAGGCCAAGGGCGAGGCTGCCGCAGCGGACGCTGTGCAGGTGCTTGAGCTGCTGCCGCACCCGCGGCTGGAACGTGATCGCACGGTGATCCGGCTGCCGTCCTACGAAAAGGTCAAGAGTGATCCGGTGCTGTATGCCCATGCCAACCGGGTGCTGCACCTGGAAACCAATCCGGGCAATGCGCGGGCGCTGGTACAGCGTCACGGTGATCAGGACCTGTGGCTGAATCCGCCGCCAATCCCGCTGAGCACCGAGGAAATGGACTATGTGTTCGGCATGCCCTACCAGCGGGTGCCGCACCCGGCCTATGGCGATGCGAAGATTCCGGCCTACGAGATGATCCGTTTCTCGATCAATATCATGCGCGGCTGTTTTGGCGGTTGTACCTTCTGCTCGATCACCGAGCACGAGGGGCGGATTATCCAGAGCCGTTCGCAGGAATCCATCCTGCACGAGATCGAGGATATCCGCGACAAGGTAAAGGGCTTTACCGGGGTGATTTCCGACCTTGGCGGGCCGACGGCCAATATGTACCGACTGGCCTGTAAAACTCGCGAGATTGAAGCCGCTTGCCGCAAGCCGTCCTGTGTCTATCCCGGCATCTGTGAAAATATGTCAACCGATCATTCGGCGCTGATCGAGGTGTATCGCAAAGCCCGCGAGTTACCCGGGGTGAAGAAGATCCTGATTGCCTCGGGGTTGCGCTACGATCTGGCGGTCGAGTCGCCGGAGTATGTGCGCGAACTGGTAACCCACCATGTCGGTGGCTATCTGAAAATTGCTCCGGAGCACACCGAGCAGGGCCCCTTGAGCAAGATGATGAAGCCGGGTATCGGCTCCTACGACCGCTTCAAGCAGATGTTCGAGAAGTTCACCAAGGAGGCGGGCAAGGAACAGTATCTGATACCCTACTTCATTGCGGCGCATCCGGGAACCAGTGACGAGGACATGATGAATCTGGCCTTGTGGCTCAAGCGCAATGGCTTTCGCGCTGACCAGGTACAAGGTTTCTATCCGTCGCCAATGGCCACTGCTACGGCCATGTATCACACCGGTCGCAATCCGCTGCGCAAGGTAACCTACAAGAGCGAGGCGGTGAATACCGTCAAGGGTGAGCGCCAGCGGCGGCTGCACAAGGCGTTTCTGCGCTATCACGACCCGAATAACTGGCCGTTGTTGCGCGAGGCATTGAAAGCGATGGGGCGCGCCGACCTTATTGGTAATGGCAAGCAGCAGTTGATTCCGGCCTACCAGCCGGCGGCGGAAGGCTACCAGAGCGCCAGACGCAAGAATTCGACACCGCCAGGCAAGGGTCGTTTGCTGACCCAGCATACCGGTTTGCCTCCGAGGGACGACGGATCAGCCCCGGCCAAGTCGCGCAAACCCCAGCGTGGCAGTCGCCGCGATCGTGCCTGAGACCAAGGCTATGGCTGCTATAGCCGGAATCTGTTGGAAGTCGCAGGGGTGATGGAGCAGAGTGAAGGTGCAATCGGAGGATTACACCATGGCCATTCAGCTTCCATCCCTGCTGCTTGAACTGCTGCTTGAACTGCTGGTTGACTATGCCGCTGCGGCCGCCGGTCACTCGGCGGATTGATCAGACTGTTGTGGCATCCATTGCTGAAGCAGTTCTCGCAGTTGCGTCAGTTCTACCGGTTTTGACATGTGCCCATTCATTCCTGCCTGACGCGCCTTTTCCAGGTGCTCGGGCAGGATATGGGCGGTCAAGGCGATAATGGGAAGCAGCGGCTGCGCCTGCTGCCGCTCCCACTGGCGTATCTGTGTGGCGGCAGAAAAGCCGTCCAATTCCGGCATTTCACAGTCCATCAGCAACAGGTCATAGTGGCGGTTACGCACAGCCTCAAGCGCCTGCAAGCCGTTTTCCACCGTGTCGACCTGAACGCCGAGGCGTTCGAGCATTCCACGGATTACCCGGGTGGAAATGCTGTTGTCTTCGGCGACCAATACCTTGAAAGTCCCCCGGGACGCATCTCTTGAAGACGGCGCTGTGTCCGTCGCAGGGCTGTCTTTCTCTTGCCATTCCTCCAGCAAGGTGCGCTGCAGACTGAAGCCCGATACCGGTTTATGCAGTACACGACGAATGCCAAGGCTGCGTGCAGTCGTCCGGTTGGGCGTGTCGTTTATGCCGGTCAGCATCAGCACCAGTAACTGATCCCTCAGGGCGGGGTCCTCGTGGACTCGCTTGGCAAGCTCCATACCGGTCATCCCGGGCATGGCCTGGTCGGTCAGCAGGATATCAAAGGCTGTATTCATGGCCTGATGGCTGCGCAGCAGGGCCAGCGCTTCCGTGCCTGAGGCTGCGCTGGAAACCTGCAGTCCCCAGCCGGTCAGTTGCTGCTGCAAGACCTGCCTGCAGGTGGGGTTGTCATCGACCAGCAAGACCCTGCGATCCTTAAGGTGCTGTAACTGCTGTTCGCTCGGACGAATGCCCTGCACCGGCAGGCTGAAGGGTAGGCTGAACCACAGATTGCTGCCTTGTTCTGCGGATGACAGGCCCCATTGTCCCTGCATGCGGGTTATCAGTTCGCGTGCCAGAGACAGCGGATTATCAATGCCTGATGTGTTGACTGCCTTGTTGGCCGGTGCCAATGCCTGCTTGATGGCGGCCAGGCTGTCGGCGCTGGCCTGGATGATAAAGCGCACCCTTGAGTCGTCTGGCTTTTCCAGTGCGGCCGTCAGTAGTATTTCTCCACGGGAGCTGTGCTCGAGAGTGTGTTTGAGCACTATGCCAAGAATCTGTTTGAGCCGAACGGGATCCCCTGTACACAATTGCGGAACTGATGGCTGAATAAAGGTGATCAGTTCGACATCTCGATGCTGCGCGGTATCGCGTAACTGTTCCATGGATTCATGTACCAGTGTGTGCAGATCGAAACTGACAGTGTTCAGTATGAGTTCGCCGGATTCCAGTCTGGCCATGTCCAGCACGCTGTTAAGGCTGCCCAGCAATTCATTGCCGGCATTCTGGATGGTTTGCACATAGTCGCGCTGCTTGGCCGACAGGGCTGTATCAAGCAGGAGTTCGATCATGCCCAGCACGCCATTCATGGGGGTGCGGATCTCGTGGCTGATATCGGCCAGCAGGGCGGCCTTGAGCTGGCGCTGTTCGCGTCGGCTTTGCGCGGCACTGGACTTGACCATGCGATTGCCATAACGGCGCTGCTGGGTCCTGAATAGCACCCAGGCGCAGCACACCAATGCGATCCAGATCAGCAGAAATACCAGCAGACGGCTGTAAAAGGCATAATCGAGCAACGCGTGCAAAACGCCTGCAATCAGCAGCAGTAATGTTGCTGTGACCAGTGCCGGGTGCTGCGGCTTGTCGAGCAGGCTCAGTTGCATCAGTAGCCCCACGGCCAGTAAAGGTAGCCCGAGCATGACCAGCAGGCGGATGCTGTTACTCCACTGCGGCACCAGTGCGGCTGTGGCAACCAGCAGGGCGCTGCCCAGGGTGACCCCCAGCCAGACTCGTAACAGCCGGCCTTGCAGGCGGGGAATACGCCAGAGCAGCAGCAGGGCAACCCAAGGGTAGAGTGCAATCAGCATCAGACCGGCAAAACTTCCGGGTCGAACACCGAGTAGCCAGTAGGTCCAGCCGGCATCGGCCAGCACGGCGAGTGTAAAAGTGGCTGTCGCCGCACCCAGTAGCAGGTGCTGGATATCACGACTGCTACACCCCTGTAACAGGGCATGCAGCAAGAGGCCGGCAAGCAAGCCAAGCAATATGCCGTAGAGGCTTTGCTGGAAAGCATGCCGGTGGGCAGCCTGCAGGCCGCTGAGGATTCGTACGTTGGCCTGAACGGCTGCCTCAGCCTGCAAGCGCAACAGTATCTCGTATGTTCCCTTGTGCTCGTGTTCGCCGGCGGGGATAGGCAACATGAAGCCAGGGAAGACCGAATGGTGTTGCTGGTCGGTCAGAGGGGTGTGTAATGCGCCATCGAGCAGCAGATAGGCGTGCACGTTTTTTAGGGCGGGATTGTCTACAATCAGCAGGCGTTCGCGTGTTGACAATTGCAAAGGCAGTCGCAGCCAAAGCGCACTGGCTCTTGGAACATCGACCTGTGTACCCGGTTGCGGGGTAAAACGATTGGCAAAGCGTGGGCCCAGAACCTCATCAAGTGACAGTGCGGATTGCGGATCGACCAGAGCACGAAAATCAGCTGGTATGTCCTCCAGGCTGCCTGCCTGCAGGTATTGCCCGAAAAACAGCAGCAGGAAACAGGTGATCACATGCCGGAGCGACAGTCTGTTTTGCGAATATATCCTTGCCGTTAACACGTACAGGCGATCCTTTGCTGGCGAAATGGCGCTGGCAGTATAGCCTGACAGCGGCGCGCACGTGGAGTGCACGCCGTTGCCCGGGATTACTCTGCCTGTTCCCGGGCAATAGCCCGGTAGCCGATGTCCTTGCGATAGAAACAACCATTCCAGTCAATGCCGGCAGCCAGTTCGTAGGCCTTCTGCTGTGCGTTCAGCACGCTGTCGCCAAGAGCGGTAGCGCACAGTACGCGTCCGCCGCTGGTCACTACCTGACCATCCTTTAGGGCGGTGCCGGCATGAAATACCTTGGCTTCGGCGCTGCCAGCATTCAGTCCGCTGATCGGCATGCCTTTGGCGTAGTCGCCCGGGTAGCCACCAGCAGCCAGCACTACGCCCAGGCTGGGGCGTGGATCCCAGTCGGCGGTGACCTGATCCAGCCGGCCAGCCAGCGCCGCCTCGATCAGTGCCACCAGGCTCGAGCGCAGGCGCAGCATTACCGGCTGGGTTTCCGGGTCACCAAAGCGGCAGTTGAACTCGATCACCTTGGGCGCGCCACTGGCATCGATCATCAGGCCGGCATACAGAAAGCCGGTATAGACATTGCCTTCAGCGGCCATGCCGCGCACGGTGGGCCAGATTACCTCGTCCATCACCCGCTGGTGCACTTCGGCGGTGACCACCGGGGCCGGTGAGTAGGCGCCCATGCCGCCGGTATTCGGGCCAGTGTCGCCGTCGCCGACGCGCTTGTGGTCCTGACTGGTGGCCATTGCCAGCACATGCTCGCCATCCACCATGACAATAAAGCTGGCTTCCTCGCCCTCGAGGAACTCTTCGATTACCACCCGTGAACCGGCCTCGCCAAAGGCGTTGCCGGCCAGCATGTCGCGTACCGCGGCTTCGGCTTCATCCAGCGTCATGGCAACAATCACGCCCTTGCCGGCGGCCAGGCCGTCGGCCTTGATCACGATGGGCGCGCCTTTCTCGCGCAGGTAGGCCAGCGCCGGCTCGATCTCGGTGAAGTTGCAGTACTCGGCGGTGGGGATCCGGTGACGGGCGAGGAAGTCCTTGGTGAAAGCCTTGGAGCCTTCCAGCTGGGCGGCGGCAGCCGTCGGGCCGAAGCATTGCAGGCCGGCGGCGCGGAAGCGGTCGACCACCCCGGCCACCAGCGGCGCCTCGGGGCCAACGATGGTCAGCGCCACCTTGTCGCGGGCAAAGGCGACCAGCGCGTCCAGATCCAGCACATCAATGGCGACATTTTCGCATTTGGCTTCGGTGGCGGTGCCGGCATTGCCCGGAGCGACAAACACCGTCTCGACGCGCTCATCCTGCGCCACCTTCCACGCCAGTGCGTGTTCACG
>Ga0194137_10002381_pt1 | contig 11109 bp, 9 predicted proteins | sample TARM_MetaG_T3_14_FD_134025 | JGI IMG/M metagenome (GOLD analysis project Ga0194137, IMG submission 134025) | Freshwater microbial communities from Pennsylvania, USA, analyzing microbe dynamics in response to fracking - TARM_MetaG_T3_14 (version 2) | ecosystem: Environmental > Aquatic >...
GACATCGCCATGCTGCATGCACGCACCGGTGCAACCCATCCCAAGCTGAACAAGAAGGTGCATGGCGATGTCAATGCGCAGGGCAAGCAGATTCTGGCCGAGTTCGTCATGAATCTCGCGGGCGATCCGCTTGCGCTCGTCTTCCTTGATGCGTTCCTGGTAGCTGGCCAGCTGGCGCAGCTCCTCCTGCGACTGGCGCAGCGCTTCCTCGGCCTGGCGCCGCTCGCTGATATGCTGCAAATCCTGCTTGCGCTGCTCCTGCAGGTCTTCGTTGAGCTTTTCCAGTTCCTTCTTCTGATGCTGCAGCTGCAGGTTCTTCTTGGCCAGCTCGACGAAAACGGCGACCTTGGACTGCAGGATCTGGGGAATGATCGGAGTGAACAGATAGTCGACCGCGCCGCGCTGGTAGCCTTTCAGGCGGTTCATCTCGTCAGCGTAATGGGCGGTGACGAAAATGATCGGCACCGCTGCCGAGCGAGGGTGGGAGTGAATCGCTTCCGCGGTTTCGAAGCCATCCATGCTGGGCATGCTGACGTCGAGCAGGATAACGGCAAAATCGTGGGTCAATACCTTCCGCAACGCTTCCTCGCCCGAGCGTGCCGTGATGACTTCATAGTTGTCACGGTCGGTCAGCAGGCTGGCCAGGGCCAGCAGGCTTGCGGAATCGTCGTTGACTAGTAGGACCTTAGGAGTAAACACCGTATCAGGATACATCTATGAACGAGGGAGGCTCATGAAGTCTCCGCATCATGAGGGGCATCCCAAGGCGGAATCCCCCGGCCTGCGCGGAATGTCTGGCCGTCCTTCGTCTGGGTTAAACAAAACTTCAGACTTCTCATTCCCGGAACCGGATGCGCGCCATACTCCCCAACGCATTGATTTCATTTAAGAAATATGCTGGCTCCAAGAAACCCCAATGTAACATAGATAAATGAAAACGGCTGCCCGGTTCCGGCAGCCGTTATTGCTCTATATCAATTGTTGATCGCGGGAAGCGTTCGCTTCAGCGAGCCGCCGCCTGCGCCTGCACCAGAGTTTGCGGCTTGGTGGACTCCAGCCACTTGCGGACCCGGCCGGCGTCGGCGAGCCGGGAATCCTTGCCCTTCGAATCCAGGAACACCATGACGACCGGACGGCCGTCGATACGGCTCTGCATCAGCAGGCATCGGCCGGCTTCGGAAATGTATCCGGTTTTCTGGAGGCCGATATCCCAGCCGGGGTTCTTGACCAGCCGATTGGAATTCATGTACTGCAGCTGATGCCCGTTGCCGGTATCGACTGCGTAGTCCTCATCGGTGGAGTAATCGCGAATGACCGGATACTGGTAGGCGGCAACGACCAGCTTGGCCAGGTCACGCGCGCTTGCAACGTTATGGCTGGACAGGCCGGTCGAGTCGACATAGCGGGTGTCCATCATGCCGAGGGCCTTTGCCTTCGCATTCATGGCGGCCACGAAGGCGGGCAGGCCGCCCGGGTAATTGCGTCCGAGGGCGGAAGCGGCACGGTTCTCCGAGCTCATCAGCGCAATGTGAAGCATGTTGGCCCGACTCATGTGGGAGCCTACGCGCAGACGGGAGGTGCTGTTCTTTTCACGATCGATGTCGTCGGTCGTGACTTCCAGGACCTCGTCCATGTTCTGCCGGGACTCGACCACGATCATGGCCGTCATCAGTTTGGTGAGCGATGCGATCGGCAGCGGCACCGAGGCATTCTTCTCGAACAGGACCTGGGATGTTCTCTGGTCGATGACGATCGCGGCGTTGGATTTGAGGGAAAGCGGATCATGCGTCAGGTTCAATCCTGCCATGTCGCCGGCGGTCATGACGGGAGGCGCCGCCACGGCTGCCGGATTGGGAGACGGACTGAATGCCACCCGCTGGTAGCCGGAATTCGGCTTGGCCTTGACAGCCACGGCGGAGCGCACGGCAGTAGCCTGGACGACCTTCTTGCCCGAACGGCGTTCGACGGATTTCCTGACCTTGACGGCAGCAGTTTTTGCTACCGGCTTCTTGGCCACCTGTTTCTTGACAACCTGCTTTTTGCCGGATTTCGCGGTGGCCGAACTCTGCGCATGCACTGCAGGGCTTGCAACGGCAAAAGCGAATAATGAAATGACGATACCCAGCGCGGACTTAACCATCGCCCCTCTCCCTGATTCCCAAGCCGCAATTATAGCTTGCAGCCTAGCAAAATAGTGAAAATTGGCAAGGAAATTAAGGCCTTAGCGCAACGTGTTAAACGAATTTCTCACTCGGATTTGATGATTCGCAAGCTTGAACACCGGAAATATTATTTCCACTCGACAATGTTGGCGGCTCCGGTACGATGCCTCACATGTTGCGCGGACACCACGTCTTATTTATTCCCCGGCGTGCAGGACAGTCTGCAGCAGTGTTCGCAGGCGGTCAGGCAGCGCAGTCGGCTTGCGGCTTGTGCGGTCCACGTACACATGGACAAAATGACCTTGCGCCGCAGCCTGATCCTCATTCGCCCGGAAAATGGCGACTTCATACCGGACGCTGGAATTGCCCAGTTTGCTGACCCGCAGTCCTGCCGAGATTTCCTCGGGAAATGCGACCGATGCAAAGTAATTGCATTGCGTCTCGATGACCAGGCCGATGACCGGGCTTTGCTCGATGTCCAACGCGCCGTTGGTGATCAGGAACTGGTTCACCACGGTATCGAACCAGCTGTAATACACGACATTGTTTACATGGCCGTAGGCATCGTTGTCCATCCAGCGGGTGGTAATCGGCAGAAAATGCCTGAAATCCCTCCGGGTCAGGCGGCTTGCTTTCTCAGGCTTCCTGTTCTGCTCCATCAACTGCGTCTCCCTGTTTTTCCGGCCGCTCCCGGCCAGGCCTGCTCATCTTTCAACGTGCAGCGGAGTGTATCCCAATCGCCGCCGCTCGTCTCGCGGCGGCCTACTTCTTGACGACGAGGGCGACACCGATCACCGCGAGCAGCATACCAAGCATGCCGATCATGCTGAAGGCTTCGCCGAACATCAGCCAGGCCATTACGGCCGTCGTCGGCGGCGTCAGGTACAGCAGGCTGGTCACTTGCGTCGCCGCGCTTTTCCGTATCAACGCAAACAGCAGGAAGATGGCACCGATGGACAGTGCAAGAATCGACCAGAGCAGCGCACCGATGAACTGCGGCGTCCACTGCACCGTGGAGAAACCCGGATCGAGGCGCTCGAACAGGATCGCGAACGGCAGCACCGCCACGATGGAAGCGGAGAACTGGATGATGGTGCCGGTTCGCAGGTCGAAATTGGGACAGTAGCGTTTCTGGTAGAGCGTCCCGACGGTGATCGACAGCAGTGCGAAGATGCACAGGGCTATGCTTTCCCAGGAAAGACCGATCAGCGAGATCTTGTTGGCCACGACCAGGCCCACGCCGGCTATGCCGAAGCCCAGCCCGATCCACTGCTGCCTGCGCACCGACTCGCCGATCAGCGGCGCGGCAAATGCCGTCAGGATGGGCTGCATGCCGACAATCAGCGCCGACAGTCCGGCCGGCATGCCGACCTTGATCGCGCACCATACGCCCCCGAGGTAGCCGGCCTGCACCAGCACGCCGGCTATCGCGATATGGCGCATGCGGCCAACCGGCCAGGGTGCGCGCATCAGCAGCACCAGCGGCAGCAGAACGATCAGCACGCCGAAAAACCGCAGCAGCAGGAAACTCAGCGGCTGGGCATACGGCAGGCCGAACTTGGCGACGATGAAGCCGGTGCTCCAGATCAGCACGAAGATGAAAGGCATGGCGGAGAGCATGGGGCTGTTGCTGCCCGAAGCCACGGAAGTGGATGGAGTGAGAGCTTTCATTCGGCGGATGCAGTCTTTTCAAGGCCGGCCTTACCGGCATAAGTGGAAGCGATCGCAATAGTCTGCAGGTGCACCGCTACCGTGTCTTGTATATTCTTGCCGTAGCCCCCTGCCATGGCGACCGCCACCGGCAGCCTCCGCTCCCGCGCGCGGTCGAAGACCATGCGGTCTCGCGCCGCAAGGCCGGCCATCGTGAGCTTCATCTTGCCGAGCCTGTCGCCTTCATGCGGGTCGGCGCCGGCGAGATAGATCAGCAGGTCGGGAGCAAAGCGGGAAAACAGCATGGCCAGCCCCTCCTTCAGACTGGCGAGATACTCATCGTCTGTCACGCCGTCCGGCAGCGCGATGTCCAGGTCGCTTGTTTCCTTGGCAAATGGATAGTTGTTCCGGCCGTGGACGGAGAAGGTGAATACCGAATCGTCTTTGGCCAGGATGGCGGCCGTGCCGTTGCCCTGGTGGACGTCGAGGTCGACGATGGCGACGCGCCGGGCGCGGCGCTCGGCCTGCATGAGGCGGGATGCGATTGCGGCGTCGTTGAAGATGCAGAATCCTTCCCCATGGTCCGCATAGGCATGATGGGTGCCGCCGGCCAGGTTGACGGCGACGCCGGAATCAAAGGCGGCCCGGCAGGCGGAGATGGTGGCGCCGGCGGAGCGGCGCGAGCGCTCCACCATCTGCGGCGTCCACGGAAAACCGATCGCCTTCTGCTCCTTGTCCGAGAGCAGCCCCTGCGAGACGCGTTCTATATAAAGCGGATGATGCGCCAGCGCCAGCACGCCGTCCGTCGTGTACGGCGCCTCCTCGAAAGTGACCTGAGGAAGATCGGCCGCCACGCCTTCGCGAAGCATCCGGTATTTCTGCATGGGAAAACGATGTCCCGGCGGCAGAGGCAGGACGAAATGATCGCTGTAGAAGGCTTTCACCGGGACGCGTGTATGTAAGGGAAAGGCGTCGAGTTTAACATTCGCGTCACAACCTATCCGGGCGTCCGGAAAGTTCTCGGCTGCAATTGATTTTCAAGCGGATTTCCGTATTTTGTGCTTCGCAACAAAAATTGTTGACTGGCCAAGAAAAATCCTTAAAAATGCGAATTGTTGCGACGCACAAAACACGAAAGCCAGGTGCGTCTTCTCTTTCAAACGAAGCACCTCTTTCCAGGAGATCATCATGTTTGCAATTCCCGAGCAGTTCTCTGCAGCCTCCAAAGCCAGCGTCGAAGCCCAGCTCGCCGTCCTGTCCTCCCTGACCAGCAAGACTTTCGAAAGCCTGGAAAAGGTGGTGGATCTGAACCTGACCACCGTGAAGTCTTCGCTCGAAGACTCGGGCAACGCAGTCAAGCAGCTGCTGACAGTCAAGGATCCGCAGGAATGGCTGAGCGTCGCTACCGCCCAGACCCAGCCCAACGCCGAGAAGGCCATCGCCTACGGCCGCCAGCTGGCGAGCATCGCTTCCAGCGTCCAGGCAGAGTTCAGCAAGGCCGCCGAAGCGCAGATCGCGGAAAACAGCCGCAAGCTGCTGGAACTGATCGATGAAGTGACGAAGAATGCACCGGCCGGCTCGGAAAACGCCATCGCCCTGTTCAAGTCCGCCATCGGCAACGCCAATGCCGGCTACGAGCAGTTCAACAAGACCGCCAAGCAGGCTGCCGAAACGATCGAAACCAACCTGAACCAGGCTGTTACCCAGTTCGCCCAGCCGGCAGCTGCGGCAGCCAAGGCAACTGCCCGCGCTGCGAAGAAGTAATACGAAGCCAGATAACAAGCCATGCGGCGCACCCGCCGCAAACGAAAAAGCCCCGGCTCCGGGGCTTTTTTATTATGCGCATCAGCCTGACCTAGCGCTCCGCCTTGGCGATGGAGCGCGCCAGCACGCCGACCGGGATCAGGGCGATCATGACAATGGTAAAGGCCGGCAGGGCCGCCTCGCCCAGCCGCTCATCCGCCGCCAGCTGATAGGTGATCACTGCAAGCGTATCGAAATTGAAGGGCCGGATGGTGAGCGTCGCCGGCAGTTCCTTGATCACATCCACGAATACCAGCAGCCCGGCCGTCACCACGCTGCGCCAGAGCAAAGGCGCATGCACCTTCGCCAGCATGGACACCAGGCCATGGCCCAGCACCCGGGCACTGGCATCCATGGTCGGCGTGATCTTGACCAGTCCGGCCTGTACAGTCTGGTAAGACACGGCAAGGAAGCGCACCAGGTAGGCATACACCAGCGCGGCGACGCTGCCGGTCAGGAGCATCTTCACGCCATGTTCGCTGGCCCAGGCATCAAGCCTGGCCAGAGGGATCAGGATGCCAACGGCGATCACGGCCCCCGGCACCGCATAGCCCATGCTGACGACGCGGTTGCTGGCCGCCTGCAAGCGGCTTTTCGTGACCCGGGCCGCGTAGGCAAGCAGCACGCAGATGACGATGGCGATCACGGCGGTGATCGATGCCAGCAGGATGCTGTTCTTGAACCAGCCCAGGTATCTTTCGCTCAGCTGCAGCGTCTCTTCTCCGAGCATCAGTCTTAACAGGATGGCAACCGGGACGATAAAGCCCAAGAGCACCGGCAGCGCGCAGAACGCCGACGCCAGCCAGGCATGCAGGCCTCCCAGGCGCATGGATTCCTGCAGCCGGGTCCGCGCGCCGACGGCATAGTAGCGGGACCTGCCCCGGCTCTTCTGCTCCATCACCATGAGCGCGGTGATGGCGATGAGCAGCACGGCGGCGATCTGCGCGGCGGCGGTGGCGCCCTGCACCTGCGCGGGCAGCAGGTCGACCTCGACCAGCGGGAAGCGGCGGCCGAGCACGCTGGCGATGTCGCGGATCACCGCGCCGGTGGGCGAGGTGATCACCGCCAGCCGACGCACGAAGGCCGGCAGCGGGCGCTTGCGCGCGGCGTCGAACAGGCCTTCGGCGGCGAGCCTGGCTTTCAGCTCCTCGAACGCGCGGCGCAGCGCGCCTTCGCCGGCTTCTTCCAGCGTGTCCAGCACCAGTTGGTAATCGCCGCGTGCTTCGTACAGCGTGAGCCGGCCGCGTGCGAGCACGCGCAGGCCTTCGCGCGGCTGGAACCGCAGCCACTGGCTCTTGGGTTTGAACAGGGCGCAGCGTACCTGCGCGCGCGCGTCCTTGAGCGTGAAGTAGAGATGCCCGGAGGCCGGCCGGGTGACGTTGCCCAATTCGCCTTCCACCCACACCAGCGGGAATGCGCTTTCCAGCAGGTCGCGCGCCAGCGTGTTGAGCTGGCCGGGGGTCAGGACGCGCTCGTCGCGGCCGCTGCGGGGAAAATCATCGTGCATGGCGGGATTATCGCGCGAAGTCAGCCCGCGCCGTGGCGGGCCAGCGCCCACCGCACGTGTTCGCGCACCAGCGCCGAGGGGTGTTCGCGGCGCGACGCCAGCGCGGCCAGCACGTCGGGCGTGGCCGGTGCATTGCCCAGCGCGACGGCGATGTTGCGCAGCCAGCGCTGATGGCAGCTGCGGCGGATCGGGCTGCCTTCGGTGCGGCGCAGGAATTCGTCCTCATCCCATGCGAACAGTTCGGCCAGCGTGGCATCGTCCAGGCGGTTGCGGGCGACGAAGCCGGGTTCGTCGGTGCGCTTGGCGAACTTGTTCCACGGGCAGACGAGCTGGCAGTCGTCGCAGCCGAAGATGCGATTGCCGATTGCTGCGCGCATGTCCTCGGGGATCGGGCCGTCGTGTTCGATGGTCAGGTAGGCGATGCAGCGGCGTGCGTCCAGCCGGTGCGGTGCGACGATGGCTTGGGTGGGACAGATTTCGATGCAGCGCGTGCAGGTGCCGCAATGCGCGGTGGCCGGCGGGTCCACCGGCAGCGGCAGGTCCACGTACAACTCGCCGAGGAAGAACCACGAGCCGCCGTGGCGGTCGATCAGGCAGGTGTGCTTGCCGATCCAGCCCAGTCCGGCATTGCGGGCCAATGCCCGTTCCAGCACGGGGGCCGAGTCGACGAAGGCGCGGTGGCCGAACGGGCCGATCTCGGCCTGCACGCGCTCGGCCAGCTTCTGCAGGCGGTTGCGCATCAGCTTGTGGTAGTCGCGTCCGAGCGCGTAGCGGGCCACGTAGGCGCGTTCGCCATCGGCCAGCGTGGCCCAGGCTTCGGCATCGTCGCGGCGGCCGTAGTCCAGCCCGACCGAGATCACCCGCAGGGTACCGGGCACCAGTTCGGCCGGGCGTTGGCGCAGCCCCGTGTGGCGGGCCATCCAGTCCATCGTGCCGTGCATGCCGGCGTCCAGCCAGGTCTGCAGCGCGGCGCGGTCCTGCCCGTCCAGCTCGATGCCGGTGATGCCGACGTGCCCGAAGCCGAGTTCGCCGGCAAATGCCCGCACCCGTCGCGCAAGCGCGGCGAGGTCCGGTTCGGCAAGTGAGCGGGCAGCAGCGGGCGGGTCCATCCGGCGAGTATAGAATCCGGCGCATGGATCACTTTTCCCCATCGCACGTCCCGCTTCATGACATCGCGGCCGCGCGCCGTCTGGATCAGGCCGCCACCGCCCTGCTCGGTGGCGATGCCTTCGTGCTGATGCAACGGGCCGGCGAGGCCGCATGGCAGGTCGCGATGCAGCGCTGGCCGAAGGCGCGCCGCATCGCGGTGGTATGCGGGGCCGGCAACAACGGCGGCGACGGCTACGTGTTGGCCCGTTGCGCGCGTCTGGCCGGACGGCAGGTGACGGTGATCCATCCTGCCGGCGGCGGCCCGGCCACGCCGATCGCCCAGCGCGCCTGCACCGCGTATCTGGCCGCGGGCGGCGAGATCGGCCTGTTCCCCTGTGCGCTGGACAGCTTCGAGCTGATCGTCGATGCCTTGTTCGGCATCGGCCTGAACCGCGCGCCGGAAGGCGAAGCGGCGGCGCTGATATCAGCCATCGATGCCGCCGGCGTGCCGGTGCTGGCGCTGGACGTGCCCAGCGGCGTGGATGCCGGCCGCGGCATCGCGCCGGGCGTGGCGGTGCATGCCGCGCATACGGTGCAGTTCATTTCCGCGCATGCCGGCCTGTTCACGGGCGATGCGCTCGAATACCTGGGCAGCTGGTCGCTGGAGCCGCTGGACGTGCCGGCGGCGGCCTTCGATGGCGTGCTGCCGGTCGCCGATCTGCTCCATCGCGAGGCGCTGGCGGCGTGGCTGCCGCCGCGCAGGCTCAATACCCACAAGGGCGAGTCCGGGCGCGTGCTGATGGCCGGTGGCGATCACGGCAGCGGCGGCGCGGTCATGCTGGCCAGCGAGTCGGCGCTGCGCAGCGGTACCGGCCTGTTGAGCGTGGCCACCCGCGCATCGCACGTGGCGCCGCTGCTGACGCGGCGCCCCGAGGCGATGGTGCATGCCGTCGAGTCCGGCGACGCGCTCGAACCCATGCTGGTCCGTGCCGATGTCGTCGCGCTCGGCCCGGGGCTTGGGCAGGGCGGCTGGGGGCGGGACCTGTTCGCGCGGGTGCTGGCTTGCGGCAAGCCGCTGGTGCTCGATGCCGATGCCCTGAACCTGCTGGCGCAGGCGCCGCAGGCACTGGGCGATGCCATCCTCACCCCGCACCCGGGCGAGGCGGCGCGCCTGCTCGGCAGCGATACCGCGTCGATCCAGCGTGATCGCTTCACCGCGGTGCGGGCGCTGGTCGAGCGCTACCGCTGCGCGGTGGTGTTGAAGGGGGCCGGCAGTCTGGTCGCCGCGCCCGGGCAGGCCGTGCGGGTGATCGGCGCCGGCAATCCGGGCATGGCGGTGGGCGGCATGGGCGACCTGCTGACCGGCGTGGTGGCCGCGTTGCGCGGGCAGGGCTTGTCCGCCTTCGATGCGGCCAGTGCCGGCGCGCTGCTGCATTCGCTGGCCGGTGATGCGGCAGCCGGCGAACTCGGCCAGCGCGGGCTGCTGCCCTCGGACCTGCTGCCGCATCTGCACCGGCTGGCCAACCCGCGCCGGGCCTGAATCCGCTTGCCGGACCAGGCTGGGACCGCACGGCGAAGGACTTTAGACTGGCCGCATGCATCTCCATCTTCCCGACGCCCACGCCACCGACGTGCTCGGTCATGCATTGGCCGCCACCCGGCCGCAACCGGCCGTGGTGCATCTGCACGGCGATCTCGGCGCCGGCAAGTCCACGCTGGCCCGCGCCCTGCTGCGCGCACTGGGCGTGACCGGTACCGTGCGCAGCCCGACCTACACGCTGGTCGAGCGCTACCCCGTCGAAGGTGGCGAGGCATGGCACCTGGATCTGTACCGTATCGGCGACCCGGGCGAGCTGGATTTCCTCGGCCTGGACGAAGGCGGGGCCGTGCTGTGGCTGGTCGAATGGCCCGAGCGCGGCCGCGGTGCCACGCCGGCCGCGGATCTGGACATCCGCCTGGCCATCGACGGCGATGGCCGGTCCGCCGAATTGATTGCCGGCAGTTCCACCGGCCAAGGCTGGCTCGGTGCGCTGGCCCACAGGCCCGACTTGCGGCCTCTAGTTGCCAAGTGACCGAAGGAAAGTGGGGCAGGTTGCGGATTCGCAAGGAAAAAGTTCTTGCAATCCCGTGATCGCGGTGCTTGAATCGCCGCCATGAACATGGGGAAGGCCCATTCAGGACTGTGGAAGGCGTGCCTTGCGCTCGCCTGCGTGCAGTCATGGGCCGCTGCCGCAGGCGAGGTGAAGCAGGTCCGGCTCGACGCCGGCCCCACTGGCACGCAGGCGGAAATCCGGATGGCGGGTGCAGGCGGTTTCACCACGCTGAACCTGTCCGATCCGGCGCGGCTGGTGGTCGATCTTCCGGCCTCCAGCGCGGTGCGCGGGTTGTCGATGCCGGTGGGGACCGGCCTCGTCAAGTCGGTGCGGACCGGCCATCCGGTACCGGGAACCTTGCGCATCGTGTTCGATCTGGCCGCGCCGGTCATGGCGCCCAAGCCGCGGATGGAGCAGGGGGCCGGGGAAAGCCGCCTGCTGATCGAGTGGCCCGGCGACGGCCCTGCCACCGCTGCCGCGGGCAAGGCCGCCGTGCCTGTGCCGGCTCCTGACCAACCGTCGGTGAACCTGTCCGAAGCCCGCCGCGCCACGGCGGCGCTCAGTGCCAACGCCGCCATGCAGGCCGCGCAGCCCCCTTCGCCCCAGGCCATCCTGAATGGACAGGTCGATGCGGCGTCTTCGCCGACGTCGGCGACCCACACGGTCCGGCCGGCGGGTGTCGCCACGAACCCGGCAGCGGGTACATCCATGCCTGCCACGGGCAATCCGGCGGCCGCCGCACCGGTGGCTCCGCTTCGCGACGCCGTCGCCGAAGAACCCAAGCCGTTGCCGATCCCGCCGGCAC